>Ga0075117_1000142_pt1 | contig 52717 bp, 44 predicted proteins | sample AntAceMetag02UKJ_FD_69789 | JGI IMG/M metagenome (GOLD analysis project Ga0075117, IMG submission 69789) | Saline lake microbial communities from Ace Lake, Antarctica - Antarctic Ace Lake Metagenome 02UKJ | ecosystem: Environmental > Aquatic > Non-marine Saline and Alkaline > Saline | place... | reverse complement strand
TGTTTGGGAATGGAAATAAAGCTGAAACTATCTAACGCCTCAATTCAGTAGTCTTTAAAGTTATAGAATAAAAAAAGGAGATATTCTTTCAAATATCTCCCTTAGTGTACCCGGAGTGGGTACATTAAGGGTTAACAAGGGAAAAAACAAGTTACCATAAGTCAAATATAATCAATTAAATAAACCTTATGAAGTCCTTTTTACTTTCTTTAGTTTTCCTATCTTAGCAGATAGTAACGGTACTATATCGGTACTCCATAACAAGGGAAAAAATGGGAGTCACACTTAAAAAGAGAAAACTCAAAGATGGGTATTCATATTATTTGGATATACATCATGGAGGTGAGCGGTCTTATGAGTTCTTGCACTCAGTCAATAATAGCGATAAGACCAAAACAGAAAAGAAAAACATAGCCTCTGAAATTAAGGCTCAAAGAGAGCTAGATTTAGCCTCTGAAGATTCTACTTATGTACCAAAGCACAAAAAGAATCAGAATCTACTGTTATTCTTTGAAGCCTATATTCAAGCCTATGACAAAAAGGATTTAAGAACCATTCAAGCAGCCTTAAAGAAGTTTATACAATACACAGATAATGATAAACTTAAAATTTCAGACCTAAAAGAGAAAAACATAGAGGGCTTCAAAGATTATTTACTAAATGGCTCAGGTCTTAAAGGAGACACTCCATATACTTACTGGAAGCGGTTTAAGAAGGTCTTAAAACACACAGCAAAAGAGAGGTTTATTAGTGATGCCATCTATAAGAACATTGCTTGGAAAAAAGAACAAAACTCAGAGGACACTCTTAAAAAGGCCATCTTAACAGAAGGTGAGCTTAATATATTATTCAACTCACATTGTGGAAACCCTGAAGTAAAAAGAGCTTTTTTATTTGCCTGTTATTCAGGGTTAGGGTATGCAGAATTTAAGGTTCTTAAATGGAGCAATATTGTAAATGGTAGGCTCATCATTAATAGAGCTAAAACCGGTAATGAAATCAATATTCAATTAGCAGATAGAGCGGTTCAGTTGTTAGGAGAAAAAGCTGAGGGCTTAATCTTTAATCTTAAAAATGAATCAGGGAAATTTCTTAGTGAAGCGGCTATCAATAAGGGTATAAAAAACTGGGTTAAAAGAGCTGAGGTGGATAAACACTTAACCTTCTACTGTGGCCGCCACACGCTAGCGGTAAGGCTGTTAAATGGAGGCTGTAATCTAAAAACTGTGTCTGATGCCCTTGCTCATTCATCTACAGCACATACTATCAAATATCTTAACTATGTGGATGCTTTAAAAGACCAAGCCACTTCAACCCTAGTCTAATGGAAATCCCTTACAAACTATATTACAGCTCAAAGGAGCAAGAAGACAACTTTCAGGATGATTTAGCGGCTTACAAGGCTGTTATTACTGAGGGAACAGAAAAGGATTACACCAACCTACTATTAGAGAAGTACATAGAACATCATGCCTTTATTTCTTATGATTGTCGCTTTGGGGTTTGGATGGATCGGGGAGAGGAGGGTTTTCCTGAGTCTTATAATCCATCAGTTATTGATATTCATGAAATAGCGGCCTACTTTAACTCTAAGGATGAAGTTCTAGAGAATCACATTGTTTTAGGAGATGATTACACTGATGTACTAGATATTTTGAGTCGATATTTTAGTGAGGTTAAAAAAGAGCTGAAATTCAATGTAGTGAGGTTTGATAATGATGTGAAAGCATTGAGAAACATTCAATCGTGGCTAACTCAAAGGAAAGAAAATATCAAGTCTAATACTAGGGAAACAGATTTAAAGGAAAGTATAAAAGACCGTTTTATTGGTGCTATAGATTTAAAGCTATCTTCAACAGAAGTAGTATATTTTTTTAATGAGTTAGTTGAAAAAGGGTTTATAGATAAACCAACAAGCCAAAACCCACTTTGGAAAATGGTGGAGCGGTATTTTACAGCCTCAGGAAATAAGATAAAAAATTCCTCAGGACTTAAACGGGAATACAAAAAAAGACCTAACAATAAGCCTACCACTGATAAAGTTGGTGATATAGACGACTTCATAGATAGTCAATCATAACTTCATTCACTTCATTCATGAAGTGAATGAATCGTCTTACTTTCTTTTCTTATCCAATATTTGCTGTGTCAAACGACAACTGTGTAGCGCTACACATTTTATTATTTCAAACTTTTAATAAGATGGTAAAACACATTTTTAACCTCAGCGAAGCTGCTGAGTACACAGGCTTTTCTAAAAGTCATTTATATAAGTTGACTCACTTTAAAAGAGTAACACATTTTAAGCCCAACGGCAAAAACATCTTTTTCAAGAAGTCTGATTTGGATGCTTATCTGCTAAAAGGTGAAGTTCAGGTAGTGGAGCAGTTAGATGTAAAGTCTGAGGCCGCTAGTTATCTACTAACTTCTAAGTCTCAGCCAAATGGAAAATAGACTATTACCAGTAGCCTACTTTCACATGGCTAACTTATCTGATTCTGTTCAAATCACTGTAAAGATAAAGAACAAAAGGAGGCTAGACTGTATTAAATACATTGGGTCTGATTATGATGGCTTAAACCCCTTTATGAATAACAAAGGGATGCTTTATTTAAACTTAGGTAGCCCAAAGGAGTATTGTGTTGCTCACAATAAAAGAAGGACTAAAATAGGGCTCACAGCTAACAGTCTCAATTTTACAAGTATTTATATAGAAAGCCATCATATTGGTTATGGCTATCCAAACTCTAAGGCTACAGTAGGGCTTAATGAGAATACAAGAGAGAACCCCGTTCCTGAGGACTATAGACAAGACTTATTTATTTTCTGTTCACTTGAGGGGCTGCTTAATTTAACCGGAGCAGCTGAGGTTCATATTCTAGTATTCAAGAATCAAAAAAGCTATGCAACTGAGATTTGTCAGATGGTTATTGATGGTGAGTATGATAAGGTCTTAGAGGGTTATCAGAACGATAGTTTAGTGTTTTATGACTATGTTAAAAATGAAGCTGTTTATAGTAAGCTGCAAAGTAGGACAGATTATGACTCTAAAGGCATAGAAGATGTATGATAGTTTAGGTATATGGATGCCTTCAATAGAGATTAATAATAGCGGGTACTTAGATAGAGTGCCCGCTCTATTATCTAACATAAGCAAGAAGGAAAAGAATGACAGTTTTTGGATTAGCGGTAATTTAGAGAACCTTAGAGTCTCAGTTAGTGAACATGGAATCTCAATAAATGGAAGCCCTAATAAATTCTATCATGGTTATAATGATAAGAGACTCACAAGGCAAGAAATGGAGTTTAGTATTGAGAAGCTATCAGATGTATTGAGAGTGGATGCTAGAAAAGGTAACGCTCAAAGTTTTGATGTAGCACATAATTTCATGGTTAAACGGCCAACGCTGGATTATTACCCGCTCTTTGGAAGTGCATCATACTACAGAAGAGAACTTGTTCAGAACAGCCTCTATTACAAGAATAAACAAAGAACTATTATTCTATATGATAAGGTTAAGGAGTTAATGAAAAACTCTATTGATATACCTCCGGTTTGGAATGGCCGTAATGTGCTTAGAATAGAGGTTAGATTCTTGAATAGGATTAAAAGTCAATTCAATATATCTAGCTTGAAAGTAAAGGACTTATATCAGGATGAGTTTTATATTCAGGTACTGGACAGATGGAAAAAGGAATACATGAAAATTAGAAGAAATAAAGTCATAGTTCCAAAAGAGGACAGTATGACATCGCTAGAAGCTGAGAGGTATCTTCTGAGCCATTTAATCCAATTACATGGACATAACGAAGTGGATGAGCTTATAAATGACTACAGCTTTACCAATACCAAAGCGGCTCAGAGGTTCAAAAATAAAATTCATTCACTAGACGACCTATCAAAAGAAAGTGAATTAACTCAGGAGATAGATGAGAAGGTAGAACGGGTTACTAACTACTATAGATAGCTGTTAGATACCCACAGAAGGAATACTGTAAACAAACCAAGCCCTAAAAGCTGTTGCAATAATCAATGCGCCTACAAAACCCAAGTCGGGTGTGTTTTTTTATTTGTTGTTTATTCTTCTAATAAAGTAAACAGCTTATTATCTATGGCATAAAGTAACTGAATAAAGTATCTAGGGTTGGTTATCTCATGAGAGGTAACAGATTTATGATTATATCCATTGGTAACTCTAATAGTTTTAACCTCCAGTGTGGTGAGCTTTGTTAGCTGCTCAGGTGTAAGATTAAGATAAGCAGAACCATCACAGTTAAAATCATTCCAGGAGGTTAAATTTATCTTTGTATCGTCCTCAAATAATATGATAATCGTGTTATCCTCTACGCAATTTCCCAAGCCTATTAGTTCTGCAGTAAGAAATCTAAACTCACCATCTTTCAAGTGTATAGATATTTTAGATCCCTTTGTTTTTGATTCGTTAGCTACCACTAAATCATAAGAAGGAGTGTAGTACATCTTATCTTCCATGGTGTCCTCCCAGTAATAAACGTATGCACTATCTGTTTGGGCTTGTAGGTTTATAGCTCCTAAAGCTATTGCAAGTATTAAAATTATTCTTTTCATGGTAGTAGATTTATAATTAAGTGTAAAACTAACAAAAAGTAAACGTTGTTAAGTCAGAGTTCCTTAATAACTTAGGCTAAATTAGAAATAGAGCTCATGTATTTAGATGGCACAACTCAGTTAGACATCACTTTAATTAGGAAAAGAGGACAGTTAAAAGAAGGCACAAGAACATTCAAAGTTACATGGACTAATGATTCTAGCTTAGGAGTAGAGGCGGACATGTCTAGTGATAATAATGGTCGCCTAAGGTTTTACTATAAACAGAACGGGGAGTCTGTTAGTTACTGGGTTAGCGTTAAAAGTAGACCTTCAAACCTAGGTAAAGGTGATTTAGTGTTCTTTGTTTGTCCATTCTCTTATAAGCTATGCAGAAAACTATATTTACAAAGCGGGTATTTCATGCATCGAGAACATGGTGACCTCATATATGATTCACAAGGCCGGTCTAAATCCTATACAGCCATTAGTAAAATCATGGATAGGTTTTGTGTAGATGATGTTTTGGATGACATACATAGCAAGCATTTTAAGACCCACTACAACGGAAAGCTGACAAAGAGATGTATTAAATTAATGAGCCGCTTGTACAATCATTCTGAACTTGAACAGCAAAAGAAATTGAATGAAGTTTTTAGTGATTCATTCTAAAAAAACCTCAAACCGTTACTATACCGACACTTTAAAAAAGACAAAACCCCTTTAATCAAAAGATTAAAGGGGTTTATCAGTACCCGGAGTGGGAATCGAACCCACACTCCAAAGGAACACGAGTTTGAGTCGTGCGCGTCTACCAGTTCCGCCATCCGGGCATTTTTTGGAAATGCGAATTTACATCTTTTTTATACAAATAGAAGCCGACATATTCGAATTAAATAGATAAAAGCTAAGCGGAAACAGGCGTGAGGCTAGAACAGCAACCTGCTGCACGTTAGTCATACTTACTGATTTATTGAGAGGGTTGGGTTATTGTAGAGGTTCAGGTAATAACACAAGACATGTGCTTCATAGAGTTGTCTGTTAAAACACCAATAGATTATTTTCACGACCGAACGGGGGATACATTTAACTTTGGGCTTAATAAATAGAAATGAGAAATAATCTATATACCGAACAGAGTTCCATAACCTTAACGGAAAGAGAAATACTACTGAACCAAAAAGCTATTGTTGTTTGGTTTACTGGACTCTCTGGCTCTGGAAAATCGGCTATAGCAAATGCTTTAAATCAGTCTTTATTTAAAAATGGAAGTTTGAGTTATATCTTGGATGGAGATAACGTAAGGCAGGGATTAAATAAAGATTTGGACTTTTCTGATCTTGGGAGGAAAGAAAATATCAGGAGAATATCAGAAGTAGCCAAACTGATGAATGATGCTGGAGTAATAATTCTCTCCGCTTTTATATCTCCTTTTATAGAAGATAGAGAAGAAGCTAAACGTATCATTGGCGAAGAGAGGTTTATAGAAGTGTTTGTAGACACACCACTAGACATCTGTGAGACGAGAGATGTCAAAGGGCTTTATAAAAAAGCTAGAAGTGGAGAAATCCCCTCATTTACTGGTGTTTCATCTCCTTATGAACCGCCAGTGAGCCCGAGTTTAGTGGTTAAAACAGAAAACAAAACAGTAGAAGAATGCGCCAGCCGCATACTTGAATACTTAAAAACAGTAAAGTGAATTATAATTTAGACCATTTATCAGAGCTGGAATCTGAAAGCATGTTTATCATTCGAGAAACTTTCGCTCAGTTTGAAAACCCATGTATACTTTTTTCAGGCGGAAAAGACTCTATAGTTACCACTCATTTAGCGCTAAAGGCATTCTATCCGGCTAAGCTGCCATTTCCCTTAGTTCATATAGACACGGGCCATAATTTTCAAGAAACATTAGACTTTAGAGACGCTTTAGTTAAAGAGAATGGAGCTCGTTTAATCGTGGGTTCAGTGCAGAAATCTATAGATGACGGAAAGGTGACTGAGGAGACCGGAATAAATGCGAGTAGAAACAAACTTCAGACAAGTACGCTGCTAGACACTATAGAGAGTGGTGGTTTTGATGCCTGTATGGGAGGCGCTCGAAGAGATGAGGAAAAATCCCGAGCAAAAGAACGCTTCTTTTCTCATAGAGATGACTTCGGGCAGTGGGATCCCAAAAACCAGCGCCCAGAGTTATGGAATATCATGAACGGTAAAAAAAGAATGGGCGAGCATTTTAGAGTTTTTCCTATTTCTAACTGGACTGAAATGGATATCTGGCAGTATATAAAAAGAGAAAACATAGCACTGCCAAATCTTTACTTCGCTCATGAAAGAGATGTGTTAGAAAGAAATGGAGTCCTTCTTGGGTATGATGAAAAAGTACATACGCTAAAAGAGGAAGACAAGGTAGAAAAACGAATGATTCGGTTTAGAACAATTGGAGACATTTCTATAACAGGAGCGTCCGAGAGTACTGCAGATAATTTAGATAAGATAATAGCAGAGGTGGCTGCGGCCAGAGTTACAGAGAGGGCAGGAAGAGTTGATGATAAACGTTCTGAATCGGCTATGGAAGACAGAAAAAAGGAAGGGTATTTTTAACAGAATTAGCGTTGCAATAAGCCTAAAGAAACATTGCTATGCAGAAAAGAAAAAGTAAAAAATGGATTTATTAAGATTCAGCACAGCGGGGAGTGTAGATGATGGAAAAAGCACCTTAATAGGCAGGCTTCTTTATGATTCTAAAACGATATTTGAAGATCAGTTAGAGTCTATAGCAGGAGCGAGTAATAGAAAAGGATTAGACCACGTGGACCTTTCGCTTCTTACGGATGGGTTAAGAGACGAAAGAGAGCAAGGGATTACTATAGATGTGGCTTACAGATACTTTGCAACGCCTAAAAGAAAATTTATTATAGCTGACACTCCTGGCCATGTTCAGTATACTAGAAATATGGTAACAGGATCCAGTACTTCTAACCTTTCTCTAATACTAATAGATGCTAGAAAAGGGATTTTGGAGCAAACTAAACGGCATTCTTTTATAGCCTCTCTGCTTCAAATCAAACACATAATAGTTTGTGTGAATAAAATGGACTTAGTAGCGTATGGCGAAGACACATTTGAAGAGATTAAGGCTGCTTATATTGACTTTGCCTCAAAATTGGATGTAGAGGATATTCGGTTTATTCCCATTTCTGCCTTAAAAGGAGATAATGTGGTAGATAAAGGAGATAAAATGGACTGGTACTCTGGGGGTTCTTTATTGAACACACTGGAGGAGATCTACATTTCTTCCGACAGAAACTTAATAGACTGTAGATTCCCAGTTCAGAATGTGATAAGACCTCACTCGGATGAATTTCATGATTTTAGGGGTTATGCCGGAAGAGTAGAGAGCGGAGTATTTAAGGTAGGAGATGAGGTGATAGCTTTACCTTCAGGTTTTACTAGTAGAATTAAGTCTATTTCTAAAGGAAAAGAAGAATTACAAGAAGCTTATCCTCCATTGTCTGTTTGTTTGACTTTAGAAGATGCTATAGATATTAGCAGAGGAGACATGCTTGCCAGGGTTAATAATCAACCGACACACACTCAGGATTTAGATTTAATGCTTTGTTGGCTAGGAGATAAAAGGTTAGAGGTAGGAAAAAAGTATATTCTTAGACACACTTCCAATGAAGCCCGGACTATAATTAAGGAGGTTCAGTATAAAGTAGATATTAATACGCTCCACCGTATTCCTGGAGATAAAAACATTCTAATGAATGATATAGCTAGAGTGAGACTTAGAACGACCAAACCAGTTTTAGTAGATTCTTACAGACAGAATAAATCTACTGGGTCGGTGATTTTGGTTGATGAAGGTGATTTTAATACTGTGGCGGCAGGCATGATTATATAACAGCAAAGATGAACGACAACCAACTCTTAGAAACAGCCAAAGAGGCATCTATAAAAGCAGGAGAAGCCATTCTAGAAATTTACAACAAGGAAGATCTCGGGATAGAATCTAAAGCGGATGACTCTCCATTAACGCAGGCCGATAAAAACGCTCATTTAGTTATATTAGGGTTTTTAGACAAGACGGGTATACCAGTACTCAGCGAAGAAGGTGCCCAGACTCCTTTTGAAGAAAGAAAGAAATGGGATAGGTTTTGGATGGTGGACCCGCTAGATGGAACGAAGGAGTTTATAAAGAGAAACGGAGAGTTTACAGTGAATATAGCCCTCATAGAAAACGGAACCCCTGTATTAGGTATAGTTTACATTCCGGTTAGTGAAGAGCTGTATTGGGGAAATGTAAAATTATCAGAGGCTTATTATCAGAAAAAGAATGAGGAAGTAAAAGCGCTCCCCTCTAAATCAGATCGGGAGGTGTTGTGGGAGGTAATTCCAGGACATAAAGCGGTTGTGCACGGGCGAGTAGAGTCCAAGGTGAGAATACTCTGCTCTAGATCTCACATGAATGAGGAGACGCTAAAATTCATTGAACAGTTCGAGGGGAATGATGAGGTGCCTATGGGCAGTTCACTGAAGTTTTTAAAAATAGCAGAAGGAGTGGCAGATATTTATCCGAGGTTCGGGCCTACTATGGAATGGGATACTGCAGCTGCTCATGCTGTAATTAAAGCCTGCGGCTACCACATTAAAAACACGAACACCTACGAAGAGTTAATTTATAATAAGCCAGACTTGCTGAACCCACATTTTATGGCTTTTTAGTCGCATGACGCTCCAAACGCCCCCAGGAATCCTCCTAAATCAGACACCGTAATACTGCCGTCAAGATTAAAATCACCGAAACAGCTTTCCGGAAAAACACAAGAGCCCGTATCGTCAGTGTTAGCAGAAGCATTATAATTTAAAGCATTAGCGTATCTACATCCTAAAACGATTAATTCGTTACAGGAAACGTCATCTATAGTAGCAGTTGGATTGAACTCTAAAAAAGCAGGGTCGGTACATCCTGGGTTTCCAAACACACACGACCCATCGTCTGTATTGGCTGCGGAGTTATAGTTGGCTGCGCTATTATCTGTGCATCCTAAAATCTCTACCCATAACCAAGCGTCATAAACTAGGGTTGGATAATCTACGTAAGGATTTCTGTTTCCTTGAGCAGTTTCTACTCTCGCGTTTCTAGTGATTTCTGCAGCATCTACTGGGTCGTTTAAGTGCCACTGATAAAGAGAAGAGATACTCGCTATATCTGTAATAGGCCCTGCCTGTGTAGGATAGTTAGTGTAAAAGTAAAACAACCCTCTGGCTACATCTCCTTTTCTATCTTCCTGAGGTTCCCAGAGAAACTCTATACCCTCTGAAAAGTTAGAAGAATTAGCAGGTTCTGAACCCGATGTTAAATACGCCCCACCAGAGCTAGTGCCATACCAAGTTGACTGGGCATCTGGAACCTCCCCGAAACCAAAATAGGCACGAGCAGAGTTAGCATCCTGGTGACTAGGTCTTAGGTTGTGTATGTCTGACCTCATAGGAGAGGTGCTTCCGTAAAATGACTGTGGAACTAAATGTTCAGCATTAATAGGGTCTGGGAAGGTGGTGAACTCGGCATTCATTTCAAAATCAGTATAAATGCACTGAATTTTTCCGTTTACCTCATCCGTAAACGAATACATCTGCTGACGAGCTGCGTTATACCCTAAATCAGAAAACTGGCTATTATACAAGTTGGACTTGAGCCAAATCCGTAAGTCTTCGTTGTGAATAGTGGTGGGATATTGAGCCGCCACATAAAGAGGGGCTACTAAAAACAGACTAATTAAAAACAGGACAAACTTATTCATGGTGTTACAAAATTACGCTATACACTTTACGGGTCCTGAAAAAGCCGTACAATTGTGACAGAATCTAAAAACACAAATCATGAAACACCTATCTGTAGTACTTTTATTGTTGGTTTTAGCAGTCAATTTACACGCTCAGAACCAAGAGTCTATAGCTAAATCTCTAGAAGACTCTCCTTCAATAGAGGTAAGCCCCGAGGGATTAAAGATCAATAAAGAAACTCAAAACGGATTCATGTTTTATTTAAACACCTCACAAGATGAGGCAGAAAAGAAATGGAAAGAGTTTCTAACCGCTAACCACAAAGCAGAAGTAAAGAAAACTAAAGGAGGGTTTGTTTGTGAAAACACGAGTATGAGCGACATAGCGTCTGCAGCTTTAACTGTAACCGCTCTGTTTTATGAAGAGGAGGATGGGTGTGAAATGAATGTTTTTTTTAACATGAATGGCTATTATTTAAACCCCAAAGAGCACGCCAAGGAATCTATGGCTGTGGTAAGTTGTTTAATGGATTACCAAAAGGAATTATATGTAGACGTTTATAAAAACACCTTAGAGGCTCAGGGAAAGACTAAAGATAAAAGTCAAAAAGTGTTGGATAAGTTAGTTAAGGAGGGAGAGAAGCTAGATAAGGATGTTTCTAAAGGAGAAGGGGATGTGGCTAAGGCAGAGCAAACTATTATAGAGTCAGAACAGAAAATAGTAGAACTTCAAGTTAAAATGGAGGAATTAAGAAGAGAAATAGAGCAAAGTAAGTCGGCTATTATAGAGCTTGAAGAAGCCAAGGAAATAAAAATGAAAGAGATAGCAGCGCAAAAAACGGTAGTAAACGAAAAAACAGCTCAAATAGACAGAATTAAAGCTGCAGCTGATAAAGCAGGGGTTAATTAACTTAAGCTGTTGACCGTTATAAGGGCGGGTGAACTTAGACCAAGTTATTTCATACCAGTACTTGACTTGGGATACTAAACAAGCATTTTATCGGAGCGAGATACTCCACTCCGACTGAGTGCTATCTAGAGTCTAGAAATCTTATTGTTTCCTCTACAGTTTTCAGGGCTTGGTAAGAAAAACATACCTGCGGTAAATTTTTATTTGTTAATTCTAAATTCTTTACATTACATAACAATTTAATCTGATGTAACATGAGTTCTATTTTATATATATTTTTTTCCAAATTTCTTGCAACTATTTATGTTTCTGTTTTTTGGAAACAATTCATTAGAACTGAATTTAAACACCAAGATGAGCATAATAAAAGCTATAATGACTCTCAAATGGAAAGAGATGGTGGCAATAAAAAATTCTTAAGAAACGCACTGCAGTATTTTCTTTTATACTGGTTTAACAGGCAATTTATTATTATATATATATTGGTGCTTTTTATAGGTGTTTTCTTTTTGAATATGCCTTTCGGGTAGAAATAAGTAACCTTATTAATTATATTTTATGAAAATAAAACAGCACCTACAGTCAGACAGACAGGCTCCTTATGTTGGCGTTTTCTTTATTCAATTTCTTTGAGCTCTTAAACCTCTTTCACTAATAGCGCCTCTCCATCTTTCCAGATTTCAATTTTCCCTGCGGCCTTTAGCTCTTTAGTCACCTTGTCCCACTTCTTATTACTTAACTCAGAGTTGGTTTTTAGATCTCCTAAGGGCATTTGCTCAGTAAGGAGCTTCATCACCGCTTTTCCTTCGTCAGACAGTTCAATTACGGGCTCGCTAGATTCTGTTTGGAAAACCTCTGGTCTCATCTGTGGGAAGAATAACACTTCTTGGATAGAGTCGTTTCCAGTAAGGAACATCGTTAATCTGTCTATTCCTATTCCCATTCCTGAGGTAGGAGGCATTCCGTATTCTAGTGCTCTTAGGAAATCTTGGTCTATAAACATAGCCTCATCATCTCCTCTGTCTGCCAGTTTTACTTGCTCTTCGAAACGTGCACGCTGATCTATTGGGTCATTTAACTCAGAATAAGCGTTGGCCAATTCTTTACCGTTCACCATCAATTCGAATCGTTCTGTAAGTTCAGGATTGTCTCTATGTGCTTTGCAAAGCGGAGACATTTCTATAGGATAATCTGTAATAAACGTAGGCTGAATATAATTCCCTTCACACTTCTCTCCGAAGATCTCATCTATCAGTTTTCCTTTACCCATAGTTTCATCTATAGGCACGGCAAGCTTAGCACAAACCTCTCTGAGCTGAACTTCATCCATTCCATCTATATCTATTCCAGTGTGATCTTTAATAGCACCTATCATAGTAACACGCTTAAAAGGAGCTTTAAAGTCAACTTGGTTTTCACCTATGGTCACCTTGGTAGTTCCCAACACATCCATGCAGATGGTCTCTAACATCTGCTCCGTAGTTTCCATCATCCACTTATAATCTTTATAAGTGACATACATCTCCATCATGGTAAACTCAGGATTGTGCGTTTTATCCATTCCCTCGTTTCTGAATGCTTTGGCAAATTCAAAAACTCCATCAAACCCACCTACGATAAGTCTTTTTAGGTAAAGCTCATTGGCTATCCTTAGATACAGTGAAGTGTCCAAAGAATTATGGTGCGTAATAAAAGGACGTGCAGCAGCACCTCCAGGAATAGGCTGAAGAATAGGTGTCTCTACCTCTAAGTATCCTTTGTTAGAAAGGAAATTACGCATAGAAGTCATAATCTTAGAACGCTTGATAAACGTTTCTTTTACATCTGGATTTACTACCAAATCCACATAACGCATTCTGTATCTAAGCTCAGGATCTGTGAAGGCATCGTGTACATTTCCATCCTTATCCGTTTTCACTACAGGAAGAGGTTTTACCGATTTAGCCAGCACATGCAGCTCAGTTATTTTTACAGAAGGCTCTCCTGTTCCGGTAATAAAAGTTTCTCCCTTTATTCCTATAAAATCTCCTAAATCCAATAGTTTTTTAAACACATCATTATAAAGTGCTTTGTCTTCTCCTGGACAGATTTCATCCCTATTTACATAAAGCTGCATCCTTCCTTCAGAATCTTGAAGATCTGCAAAAGAGGCTTTCCCCATGATGTTTCTGCTCATGAGTCTTCCAGCCATAACCACCTGTTTACCCTCTGTAAAGTCCTGTTTGAGTTGTTTAGAAAGAGTGTCTACGGGAAATAGTGCGGCCGGGAAAGGCTCTATTCCTCTGTTTCTCATTTCATCTAATGCTTGTCTCCTTTGGATTTCCTGTTCAGAAAGTTGGATCGCCATCTTGTTCTCTTTAAGTAGTTATTATTGCGGTGCAAAGGTATTACTGAACACTTAACTACCCTCCTGAGATAACATCTTTTTTACAGGCGTTCCCAAAGGAACATGTACATTTGTGTTTCCTTTTTTTTTTAGCACTTCATGAGAGCACTTATAGAATCGTTCACTTCACAAATAGTAGACTCCTTAAATACCGGAAAGGTTTTAGGGGATATTAAAGATGATAAAACCATTAACTCATTAATTATATGTGGAATGGGAGGAAGTGGGATAGGAGGAAGAATAGTGCTAGAATGGTTAGAACACACATTAAATATTCCATGTGTAGCTCATTCATCTTATGGCTTACCAAATTTTGCAGACGCGAATACCTTAGTTTTAATTAGTAGTTATTCTGGGAATACCGAAGAGACGCTTTCTGCTATGGAAGTAGCTTTAGCTAAAGAGTGCATCATTGGATGCATTACTTCTGGTGGTAAGGTAAGAGACTGGGCTAAGAAGTATGCTGTCCCATACATATTGGTAAATGGGGGTCACCCGCCTAGATCTCAGTTTGGACAGAGTGTGGTTCAGATATGCAGAATGTTGGAATCATTCGAATTGATAGGGCCATCTATTTACAGTGATTTACATGCCGCAGTGAAACTGCTAAATGACTCAGCATATTACATCCAATCTCAAGCTAAACGGGTAGCTGAACAAATAAACAAGACTACTCCAATAATATATTCTGGCTCGGGGTACGAGGGAGTCGCTATAAGATGGAGACAGCAGATAGGGGAAAATGCTAAAATACTTTGTTTCCATCATCAGTTTCCTGAAATGAATCATAATGACTTAGTAGGCTGGGAAGGAGGAAACGATTCTTTCTCTGCTGTGCTATTCAGAAATGAAGACGATGCTCAGCGTGTGAAGATAAGAATGGAGATCTGTAAAGGGATATTTGAAGAAAAAGGGGCTACAGTAGTAGAAGTAGAATCCAAAGGAATTACTAAATTAGAAAGAAGTCTTTATTTAGTGAATTTAGGAGATTGGGTTTCGCTTCATTTAGCTGAAATGAATCAGACAAATCCTGTAGACATCAAAAACATTGATTTTCTTAAGAATAAATTAGCGAACATCTAGTGAAAAAAGTAACGTTTCAGGATTTAGGGGTAATGGACTATAAAGCCTGCTGGGATTACCAGGAGGAGCTTTTTAAGCAGACTATAGACCAGAAAATCTCCAATCGGAAACTAGAGAACCCTGAAGAAGCCGTTACTCCACAAAACCATTTACTCTTCGTAGAGCACCCTCATGTATTTACTTTAGGAAAGAGTGGTAATGAAGCCCACTTATTGTTAAACGAAAGTCAATTAGAAGCTAAAAACGCCACGTATTATAAGATTAATAGAGGAGGCGACATCACTTATCATGGTCCACAGCAGATAGTAGGCTATCCGATTATAGATTTAGACCAGTTCTTCACCGATATTCATAAATACCTGCGCTACTTAGAGGAAGCTATTATTAGAACTTTGGCTGATTATAATATTCAAGCAGCTAGATTAGAAGGCTTAACAGGTGTTTGGTTAGATCCAGAAAACCCCGCTAAAGCCAGAAAAATAGCGGCTATGGGCGTAAAATGCAGCAGGTGGGTAACGATGCATGGGTTTGCTTTTAATGTCAACTCAGACTTGGATTATTTTAATCAAATCATCCCATGCGGAATAGATGACAAGCAGGTTACGTCTATGGAAAAAGAATTGGGAGCCAAACAGAATTTCGAAGAGGTGAAGCATAAACTGAAAACACATCTAGCCGAACTGTTTGAGTTTGAGTATGAGTAAACACGCTTTCTTAAAGCGCTATTCGCGTTATTTCTCTCTGCCTGTGTTTAGATAGTTTTCCTTTCTCGCAGATAAGGGTTATATTTTTCTCGGCAAACTCATCCCCTAAGGCCGCGGACTGTTTCCAATCTTCACACGCCTTATCAATGTTGTGCATGTAAAAATGAGCTTCTGCTCTATAGAAAAGGGCTTCAGATTTTAAATCAGAGTTTTGATTAATGATATAGTCCAGTTTGTTAAATGCACTTTTGAAGTTTTTTAAATAAACATTACAAATAGCTACATTCAATTCTGAGGAGGAATGAGTCGGGTTTATTTCAAGGACTTGGTTAAAGCATTCTGCAGCCTTTTCATACCGCTCAGTTTCTATATAAATAGCTCCTTTTAAGTACCAAGCTTCGAAGTATTCTGGGTTTAATTCTAATGCCATATCTAGCGTGGCTAACGAAGATTTATATTCCATCAACTCAAAATCAATTACAGAGAAGTAATAGTGAATCATAGGGTGGTTTCCTACAAAATCTGCATGCATAAAAAGGTGTCTTTCAGCAGAAACGAGATCTCCTGTGCTTATTTCGCAGATCGCTCTGTTTAAGAAGTAATCATCAAGTTCAGAGGCCATTCCTTCACATTTCTCATAGTACATCAAAGCAGACTCTACATCTCCTAGTTTATGAAACGCATTGGCTATAATGAATAAAGATTGGGGTTCTAAAGACTCGTCATCTACTAAAACGTTAGTTACGGATGTGTAATCTCCTTGATAATAAAGATTAAGCAGCTCTTCTGCGTGTTGGGCTTTACTTATAAAGGTGCACAAGCATGCCAGAGTAAAAACAAAAAATCTAACCATTCTTGTTTTTTTTACGAAGTTGTTTTTAAAAAGTTGCTCTATTTGTTTCATTTTAAAGCCTTAAATTTCCCAGATGAAGAGATTTTTAGGAAGATTAGTTCTGGGGATTGTTGTTTTGATCGCTTTGGCGGCTATAGTAGCAGTGGCTACAGGGAACGGGTATCTAATAAAAGGTGTTTCATGCACTTATTTAAAGGGCCATAGCACGGCTAATATTTATGATTTGTCTTATTTCGACTCTAGAGAAGTTAAGAATGACACACCTCAGCCATGGAAAGAAAGTGCTCGGTTAGGAACCTTAAAACTGACGCCTGAAGAAGAAGGGTATCATGCGCTTTTTAGGTCGGTAGCATACTTGGTGATAGAAAATGATGAGGTTATTTTCGAGAAATACTGGGATGAACATAATGAGGTAGCGGTTTCTAATAGTTTTTCAATGGTGAAAAGTGTGACAGCACTGATGGTCGGTATAGCTCACGATGAAGGCTTAATTAAGAGTTTAGACGAACCGGCTTGTACTTATGTTCCTGAGCTTTGCCTTGGTTTGGAGAAGAATAAAACCATTACCATTAGAGATTTACTCTCTATGACTAGTACGCTCGATTTTGATGAGCACTATGGAGACCCTTTTGGGTTTATGGCTCGAGCTACTTATGGAAGTGATTTGGCAGAGGTAACGTATAATGGATTTACAGCTCAAAAAGAGCCGGGTTCTGAATGGGAATATTTAGGCGGAAACACACTTCTTCTTGGGTTTATCGTAGAAAACGTAACTGGAAAGACGTTGAGTGATTATCTGTCAGAAAAATTATGGAAACCTATGGGTGCGGAATCTCCTGCGCATTGGGCGCTGGATAAAAAAGGGGGTAGAGAAAAAAGCTATTGTTGTTTTAATGCTACAGCCAGAGATTTTTCTAGGTTGGGTAAACTTCTATTGCAACGCGGAAACTGGTCGGGGAATCAACTCATAAGCGCACAATTTGTAGATGAAATGGTAACTCCCTCAACTGCTCCAGACCGAAATGGGACGGAAGCAGATCACTATGGATATCAAATATGGTTGGACAAACAGGCTGGAGAGAAAATTATTAATTACAGAGGAATGCTGGGGCAGTATATTACAGTTATTCCAAGTAGAAATTTAATACTAGTAAGATTAGGGCATTCTAGAGGAGAAAAGGATAATCACTGCCCAAGTGATTTGAAGGAATGGATAAAAATGGGAAAAAGATTAGCAGAAGAAGGATGAAAGAAGATATAGAAAGGCCTAAAGTCATTAATGTGGGTGTGGCTATGGTGAAAGAAAGGAGTGAAACTAATGAGTGGGAATGGAATGCGTATGTTTTTAACCTGAGGGATGATGTTATTACCAATGTGCTGGTATCTAGCAGAGGATACGGAGAACAAAATGGCGAGAAGAAAAACACCACAGTTTTAAGGCACTTTATAGAAAATGTGGACTCTTTAGATTTTAAAAAGATAGAGCCTGTGATACCTGATGTGTTTGAGTTAACCAATGAATACTGGGTGAGTTTTTATGTAGATGGCGTTATTCACGATAAAAAGTTTGTCTTTGTAAAAGGCAGTATCACAGAGGATAATATGTTAGACATGCCTTTCATGAACTCCAAAGGAGTTATGATTAGGTAGTAGTTTCTTCATCTGTTTATTATATTTAGGGTTCATTATTAGCTATTTACCACCATGCTCAATCATTTAGAGTTAGAAAAAATCTTATTTCTAGACATAGAAACAGTGCCTCAGGAGAAAGAGTTTAAAAGCCTAGACCAGGATTTTAAGGACTTATGGGAACACAAAAGCAAGTACTTCAGAGAGCAGAACGAAATGAACTTAGAGGAAAGCTATGGCAGAGCAGGAATCTACGCAGAGTTTGGTAAAATCATCTGTATCTCAGTAGGTCTGTTTTCATTTGTAGATGGGGTTAGACAGTTTAGAGTAAAGTCATTTTCTGGTCATGATGAGAAACAAGTGCTAGACGAATTCGCTGAGTTATTAAACACGCATTATAACCGTGCAGATCAAAATCTATGTGCTCATAACGGAAAAGAATTTGACTTTCCTTACATAGCCAGGAGAATGCTCATAAATGGTGTCAAGCTTCCGTATCATTTGGATTTGGCAGGAAAAAAACCATGGGAAGTGCAGCATTTGGATACTATGGCGCTGTGGAAGTTTGGGGATTACAAACACTTTACTTCCATAAAACTGATGACTAAAATATTCGGTATTCCTACTCCAAAGGATGACATAGATGGAAGCGATGTAGCCAGAGTTTATTATGAAGATAGAGACCTTCCTAGAATAGTAAAGTACTGTATTAAAGATGTGGTAGCAGTGGCCCAAATTGTCCTAAAATTCAAAGGAGAGGTTCTTATGAAGGATGATGAAGTGTGTGAGGTTTAGTTTCTGGACGCTCGACCAGTATCAACTCAACACGATAAACAGAATCTGAGCAATCACTATTTTCATGATTAGCGCTATAGGGAAGATTTGAGAAAACCCAAACATAGGAATTCTGTTTCCTGTTCTCTCCATAGCAAAATCTAGAATAGCCGGCTGATTAGCTACCATTCCTATCAGTAAGCTGAAGGGCATTTTCATGATTTTAAACCCTACGAATAAAGTAGCCAAGGCAGTAAACAAACTAACTCCTGTCCCTGCTAAAAACACCCAGACTTTATCCACTCCCATGCTGTCTATAAACGCAGCTCCAGAGCCTATTCCTATAGAAGCTAGCAGAAGTATTAATCCCATCTGCTGAAGGGTAATGGTAGAGCCGTAGCTCATAGTCCACACTATTTTTCCTGTTCTTCTTAACGCGCCCAGAACTAAACCAGCTATTAGTGGGCCTCCTGCATAACCAAGCTTAAACTCTCCATAAGAGCCTAAAGGAATGCTTATACTTCCTATCAATAAACCTAACCCTATTCCTAACCCGAAAGAGAATAAATTCACTTTACTAGATTGTTGGTATGAATCTCCAAACAGTTTGCTAAGAGACTCCAGATCCTCTCTTCTGGCTATAAATCGTATTCTATCTCCTAACTCTAGAACGGTCTCTCCTGTGGCTACCATTTCTACATCTCCCCTTCTAATTCTGGTAATAATGGCATCGAACTTCTCATCTAAATTTAGAGAAGCGATGGTTACCCCAGTAACTTCAGGGTTAGAGACAAATATTCTTCTTAGATCATACTTGGTATTATCACTTAAAGTGGGGGAAATGGTCGGCACCCCCAAAATTTCGGTAAGCCTTTCGAGTTCCTTTTTCTCCCCTACAGCTATTAAACCATCTCCCAATTGAAGATTAGTGCTCCATGTGACTAAGCTCATGCTTTCTCCCTGAAAGACCCTGCCGAATGAAACATTCAGCTGGTACTTCTGCTTGAGGTCACGAACATTTAATCCGTCTATTTCACTGTTTGTAATTCTTATAGTGGCAGAGGTTAGTTTGTCAGCCAAAGGAAACTTGTCCTTTAAAGATTCTAGCTCTTTTTGGTAATCCACTTTAAGGAGTTTTTCCATGATAATGATGGCGAAAATCCCGCCTAACACTCCCATGGGATAACTGAATGTGTAACCGATTACAGCTTCTTTTTCCAAGCCTTGAGCATTAGACACGCCAGACTGGTTTATATACTCTATTACGCCTGCTAGAGCAGCTGTGTTGGTCGTGCTTCCTGAGTAAACTCCAGTAATAGTCGCAGCTGAAAAATCAAATAACCACCAAAAAAAGGCTGCTGTAAGCCCGGTAAGAAACAACATGGACATGGCAAACAGAAAGTCTCTAGCGCCATTTTCTTTGTAAGCTTTAAAAAACACAGGGCCTGAGCTAAGCCCTACTGAGTATACGAAAATGGAAAGCCCTAACTGAAAAACAATGGTAGGAATACTAAAACGAGGGTCTATTGCACCAAAAGCCAAACCTGTAAATAACACAGCAGCCACGCCTAAACCATTTCCTTTGATTTTAACGTTACCGAGCAGATAACCTAATGAAACCACTATAAAAAGCAGTAATAGTGGGTACTCTACTAAATAGTCTTTCATAATTGACAAAGATTTCTCGGCAAAGTTCGTGAACTATTGCAACACAGGATGTAACAATTTTCTTTTTTATAGATTCCTTAACAAACGAAGAACTGTCTTAACATTGGCTATGGATCTAGTTCAATAAATCACAACCCTTAAGCGCCTCTTAAAAGATTAATACTCACAGTAGCTAACTCACTGTTAGGGAACTTACTCTGGTGCTGAGGAATTGGAATAAGTCCAGCTTCTTCTGCTGCTTTTAAATACACAGGAATTTCTACTATGTATTGGTCTGAAAAACCATGAGTAGCATCATACGCTGTGGCGGCTGTAGTTCCTAAGTTTTCTGCTGTTAAAGCAGGGTCTATGGAATGAAGTTCTATCACTAATAAACCAAATTTCTTTACATAAGGAGTCCACTTCTCAAAGTGCTCTTTTAGGTTTTGCTCGACTGAATTATTGTCTATTCTCACTCCTCTATGAGCGAATGAACCTACTGATTGAGAAATTCTTCCAGCATCTATTTTTTCTACATCAGTCCACACTCGGTTATGATCTAGGAACGACCTTACGTTTAATAAATCGCCTAATTCTATTCCATAATCCTCAGTTAAATCCTCAGCTAATAAATCGGGTCTACCGATGTCTCCCCAGATTACTTTAGCCCAGATATCTGCCTGAATTAAGTTGGCTCTAGTTACGTTTAAAGCTGCCTTGTTATAATCTGCTCCTACTAGAAAAAGGGGATACTCGTCTAGCAACTCTCCTCTTTTAGTCTGTGTAGCTATGATTTCAAATATATGTTCTAGTAGCGCACCGTTTCCACAGCCCATATCGAGAATTCCTTTAGGTTGCTCATGGATAGGTTTGTTAAATAAATCGAGAACGACCTCGTCTATTTTCTTGAAGTACGTGGAGTGTGCTCCACCGCTTCCCCATACATTCATTTCTCTGTCTACATGAAGCTCTTCTGAACCTTTAGAAATAGCTCTAAGCGCATTGGCGTTTCCAAAAACTAACTGCTCCACGGCTCTAAAATTAGGCATGTAAGAAACAGTTACACCATAGGCGCTGGCTCGCTTTGCAAAAAACAGTCCTATCTCTGAGAATCTGTAGGTTTCCTTCTTTCTAGTAAACCAGCCTAAGTCTGCTAAGAAGTCTAACAGGACTTTAAAGCGGGTGTGGTCTTTATGAAACTCCTCTGGCCTGAAGGAAGCTATGGAAAAGTACTTGTGAAACATTCCACTCATTCCCATAGAAACTATCACAGGGCCTACCATTACACCCTCTATGTGCTTTAGTACTTGTTTCTGAATCTTTAGTTCAGACTCGCTGGAGGATAGTTTCATACCATAGTTTTCCCTGAACTTATCGAACATGGTTTCTAGTATGGCCCAGCCGTCATCTCTGAATTTAATGTCTTTAAAGAAAGCGGGAGCTTTCACTAACTCATGAGCATCTTGGTAAAGATGAAATAATGAGAAAGCGAATTTTGAGTTTTTATTCGTGCTAAACACCACTTTATTCTTCTTGTTATCTATCTTTTGAGATAGCCACCCCTGGGCACACAGTATTCTTAAAGCCACATTCATATAGCCTTCATTGGCATTAAATGCTTGAGAAATATCTGCCAAACTGAATTTTTTGTGTTCTAGGATATAAGATGTCACGCCTTTTTTATGAAGTATATAAGCCGGAGAAACAGTCACCACACCATCTAAGTGCTTGAATATGTGACCTCTTAAAAGAACTTTATCTTCTCTGGTTAATGCCGGCTTTTGGAGTAATTCTATGGTTTCCATGGGTGTTGTTTTATATCTCTTAAAATACGAATTCCACAGAGTTAAGTTTTAATCTGAATGAAGCAGGAGAAAACAGAGCTACTCCACCCAAAAGTCATAAACCACTGGAGCGCTTGCTAGATAAGACTTTAGTTTAGCTCGAACATCTAAGTGGTGAGCATTATTGCTATAGGATTCTAATTCCGTTTGGTTCTTAAAAGACATTTGTAAGATGAGATCATAGTCTCTTTGTGCTCGCGTGTCGTTTGTGCGTGCTTTAGTGCTAACGGTAAGTCCTTGTGTTTCGTCTATTTCTGAAAGTGAACCGAGTAAACGTATTATTTCTTCTTTTCGCTTACATCACCTTTTAAAGAAAGGATCACCGTGTGTACTAATTCTCCTTTGGCATAACCTAGAGAACTAACCTCTTCATAATGGTAAGAACATCCTGTAAAAAGAGCTAGAATTAAAAAGGGATATAGTACGTTCATTTTATCGATTTTTGTACAACTAAGATAATGACTTTAAGAAACGCTATATCCGTAATTATACTTCTCTTCCTAGTGGGTTGTGAAACACCTATTCCTGAGGATGCGAAACCGATAAGTGAAGTGAATATTTGGGCAGATGAGCATGAAGTTACTTCCAAAGACTTCGAGGAGTTCCAGAATCAGCTTGACCGTAGAATAGCGTCAGACTCGATTAATGGTTGGTGGTTTTCTGCAGACTCCTCTAAATGGAAGAGTTCATTTACAGCGAGTCATTTAAAGCCTAATGGAGCGGTTATAGCCGATAGTTTATCTCCTGCCGTTCAGGTTAGTTGGACAGATGCATGCGCTTATTGCAACGCTAGAAACGGAAGACTTCCTACGACAAAGGAATGGATGGCAATGACCTCAGGGAGTTATTCTCCAGGGAATATTTGGGAAGGTTACTTTCCTCTGAAGGATGAAGGGCTAGATGGCTTTTTGGCTCAAAGCGCACCAGTAAAATCTTTTAGAGCGCATGAGACAGGGCTTTACGATTTGTTCGGGAATGTATGGGAGTGGACCAGTTCTGCTGCTGAAGAAGGAAAATATTATGTAAAAGGGGGAAGTTATCTTTCTGATTACAATTCTGGTGGATTTTTACCAGATTATACCATGGCTTTTTCAGCAGATAGTTTACGGGCTGACCTTGGGTTTAGATGTGTCTATACTAGGAGCAATTAGATAAAGTGCCAACGCCCCGCTTCGTCCAAACCGAAGAAGAGCGCTGACCCAACTATTCTTAATAATGAAAATCTTTTCCTAGAATGCTAATACAGTAAGTCCTACTGTAAACGGATAAACTTCTGGTCCTTTATCCTCTTCAAACAGACTAGTTAAACTAGCCGAGGCGAATAGTGTTAAGTCGCCATAACCAACTCTTGCCGATGCTTCTAGTGAAAATGGACTAACGTTGTAATCTCCTTTTACTTTAGATTTAACGGTGTCATTATCCACCTCATACTTTTGCTTAAATACGGTTCTGTAATTCCAGCCAGCTATAAATCCTGCTGCTATATGAAAGTTTTTTTCTTCTTGCTTGCTGGTGTTTATTTCTAACAGGAGCGGGATTTTTATGTAGCCTACTTTTAATCTATTTTTTTCATATTCTAGAGGTGACGCAGATAATCCTACTATACTATCACCGCCTAGATTAACGATACTAAGGCTATCATTAAACTCAAAATTCTGCCAAGTGAAACCTAATCCAGTATTTAAACCTAAGTAATGTTTTATCAAGGGGATTTTTTTCTCTATAACATTTAAACTAAAAGAGATAGACTGTTTCTCATCTATGTCTAACCATTCGTTTTCATCTCTAACTTGATCTGTCATAAGTAGGGTATTCACTCCCAAATCGATACCAGCCCAGTAGGTGAAGTTCTGCATATCTACGTTATGCTTCTTTTCTGTATTTAGACTGTCTGGTGTCTCGGCAGATGTTTCACCTACGTCATTACTATTCTTAATAATGATAATTTCTGTTCCACCACCTAAAGAGACTTTGGTAGTATCTGACTCTGGGTTTTCTTCTTGGCTATACCCTAGCAGAGAGAAGAAAAATAATGAGATGAATAAAGCGGTAACTTTCATTTTGTTTGATTTGAAGGTATGACGGTCTGAAGTTTCAGAAAGTTACAGAAGCTTGTTTTTTTATAGAGAGCAGGTGTAAACCACCGCAGGAGGTAAGTTTACGGGAGCTAGAGAAATATCTACTTTAGAGAAGTAGCGGTGCAATGTTTTTTTGCTAGCCAACGAATATTGGAATTGGATATATTTTCCTTCTTCTTTAAGGGAAGCCACACATCCATCTAGAATTTCGTTAACGCTCTCTTTTTTGAAAATGGCCAAAGGGAGGCCTGAAATTACATAGTCAAAGCTTTTATTCTTAAAAAGCGTGGCCACATCTTCGGCACTTCCTTGGATTACTTGCAGGTTTTTATCTTTTAATACCTCTAGGTCTGCACAGAACTGTTCGTTTAGCTCTAAACAAATTAGATTAGAGTCCGAAGTGATTTTGGACAAAATCTGCTTAGTTACCACCCCTGTTCCTGGTCCCAGCTCCAGAATACTTACCTTTTTAGAAAAGTCTATCTGCTTTAGCATTTTATTAACCAAGTACTTAGAGCTCGGAGCGAGAGCACCCACAGATTTGATGTTCTTTACGGCTTGTGATATAAAACTTGTTTTTTTCAGGTGAATAGAGGTTAAATGTCTGTTTCGGAACAAATATACTCTAGTAGTTGAAATTTTATTTTTAAGTAGCACTTGTTTTTTATAAAGTAGGCAGTACATTTGCAGTCGCTTATTCCTAGAGAGTAAATTTAGGATTACTAGCACGCACCCATAGCTCAGCTGGTTAGAGCACCTGACTCATAATCAGGTGGTCCATGGTTCGAGTCCATGTGGGTGCACAAGGAAAGGTCTTCATATCGAAGGCCTTTTTTTATTTCTTTAATTTTTTTTCAATTTGGGCGAGAAGTTTATACTGAGCGAAACGCAGAAAAGCCGAAGTGAACCGACTAAGAACGGTCTTCATAAGGAACCCCTTTTTTTATTTCTACTTTTTTAGTGGAGCCATAAACACTTTACAGATTTTTTATCAAGGTCTAAACCTTCTTTAGAGGCTAATGAAGCTCTCCCTCTCATTTCTCAGGAAATAATCCACACACAGGAAACATTTAACATTCATTTTCGTTTCCTTTGGGAGATTTAATTAATTTTGCACCGTGGAAGAAAAAGAGAAAGAAATAGTTTTAGCCGCTATAGGAGTATTTATGAGACTCGGAATAAAGAGTGTAAGCATGGATGACATCTCTCGTCAACTGGGCATTTCTAAAAAAACACTTTATAAATATGTTTCTGATAAAAACGATTTAGTGGGCAAGGGTGTTCAGCTAATGAAAGATGCTGAAGAAGAAACCATCTGTGGGATTCAAGCGCTAAACATGAACGCCATAGATGAGAATATGGAAATCATGAAGTACGTCACCGGGCTGTTAAATAATTTACACCCTTCGGTAATGTTTGACTTGGAGAAATACCACCCAGAAGTTTCTAGGAGCATGATAGAGTGCAGACACGATAATATTTATGAGTGCGTAATGGCCAACCTAAAAAGAGGGGTAAAAGAAGGTTTGTATAGAAGGAACCTAAACGCAGATGTCATAGCCAAAATTTATATCCACTCTACCGATGTGATTTTGGACCAAACAGAGCTGCATATTGAAGGAATCTCTTTCTCCGAAAAGTTCAAGGAATACTTCAGATACCACATCAGAGGAATAGCCAGTGAAAAAGGAATAGAGTATCTAAAGGAAAAGTACAGTAAGTCATAATTAAACGAAGATCAAGTGAAAAATCTAATTGAAGTTTTTTTGTTAATAGCGGTAACACTAACCAGTATTTCGCTATCAGCTCAGGAACAACTCACTCTAAAACAAGCCCAGGATTATGCGGTTAAAAACGCATATTCTGTCCAGTCTGCCCAGCTCGACTTGAAAAAAGTAGAAGAGCAAATTAAAGAAACCAAAGCCAGAGGTCTTCCTCAGATTAATGCTGATGGTTCTTTTCAGAATTTCTTAGACATTCCGGTTCAGGTAATTCCAGACTTTATATCTCCAGCAGTATTCGGAACGTTACTCCAGACTGGCGTGCTACCTTCAGATTACCCTCAGCCAGAAGCTACTTTCGTAGAGGCTCAGTTCGGAACGGAATATACAGCCAGCTTAGGAATAACAGCGAGTCAACTCATCTACGATGGCACATTCCTCATAGGATTAAAAGCGGTAAGAGGAGTGAGAGAACTCACTAGTGTTCAGCTAGAGAAAACAGAAGAAGAAATTAAAGTTCAAGTAGCAGACGCATATCACTTGTGCTTAGCTGCAGAAGAGAATGTGAAAATCCTGCAAGAAAGTTCAGAGATTCTAGAGAAAACCCTAAGTGATACGAGGGCGCTCTACACGAATGGCTTCGTAGAAGAGCAGGATGTAGAACAGTTAGAATTATCGATAAGAAGCATTTCCAACCAAATTCAATACGCTAGAAACCAAAAAACCATAGCGTATGAACTACTAAAGTTTCAAATGGGAATTTCTCAGTCTGCAGAAATCACGTTGACTAGCGCTATAGAGACCTTGGTGAACACAGCGGTAAGTAATGGGCTAGCAGTGGCGGAGTTCAATATCGAAAATGACATCGATTATAGAATAGCTTTAAATAATAAGAGGCTTCAGGAGTTAAGCGTAAGAGGTGAAAAGTCTGCTTTTCAGCCTTCACTGTCGGGATTTTTTAACTACCAAACGTCTGCTCAGAGAAATGAGTTTAATTTTTTCGAGGGCAACCAAAGCTGGTTTCCTACTACGGTGTGGGGGTTAAGTTTAAACGTGCCTATTTTTTCTAGCGGCATGAGAAGAAGTAAAGTGCAGCAGGCTAAAATAGAATCTACGAGAGCAGACCTGTTCATCAAACAAGCTAAAGAAGGGGCGGCACTAGAGTTAAAATCTACCAGAAACGAGATGATTTTCGCAGTAGACAATTACCAAACTTCTTTAGAGTCCAAGGATTTAGCCAAAAGAATTTTTGATAAAACACAGATTAAATATAACGAGGGAATAAGCAGCAGCTTCGAACTCACTCAAGCCAAAAACCAACTGTTGGAAACACAGGGATTTTATGTTTCTGCAGTCTTAAGCCTGCTAAACAGTGCCAATGCACTGAATAAAGCCCTTAATAATTACTAAGCCTCATACCTACTTATAAAATGAAAAATTACATCATACTCTCATTAAGCGCTGCACTATTCCTAGTGGCCTGCCAACCGCCAGCAGAGACTTCTCTAGAAAAGCTCATTGAGAAAAAAGGAAAATTCGAGAACAGCATAGATTCCATAAATGTACTACTCATAGAGATCAATACTGAAATTGGATTGTTGGATACCTTAAAGAAAGCTCCTTTAGTAGCTTCTGCGTTAGTAGGAAGGGCAGAGTTCAATCATTACTTTAAAGTTCAGGGTAATGTAGAGTCAGATAAAAGCGCTACGCTATTCCCGGAAACACAAGGGATAGTAAAAGCCATTTACGTAAAAGAAGGACAGAAAGTTAGTGCAGGCCAAAACCTTTTGGCTCTGGATAATGACATTATAGCGAGTAACATTTCAGAAGTAGAAACGAGCTTATCACTGGCTACTGAAATGTTTGAAAGACAAGAACGACTTTGGAACCAAAACATAGGTTCTGAAATGCAGTTTATAGAAGCTAAAAGCAGAAAAGAGTCGTTGGAGAAAACTATTGCTACGCTAAGGAAACAACAATCTATGGCTGTGTTAAAAGCCCCGTTTAGTGGAGTAGTAGATAAGATTTACCCTAAAATAGGGGAGATGGGTAGCCCGATGTCTCCAGCTGTGAGCGTGGTGAACTTAAACGAATTACACGCGGTAGCCGATGTAAGCGAAAAGTATTTGGTTAAGGTGAAACCAAATGCTCCTGTGAGTATCTCCTTCGGAGAAGGAATGGACACACTAATAGGAAATATAAAAAACATAGGCGCTACTATAAACCCTGCCAATAGAACATTTGAAATCAAGGTAGGGTTCGCTCAGAAAGCTGATTTTTTAAGGCCCAACTTAATGGCTGAGGTAGAAATAAACGACTTTAAAGCTGATTCTGCTATCGTGATTCCCTCTTCCAATATATTACAGGATATAGATGGGAATTCATTTGTGTACTGCATTATGCAGGAAGGGAGTAAACACATAGCCAAGAAAACGATAGTTAACCCAGGGATTACTTACAGAGGAAAAACGATGATTCTTTCGGGGTTGAACGGAGGGGAAAATATAGTTACCGAGGGAGCTAGAAAACTAGTAGACGGTAAAGAAATTAGACTGAATTAATTCCAAAACTCTTCTGAAAAATGGAAAATCAAGAAAAAAAATCATCTGTAGTAAAGACTTTTGGTCTGTCTAACCTGGCGATAGACAACAGAACTACCGTCTATGTGATAACCGCCATTATTGTATTGGCTGGCTGGCTAGCTTATAGTGGACTACCTAAAGAGGCTTTTCCAGAGGTGGTGATGCCTGAGATTTATATAAACACCCCTTACCCAGGAAACTCACCTGCTGAGATAGAAAAATTAATCTCCTCTCCATTAGAAAAAGAGCTAAACGGAATAGCTGGAGTAGATGATATAACCTCTACTTCTGTAGAGGGATTCTCTAGTATAAAAGTGCTTTTCGATTTTAGTGTGACTCCAGATGAGGCGCTGCTAAAAGTGAAAGACAAGGTAGACATGGTAAAAGCCGACCCAGATTTCCCAAAAGATCTGCCGGCAGACCCGAATGTATTTGCGTCCAACATGTCTGAATTCGCTCCGGTAATGAATATTAATTTATCTGGAAACTACTCGGTAGAAGAGCTAGAGAAATACGCAGAACGATTAGAAGATGAAATAGAAAAAGTTTCTGAGGTAAGTAAAGTGGAGCTCAGAGGCGTTACCGATAAAGAGGTAAGCATAGAGGTGAATCCGCTAGAAATGAATGCTAGGGAGCTTTCCTTTAATGATATAGCGCAAGCTATCCAACAAGAGAACCTTACGATTAGTGGTGGAGACATCATCCAAGATGATTTTAGGAGAGCAGTGAAAATAGAGGGAAGGTTTACCTCTCCCGAGGAGATAGCCAATGTGATTATCAAAAGAGAAAATCAAGATGTGGTGTACCTTCATGAAATAGCTGAGGTGAGGTTCAGGGAAAAAGACAAAGAGAGTTACGCCCGAGAATTTAGTCAGTCTGTAGTGATGCTAGATGTGTTCAAGCGTTCTGGAGAAAACCTTCTTACCGCTTCTGACCAGATTCAAGTGATAGTAGCCAACGCTAAGGAGTCATACTTACCAGAAAACATAAATGTAAGTGTAACAAACGACCAGTCTGACCAGACCAGAACTCAGGTAGATGAGCTGGTGAATTCCATAATTTTTGGGGTGATGCTTGTGGTTGGGGTTTTACTGTTCTTTTTAGGATTAAGAAACGCCATATTCGTAGGGATAGCTATTCCGCTGAGTATGCTGCTGTCATTTTCTATTCTAAATTTTATAGGCTTTACGCTAAACGTGATGGTGCTCTTCTCGCTAGTAATGGCGCTGGGAATGCTGGTGGACAACGGAATAGTGGTGGTAGAGAATATCTACCGACTCATGGATGAGGGCATGAAACCTATTCCTGCGGCTAAGCAGGGTGTAGGTGAAGTAGCGCTTCCGATTATAGCGTCTACAGCTACTACACTAGCTGCATTCTTCCCGCTTGTTTTATGGCCTGGAATTATGGGTGAGTTTATGAAGTTTCTCCCCATTACACTTATCATAGTTCTTTCCTCTTCTCTGTTTGTAGCATTGGTTATAAACCCGGTGTTTACGTCTGTATTTATGAAGGTAGATGAGAAGAAAATCGACAAAAGAAAGGCTTCATTGATTGCTTTGGTACTGGCAGTTTTAGGAGTGTTATTTAGTTTTGTGCTCACGTGGTTTGGAACATTGCTATTGGCATCTTCTATATTGGTTCTGTTAAATGCATTTTTCTTCGAGAAAGGAACGGAGCTTATACAAAGAGGCTTACTTCCTAAGCTTGAAGACCTCTATGAGAAGTTTCTGACTTGGGCGCTTAAGGGATGGAACTCAGCACTGATGTTCTGGGGAACTATGGGACTTTTGTTTTTCTCTATCACTTTAATGGTAGTAATGCCTCCAAAAGTTCTTTTCTTTCCAGAGAATGAACCTAATTACCTGAATGTATATGCCGAAATGCCTATTGGTACAGATATCGATAAGACCAATGTCATTGCTACGCAGATAGAAGAAAGGATAGACTCTTTATTTAGAGCAGATTATTTAGAGGCTGATGGTAGTTTAAAAGTAGTGACTTCTGTGATAGGTCAGGTAGGAAATGGAACTTCAGACCCTATGGAAGGACCAGCGCTAGGACCCACACCGCACAAGGCTAGAATTAACGTGAGCTTTATCAAAAACGGAAATAGAGGGGAGTTTAAAACTGCTGAAATTCAAGAGCGGGTTAGAGAAGTCCTTTCAGATTTTAAAGGGGTAGATATAGTAGTAGCCAAAGATCCAGCTGGACCTCCACAGGGAGCACCTATTCAGGTAGAGATAAGCGGAGAGGATTATCTGGCTATGGTAGTAGAAGCTAAAAAGGTAAAGGCGATTATAGAAGCCTCTGCTATAGCTGGCTATGAGGAGCTCAAGATAGATGTGAATCTAGACAAGCCTGAATTGCTCATAGATTACGATAGAAATAAAGCGAGAAGATTTGACTTAAGCACTGGCCAAATTGGTGATGCGCTTAGAACGTCTATTTTCGGTAAGGAGATTTCTACATTTAAGTATCAAGATGAGGATTACCCAATCAACATTAGATTTCAAGAAGCTTTTAGAAGCGATGTTTCTTCTATTCTAGACCAGTCTATCACGTTTAGAGACCCTACGAATGGTAAAATTAAATCTGTGCCTATCAGTGCGGTGGCCTCTGCTAAGAATGAGTCTTCTTTCAACCAGGTAAAAAGAAAAGACCTGGATAGAGTAGTGAATATTACCTCTAACATAGCTGGAGATGGAAATGCTACTGAGATCGTGGGGCAGATAAGAGAATTACTCAAGGATTATTCGCTTCCGCAGGGAATGAATATTAGGTTTACTGGGCAGCAGGAGGAGCAGGCTAAAGAAATGAATTTCCTTTCTTCTGCTTTAGGAATAGCTATATTCTTAATTCTACTCATCATAGTAGCGCAGTTCAACTCTATTTCTACTCCAGTAATTATCCTATTTAGTGTACTATTTAGTTTAACGGGGGTATTCTTTGGGCTGCTAATTTTCCAAATGGAATTCGTGATTATGATGACTATGATTGGAATCATATCTCTGGCCGGTGTGGTGGTGAATAATGCCATCGTACTCATAGATTACACGAATCTCATTCGGGCCAGGAAGCGAGTGGAGTTAGGTTTAGAACCTACAGATCACTTGCCTTTCGAGCACATTAGACCAGCCATTATAGAAGGAGGAAAAACAAGATTACGTCCAGTACTTTTGACTGCTATTACCACGGTGTTAGGCTTGTTCCCACTGGCCGTAGGACTAAATATAGACTTCATCGGGTTCATGAGTACGTATGATGCCAACATTTATGTGGGTGGAGATAACACTATTTTCTGGGGGCCTATGAGTTACACCATTATTTTTGGGCTTACGTTCGCTACATTCTTGACACTAATAGTAGTGCCAGTTATGTATCTTTTCCTCGCCAAAAAGAAATACCAATGGGTTTGGAAAGAGAAAGCACAATAGACATAGAATTCAACAAAGTATTGAATATAGATATACAAAAAATCAGATCAGAGTTTCCTATTCTTCACCAAGAAGTCAATGGAAAACCTCTGGTATATTTCGATAATGCGGCTACTTCTCAGAAGCCCATTCAGGTGATAGAAGCCATAGACGATTATTATGGGCGTTACAATGCCAATATCCACCGTGGAGTCCACCACCTGAGCCAAGTGGCTACAGATGCGTATGAAAAAGCGAGGAGAACCACACAACGGTTCTTAAATGCTGAACACGAGCACGAAGTACTGTTTACAGCGGGAACTACAGATTCTATTAATCTAGTAGCGCAGACGTGGGGAAGGCAAAACATCCAGAAAGGAGACGAGATAATCCTCACGCAGTTAGAGCACCATTCGAACATAGTGCCGTGGCAGATGCTAGCCGAGGAGAAAGGAGCCATCATTAAAGTTGTAGACATTAATGAAGCTGGAGAGCTGGATATGGAAGGGTATAAAAGTTTGCTTTGCAACGCCACAAAACTGGTAGCCTTCAACCATATTTCTAATGCTCTAGGAACGCTGAATCCTGTAAAAGAGATGACCGCTCTAGCCCACGATGCTGGAGCTATAGTACTCATAGACGGAGCGCAATCTGTGCCTCACATGAAGGTAGATGTGCAGGAGTTGGATGCAGATTTCTACACGTTTTCTGCCCATAAAATATGCGGCCCTACAGGAGTAGGCGTGTTGTATGGAAAAGAAGCCCTGCTAGAGAAAATGCCCCCGTGGAGAGGAGGAGGAGAAATGATTAAAACGGTAAGTTTCTCTGGAACTACGTATAATGAACTCCCTTTTAAATTCGAAGCAGGAACTCCGCATATCGAAGGAGGAATAGTTATGGGCGTAGCAATGGACTATTTAAACCAAATAGGCCTCGAAAACATAGCCGCTTACGAAGCAGAACTTCTGGAATATGGGGTGCAGAAAATGGCTGAGTTGGAGTATATAGATTTCATAGGAACAGCCAAAGAAAAAGCTTCAGTGATTTCGTTCAACATGAAAGGAGCGCATCCGTTTGATGTAGGAACTATACTGGACAAGTTGGGAGTAGCCGTAAGAACAGGACATCACTGCTGCCAGCCACTTATGGAACGATTAAGCATTCCAGGAACAGTAAGAGCCTCTTTCGCGTTTTACAACACCAAGGAAGAGATAGATTCTCTGGTCTCAGGACTAGAGAGAGCGCATAGGATGTTTTCTTAAAACGAAGGACAACCAGTCATTTTCCACCTCTAAGTATTGATTCTCTGGCAAGAGAGATGTTTGGCTTTCGATTAAAAGAGCGCAGCTCTGACTGTTAACTAAACGAGTAATAGAATCGAGCATTAAAAATTGAACGATTAGCATCTAGAATTAATAATTTATCCTTCACCATTAATAATTAAAAACGACTTTCGACTAAAAGAGCGCAGCTCTGACTTTCGACTAAAACTAGTATTAGAATCGAGCATTAATAATTTATCATTCACCATTAATCATTGAGCGATCAGCATCCAGAATTCATCCTTAACCATTAATAATTAAAACCTTATAATCCATAATTGTCAACTATCAATTGTCCACTGTCAATTAAACTAGTGTTAGAATCCAGAAATAACCTACCTTTGCACCAGAAATAGTTCTTATTTCAGAAGAAACGGAAATCTATTCCGTTCAGAATTTCAATTAAAAAGTCGGTTGTATAACTAGATTCAAACTGCCGCAAATCAACAAACAATAACAATATTTTTACAGTTAAGATGGGAAGAAACAACAATCCTAGAGGAGGCAAAAAAGCGGAATCTTTTAAGCGCGACCTCAGACGAGAAATCATGAACTTGATGGCTACACAGCCTCATGAACCCATGAATCACAAACAAATAGCCGGATCATTAAGCATTAAAGATGCTGGAATGCGGGTACTTATTTATGAACTGCTTTTAGAAGCCGTGAGTAAAGGAGAAATGAAACAAATATCTAGAGGTAAGTTCAAGCTGATAAAGCAGAAGAACGAAGTAATAGAAGGAAAAATAGAAATTACTCAAACAGGAAGAGGGTTCGTAATTCTAGAAGGATACGAAGAAGATATTCCGATAAGAAAAGTAGATACAGGCGGAGCTTTCTGGGGTGATATGGTAGAAATAGCCATTTCACGTCATAAAGGAAAGCTCACAGGTAGAGTACTGAAAGTTACCCATAGAGCTAGAGAGCAGTATGTAGGGATTTTAGAATTATCTACAAATCATGCATTCGTAGTAGCTACAGATAGAAGAATTCACACTGATTTTTTCATTCCTAGAAAGAAGCTGAATGGCGCTATGGATGGAGATAAAGTAGTGGTGAAAATGACGGATTGGAAAAATCCAGACGATTCACCGTTTGGAGAAATTATTTCTGTACTAGGTAAGCCGGGAGAGAATGACACGGAAATGCATTCGATTATGGCAGAGTACGAACTCCCTTATGAGTTCCCTGCTGAAGTAGAGTTAGCCGCTGAGCAGATTCCTACAGAAATTACTAAAGAAGAAATAGCCAAGCGTAGAGATATGCGTAAAACGGTAACGTTTACCATAGATCCAGATAACGCTAAGGATTTCGATGATGCCCTTTCTCTTAAGAAATTAGAAAACGGAAACTGGGAAGTAGGAGTCCATATAGCAGATGTTTCTCACTATTTAACTCCGGGATCTATTCTGGATGATGAGGCTATCAATAGAGCCACTTCTGTTTATTTGGTAGACAGAGTAGTTCCGATGTTACCAGAAGTATTGTCTAACGGGTTATGCTCACTTAGACCTAATGAAGAGAAATTATGTTTCTCTGCCGTTTTTGAGTTAGATGATAACGCCAATATGGTAGGAGAGTGGTTCGGAAGAACAGTAATCCTTAGTGATAGAAGATTCACTTATGAAGATGCTCAGGAAATGATAGAAGGAGCCGAGGGAGATTTTAAAGATGAAATCCTTACTCTTGACAGACTTTCTAAACTTCTGAGAGCAGAGAGATTTAAAGATGGTTCTTTAGATTTTAGCACAGAGGAAGTGAAATTCAACTTGGATGAAAACGGAAAGCCATTGGGTGTTTATACCAAGGTGATGAAGGATGCCAATAAGTTGATAGAAGACTTTATGCTCTTAGCCAACAGAAGAGTAGCTAGGTTTATAGCTAAACCAGAACAAGGAAAAGCTAAGACTTTCGTGTATAGAATTCACGACTTACCTAATGAGCAGAAATTAGCTGAGTTGAAAAACTTTGTAGCACATTTAGGATACGAGTTACCGACTTTGGAGCCGGGAGGAAATGCCAAGCGAGAGTTAAATAAACTACTCGCACGCGTAGAAGGAAAAGCAGAGGCAGAATCAGTAAAACAGCTCGCTATAAGAACAATGGCAAAAGCGGAATACTCGACAGATAACATAGGCCACTTCGGTCTTTCGTTTGACTATTACTCTCACTTTACTTCTCCAATCAGACGTTATCCAGATGTGATGGTACACCGTTTATTAGCGTTGTATTTAGATGGAAAACCAAGTGCTGCACCAGGAGAATACCAGAAGCTATGTAAGCACGCTAGTATGTTGGAGCGTAAAGCCTCAGAGGCTGAACGGTCTTCTATTAAGTACAAGCAAGTAGAGTTTTTAGTGGGAAGAATAGGTGAACAGTTCGAAGGTACTATTACAGGTGTAACAGGCTGGGGAATGTATGTGGAGATAAATGAAAACAAGTGCGAAGGAATGGTTGGTTTAAAAAACATTTCGCATGATCATTTCCACTTCGACCAGGCTGAGCTTGCCATTGTAGGCAGCAGAACAGGAGAGCGTTATACTCTAGGAGACCAAGTAAAAATTAAAGTAGTAGGAGCTAATTTGGAGAAAAAACAACTAGATTTTGATCTAGTTGTCTAATGCAACCCTGTTATTAAGCTTCTACCTGAGCTCTATTCTTAGCCCATTTTAAGAAATTGAAATATTCGAATACCGGTTTTTCGAAGCTGTCCTTAGACAGAACCTCTAGTTCTGTGGACAGCTCGGAAAACAACTCTGCATCTGTTTTATTCTGTCTTTTCTTGAGTTGCTCATTTACGAAGTCTAAGAGTACTTTCTCGAATTTATACACTCTGTTTCTGGTTTCTAAATACCTTTTAGTGCTGCGCAGTGAGTACGGTAGCAGGCTTTTATTTCCTAGTTCTAAATGTATAATGAGGTAGAATATCTGTGCCATGCAGTGAATATCCTGTGTGTCATCGATGTCTATGTTGTTTAACAGTTGATTGATCCACTTTAAAGCGGTGTTCATTTCACCTTTCCAGAAGTAGAGTACGGCTATATTAAAGTAGAAAAAAGACCTTCTTACTGCGCTTAGTTTATCCCCATACTTGATAATTCCATCTTCTATTTGAGGAATGAGTTCTATCCCCTTATCGTACTCTTCTTTAATCGTGTGAAGCGTAAGTCTAGAGCTCATCTCTAGCACGAAGATTCTCATGGCTTGATTATCTGTAGCGCTTTCCATTAGTTCCTTTGGCAGCTCATTCAGCTTGTTCAAGTAACCCTCTACTTCAGTAAATTTCCCCAGCTGCATGCCTACATACATAAGATTACTGATTACACTCAGGTAAATGTTAGGCTCCTCTTTGAAGAGGTGAGGGTTTTCCTCTATTAGGGTTTTACTTTTATCTATGTACGGAAAGGAGCTTTTATAATCTCCAGCACCATAGTGATAAGCGCTATAAAGGTGGTTGAGCAGATAAGCATTCTCTGCAGTCATATCTTCTTCCGCATGAGTAATCACCACCTCATCTATAATGTCTTTAAACTGAGTAAGCTCTTTTTGACTTCTGGCTTTGCCACTTTTAAATAGAGCCTCGAAGATTCTGGATTTAATGTTCCAGTAATTGTCATAAGTAGACAGACTTCTAGAAAGCTGAGCATCCTTTTCTAAAATATCATTCAGTTCGTTTTTAGAAACTCCTTGATAATTATCCTTTTCTATGAGTTGTTTCTCCCACTTGCTAATTTCTATGAGAGAGGTAATCTTCTCATGTTTCTCGGCTACTTTTTTAATACTACGGAGCAGTTTAGCACTTTGGTCATAAAGTCCTTTTTTATAAAGGATTTCAGCACAGTGAATATCACGCTTAATCTGAGCTTCTATGCTGCTATTAGCGTGGTAGCTGTCTAAGCTTTTCAGGATGGCGGTGTAGAGTCTACTCTTAGCTATGCTGAACCGTTTGGTAAACGCTTCTTTTTGGAACTTCTTGAGAATTTTCTCCTCGTTGTACTCATCCTGCGCACCTATAGCGTCAAATAGGATCTGGTAGTTGTTCTTGTCGCCTATCACATGTCTCGATGAAAATACCTTAAAGTATCTTTTCTCAGGCTTAGAGAGAGATTTTATTAATCTATGCAGTTGGTCTGAAGCTCGGTTGGACATGATAATAAAGGATTATAATTAATACTGTTAGAAATGTAATAATTAATACGAGTTTTTGGGCTGTTAGATGCGTAGATTAATTCTCTTTTTTATACACGTCTGAGCTTAAAAAAAGTTTAGGGCATAAAAAAACCAGCTTAAATCTAAGCTGGTTTTAAGTATTTGTGGGTTTTAAAATCTTATTTATCTACGTCACTTTTTCCTTCATCATCGTCATCATCGTCATCGTCATCTGTGACTTGGTCTCCATCCGAATCCTCATCTTCATCGTCAGATGATCTGTAATTCGGGTTTGGTCTAGTTTCCTGTTCTTCAGTTATTTCGTTTGAAGAAGTCAATTTAGATTTAGTTGTTATTACCACATCTTCGAACCCTTCAGTTTCAGTCTTTGTACAAGAGCTTACTGCTGAAATGAGCATTAAAATGAATAATATTTTTACTAGAATCTTCATGGTTGTCTTGTAAATATACGAAATTCTATTCGATTAACCTATTAGCTCTTCCCTATACTCCATAGGGAGCTTAATGGTTACTTGTGTTCCTAACACTTCTCCCCACTCGTTTTTCATTTCGAAAGGGCCTATCAATGTTACTTTCTCAGTTGTGATTTTTTGGAGGAGTTCTATTCGTCCGCTGGTAATATTCATTCCTTGAGAGATATGTTCGGCTTTCCCGTTCTTTTGAGCTTGGCTGGTATGAATCCCTATTCCGTTATCCTTAATTCGTATTTCCATTTGCCCCAGCTCATTCTTGTCTATATCTACAGATATTTTTCCTTTCTTTTCTTGTGGAAGTATACCGTGCCAGATACTGTTTTCTAAAAATGGCTGAAGTAACATGGAGGGAATTTTCACTACTTCTTCATCTACCGAGTCAGCCACATTAATTTCATACTCGAATTTGTCCTTAAAGCGCATATTCTCTATTTCTAGGTACAGCCCTAGTCTTTCTAGTTCATCAGAGAGCGTGGTAAAGGCTACTTGGGAGCTATCGAGGTTTTTTCTAATCAGCTTTGCAAAGCTGGACAAATACCTATTCGCAGATAAACGGTCCTGTCTGTTTATATAATACTGAATAGAGTTAAGGGCATTAAAGATAAAGTGGCGGTTCATACTGCTATTTAAACTCTGCTGCTCTAGCGCCAACATCTTCGATTTAATTTCAAACTTCTCTTTTTCTAGTGCCGTTATTAGGTTTTTCCTTCTATACTGAAATATAGAGAATGACAAGTAGGAGGCTACAAGAACAGCGATGAGAATAAACCACCATGTCTGCCAGAAAGGAGGCGTGATAGAGAAGTCGTAGTAAAGAGGTTCTCCCCAATCTTGGCTAAGTCGTTTTGCCCTTACTTTAAACTTGAAACTCTTAAAAGGTAAATTGGTGTAGGTGGCATAGGCTTCTTCGGTTATCGGTTGCCAGTTTTCATCAAACCCCTCTAGCATGTATTGATACCTTAGGTTACTGGCATCTTCTATAGATTTAGCATGAAACCTAAACGAGAAATTATTATCCCTATGTTTTACGGCAGGTGAAATAGGAATATTACTGCTTGGCATAAAATGGGTGAACTCTTTAGACCAGATCGTTTTTTCTAGATTCAGTCTCACTTCTTTGAGTACCACAGAGGGTGGGTTTAACGTTTCAGCTTGTTTCAGCTCTTTAAAGTTTAAGCGTTGCAATGCCTTGCTAGTTCCAAACCATAAATTTTCTTCGTCTGAGAAAACGGAGTTAAGATTGGTTTCGAGGTTCACTAACCCATCCTGTTTGGTAAAAGACTCTACCTCTAACTCAGGGCTAATTTTAAACAGACCTAAATTAGTTCCTGCCCAGATATTTCCATCGGGGTCAGACTCTAAGAAGTTAATCGTTTTAGAGGAAAAGTTAGATGAAAGCAGTATTTCCTGAGCGCTAGTTTCTGTAACTCTAAATAATCCAGTCTTAGCTCCTACCCAGAGAACAGAGTCTAAACTCTTAATGCAGTAAACGGTTTTGTCTTCAGCTTTCTGTCCAATATCTATAAGTTGAAAAGTGTCTTTTTCATATTTCCACAACCCTTGCCTAGAACCTAGAAACAGCGCATCTCCTTTTTTCTCAATAGACCTAATTCTACTTCCGGGGAATTCTGTCATCTGAACTACAGAGTCACCTATAATTTTATTTAGGCCTCTGCTCGTGCCTGCCCAGATGAAATCTGAATCCTCTTCATGAAACAGAAAAGTAACCTTAGAATAATCGAGTCCATCTTCCTTAGCGATACTCCGTATAGACTTTCCGTTTTCTATTACGTTTATTCCACCAGAAGACCCATACCAGACTCTTCCTTTACCGTCTGTGGTGCTTGTCCAAATTTTATTGTTTTTTAGTTCATCCCCACTTAGATGGCTCCATTCGTTTGCCTGTACTATTGAAACTCCCTCATCGAATGTACCGAAGCCCATCTCCCCTTCTTTAGAAGAGTTTATGGTCATAACCACATCGCTAGAAAGGCCATCATCCTGGTTAAAATACGTAAAGGAATATCCGGTAAACTTGAACAGCCCACCTCCGTTAGTTCCTATCCAAAACCTCCCCTCACTGTCTTTTAGAACCGCTTTTACATCAGAAAACTCTAACCCGTTTTTTTCGGTAAATGAATAAATCTCATTCTCTTTTATATGACTCAGCCCGTTTTTAGAGCAGACCATAATATCTTGACGGTCATCTAGGTAAATATTCCCTAGGACATTGCTTACCATGCCTTCCTTTATGGATAAGTTGTCGATGTTCCCATCTACATATTCTATTAAGCCTATAGTCGCAGTAGAAATGTAAATTCTTCCTTCTGCATCTATAACCATGTCCATAAACGAGGAGGTTTCTTCATTTAACTGCTCAGAAACTTGGGCTGCACTAAGTACTGGTTTAAAGCCATCATAATTCCACAGGTAAAGTGAGTTTTTGGTAAGAAACAAGAACCCTTCTTCCACCTTGGTAATGGACTTTAAGTTCATATCATCTTTGGGAAGAAAGGTTGGGAAGTAGCTCACTTTATTATTTCTATAGGACATGAGTCCTTTTTCGGAACAGATGAGAACACTATCTCCAGAGCAGTAGAATTTATTTATGCTAGCACTTTTCCAGTTCTCCGAAAATTTATAGGCACTGAAAGCACGCCCATTATAGATAGCGACACCTCCTACACTTCCGAAAATCAGGTCACCATTCGCCAGTTGTTCTATGGCTTTTACATCATTGTTTACTAATCCGTCATCTGTGGAGAAGTTGGTAAACCCTTGTCCGTCATACCTGCTGAGTCCGCCTAGAGAGCCCACCCATAAGACCCCGTTCTTATCCTGAAAAAGGGAGCGCACTTGGGAGTGCGCTAACCCATCATCCACATTGTAGTTTAAGAACACGAACTTTTGGCCTTGAACAGAACAGAAGCTGAGCGTAAATAAAAAAAGTAAGAGAGGTTTTAAGGTCATTAAAATGTGCTTATGTAATCTACAAATTCAGTTACCTTTCTTCTGCTCACAGGAACGTGAGTTCCATCGCTCATTACGGCCATGTTACCTTCTGTTCGGTTAAATTCTTTAAGGTGATGAGTTACATTAATAATGTGAGACTTATGCACCCGGTAAAAGTCTTTCGGAGATAAGTGGTCTTCATAAACTTTAATGGTTTTACTACTCACCAACCGTTTTCCTGTAGAAAGGAATAATGTAGTGTAGCTTTCACTGGCTTCTAAGTGTATTATCTCCTCTGTGTTTACCATGATTAATCCATTGCTTGTCGGCACCGCCAGTTTCTGTGGGTTATTCTGAGAAGAGGCAGATTGGATAAGCGCATTAATCTTAGATAAACTCAGGTTTTCATTTTTATCCGTTTTTTGAAGTTTGGCTACAGCCACTTGGAGGTCGTCTATGTTAATAGGCTTTTCTAAGTAATCTACTGCAGACTCCTTAATAGCTTTAAGCGCATACTCGTTATGAGCAGTGGTGAAAATAACGGAGAAATCTCTTTTTTCGAATGATTTTAATACGCTGAATCCGTCACCATTTGGCATCATCACATCTAAGAAAACAACATCTGGTTCTAGGTCTCTAATTTTTTCTTTGGCGTCTGCAGCGTTTTCTGCTGTGGCTAGAACCTCTATGTTTTCACAGAAATCTTCTACAAGCAACTTTAGGTTTTCTCTGCAGTGCATCTCATCATCTACTATAACGGCTCTTAGCTTACTCATTCTGTACTTGTTTGGAGGTTATAAATAAAGTGAAAAAATGAATATCATCCTTTTATAAAGGGCTGAGAAGATGCTTTGATTGAGTAAAAGGTAGGTTAGGTTTAGTGAGCGGTTCTAAAGCTTTTTTACTTTTTCGATGAGTAGGTTTAATCTCGTTCTGCTAACGGTTAGATTTTTTCCATCTTCCATAAGCACAGTGTTTCCCTGAGAATTACTGTACTCCGTTAAATAGTCCAGATTAATAATGTGTGACTTATGAATACGAATGAAGGATTCTGGGCTCAGCATATCTTCGAAAACCTTTATGGTCTTCCCATCTAAATAATGAGTGCCATCTTTAAAAAACAAATGGGTAAGGTTATTATCTGCTAGGAGATACATAATGTCTTTCTCTCTAACTATTTTAAATCCTCGGGCATGAAAGAGAGTAATTTTTCTATCAGTTGACAGTTTTAAGATTTCTACTTTAAGATTATCTAAAGAGTCTTGGTAGGCCTTTTTGTTGGAAGAGTCCTCATCGAAGGATTTGCTATAGTCGATGAGTTTTTCTGTGGCAGCTTTTAAGTCGTCTATATCTATAGGCTTCAGCATGTAATGAAGAGCTTTAGCGTTTAACGCTTTTATAGCATAGTCTTTAAATGCCGTTACGAATACTACTTGGAAGTTTTTTTCTGGAAGCGAAGCGAGCAGGTCGAACCCTTCAGATCCACTAGGCATTCTAATATCTAAGAATACGACATCTGGGTTTAATTTGTTGATTGTCTGTGTTCCTGTGGAAACGCCATCAGCTTGGCCTACGACCTCTATTTCTGGAGCAAACTCAGAAATCAGCATGCTAAGATTTTCTCTAGCATGGTGCTCATCATCTATAATTACAGCTCTAAGTCTATCCAAAATGTACGGTTATTTCTTTGGTTTTTTGTGACAGTATAAATACTGCCACGTGATAAATATGCAACAAACTCCACATTTAAACGTAAAGCTAACGAAACGGCATTTAAAATAAGAAGCTATGTTAAGAATTATAAACCCCTTGAAGATTAAAGTAAGTAATGAGAATTCCATTACAGTAGATTATGCAAACACTGGTGAAACACCCATATTTGACATTTGTGACAATGACGGAAATTTGTTGGAAAGCGGTGTGCTAGATTCTCATGAAACGAATATCTATATCGAGTGTTTAGAGATTGGGCAGTATTATATCTTCGTCCTTGACGGACCTAATATGATTTCTCAAAAGTTCGCAGTATAACGCCTTAATTTCCTTAGCCCATCCCATTTCTTAAAGAGCATATTTTGCTTTGACTTCCTTCCTGCTGTTTTATGCAGTAGAATTGATAAATAGGTCAGTGGTCTATCTACCTATTCTTCATGTAAATTACATTTTTTTATAGTTATTCGACATTTCTAAAGGGTATCATATCCTTGGGTTAGCTATTTTCGCTTAAAATCAACCCTATGAATAGTTTATGGAAATACCTTTGCATTGCTACGCTATTAATAGCCTGCAATCAAAATCAAGAATCAACAACAGCAGATAAAAAAATGGAAGACATTACACCTCCTTTAGCCAAGAAAATTCCTAAAGAGCTTACCGCACACGGAGATGTGCGCGTAGACGATTATTTTTGGATGAGGCTTTCTGATGAACAAAAGAACGCAGAGAAATCTGATGAACAAACACAAGATGTTTTAGACTACCTAAATGCCGAAAACTCTTATAAAGAGTCGGTAATGAAGGATACAGAAAACCTCCAAGATAAACTCTTCACGGAAATGAAGGCAAGAATTAAGGAACAAGATGAGTCTGTACCCTATAAGAGTAATGGGTATCATTACTATGTGAGAACTGAAGAAGGAGCGGAATATGCTATTTATTGCAGAAAGGAAGGAACGCTAGAATCTACAGAAGAAATCATGTTGGATGGGCCTAAACTAGCCGAAGGTCATGATTATTACTCTATAGCTGGAAGGTCGGTAAGTCCAAGTAATGAAGTGGTGGCTTATGGAGAGGATACCGTATCAAGAAGGGTCTACACGGTGCATTTTAAAAATCTAAAAACAGGCGATTATCTGTCTGATAAGCTAGAAGGAACTACAGGCGGTGTTACATGGGCTAATGACAATAAAACTGTGTTTTACACTAAGAAAGATGAGGTTACCCTGCGTAGCAATAGAATCTACAAACACAAAATAGGTACTCCTCAGTCTGAGGATGCGTTGGTTTATGAGGAAAAGGATGAAACCTTCGGAACCTTCGTTTACAAAACAAAATCAAGAGCTTATATCATTATCGGGTCGTATAGCACACTTTCCAACGAGTATACGTTCGTAGATGCGAACACGCCAGATGCTGAGTTTACTATGATTCAGCCTAGAACTGAAAAACTCGAGTATAGCGTGGCTCATTATAAAGAGCATTTCTATATTCTCACGAACCATGAGGCTAAGAACTTTAGGTTAATGAAAGCTAATGTAGCTAACTGTGGACTCGAAAGCTGGGAAGAAGTAATTCCTCACCGTGAAAATGTGATGCTAGAGGGCGTAGAGCTTTTTAGTAATTTCTTAGTGCTGGATGAGCGCGAAAACGGGCTTACAAACCTACGAATCAAACCATGGGAAGGTGATGCAGAGTATTACTTACCGTTTAAAGATGCTGCATATTCTGCGGGTACTGGAGCGAATCTTGATTTCGATACAGACTGGCTGAGATATGGGTATACGTCTATGACTACTCCATCTTCGACCCTCGAGTGGAACATGAGGACGAAAGAACAAAAACTATTAAAACAAAGTGAGGTAGTAGGTGGCCATAATCCTGAGGATTATGAATCTAAAAGAGTATACGCTACAGCTAAAGACGGAACCAAAGTTCCTATGTCTATGGTGTACAAGAAAGGAATAGAGCTAAACGGAGAAAACCCGACATTACTTTATGCTTACGGTTCCTATGGAGCTAACATAGATCCTGGATTTAGTTCGTTAAGATTAACGCTATTGAATAGGGGATTCGTGTTTGCCATAGCGCACATTAGAGGAGGGCAAGTACTCGGAAGAGACTGGTATGAGAACGGTAAAATGCTTAAGAAGATTAACACATTTACTGATTATATAGATTGTGCTAAGTTCCTTATGGATGAAAAGTACACCAATCCTGAGCATTTATACGCTCAAGGAGGAAGCGCAGGAGGATTATTGATGGGTGCAGTAATAAATATGCAGCCTGATTATTTTAATGGTGTACTAGCAGCTGTTCCATTCGTAGATGTAGTTTCTACGATGTTAGATGAAACGATTCCTCTTACTACTGGTGAGTTTGATGAATGGGGAAACCCTAAAGTAGAAGAGTATTACCATTACATGAAGAGCTATTCTCCTTATGATAATGTGAAGAAACAAGCGTATCCTAATATGCTTATCACTACTGGGTATTGGGATAGTCAAGTACAGTATTGGGAGCCTGCTAAATGGTTAGCCAAACTAAGAGAGTATAAAACAGACGAAAACATTCTGATTATGGACTGCAACATGGAAACAGGCCATGGCGGTGCTTCAGGGAGATTCGCGGCTTTAAAAGAATATGCTCTGGAATATGCTTTCCTCTTAAAGTTAGAAGGAATCACGGAATAAGAGTATACAAGATTAAAAATAGAAAAGACCTCAGCTGTGCTGGGGTCTTTTTTTTGGTTCTTACTCTACGAGTTCCATCGCTTTTTCTGCGTAGAAGCTGTCTGCGTTCTTTAGGTATAATGCTTCTTTTAGGGCGTCTTCATCTCTTCCTAAGTTTAAGTAACACTTGATTTCTAGAAAGCGAGCATCATGGTCAAAGGTTTGAATCACGTGAATTTGTGCCATTTGAAGATACGTTAACGCTTGTTCGTGCTTTCCATCTAAGTAGTAGGTGTACCCTAGGTAGAATGAAGAACTCAGGTCTTTAGGGGTGTTTTCTAAAAGACGCTTAAACCTCATTTTAGCTTTGGCGTAGTCTTTACTAATTATCCAGTCTATTCCTTCATTTATACTAACCCTATAAATAGAGTCTGCAGGAACCCAATCTGGATACTTCGGGTTAATTACTATGGTTTCCTTGAATGCAGGAGTACCTTCTATAATGGGGCGTAAGAGGGATTGGTCTATTCCTATTCCCTGGTCTACTAACTTGTAATTTCGGTAATGTCTTATTCGAGCGGATTGAGTCTTTAAAGTTGCTTTTTCTGATATTTGAAACAGTTTACCTTTCTTTTTCTCAAGAGGGTTTAGTGTGAATATTTCATGCTCTGTTTCTATGGAAAATAGGATAGGGTCACTTTCTTGAGCACTTACTTTGTTGGCTTCTGGAGTTTCAGGTGTATTTATAATTTGAAGGTTTTTTGCTATTTTTTCCTGCTTTTCATTAAGCTCTTCTTCTACATAGCTGGCTTTTTTATCTTCAGCGGTTGGGGTAAGTATCGTCTGTTTTTGTGTGGTCTCGGCTAAGTCATTTTTAGTAGAAATTCCGTCTTCATTAGAAAAGTACATGAACGCCCAGACTCCTGATATAGCTATAGATACAGAATAAAAAGTAAGGAGTAGTGGTGTGTTTAAAGTACTAGAAGCATACTTATGGCTTATAGCTGTGGCTGAAGCTACCGTACCATACGTTTTTATGCCGTCTGCTGCCTCTGAGCTAAAATCACTTGAGTTTAGCTTGGCCTCTACGGCCCTGGCTTTAGAGTTACTCAGATTTCCGTCTAGGTAATCTTTTAGCTCTTTGGCAGAAACCTCTTTATGCGCTCCTAGTAGCTCGTTCTTCAGTTCTGAATTCTGCATGATGAATTAATTGATTCTTTAAATTTCTTTTGCCGTTCTGTATGTATGACTTTACTTCTTTTTCGGAGTAGGGAGTAGAGCTGGTAATTTCTCTGTAGCTCATTTTTTTAAGGTAAAAGAGCTTCATACATTCTTTTTGGGCTGGCTTTAAGTTCTCTAGTTCTTTGAGTAGTGTTTCTATCTTGGTTTCTAGAAGAATCTTCTCATCTATATGCGAGTCTTCTTCCTCTAAGTTGTTTTCTGTCAAAGGAACTAATTCTATTCTCTTATTTCTTCTAAGCTCCATCAGACACTCATTTTTAGTGAGTTGATGAAGCCAAGAGGAAAAGTTAGTCACTTCGTGAGTTTTTAATTTTTTCTGAATTACGGTGTAAACGTCTTGTGTAAGGTCTTTAGCCTCTGGTTCACTCTTCAGGTATTTTAAACTTACACCGAACACTAAATGGGCATACCTAGAGAAGAGTTCGGCTGTAAATTTTTGGGCGTTTTCTTTCTGGTAGGCTTGTATAAGCTCGATATCGGAGAGTTTTGATATGTGGGTTTTAAAGAGCTTCATTTGGGGTTAAGCGCTGCAATGTTGAAAGGTACAAAAAGACCTGTTATTTTCATTGCAACGCTATAAGCTGCAAGTATAGGTTTAAAGTTATTTTCGTGGAGAGGCGTTATACAAATCCATATAACTCTTGGTTTCTATTACCACTACGCCTCCAGTAGTATCTCCGTATTTAGCCGGTAAGCCGCCTGTATATATGGAGATGCTTCCTATAGCTGAACTTGGTATTCGGGCGGCATTGGCTCCCATCTTCACACCATCTATGTTATACTGAACTGCGCCTGTTCTAGAACCTCTGAAGTATAACTCCCCGTCTGTCCCCTTTTTCACATCACTCTTCATGGAGCCTATCATATCTACAAGGGAAGTTCTGCGCGAGTTTGATTTTATATCTGATGCTCTCATAGTAACCCTACTCGTTTCTTCTGGGTCTATTAACGGGTCTGTATAGGTGATAATAATTACTTCAGGAATATCTGTAGCGCTGCGTGCCATTTGAACTTTTTTGAGCATGTTGATCTTGTCGGGGTCCACGTTAATGTCTGTTAGGCGGTGTGTGTCATAACCCATAAAGCTAAATTCCAAGGTGTAAATCCCGGGGTTTAGCGGCTTCAGTTTGTACCTCCCATCTAGGTTTGTAGTGGCCATTATTTCACCTGAGGACGATTGTGTGTATACATTCAGACCGGGTAGCGGTTCTCCATGTTCATCGATAACCTTTCCATGAATTTCCCCGAAGTTTTGTCCTGTTGCGATTATGCTCAGGAACATTACGCTTGCTAATACTATTAAATGTTTCATGCTTTTCTTTTTTAGTTTATAATTGAAATCCTCCGGAGTTATTAGTTAGATGAGGAGAACATAGAAATTCCACAAAATCCCTTAAAGTTTTTTTATCTTCGGCAGATGATTTTAAGAAACCTAATAAATAGAATCACTCTGTTAGCAGCAGTCATGCTTATAAGCGGAGTTGTTTATTCTCAACAAACTGAAAGCGACATTTTGCCTTCCTATATGACTGAGCTCGAAAAAAGACAATTAGAGCAGGGTGAGTTTACACTGAACTCTGCTAGAGGAATAGAGACTCCTCCGCCTTTCGATAACCTTAGGAATATGGCTGAGTGGGAAGAGATTCAGGCGCTAACTGTGGCTTGGACGTCTTTTCCATCTATTCTAAAACAAATAATAGTAGCGGCCAAAGAGGAATGTGAAGTGATTATTCTTTCAGAAAACATCAACCAAACCGAGTCTTACTTAAACTCTAGCCAAGATGGATTAGATCCAATTGCTAATTTTGATAACGTAACTATTTTGGAAGCGGAGTTCAATTCTATTTGGATGAGAGATTATGCCGCTAACATAGTTTATGGAAATGAAGTAGATGACCTCGTTATGGTGGACTGGATTTATAACAGGGTTAATAGACCAGAAGATGATGCTTCTCCATCCTACATAGCGGATTATTTAGGATTAGATTTATACTGTATTACTGATTCCCCCTCTGATTTAGTGAATACTGGAGGAAACTACATGAGTGATGGTTTTGGAAATGCGTTTGCTTCTGAGCTGATACTCGATGAAAATGCACCCTTTAATGTTTATGGTGTGAGCCCTAAAGATTTGGAGGAAATAGAGGAGATTTTAAACGAGTGGATAGGTGTAGAGAATTACAACCTTATGCCGATTCTTCCTTTCGATTTAATTAGTCACATAGACATGCACATGAAACTGCTCGATGAAGAAACACTTCTAATAGGAGACTTCGGTGATGAGTCTGATGGGCCTCAAATTCAAGCCAACATGGAATATATTCTGTCCAATACTACTACTAAATGGGGCACACCTTGGAAGATAGTTTGGATTCCTATGGTTCCTTCGGCTTTTGGAGGTTTTCCAGATGGAGATTTCGCAGAGCCTTATTACAGAACATTTACCAATAGCATTTTTATCAATAAAACCATATTAGTTCCTACGTATAGAGAAGAGTTTGATTCCATAGCTAGAAGAATTTATGCTGAAGAGCTACCGGGGTATAATGTAATATCTATAGACTGCGATGACCAGCCAGACCCTATTATCTCTGCTGCTGGAGCACTCCACTGTATCACACATTCTGTAGGAGTAGAAGATCCGCTGCTCATTTCTCATAACCCACTAGAGGATACGTTTAATACTACAGATGATTACCGTGTAGAGGCATACATGAATCACAGGTCTGGAATCAGCGAAGGCAGCATGTTTTGGAGAGTAGCTGGAGAAGTGGATTATGCTGAAGTAGCATTGGCCAGCATTGGAGGAAACGACTGGGAAGCATTTATTCCAGCTCATCTAGCCGGAACCGTTATAGAATATTATATTCATGGGGAAGCTACTTCTGGAAAACAGCAGAATAGACCTATGCCAGCGCCAGAAGGTTACTGGAACTTTAGGGTACTGGGCGAGGTGAGCATAAATGAGAACACAGCAGTAGAAATTCTGCCCATTTATCCTAATCCAGCCAAGGCTATTACAGTAATTCCCGTTTCGTTATCCAACGCTTCTAAAGGCAGAGTATTTATAACAGATGCTCAAGGAAAAGAGGTGCTAGAGGTGTTTAGCGGAGATGTAAAAGCAGGAGAAACCAAGTTTTTCTTCGATGCTGGCCAGTTAACTGCTGGTATTTACCATGTTCATATAGCGAGTGAATTAGAGTCTACGAGTCAGAAACTGGTGGTTCAGTAAGCGTATTTTAGTGCTCTTAAATGATGAGCACACAGATGGTAAAAAAACTGGTTTTTTTCAGCGTTGCAATACTGGCTTTAGCCGGCTGCCGCTACACTCCTTTTCTAAAATATTACAACTTAGATAAAGATACAGACTTGCCTAAGTTCAATAAGTACAGCCACCTTTCTGGTGGGAATAACGGCATGCGTTCAGCGTATGATGTAACTCAGTATAACTGGGACGTGGCAGTTTTTCCTGAGAAAAAAGAAATCTCAGGCAGCATGGAGATTTGGATGGATATAGTTCAAAACCAAGATACACTGCTCTTCGATTTAAGCCATCATCTGAAACTAGATTCTGTAAAATGCAGAGAACAGGTGATATATAAAAGAAAGAGAGATTTAGTTTACATCATCTTTCCCAAAGAACAGGAGGCTGGTGAATCCATAGAAATTACATTTTACTACCACGGGAAACCACCTAATATATTGGGAGAAGGACCTATCGTGTGGAAAGAAGATAGCTATGGAACCCCATGGTTCTCTACCCAAACAGAGGGCTTAGGAGTAGGGTCTTTATTTCCGTGTAAAGATTTACTGATAGACGAACCAGAAAAATGCAGCATCCGTTTAGATGTACCTGAAGGTCTAGAGGCTTCGTGTAATGGGGTGTTGCAACGCACTGAAACCAATAAAGGAAGAACGGTAACCGAGTGGTTGGTTTCCAATTCTATAAATGTCTATAACATCTCGTTTAACGCAGGAGACTTCGTGAAATTTCAGCTTCCTTATACGGATATCAATGGAGTAACTCACGAGTTAGAGTTTTATGTGCTTAGAGAAAATGAAGAGGCTGCTAGAAAATTTTATGCACAGACTCCTAAAGTAATGCGTGCTTCTGAAGAGCTTTTTGGGGAGTATCCATGGTGGAATGACGGATTGAAATTCGTGGAGTCTACGTTCAGCGCTATGGAGCACCAGGGATGCATAGCCATGGGCAGCGATTATGAAATAGACTGGGAAGAACTGAACACCACTCTGGTGCACGAAATAGCCCACGAATGGTGGGGAAATAGTATCACCGCCACTGATTATTCTGATATATGGCTTCATGAAGGATTGGCTACTTATGGAGAAAGCTTGGTAGCAGAAAAGCTGTATGGATATGATAACTATTTAAAATACTGCCGTAACCAGCAGTATTGGGGAATCTATAACAAACGACCAATACAGAAAGTACCTAATGTGCGCTACACCAGTTGGGCCGCCCATGCAGATGGAGATATTTATAATAAAGGCGCTATGCTTATGCATACCCTGAGAACTCAAATGGAGAATGACGAGTTATTTATGCGTATTCTTAAAGATATGCAGGTAGAATTCAGAGATACTACTATTTCTTCTGCAGAGTTTGAAGCCTACTTTCTAGAAAAATGCGGGTGTGATTTACAAGCTATTTTTGATAGAATGCTCCGTGTAGCTGACCCGCCAGAGCTTGCGTATAGCGTGCTTATTAGTGAAGACAAAAGCACTGCGGAACTAAAATACAGATGGGCAGAAGGAACTCCAGCCAATTATCCAATGAAAATCAAGTTTATAGCGGGAGAGGAAGAATTCTTCATAGAACCAAAAGGTGGTGCGCAGTCTATAGCTCTTCCTATAAATGTAGAATACAAAATGCAGCCGTGGTTAAGCGGCTATTTCACCACGGTGCCTTTTGAAGGGAAGAAGTGATTTTAATTATTAATGGTTAAGGATGAATTATTAATTCTGGATTCTATTACTAGTTTAGTCGAGAGTTAGAGCTGCGCCCTTTTAGTCTAAAGTCCAAAGTCTCTCCCGATTCCGCTGCCACATTCGACAAGAGCTCAGAGCACCGCCTGAAGGGTGCGCTTACACACGTGCTAACTTGCTACTTGGTGTTGTGTTTTTCAGTTTCATTTATCCCATTAAAGCTAATTTGTTTTGAGCGCTGGTTTCCCCTTTAAGCGATGTGCTGAGTGTTATGCTGAGCTCTTGCCGCATTAGGATTAAGGGGTGCGCGAAGTTGCCAATTACCTCCTCATTCTCCAAAACTCATTCCCATGGCTTTGGCGGTTTGGATGAGGTAGTTTTTTTGGTCTACATAGTTGTACTTGCTCGTGGCATCCTCTAGGCTTACGCTTTCTAAGCGGTTGTTTTTTAAGGCTACCATTTGTCCAAACTGCTCTTTTTTAACCATTTCAAATGCTTTAACACCCATAGATGTGGCCAGCACTCTATCAAATGCTGTAGGCGTTCCTCCGCGCTGTATGTGGCCGAGCACGGTAGTTCTTATCTGAGCAGGACAGCCTGCGTCTTCCAGTTGCTTTCTGAGGTAATTGGCTATTCCTCCGTATTTGAAATGCTCGTCTCCTGCATCAGTAGATTGCTCGCCTACTGCTCCGCCTATTTTAGGTTTGGCTCCTTCAGCTACTACTAGATTTACAAATCTTTTTCCGTGGTCATAACGGTATTTTATCTTTTCTAAAATGGTATTTAAGTCATACGGTATTTCTGGAATCAGGCAGATTTCTGCGCCTCCTGCTATGGCCGTGTGCAGGGCTATCCAGCCGGCATCTCTTCCCATTACTTCCATAAGCATGACCCTGCTATGACTGGCGGCTGTGGTTACTAATTTATCGAATGACTCTGTGGCTATTTGCACCGCAGTATTGAATCCAAAGGTTAAATCAGTAGCCGATAAATCGTTGTCTATCGTCTTAGGAACGCCTATAATGTTTAGTCCTTTGCGTTGCAACGCTAATCCAATCTTCTGACTACCATCTCCTCCGATGTTTATGACGGCACTAAAGCCTTCATCATGAATAGTTTTTATTAAGGAGTCAGACAGGTCTTTATTTGTCCAAGAGCCATCTTCTAATTGAACAGGAAAATCTAAAGGATTTCCTCTATTGGTGGTTTTAATAATAGTACCGCCCGTTACGTGAATACCCGC
>Ga0075117_1000134_pt1 | contig 54041 bp, 67 predicted proteins | sample AntAceMetag02UKJ_FD_69789 | JGI IMG/M metagenome (GOLD analysis project Ga0075117, IMG submission 69789) | Saline lake microbial communities from Ace Lake, Antarctica - Antarctic Ace Lake Metagenome 02UKJ | ecosystem: Environmental > Aquatic > Non-marine Saline and Alkaline > Saline | place... | reverse complement strand
TATCTAATGTTATTAAAGTACAAATGAATCCTATTTTGTCTCTATTTTCATAAGTACCTTCGTAGAATAATCTTAAGGTGTAAATATTAGGTTTAATACTTATTTCCATTTGCATCGAATTTCCTAAGTTTTGAAGTATTTATTTCAGTTTCTGTTATTTTTGATGTGATACTGCAACATCAGTGTCCAAATGACACACTTTTTAACACATTTTAGACCATCGTAATGCATTAAAAAGTGGCCCATAGAGGTCAGCTCTGGGCGTCTCGCAGCCCTTGCCTTGTATGGGCTACAGCGGCCCACTCTCTGTCACTATATGAAAGCCAAGCCATTGTATGCGCGACCTCAAAAAGTGGGAGAGTGGTGTACTCTGTTACGGCTTTACGTGCCCAAGTCTAATCATTTTGTCGTTCACAGATAACTCAAGGTTGTCTAAGCTGAAGACAGTGCCTAAGTATCTGTATTTACCAAACTTATCAGATTGTATGATTACTTCTTTGTGTTCAATCATAGTCTTTAGGGCAGCTGTAGCTAGTAGACCTGCTTCTTTCTCTTCTGGGCTGGTAGGCCTGTAAGTTTCAGGTGCATCGTAACCTATCATTCGGAATCTTACATCCATCTTTATTTTGAAGCCTAAGTCTACAGTAGCATCTATGGTGTCCCCATCTACTACTCTCGTAACAAAGGCGTTATATTTATGAAAAGTATTCATATTACCCTATTATCGAAAATGCTAATGCACCGGATGACCTTAAGCTTTCAGTATCCTTTATTATAACTTTTAGATACCATCCACCTGGTACTGTAAACTTACCTTCAGGTATTTCATATTCTAGGTATTCCCCAGAATTGAAAGTGCTAGTTGAGTCTATCTCTATATCTACTTGCCCTATCGAAAGACCATCAGCGATACCTATTACCATTACATCCCCTTTTGGGGAATATAGTTCCATTGTAGTGTCAGCTAAGATTATTGCTTCACTCAAGTTCACTCTTAAGAAGTTACCATATTCTCTTAAACGCATAGTACATCTCCTATATTTATGTCTGCTTCTTCTTTGTTGCTTATTAGTTGCCCAGCGTCAATATTTATATCAGGGTTTACAAATTCGAAACTTATTAGTTGCCCAGCGTCAATATTTATATCAGGGTTTACAAATTCGAAACTTATTGATATATCATTACAGCCTACAGTTATCAAGCCTAAGAAGCCAGCGGATAATAATGTACCATCTTCTAGCTGGATATTGACACTTCCAGATATTATTCCTGTAACACCAAGTGCTTCTAGGTTAACATCTTCTGCATCTATTTCCAAAGTACCTGCAATAGCTTGCCCAATAGTCCCAATTATAACAGATGTATTATCAGCATTTGTAGTATTTAGAGTAGCAATTATTGCTTGACCTATCACTCCATTCGCTAATAATATGTTGTTATCTAATTTAATACTAAGTGAACCAGCAATGTCACTACCTATAGTACCAGTGGCACTAAGTATATCTACATCGAGTTGTTCACTTAATGCTCCTAATATTGCTTGTCCAATAGTCCCAATTATAGTAGATTTATTATCAGCGTTGTTTGCATTCAAGGTAGCATTTATTGCTTGGCCTATTATACCGTCAGCTAACAATATAGTATCATCTAATTGTATGCTTAAAGAGCCTGCAATGGCGTTGCCTACTACACCAGTTGAGCTAAGTGTATTTACGTCTAGTTGTTCACTTAACGCTCCTAGTATTGCTTGCCCTATGACACCATTGGCATCTATAGTATCACCATCTAGTTGGGCATTTAGTGTTGCAACTATAGCTTCACCTACAACCCCAGCTATGGATGGATTATTATCTTCTAGTAGCTCACTCAACGAGCCTACTATTGCTTGACCTATAACACCACTTGCCGTTAATTTGTTACTTGTTAGTAATTCATTTAGAGCACCTGTTATGGCTTGGCCTATAATTCCACTCGAAGTAAGAGTACTATTATCTAATAGTTTGTTCAATGCTCCAGTAATAGCTTGACCTACAACTCCTGATATAGAAGATGTATTGTCTTCTAATAATTCACTTATAGAGCCTGCTATAGCCTGACCAATAGTACCGTCAGATATCAATATAGTGTCATCGAATTCTACATTCATAGAACCCAGTATTGCCGACCCTACGGTTCCATCTATATTTGATATATTGATATCAAGTTGTCTACTTAGTGCCCCTACTATAGCTTGTCCAATGGAACCCCCTGCTATAAGGGTACTATTACTTATCTGCCCACTTAGCACACCTACTATATCACTTCCTATAACACCCACTGATGTTAAAGAGCTGCTGTTTAGTAACTCACTGAGAGATCCCGATATCGCTTGACCTATTTCCCCTTGAGAAAATAAGTTATCTGATTCAAGTAACCCGTCTAGGCCCCCTAATATAGACTGGCCTATTATACCGTCTGAGTTAAGCTCATTTATATCTAATGACTTATCCAGTTGACCTGTCACGGCTTGGCCTATTATACCAATCGCAGATACCGTATTACTTACCATTTGTACTGCTAAGTTACCCTCTGTAACCACTGCCGCATCTTCAGTAGTAAACGCTGTAACACTCGACCAACTACCATCACCAGTTGCGTTATACGCCCTAATTTCAACATCGTACGAAGTGCTGGCTGTCAGCCCTGTTAATGATAATGGGCTTGTCCCTGCATCTATAATAGTCCCTGCATCTAGTCGATATTCAAAACCGGTTTCGTCGCCATCTGTGTAAGTCCAAGGGATTGAAGCGGTTGTCTCGGTTTTTGTGATCGTACCGATTGACGGGACTCCGACAGGAACGGCTGCCCCTCCTTCTAAATACCACTCGCTATCATCTGCTGGCCATGTACCTATCTGAGTTGCGGTATTGCCACCAATTGAGTCGGTAATCGTAGTACCCGTACCGCCACTAGAACTAGCATCCCAGTCGTGGACATCTACTAATGGTGAACCCTCGCGGTATATCAGTCTTTGTATTCTGTTGCCGTCGCTGTTGTCTGAAAATCCAGATGAACCTATACGGTCTAGTAAATTTTCATTATTCGATGGTGAGGCTGTTTTAGAACCGATTGAAACGCCATCACTGAGAACTGTATAGTTGCTACCGTTTCTAGTTATTTTAATGACTTGTGTAGTGTCATTAAAACTAAGGGTAATAGGAATGGTAACAATGGTGCCGAGTTTGTTACCATGTTTTATAGCGCAAGCTGTGGGAGTTAGGCTTATGAAACCATTACTACTAAAGTTTTTACCTACAATAGTTAATTTATCATAACCAGTATTTCCAAAGAAAGCGGTTAGTTCGTACTCGAAATTGGTAAGAAAACTCTTGGTATGTAATTTAACCCCCGAAATACCGAGGGACCCGGACCCGTCAAAAAATAAGGAGTAATCCATCTTTAAACTGCCTCAATCACACCGTAGAAATCATCTACTGATAAAACCCAATCACGATTTTCTCTAGGCACTACACAATCATATAAGCCAGCTTTTTCTACCCCTCTGAAATTATTAATTCTTACAGTTTTATTAGTGCGAGGGTTAGTTGCCATTAATCGTGGATTGTGCAACTCGCAATCCGACATGACGTTTATTGTCACGAAGTTTTCGCTTTCTTCAACTGTTGTTTGTGGTACATTGTTACGAATAATCATTACATCCTGTAGCGTTTTATTAGCCCATGGATACGTTTTACTCAACCCCTCTAAATGGTCTCGCATTGTCTGAGTGTATCCACATACCTCGTCATCAACAGCAACAAGACCAGTCAACGCAGCTTGAGTAACAGGATCGCCAACACTAGGGTCATCTAACAAACCGTTGATTATTTTGCGGAATACTCGAACTGTTTTTCTTAATTCTGCTGTAATTTCAAGCGCTAATGTTGCGTCCATGATTGTTTCAACATCAAATGTGGCATCGTGGTTTGCCAAGTCATTTTTATTGATTCGTCCTAGTTGAAAATAGTTACGAGCTTCTAATAATGCAGTTTCGTTGTTCGCATTAGCTGTTAATAGAAAATTTGTAAATGACATATTAACTCCGTTTTTGTTTACCGCCTATTGCTAGGCGATACTTATTTAAAGGTTGCCTTCAGTATTCACATATGAAGTTATGCTCACTGGTTGACCTGTTACTATGTTTACATCGTTTAGTACTAAATCTACAGTGGAGGAGGCTGCTAAACCCACGCCGCCATCCATAATGAATACATTGTCACCGTCTACTTCACGGAACCAAGTAGCTTCGCCTGATGCGTCTGCGCTCGGATCACCTGTTATAGAGCTAGCTGTGAGCACGCCTACAGATGCAGCTGGGGCTGAAGTCGTTGAAAATAGTAATTCTGCTAACAGTGTTGTAGCAGCTCCTCCCTTTGAAGGCCGTACTCCACTATACACACGTATCTTGCCTGCGCCTGTAGCATCGTCTCTAGCACTTGTTATACTATCAGCCCTTGCGTTTGCTAATGTGTCTGCGAATTCTAGTGCCATTACACTTTCCCCTTAACGTATTTGGGTTCTTCTTTCTCTATAATTGCAGCAATACGCTTTCTTGCATCTGCTCTATCTTTACCCGCGCCCATATCTTCGAACTTTACCACACCGCCACCGTTAAGTAATTTTATAGTAAATATATTATGTTCATCGATTGTGACTTCTGAGTAGACACTATGTGTTTTTAAATTCATTTGTACTCCTAACTGTCTAAACAGCTTTGTTATTTCTAGAGCGTTCATCTAGCCTTGCAGCTATCTTCCCCAACTCTATAGTTGTTTTGCTTAATTGTACCACGGATTTGTTCAGAGTGTCCAGCATTACTTCGACTGAGGCACTCTTTGTCCGTAGTTGCCCCATGTCTGCTGCTAAACTCTTTAGTAGGACGCCTGATTGAATGGAGGCTATTTCTAGTTTATCTATTCGCACACTATGATTTTCTTGCATTACACTATAGTTGAACACCAATCCTGATACTGTGGTCACATATACGAAAATACCAGATAGAAATATCTGCTTAGTATGAGTATCCATTTTAAACATGATTAATCTTCTTCGTCTTCGGTAGTCTTTTCTTCAGTTACTTCAGGAGTTACTTCAGGAGTTACTTCAGGAATTACTTCAGGAGTTACTTCAGGAGTTACTTCAGGAGTTACTTCAGGAGTTACTTCTACAACTACTTCAGTCATCTTTTCTACAAACAAATGCTCAAATTTCTCAAGCTCTTTTGGTAGACCTTGTGCCCTTAGAAAGGAGCATACACCTCTAACATATTTCTTTTTACTTCCAGCAGACATGGGGTTGTTAATAAATCTAATAGCAGCAGGGCATATGTAAATCTTATTTAATCTTACTCTAAGACAAAAGTCGTCTTTCCATTTTGATAAATTCATATTCGTCTCATTTAGATTGGTCTATGTTTTCCGGCCCAAAAGGCTGCGCTTCCACCGTATTTCACACCTAAGTAATATTTAAGTGCTCTGCGATGTTGTAGTGCTGTTGGTTTGTACCATTTTACACTATCACGTTCGATCAGTATACCCATATTATCATGGAATACTTCATCAGCTTCTACTTTGTCCTCCGTCGTGCATCCTACACCATACATCCAGTCGTGGATAATACAGGCATACACTATTAGAGTCCCGTATACTCTCTTGGGTGGTCTGAATGAAGAATCAGCTGCCCCACATCCGTTGCACATGTTTATCAGCTGCTGTTCTGTTGCCAAGAGGAAACTTTTAGGAGCGTATAACACGCCCTTAATAGCCAACTCTTGTGCTTTTAAGAGTCTTTGAAGTTCCATATTATAACACCGGATCTTCAGTTGTTCTTGTTACGGGACTGCAAGTTTCAGTCATCCATTTGTCAACTGTCTCTTTACCAAATCTGTCTACGAACATACCGTAGTTCTTGGTTTCGCATAATACTGAAACAGAGTCACGAATTTCTTCATATCTATTTGTATCTTGCATTTCTTTTAAGGCTTCGCTAGCATAGCTAACTAAGGCAGAGCAGCTGCTCATCATTGTAGTGGCTAACACGACAAGTAAAATTCTTTTAAGTTTCATATCTGTTCCTATATCAATTCAATGTGTGGGCAATCCCATCCATATGGAATACCATTTTTCTTCTCAGGGTTTCCTGCTTTCCACAATCCACCCCATCTTATTTTGTAACCTAGTATAGCAGCTGCTTGGAAGAACGCACAAGCTACCATAGCTAAATGATGCTCGTCCCAAGAGGCTTTGCCGTCTACGTAGGCGTAGAAATCTAATGCTTTCCCTGTTTGATGATTACTAATTATCTTGTAACCATCGCACAGACTCTTATTCAATCTATATAAACCAAATTGCTGGCTAGCAATCCGCTTACCAGAGTCCAAGCCATGACCAAAGTCAACAAGAGTCAGAGTTATAGCTAATTCACTAATTTCAATTAACTTAGGGTCAACACCTTCTCTATTCTTCTGAGAGTTATTGCTCAGTGAGAACATTATAGTACTCTACTAGTTCGTCAAATGTTGTTAACGCATTTACTTCCATGGATTTAGTTACTTCCCAACCGTACCAACCTTGCACATGGTCATCCACTGCTAACTTAATATCGGTAGTATCTGGTAGAGGTACCCAACCATTCTTATGCTTAAAGGCAGGTACTGAATCAGGTAACAATTTAATCATTGTTAAGCTGTCACTATCAGAGTGAAACTCGTCACCATCGTATTCAAATCCAGCGTTTAGGCCTACGACTCTTTGTACTCTCAGTTCTTCTTTGATTACATCTTTGCAGTGTTCTACAGGGTAGGGTTCCACTTTGCGCGTTTCATTTACTTCGTAGTCAAGTATCTCATGTACGTAGTTTGTGGCATGGTACATTATTCTAGGTACGGGTATTGACCAGTTTATATTTATAGGTAACGCATTCGCATGTGTGCTACTATTCTGCACCCTATCCACTACTCTGTTATTTCTAATTATGGCTTTCATAGTAGTTCCTATAGATTTGGATCAGGTATGGATAGGTATCTATACAATACACCATCCGTATTAACATTAGGGTGGTCGGTTAATGTGAACCCGTCGCTATCAAATGATTCTAATTGTGTAGACACTAATCCGCTAGCACTATTATTAAGCATTAATTTACTTTTTGTAATACCTACCTCCTTACTGTGTAGAGTGGATAGACTTGATTCACCAAATATCCATAAGAATCCTGGAGGGCCAGAGGTTAGTATCTTTTCTGAGGCTAATCCAGTCCCCGTATATTCGCCAACTTCTACCTGCAATGGTGAATTATTTGAAAATATTAATGCTGTGTATTCAACTCCATTATTGTTAGTATCATAAACACCGCCAGTGCCGCAGTATATATCAGTTGATGTTGGTAGAGTATTACCCCAAGTGCCTGTATCTGTCACTATTCCTGTTCTGCCTAATATTTCGTCTGCCGGCATACCAGCGAACCAAGTAGGAGTTACGTTATGACCAGTGTTCGTACTATTTATAATGTTAACCATAAATCCTACATCAGTTTCTAATATATGAGGTATAGCTCTTGAAGTTTGCCCGTCTCCTGTCCACTTCAGTACATCACAGAATAGTTTTGATCTTTTTCCTGCGACTAGTGACATTGTATTGCCAGATGAATTTAATTCTGTACCACCCCCTAGATCGAATCCTGTGGCATTATAACCAGTTACACCCTCAGGCTGCAATGTTTGCCCACCTGAATTTACAAACATCCTCTGGACTCTATACAACCCAAATTGTGTAAATACAAAGTCTACATAGCTCGCTATAGCAGTCCTCCAGAAGAACATGAATCCTTCGTCCGTCATGTCAAATCCAGTGGTTATTGCTTGCACTGCAGAATTTCCAGTGTACTCCTGAGTATTAAATAAAGCAGATATTTCGCCTACGGTTTCAAAACTAGTTGCACTAGACTTTGTTGATTTACCGCCTCTTGCTCCTATATGACTTACATCGAAATAGTATATGGTGCTACCATCTAATTGTATAGGTACTATATACGATTCTAAATCCAATACAATTCCGCTATCGTGGATTATAGTTGTCATACCTATATCAGTGGCAATGCGCCATACTGAGCTTAGGTGGAGTTCACCTTCCACTTCGTTTGTATCGAATGCCGATGACACCAGCGTAGGTGTGCTTGATGTAGATTGACCATCGGTAGGACTTACATTAGTAGGTATGGTCGGCTGTCTTGGCCTTAATTTAATATACTTACTTGCATTTTCTGTCGCCATTATACTTCTCCTATTGTTTCAGTGTAAGACAGTTTCCATAATGTATCTGTATCATTCCAAGTAAACCTATATACACCTGAATCAATATCAAGGTTTATATCTGTTACTCCTACTTCCATTATGTCATTACCATTACCGCTTACTGTTACAGCATTGTCACTGAAAGGGCTTCCTTCTAGTGCAGCGAATATTACCCATTGCCCGTCTAATGGGTCTGTTGGTAACGATCCTGTCACGGCACCTGCAGAGTTGTCTACAGCTATATCTTGACCTGGACTTGCAACGTAACCTGAAGCTTGAATCGCTCGTTGATTATTTGCTTTGGAATAGAGACCTAACTGCCCTAGTATCCAGTTCATTGTTTGTACTTTTGGTTTCTCAATTTCAAAACCAGCAGCTATTTTAGGGTCGCCTGGATCTGTTTTGTTGGGATCTCCGTTGCCTATATCTGCTATATTTTGAATTGCCCAGCTAGCGAATTTTAATATTGCCATTTTCTTATCCTGTAAATTGTCCGTTATCGTCAGAGAATGTCATGATAGTTCCCAGAGGTTTCGGAATGAATCCTGGTGTTGTCAGTAACACTTTCGTAGCTGTGCTTAAGGTGGTGGGGAAGTTCAAGTTGAATTTCTTTATACCCTCTGTTACTTCTACTTCAGTTATGCCGAAGACGTTCTCAATGAATCTTATAATAGTTTCTATAGTGAGACCTTTGAAGTTTATAAGTATTTTACCCTCAAGGTGACCTCTGTAACTATCGTCGTCTAAGGTCACTTTGCTATACAGTTCTGTTATCTCTGATCTAAACAGTTCACCTGTGCTGGGGTTGCCCTCAGTTCCAAAGGTACCACCACCTAGTACACCTTCAAATCCAAAGAAGTTGTTTACTAGAGTGTTGGCTGCGCCTCGTTCCAATCCTACTATTATACCTATAACATCTAACTGGGCACCTGCTGCGTTAACAAGATACCTCTCAGTCTTTGAGTCTTCTAGTGCAATATGAATCTCTTCTTGCACTTCTGATAATATTGTTAGATAGGCTATTAGGTTAACGGAGTTGTTATACTGGGGTACTAATATTTTCAGTAATTTAGTTAGTGGTCTTTCTATCATTTTAGACCTCTATTAGATTAATATTAACAAGTAGCAAGTTGGGTTTTTGTATGTTGGCCATAGGGACAGTAACCCTATCAAGGGAATCTCCCAGTTTAGCAACACGTATATCTGTAGCAATCATATTTGCAATTGAGTTAGCAGGAGCAAATAGTTTTGACCAGACAACGTTGTCACCCATATTGAGTCCATTGATGTGGTCTATCATAGCCTGTTTGACTAGATCGTTAGCATCGTTTACTGCACCTACTGATTTTGCCATAGACAGTTCGATGTCAATTTCTATGACAGTAGGCCTAGACACACCTATATTATGAGGGGTACCTCTAGAATCAATTACTATTACTATGTTATCTCCAAATGCTAGAGTACCGAGAGGCTTATTCTCAAATATTCTTTGACCGATCTCTTGTAATAAACCACCGTTTACTACAGTTAAGAAAGAGTTAGCAGGTACACCATCTACTTCGGCAGCAGTATCATTGTCTACTATTAGAACTGATTCCACCCCCAAGTCTATTATAGCTGATTCAATAGCTTCGAGGGAATCTCTACCTGTTCTTACTATCGATCTTTCCCTTCTTGATCTCAATTCTGTATCTGTTTCAAGTACTATGCCAACAGTACCAGCATTGGTATTATCGCATTCGTCCCAACCAGTTATCTCAGTTACAACAACTGTTACTTCATTCGCGTTTATTATGATTGCGCCTAATGTAGTTGATGTAGCAATTGTCTCTCCTGGCAATACAACAGCATTATTAGTTGTGAATTCAATTCCGTCTGCCGTGGATACTATAGAACCTGCTGCTATAACCGTACCATCGAAGGCACCATTTGAGGCTGACAGCTGCACTGTCACTTCGGTAGGCTTATCTGCAATACGAATTATATCGTTTAGTCTAACCGCGTTATCTAATGATACACCTGAGCTTGTAGCTGGGTTGTAACTGTTAAAAGCGTCTTCTGCCATTTGCCATTGTGTAGCCATGAAGTCTGCCATTATGCCAATTATCTGACCGTCTGGTCCTTCTGGCGATACATCAAATTGTTCTCCGAAGGCAGTCTTAAGGCTAAGATTTAGTTCGTTTACTAGTTCGTCTCTTGTTTTAGAGACAAAACCATTGATAGTTACTCCTGCCATTTTATACCTCCGCGCTTATTGTTGTTTTATTTATTGTTGTAGCTCTGAATCTCACTTCCATCTTGCGTGTTACATTGTCTCTCTGTAGAGATAGGGTATCGACCTTCAGGACTCCAGGTGTCTCTGATATAGCATCATTTAATATGCCGTGAAACAAGGAGTTGTCAACATTCTTTACTAATAGTTCTTGCAACCAAGGTATTCCAAGGTTCGTATCTAGCTCCCAAGAACCTAATGTGAATAATAATCTGCATTTAACTAGCTGTATAATGTACTCATCACTCATGCCACCTATTCTAGTAATACCTCTGCCTATGATTATATCATGGTCTGAATCTAATTTTAAGTTTGACATCTATATAATTCCAGTTAATCCTGTAACAGGTGCTGCGTGTGAATCTATAAGGGTACCAGGTCTGTGTGTATGGACATTGTAACTTCCAGATGTATCTGAACTTAAATCTACCTTAGCACTCACTCTGCCTTCTGTCCTTACGTTCCCCTCTATTGTGGCAGTCCCGCCTACTATAAGATTACCTGTCAATTCAACATCTGGTGATGTTATATTCACTTTGGTCTCTGCTAGTATGTTTACGGTGCCATCAAAGTTTAATGTCAACGTAGATTGCCCTGTCATGATAGTGATAGCTTTAGATGTATCTATCTCTACCGATTGGTTCGTCTCAGTTAACAGAGAGTTTATCTTCATACTACCTGTAATGTCGCTTTCAATTGTGACACTAGTTTTTATAGCTTCACCATCATATTCCGTTACACTGGAACTATAAGTCCCTTCCTTACTGATACTTATAATAGAGCCAGATTGTTTCACAGCACCAGCATCAGGTAGATTAGGCTTATCGTATTTGATAGTCTCTATATCTATTTCGCCTGTTGGCTTCAGTGTCATCTTCTGCGACCCATCCGCGTTCCTTATTTCTAAGTTATCTGAATTGAAGTTCTCTATAGGGTTGACCATATTGCTCAATCCTACGTACGCAATTGAGTCTTGGATACTGTATCTTCTTAATGCAGCAGGTTCAGGTCTACCTTGGTCTACACGGTACACTTCTAAATCTTTATATAACCAGTGAGTTATACCATGCTTAGTGAAGGTTACTAAAGCTATATCTCCCGCTTTCACAGGAGCTGTTATAGAGAAATTAGAAACTTTTAAGAACTGACATGGCACATCGACAAGCTCTGCTACAGTTGTTGAATTGAAATTCGACTGCTCGGTGGGTATAATCTTACTCATAAGAAGTTGAATTGTAGCAGTTTGAGTGTCTGGAAAGAATTCAACTATCTTTCCAATCATGTTTGTCATGGCCTCGTTCATTTAAGCTCCTAGGAAGTTACTATCAAATTCCAGAATGATATACATTCTCAAATCTGTTATCTCGGTTACGTTTGCACCTCGATCGTTTAAGTTTACTGCGACTAAGGAGGGTAATTTAGTGTCATGTTGTTTCACTATATTGACTCCTGTTTGTATCGCTATCCCATACACAGAGTAATTTGTTGTATCAATTCTCCATGTCAAGGAAGTCATTAGACAGCCAATTGATTCATTGAAATATATTTTACCAAGGGTATAAGTTATACTTTCGTATAGAAATTGCGTATTAAATCTTGCACTGAACGGAACTAACTTATGATCAAGTGCTAAGAATTCTTCTTTTGTTGAAGCCATTATATACCCCACACTTTAACTAGATCATCTAATACACCAGCACCGTTGCTATCACTGGTAGCTGAAAGTACATTGCCTCTTTGAAGGTTGCTTACTACAACTAACTGTTCTATGCTTAACGATATGGGTAAACTATAAGAATTGCTCACATCGTTTGATACACCGTAATTACGTATCACGCAGTTGACGTACATTCCACGCATCGTCAACAGATGAACTATAGTGCCGCTACGAGTGAGGTCTACTACTTCGCTGAAGGCTCTTTGCACTTTCTCTAGTGATACTTGCGCAGTTAAGTTATTTATAGTAGCATTTAGGAAGTCATCTATAGGACTGTTTTCTAATAATTTAATATTATCATTGTCATATTTCAATCTACCAAATAGGTTTGCACCACTTAAGTCAGTAGGTGTACCACCAGTCACAGCAGCTGCAGCGTTACATAGGGTAGTGAAGGCTGCATCGTAACCTTGCCTAAGTGTGGCTGATGGCATACTGACACTTGATATTATAGCATCTAATTGTATCTTAGAGTTCTGTCTTATAGTATGATCACTGACATTGAAGCCAGTAGATACAGGGTAAGAGGTTACTATGTTCTCCCCCGTATGGGATTCCATTCTGACACCATCAAATGCTAAAGCATTCCAATCGCCTTTCCCTAATACAGTCTCCCATATTATTAAACATTCATTTAGTCTTGACATTAAGTTCCCCATCTGCTGTGTATCCTGCTGATGGTACTTTACAAACCAATGTTGAACTCCATTGGTCTCCATGCGTATCACCTTTATGTATTACTCTCCATAACATATACTTCTGGAATACAGCGTATCTCGCTACGTCATCAGAGTAGAATACAGGCTTACCTACAGCAGTGTAGTCTATTAATCCTTTAGAAGGTAAGGAGTCGTTATAACTGTTACCTTGAATCTCACCTACATCTATAACTGTTCCTGGGAATAGTGTTGCATCTAACGCGTATTCTATTTCCAATGTAGCCATGCCTGCTATGGGTGTTCCTTTAACTCTGATAGGGTCAATTACTAAGGCAGTGCCGTTCTTCTGTAAGTATCCGAATTCATGTGAATCAATTTTAGTATCTTTCAAGATAGGGTATATTCCTATACCCTTAGCTCTTATGCTCCATGAGAATTGGAATTCATTAGCTAGTTCATCTAAGACTTTAAACATTCCTCTCTCATCATTCTGAAAAGTCTTGCCTCTGAGATGCTCTATGGTTTTCTCGCCTAAGAATACTGGGTCCACTGAGTCAAAGTCTATTGCTTCCTTATCATAACCTGCAGATACACCTATCTTGGTTATTACATCTTGCAGTGTGAACTTGTCACTATCTTTCACAGTGAAGGACTCGTATTTGTTTATAAGTATGTTACTACCATAAGCAATTATATACAGATAGGTTAGTCTACTAGGTAGCTTTTTAACAGTAGTGGAGTTCATTACAAACCCCTCTATCATCAATTGGGCACCACTCAGTTCACCGTCTATATCGTCTTCGTAACCAGCAAATAACTGAATACGTATTTTATTCAGTGTTCTATTATTTGTTGCGTCATTATCACCTATAGGTTCTAAGTCTGCTCTGGTTAGATCTTTTGTCTCATCATCAGATAGATTGTATATTATGACAGTTGCATTAGACATACCTTGGGCGATATTGACATCGACTGAGAATGAAATTCTATGCTCTGCTGTAGAGAATAATTCTTCCTTCGTGACGAAGTCTGTAGCAACTAATTTTATTCTTCGTTTATACATACTCTACCACCCATTGTTGTTACCGTATGCCTCAGTTGAGTTGGCTCTACCGTCGTTATCTAGTAAGAATAATCTCTTAGCCTCACTAGTTAATTTGATAGTGACTTCAGCGTTTTTGGCTTTATTCTCTTGTTCTGTTAGTTTTGACGCTTCTTGACTCATGTTCTTGTATTTAGTTATATCCGCGTCACTTATCCCATTTAACCTAGCTGATAATTTACCACTAGAAGTATTGCTCAGAACTGTCTCTGGGCCATCTCCACCTACATCTCCACCAAACAAGCCTACTAACCAAGCAGCACTATCTGCTATGGAAGCTATACTATCCCCGAATCCTTCACCAGCACTCTTAGCCAGTTTCTTTAGATTAGAATCCATTCTCAGGAAGGCTTCATTCATGTTCTTTAAGTCATCATCATTTTGCTCTGTTGCTACTAGTCCGTTAAGTCCAGACTGTTCAGCCATAGCAGCTGTTTTTCTTAAAGCATCTTCCCCAGTACCGAATCTTATAGCCGCTTTCTCTTTAAATTTAGCCATCAATCCTGCTGCGTCGCCTTCATATGTACCTAGATCGTTGAAGTTTATTAAACCTCTTGTACCTCCTACAATACGTTCAGCGCCTTCAGTGAATCCTAAGCTCATTCCGCCTGTGGCCAATCCAAGAGATTTTATATCTTGGGCTGCTTGAGCACCAGTCTGATAACCACTCCCTGCCAATCTTTTTCTTTGGCCTATCCACATATCTTCTGACATTCCAGAGGATTTTGCTTGGAAAGCCGTGTTAAGGTTAGTGTCGTTTAGAGATTTGGCTCCGTCCCATGCTATGCCAGCTATTATGCTAGCTACATTGAGACCACGGCCGGTTCTTGTTCTGGATAATGCAGTTTTAGCAACGCCAGTAAAAGAGGTTGGCCCATGTTGAGCACCAATAGTGTCTATTAAGTCTTTTCCGTCACCGCCACTCCCACCTCCACCGCCACCAGCTTTAGTTAATGCGCCACCAACGACTGCATCATCTAGACCGTGCTTAGCAGACAATTTCTCGAAAGATTTTATGTTACCTGTTTCAACAGCTTTAGCTAAAGCGTCCTGTTCTTTCTTGCCAAGGCCCGCTATCTTCTCAGCGTTAGCTCCAACTCTGTTCCATACAGGTGACATTCTACCAATTAGTTCTTGGTCACGACTTACAGTATCTGAACGAAAGTTTTCTTTGTCGTTACCAGTCATGTTGAAGAGTTGGTTCTTATTGCCACTCCCCCTTCTGACTTGAACTAGATCAGCACTTGCATTGTCTGTAATATACATCTGATGTTGCATCTGCATATTGTACTTTCTAAAAGCTTTTAGTTCACTATCTTTTAGATTGTTGGGATCCATAAGACTATCTCTAGACTTAACTTCTACTGCTCGTCGTCCACCATCTGCCATTGCATCAGGGGTAGTTGATTGCCCTGGCATGTTTCTGTTTTCCATATGTCCAGTTTCAAAGGTCGAAGAGTCACGAGTACGTCTATACCAATCTAGTGCCAAAGGTTCTAATTTGTTGCCTGATTCTGTAAAAGAGTTTCCATCGAAGTCTTTCTCTTTTATACCGAGGCCTGACCTTATAACCTTACTAATCGCTTTATCTGTATCTGCAGATAGTTCACCCGCCATGCCAGCAGCTATAGAAGAAGATAGTTTTCCTTTCCTAGCGGCTTGCCATAGTGCATGTTGGCCTTCATCCACTTCACCGTAAGCATTCTTACCATCACCAACGAATCCTGTCATATGGGGATTGTTCTTTTGGTACTTTGCCAATGCATCAGCTGGTGATAATAACGATGTACCCTCTCTCCCTATCGATGGTGTATTTTTAGTACCGCCTCCTACTCTAGGAGGTCTAGAATGCGGATTTGGTCCGCCTGATGGAGGCATATTACCAGTCAGAGATTGTATTGAACTATTCTCAATAGGTGTTAAGGGTGTCCTATATTTGCCGTCGACGTCTCTTCCAAACATCGAGTTTATACTATTTATTCTGGATACTGGCGAATTTATAGCAGCATCTAGTTTCTCAGATAGGGTCAATAGTCTGTTTGACTGTTGACTGTCAGGTTTGGCTACCATCTCTGAGTTGAGAGCACTCTGGGTCATTATCTTTTCTTGTTCACGCGCTGCAACGAAAGACCTATGCGCCATTTGACTAGCGGCCATTTGTTCTTCCATTGTGTGAGCTACATTCGTTCTAGCATTTGTTGATGCCTTGGCACTTGCAACTATAGCTTTATCACTATCTAATCCTGACTCTATAGTCTCTTTTAGTAGTTTTACTTTCTTTGGGTCTCTCATATCTTCTGAATTCATACCTAACAACTCCATACCTTGTTTCATTTGTTCACGTATGTCAGTTGTTACTCTGAACTCATACATATGGTCTCTACTCGAATTTTGACTTAGAACAGTATGTCTAACATCCATACCACCTGCTGCTAATTCATCAGCCATATATTTCGCTGCAAAGTAGTCGGTACTTCTTTTTCTTGATAGACCACCTTCATTTGAAGTATTGAATAGATGCTTCACATTCTTTATGCTAGCATTTATTCCAGGTCTGTTAGCGTAGTTAACCGTAGGGTTATTCATTATGCTTAAAGTTGATTTAGACACAGCTAATTGATTAGCCATGGGTAAAGCGCTTGACCACGGTATCTGTGCGTCAGGGTTACCAGCCATGTTGAAGCCTACGTTCGATATACTTTGAGGTAGTATTTGGCCTAACGCGGTAATGACTTCATTTTGCAATCCCCTACCTGAGCCTTTTGGTAGATATAAGTCAGCAAGGTTCGCTAACGCTCTAGTTGAGTTGGCAACCTTTTTATCATATTTCTCCTGTAGCCCCATTGATATGGAATCAGGAGCACCTACTTGTTGCTTACCTATATCCTTAGATATAGTCATAGCTCCGAAGGTCGATAACATATAATCTGTGGGTGACTTAATAGATGGTTGATCTATACCACCTATGGTTTCTCCTTTCACAGATCTATTGAAGCCTTTCTCTCTATACTCCGTCCCGTTAATCTGAGCTTGAGTTAGTGCCTTATTGAAGTCTTGCTCTGGTGTATCACTATCTTTGTCATTATCAGGATTATTCATTTCACTACTAGGCCAGCTTCTATTAGCTCCTGCAGCTACCTCTCTTGATACTTTCCCTATATCTAGTCCTGCGTAGTTAGCCATGTAAGCTAATTTCTCAGAGGGTATATTACTATGCTGTAATGAAATTGGGCTTATACCTGATGCCAATAGCTTCTTAGCTTCTGCAGCATTAGATATAAATGATTGTATTGCACTTGGCCCACCACCTGATATTCTACTAGCGGCTATTTGTTCTGGTGTAGTTGAGTTAAATGTTTCGATAACTGAATCAGAGTGCCATCCCATTTGGGATAGCTCTTTATCATCTTCTCCAAAGAAACCTGAATTTACGCCGGAGCCTGAACTTAAGCTTCTACTTCTATCTTGTTGTGGCGTATTAGAATCTGTACTACTGTAGCCATATTTTTTAGTAGGGTTATCTAACCACTCTGGCATTTTCTTAACTCTAGGTTTTCTACTTCTTCCACCACCTAAAGTTAGTGTTCCTTTGTTTGTCGACATAATTTAAACCTTCTTGTTAGATTCTTTTATATGCTCCCTCAAGTCTAGTAACTCATGAAACATATACAAGTCATATAGACTATAAGTGCCGTCTTGTAATTGATGTAGATCGCATAATCTCGGCTCTTCAATCATTGGTCGATACAAATAGAAATCTATATTCGGAAATAATTCTTGAAGGCCAAGTGGTTTTATTTCCAGAGGATCTAATTCTTCGTCTTCTGAGTTTGCTCTGGGCGGGTTTCTTTTAGACGCTGCCCTTGCTCGAAAAAATCTTTGTACTGCACTTCACAAACGAACGAGAATATTTTGAATACAAATAATAAATCACCTGTATAGTACTTATCGAACAGTACTGGTGTTACTTCTATACCATCCATTCTTGCAGAAGATACAAATTCTTTTAATAATGATACTACTACTTCGCTTTCCGAGGTATCTAAGAGGGAGACTATGTCACCCATTAGAAAGTTACCTTCAACAAACGGACCAATCCTAGGACCGAATGTTGAAAGAGCTTTACTAAGATTCTCTAAGGCTTTGGTAGCAGGCCACTGTTTGACAAACACGGGTTTTTCATTGATAATCCCAGTTATATCTTTAGCTGCCATCTAACTTCTCCTAAATTATACGCCTACAGTTTCAGATAGACCACGAAGGATCCATATCTGTTCGAATTCCATTACCCAAGTATTGGTTGCTATACCAGTACCACGGACAATACCAGGTTGCATGGTAATGAAACCATTAACACCTGTTACTACTGTCTTACCCATCTTGTCATTCAACATTACTTGAACAGGTAGGAACACATCTGATGCACCAGAAGTTCCAGCATCATGAGACGCTAAAGCTAAGGTTTGCATAAATGTGTTACTATCAGATGTTTGTAATAGATCAAATGTAACTACACCTGATTTATCAGCAGATGTTATTGTTACCATCTTACCACGCGCATCCATCACCTTGCCATGTTGTGGAGCAGCACGAGATGCGGTTATGATTGCAGCGCTATCTGAATAACCATCCATTGTGACACCGTCGACTAATAAGTCTACGTTATAAAAACTATACTGTTTCATTTACTTATTCCTTAACCGTTAAAATCGCCAGAGATAACACTACCATGAATGGCATTGGCACCTGCAGCTTTGAAGCTTAGACCACGATAAATACGGTTCGTTTTGTCCGCAGGGCTAACCTGTGAGACTGGAATAACAGTTATTTCATAACCTAATGGCATGAAGTTACCTTCCAAATCATTGCCAGGTGCAACTAAACCATTTGTTACACTCTGTCGTAATGCACCTTCTAAGGCCTGATACAACACTGTAACACCAGCATCTGTGTAAGGTATCTTAGTATTAGATTGAAACTTCACATTGAATACATCTGTCTCAGCACGGTTTACTAACCAATCCGTACCGTGAATAGAGTCAAACCATTTAGCACTTGACATGCGGGAGTCTGAGTAAACGTTCACACCTGTTATTACAACGAAAGCGTTACCGTTATGTGACTCAAGATTTAACTTCTGGTTTAAAGTCATATCTTCAACAGTGATGGTTGGACCTTGTTTCAAGTTCAACGTAATGGTAGTATTAGTACCTTCAAAGTTGACAATGAATGCTCTGCCAGCAACAGAGGCTGAAGGGTATTCAGCAGGTGTAGAACTGTAAGAGGATAAGGTACGATCTAATGTCATAGCTTTTAGGTCTGCAATGATGTGATTAGTGCTAGAGGTTAAGCTGCTAGGGTTATTGGAAGTGTTGAAGAATACTCGTTCACTTGCTTCGACCCATGTCGCTACGTCTATACTAGCATCATCATCACGCCATTTACGGTTTAGTACTACGCCATAGAAGTCTCTAGTTATTGCGTATGCAGCTGCTAAAGCTTCCGCAGGAGTTTCAATGCCTAGGCCATCTTCAGTTGAAGCGCCTACCACTAATCCTAATGCTGTCGCAGCATCACTGATTGAGGGGAAGCTTACTGTTGAAGTTACTCCAGTTGTGTCAGACGTGATTTCAAAGATTGTACCAACGTATAAGCAAGTGGCATCTGTAAGTGCAGTTGATAGTATAACTGCTACAGCATCCTCATCAGCTGCTGCGCTAAAGTCTAGCCCAGTGATTTCGTCCAGTACACCGTCTACTGTTATATCTAGTGTTCCGGTGGTTATCAATTTAATATTCGCGAAAGTATCAGTTGGTCCACCGATTAACTTACCAGCTGTTACGCTATCCGAAGCTAATACTACAGAAAATAGTTCTGCTTTTTGGGCATAGTAAGATGTCGCAGCGTTAGATACTTCAGTACCTGTCAAGAAGTCTACATTGACAGCGGCTAACGAACCATACGTACGAATACGTTCAATTACATTAAAGCCTCCAGCCACTTCAGGTGTTTCGTCAGTAACCATTGCTAGTTGACCGAAACCTCTAAGTGGGATTGCAGTAGGCGACAATGAGATATTGACACTTACTACATGAGAAATAGGTATACTCATTTAAATTCCTTAAATTATTTTATAGAAGAATGTATTACCATATCAATTGAGGTTTCACCCTCGTTGTATGTTCCTGTAATTTCTGATTCTTCTATTATTTGCTCTTCGTGAGTGTATGTTCTTCTAACCATGCACGTTACTAATACGCCATCTCTGACTTCCCAGTTGGTTTCCAATGTTAGATTTTCATTGTCAGCAGGGAAGTGAGCCATTATAGCTAAGTCTTCTGATGCCATAAAATCTAATATAGCCTGTCGCCTAAAACTAGTTATGAATCTTGATTGTTCTTCATCACCTTCAGTGAACAGTACTTTGAATTGTATTAATCTTACCCCAACAGTCGTAGTGGTTATTACACCTTCTACTTCTACAGTTTCAACTTTATCCTGTCCTGGATTATGCTCTTTTATCTTCATAACACTCGCAAAAGGAATATCAGGCTTTCTAGCATTTAGTTGCATTGGGTAAGTATATCCTGGCTTATTTAAAGCTAGGTCTACCAACTTCATCATTTTAGATACATCGATATCCGTCATTATCCACCCCCAAAAGCTAATTCGAAGGTGCTGTACGATATCCCCACAGCAGTGAAGTAACCAGCTGCATTGAAATCACCTTTTCTAGTCATCTTGTAAAATAACCCTCTATAAATTAATATATCTTTTAGGTTTAATTCTGTTCTAGATGTAAATTTCATTGAAGCAGGTGTGCGCTCGCCTGTTGTATTTGGGAGTAAGTTCTCCCCGTGCGTACCAGTTTGTCTTTCGCCTATTGGTATTGGAGTTGCAGATATATCAACAGGGGCTTCATACCCTTCCCCTGACCATACGTTATCTACGTTCCATTCACCTTCAGTATATCTTCGTAATGCTACTGTAGTAGTAGTCTGGCTACTAAATGCTTCATGCATACTAATCATTAAGGCATCCTTGGACCAGCAAATGCTTGCCGTCGCCACTTAAGATATTGTTGCCCATAAGTAGTTGACAATAGAGGATCAAGATTGTTCTGCATATCTCTCGATACAGCGAACTCAACCATAACATCATCGACTTCTTTTGTACGTATAGGCTGGAGTGGGGTATCATCTCCAGTTTTATAACTATTGTACATAGCAACACCGTGGGCAATTAGCGCTGATTGAGCTACATTGTATGTGTCGTACCAACGACTCTCATCGGTACCCATCTCTATGTTAGCATCTTCTTTAAATATATCAAAGACTTCTTCTAAGATTTCAGCAAATTGCGGGTAACGAATTACCCATGTTGCAAATGTTACCATAGTTTAGCCTATAACTTTATTGAACATCTCTTCTAAGTCTTCTGAATCTTTTGGTTTCCAATCTTTGAGACCAAGAGTTTCCCTAATCATTTTGATTTGTTGTTCAGATGTTTGTTTCGGCTGAGCCTTTTCAACTATTTCAATAGATTTATTACTAACCATATTGCGATAATTAAAGATAGTCTTTGTTGTGATCACTTCTTTTCTCTTCACAGCTAAAGGCTTGCCATCTTGATCTTTTATTTTATGGTGCTCTTCGATTGTTTCTTCAATCCCACCTGCACCTTGACCTCTGCTATCCCATAGGATATGCCAGTCTGAATCATCAATTTCTGCTGTGGCACCAGCGCCTATATGGATTGTTTTTAGTATACGCATGGCTGGCTTTTTGCCAATCACTTCTCCATCTACACTCATTTTATCAACAGTTGCATCTGGGTTTGTATTAATTACTGCCTTGAAAGGTCGAGACATATTATTCTTTAATTGCATTTGATTCTCCTAATGAGAGGGAGTTCGTACTCCCCCATAAAGATTGTTTACACGCCGTAGAAGATATCCATTGCGCGTGGATAAGTTACTTCTACGCCTGCGAAGCGGCCACGTCCTGGCACTTCGTATACTAAGCCATGTAACTGTACTGGCAAGAATTGAAGTGGTAAAGGTTCACGCATACGTACAGTCTCTTGACCGTCTGGTGTCTTGTCATTAATTATGATAAACACACCGTCAGTTAGAGGCTCACTATCGCCTGCAGTTTCTGCAGTAGTTATCGCGGTGTCAAGCATGTTCAACATCTTGACGCTACTTCTGTCAGTGATGAACTCATTGTTCTGTAGCCAATAGTTTAAGATAGTTGTGTCTGAAACGTTTGAACGAGGGGTACTACGGATGTAGTTCCATTGTGCTACGCCTAACCATAGTTGTGCAGGGCGATGAATTTTCTTTGTACCAGCGAACATTTGAGAGCACGCTTCGTTAAGATCCGCTAGGATTTCATCGGGAGTTTTCTGAGACCATAGGAAACCACCAACACCAGTTGCTACTTTAGCACGAGCTACAGCATTAGCTTCTGAGAAGAAACCTTGTAGGTTAGAAGTCGCATCACCGAACCAAGAAGTTTGGTTGATAAACTCTTCATAGCCAGCACGTGCAGCCATAGCCTTACGAGCTTCAAGAGGCATACCTGTCATTGCAGCAGCAGCTACTTCATCGATATCATAGTCATAAGCAACACCAATTGACACTACACCAATTGAATATTCTTTACCAGAGATGTCAGACTTAGGTAGATCAGTTGCGCGGGCATTGATTACCTGAGCTTTACCGATTCGATCGTATGAACGGTACGTAAGTGATCTTGCACCAGCGCCACCGTATGTGTTTGTAATAAAGCAATCACGTGCTTCAAGATGCGGGTATAGGACGTCATATGTTTGGGCTTCAATGGCCTCAAGCTGACGCTGGAAGAACAAACCATCGTCATCATTCATTGACGCAGTGCTATCCACTAGCTTGGCAATGTCTGCACGCAACTCTACTTCTTGTACTACGCCTTTACTGTCTTTAAATTTAACTAATCTTTTCATGTTATTCCCTAATTATGCTTGTAAAGAGCGTGTGATGTTTACTACTACGATATCACCAGCTACGCCAGTTGACTCGAAAGTCACATTAGTAGTTGATACATGAGTACCAGTTGCGTCAGCAGCGAATGTGCCATTAGTAGCGTGCACGAATGCAGCTGCGCCTTTGACAGCTGCGGCTCCTGCTTGTAGTAACACGTTGATATAACCATCTTTTAGGATGCCAACTACTTCGTTTTTTTGGTAAGCAATAGCTCCAGTACCTGGAACAACGTTCATTTGCTTGTCGATTTGACGCATTGAGATGCCGTCTACAAATGCGCCTGAGCCAAGCTCTACTTGACGATCGTTGCCTAAGCCAGCAACATTCTTAACTCCAAGACCAAAGCTAATTGCAGCTGAACCAATGTTTACGCCAGAGTGACGTACAGAGTTTGTAAGAGTGATGCCGTATAACGCACCAACGACCGCGTCGCGAGTGTAAAGACTATATGAAGTTTGAACTGGCATATATTAATATTCCTTCTTTGTTTTGTTTGAATTGCGGTCAATCATCTTCTGACGCGCTTTACTATTTTCTGCAGGTACTTCTGTATCTACCAGTTTCTCTTTATTCTTTGCATCGTCTGCTAATATCGCTGCAATTGAATTATTGTCGTCGTCTTCTTCTTCCAATTTGGAATCAAGGAATGCGTCGAATCGTGCATCAATGTAGACTTTATCTTTACTTGAGAAGTCTTTCTTCAAGCTGTCTTTGAGTATAAGAAGTTTTGCTTCTTTCTCATTCATACCAACTAGATCAGTATCTGTAAATTTACTTGCAATTGCTAGGAATGCTAGCTTTGCCTTTACAGCACTTTCAACTTCGTCTTTGAATCTAACTTCTGAGTCTGCTAACTTGCTACGAGCCTTTTCTAGATCTTCTTTCGAAGCATCTAATTGGGCTGTGATAATTGACAACTCTCCATCTTTTAATACCAATCTTGATTCAGCGTCTGCCAATTTAGTTTCAGCAGTTTCTGCATCAGCTGCGTCTGCTATTTCAGCATTACCTGCTCTACCACGGGCTACAATAGCAACGTGATTAGCACGTATCATGGTCTTCTTAGCATCGTAGTCTGCTCCAGCATCGGCCATTACTAGAACACAGGAGTGCCCAGAAGATAATTGCGATGTGCCAGCTTCCACAATGTTAATAGCATCGCTATCACTTAGTACAATACTTGCTGCCAACATACCTTCTGCTTCATCTGCAAATGGTACTCCGTCAATATGTCCTTTTTGGAATTCTTTCGAATTGCCTGCAGTAACATCTGAAGGTGGGTGTTCAATTGTAATTGGGGCTGAGTGATAAGATGCAATTGAATCCTTGCAAAATAAATCAGCGGCTTCTGTCATGATACTAACTGTTGAGTTAGGATCACGGTCTGCAAATAAAGCGCCACATTGCCCTGCGCGATATTGCATAATACCTGTGCGAGCAATTGTAGCTGGCGCAACCATCTGACCACTATCTTTAAACTTACGTTGTGTAGGTAAGTCTAAAGCAAAGTCGTACAGACCAATTGTTTCTGCTTCATCACAGAATTTCACTAATGCACTATTTCTTTGCATTTGAGTCTCCGTTTGGTTTTGTTTCTGGCGGCGGAGTTGGTGCTTTAGCACTTAAGTCTACGCCCTTATAAGTCTGTTTCGATCTCAAGATTTCTTTTGCTTCATCAGCGCTTATAATAAATGTGTTGACAAGTATCTGAAGTGTTTCAGCTAATGTCTTTTCTCTTTCAGTCTTTTGTATTTCTGATTCAGGAAATATACAGTTCCACTCGTATTCCCATGGAGGGATATCGTAGTGCGCTTGTAATATCTTATCAATTACTTTCAATCGTGGGTCGAATTGAGCCACCTGATGCCCTTTCAGCATATCTATGTAATTGTTAAGATCTGATTCCCCTGTAGCATTCATACCATCAGGACTTGCTGATAGAAATCTTGTTGCTGGTACTCCAACTGCTGCTGCTACTACTCTAAGATATTCCCAGATAAGGTCTTTTACACCACTGAGAGATAACGTTTTCGTATCATACGCTTCCGTGCTATCTAGCAATATAATGTTGTGGACAGACTTCATTTGTTTCATGATTCTGAACCGCTTCATCATAGCTTGTTCGCCAGTAGGATTTGTCAGTATATTCTGTAGACCTTCCACTGTGACTACATCTGCACACGCTTCTTGCGTAAGAGCAGATGCTGATTGAGCTGCTACATGGAAGTTATCCATAGTGGTCATTAGCGGTATCAGTACAGAATCTGAATACCATTGGTTTCGCCATTGCTCATATCTAGTTAGTTCTGTGCCTTCAAATCTTAGTATTCTACTGGAATGAATACGCTGTGAACTACCACCAAGTATATAAGTTTGTGGGTTGCCATAGTTGGGGCTCAATGGATTATAGTCTACTTCCCCTACAGGAAACAGTCTAGTTCTATCCACTACTTGCAAAGTGCGTATGCAATTTGGTTTTAATCTTTTGAGATTCAGAGGCTTAGAAATATCACCTGTCCCTTTTAGATCTAGTAGTATGCATGAAGTACCATATACTCTTGCCCATTTCTGTGCATCACGAAACATACCACGGACATTGAATTCTTTATCTGCCTGTACGCCTTCTTCGGTATCTATCATTCTCCATTCACGAGTCATATCTTGGGGTATTATGTTACATACTTTTTGTGCAATCCAATCTTCGCGATACCGGGCAGTTAACTGCGGGTGATCTTTATTCTTACCCGTATTGACCCAACTATTAGAGGAGCTTTTATCATTCTCCCCACCTAATCCTGTCATTACATTCTCTAAACCATCCTTCAATCCTGTGAATTTCTCTACTCTATCTTTGTAGGATTCAGACATCTAAGTCTCCTAGCGTTTGCTTGAGTAACCGTTAGGTTTCTCGATATGTAAGCCTGAAACAGTGGTTATCTCTAACTCAATTTTATTGCTAACTGCAGATATTTTAGCGACTACCGCACCTGTTTCTGTGTCTACAATTATTAGCTCACTGTTCCCTTCGGAACGTTTGTCTAATCTTGTCTTAATAGCCATATATTATTGTTCTCCTATGCCCATAAATCATAATTTGCTGAGGGAGCACTAAATGCAACTACTACAGCGTCCGATACATTGTCGATGAAATCATCGTGTCCTGTACCGCTGCCGAGGCCTGTCATATTCAATGTTTCCCGCATTATGTGGGCTTTATGCTTATGTTCTGCTGGCATTAATATTCTTTCCTGTGCCCAATAAGGTACAGTATTAAGGAATCTAGCGACTTTATCCCCTGAGCTCTTATCTTTGGGAATTGGTAGAACTCTGATCGCGCCATCTCTAGCAAACTGTTGGTTTAAGAACTGTCCACTTGATTTATCCTCCATGTATAATGCCGTAGGCAATAACAAGGGGAAATTGACATCAAAATTATCCGTGTGTTTCTTCCAGAATTTAATCAATTCTATTTTCAATTCTGGTGTCTCCCACTTCCCTATTATAATATCTATTAAGATAAGCTTATTATCCCTAGTAATTCCCCATAGGCAAACTATGGAGTAATCGGAATAATCTTGCTTCGTTGACGCTGTATCAGCCGTCATGAAAGTACGCTTTATATTCGCTTTATCTAATTCTTCGTATTCAACCCACCAATCACCGTCCACGAGACCTGTACCTTTAGCGGTTGGATCTCCGAGATACTGTGAATTAAAAGTGTATGGATTGGACTCTTTCATTCTTAAAAGAGATTGCAAGCTTTTACGGCTTGGCCATAAGGCAGACAGTGGTTCTTCACGTTTTAAGTCATACAAATAAGGTATTGCATGAGTGTAGGCCTGACCTTTAATAAGAGTATCGTACCATTTCTTGGTACCACAATCTGGCGTGACTACTCCTGGTATATTAAGCCAAACGTATTCATCTGAACTGCCACCTCTTAGTATATGTCCAACTAGATCTTCATCATGCACTCTCTGCATTATTATAACCATAGGTGTTCTAGGACATTCTATCAAATTACCGTTGTCATCTTGTACAACTCCATCGTTCGCTAAACGCGATTGAAAAGTGTTATCGAAACGGTCATTTATTTCTGCTCGTATCGTATTAGAATACGCGTCTTTGGGTTTTATTGCATCGTCTACTACAAATACACCTGCGTATTCAGTAGATAGTAACCCTGCCCCTTTTCCCATTTATATTAAATCAAGTTCGTGACTCTTGACTGTTTATGCTTGTGTTATTTTCCAAGAACCTTTTACTAAGTAGCCATCAGTCATTTTCTGCCTAATGGTACTTGCAGCACATTGTAGTAATCTTCCTAACTCTGAGGATGTTGCAGCTTTTATAACTGTACCTCCTCCACTGGTTGCTACCCATTGATGCTGTTCTTGGAACTTTCCATGACTTGAGTTTTCTTGATTATTTATTAATTGACAGTTCTCCAAGCTATATATTTTCTTGTGAGATTTGAGGTCTTTATCTAAATGTCTATTGGGTAATCCATAACCATTCATATTTTTCAAATCTTCAAGGAAGTATTCGAAGCACAACCATCTCTCACAGACAGTCGCTCCTTCGTAACTCGTGTATTGCCCACGCTCGTTATAACATCTTTCAATCATATTATCCCAGCGCCTATAATCTTCTACAGCGTATTTCGGTGGGTTACCTAAACACGCTACTCCGTATCGTACTTTATGATAGGGGTCTTTAGCTTTCCCATATCTCAAGTGTTGAAAGGCCACTTCTTTTTTAGTCTTAGTTTTAGTAAATTCTATTACACACCTTTTTGGTGCTCTTTTTATTTCTAACACTATCAACTCTACACCTTGATTATTCTCCAAGATGTCACCCGTATTTATTATATTGTATTTAAGCATAAAGCCTCCATATTTCTATGAAGATTAGACTATATCTTATTAGATTCATACTAATCTTACTGTTTCAAGCTCACTTGAGCCTTACTCCCTTGCGGGATAGTCGTTACACTCGGTTTCGATAATCGTATAAAGAATCCTAGCTCGGTATTGTCTCCACCACTACGTGTTGAGAGATTCACCGAATTAAGTAAGTTTTAAATGACCCGAAGGTTGAGTCATTTTACCGCCAGTTGGCACTGCATGCATTACACCCGCTTTGGTTGTTCCCCAACGTTCTAGTGAACGCTTATTTGGATCAATTCTCACAGTTGGAAATATCTTCTGAAATAAGTTATCAGTCATCACTTGCCTGATATAGCCACTAGATTCTTGAACAACATCATCAGCATAGGATGTGATAATATTATGACTTGTTGGATTATAACAGAACGAATACAATGGTAAGAATATAGATAGTATTTGCGTCTTTGAGTGTCGCGGTGGTATCGTTACAATACCTCTGTCTATTTCTCCATGCACTATTTTCTGACAGAACTCGAATATGACTGAATGAAAGTCTTGATGCTGGAATTTAAAATTCATTTGAATCTGGAAGCACCATTTACTAAACTGTTCAAAACCGTCTTTATCATTCATAAGTATATCCCGAACAGCGTTAGCATCTTCGGTTGTTACTTTAGTATAATCCACGAGTAGAGGGTCTTTGATAATTTTATCTACTAATGATGGAGCTTTCTTGTCTGAGTTGGCTACCCTTACGGTACCATCTGCATTCTTTTCAGCGTCACCTTCAGTTATGATTTTCTTTATCTCATCGGAGTACATCTTGTTATTCTTCTTCTCACCCTCGGTGAAAGATTTCAACTGTGCATCAATGATTGAATTCAAGACCTTGTGGTCAAGTATATTCTGACCTTCCATCTCGCTTCTTATTGCGAAAAGGTATTCTTCCCTTACTTTATTATTCCCAATTAAGTAATTTCTCAATAATGGGAGAGTCCTATTTATGCCTCTAGATCTGCTTACCTTCAACAAGTCCCCGTAATTCTGTATCATACAGTTTGTTAAGAACTTGTCATACTGTTCGTCTATATATTCTGACATTTAGTCCACCCTCTATGATGAGTTTGCCTGCTCTTCATCACTCTATGTATATTAGCAGAATCAAGATTATTATTTCTACAGAACTCCTCCATATTAAATATCTCAATGGTTCTACCTTTAGGATCTACTAATGAATAATACCCTGCTTGCTCTTTTATAACATTGTCACCACGGGATAGCCATTGTAAATTCTCAATACGGTTATCATTTCTTATTCCGTTTATGTGATCGACTGTTTTCAGTTTCAATGGATTAGGTAAGAAGGCCAGTGCTACTAGTCTAGCAACAGAATATTTTTTCCTCTTGTTAACTTCTATCTGTAGCGATACTCTGTTATATCCGTTGGATTGCCATTGTATCACAAATCTATCTTTCATCCAGTTATAGACTTTACCCTTTGAAGATACACTAAATCTGCCATTCTTCATTACCTTCCATTGTTCAGACATGATTTCTCCTTATTCACATGCTACACAGGAATTCTTCGAGGCTTTAACCCCACGTTCAGATCTCAGGTAATATAAACCTAGTATCTTTTCGTCTAGTAACGCAGTCTTGTGTATTTCAGCGATGTATTCTTCATCTTCATCGGCACTGAAGAATAAGTTCAATGATTGCCATTGACATATGAAGGGTGATCTAGCACTTGCTTTTCTTAAGACTGCCATCTGATCTATTTCAAAAGCAGTTTTAAATATTGCCTTCTCATTGTCATCTAAGAATTCTAAGTGTTGTACAGAGCCGCTATGGTTGATTGCTATGTCATCCATCAGTTCAAGATTGTATTCACCTTTTTGCTTTAATACACGTATTAATTCAGGGTTCATCCTAGTCATTTCACCAGCAGCTGTATTCTGATTGAATGCGTTTGCTACTATAGGTTCAATGCCTTGAGATACAGAGCCACACAGTAAAGCACTACTCATTGTAGGTGGTATTGTTGTCCAAGTAGAGTTACGTACACCTAGCCCTTTACACCATTCAGGTTCCCCTAATAGCGCTGCTAGATCTCTGCTTGCTCTCTCAGATTCTGATTGTATCTTCTTAAATATCTGCATGTTTAACATATGCGCTTCGAATGATTCAAAGGCTATCATTTTCTTCTGTAAGTAAGTATGGTAACCCATTACACCTAGCCCAAGTGCTCTAGCCTTTTCAGTGAATCTTACAGCGTTCTCCATACCTCTAACACCTTTAGCTTGCTCTAGCATATCCGATACTACACAATCTAGAAATATTAGTGCCCAGTATATTGTGTCGTCATCAAAGTTATCCCAGTTAGCAAGATTTAAACTACTGATCACACATGTGAATGTATGTAGACAGTCTTGTGGTAACGCTATCTCTACACATAGATTGGAACCTTTGATCGGTATGCCGGAGTTCTTTATGGCTTGAGTTGTTCTTCGGTTGGCAGTGTCAGGTTTCCACATATAACCTTTGCCAGTCTTACATCTAGTGAATAACCATTCATCCCAACGTTTAACAGCTTCAGGGTCATCTTGTTTCAACAACTCTATAAACTCGTCGGTGAAGTTATACCCAATGTTGGCCTCAGATGAGTTCTTCTGTACGTAGCCTTGCAGCTCCCAAAAGTCACCATGACCCATATCAGTGTAACCAGCCCATTGGCCTCGCCTCACCCCACCTTGTGACACAGTGCTTGCCACTCGTATAGCATCTTGGAATATTGGTACAGATCCAGAGGCTTTACCTCCACGGCTTATTAGACTACCTCTCGGTCGTATGTCACCCATGTAAGAGCTTGTACCGTAGCCTTCTTGTGACAGTACTGCGTTTTCTAGGTGAGCACTGTAGAAGCCATGTATACTATCTTCCATATAACTACCAGCACAAGATACTGTCTGGCCTCTCTCTGTTCCAGAGTTAGCCATCACCGGTGTAGAAGGCCCTAAGTTACCTTTCCATAACAGACGCATAAACTTTAACTTAGCAAGCTCCTTGTCTGGTGTGTAGTGTTCACCTATGGCGTTAGATATTCTTTTGAATGCACCTTTGACTGTTTCGTTATTGTAAGAATATTTCTTTTCGAACATTTGTAACCCTTGAGTAGTATACCAATCTGGTACTTCTCCTAGTTCCACTAGTTCTTTCCTACGTGCACTCATCTTCTCGAATGATGACTTCTCTTCTTTCATTATTTAATTTCCCAAACTTTCCCGAACTTCTTTCTGTCCCAGTGCCCGTTATATTCAGACCCATGCGCAGTGAAGAAATCATGAAGTTGTACACTGTTTATATTTTTGTAGAACCATGATGCTATAGTGGTGTCACACTCGCTTTCATCAAATACTGGTCCAAATCCCAACATATTAAGACATATGTTACATCTATGTTTAGCAAAGTCTTTAAGGCTATCTCGGTTTAGACGGGGTATTTCACCCTCGGAGTACATTATTTCTACTATTGCTTCTTCATGCCTGTATACTTCCAGTGCGATTTCCCGCATTTTATTTTCAATGTATTTCGTCTCTTCTTCATTAAGTTTTGACTCATGCATTAAATCTCTGAAAGCCATTGCGCTACCAATCGCATGAATATTTTCATCTGCCGTTGATTGATTTATGCCACGACATGTGTTTACAATTAGATTCTTACCGTACTCTTCAGCTTGGAAGTGTTTTAGGTAACCAAATGATGTGTATAGTATAGCGCCTTCTACAAATGTAAAAGCCCCAGTGGATAATAAGTAGTTCGAATGCCCTACGTATTTACCTATGAATTTCATTCGCTCAACTAGAATCTCTGATTGTTTCCAGCTCTCGTAAAATTCTGGAGTATCCAAATGTAATACAGTGTTTACTTGGTCATAAAAAGGTTCATGGGAATTCAGTTCAACAGCTCCATTTAGTGCAGCCATTCTCTGCATCTCTGGTCTAGGGAACATCTCCATGAACTTCCCAGTCCAGTAATCTTGGCCTGCAACTTGCTCGTACTTGTTGAATAATTTCAGTTGAAATGTCGTTGCAAAATATTCAGAACCAGTCATATTGACTTTAAGATCTTGAATATCATTCTCGACTTTCGGCTCATCCCATGGCCATAAGATACTAAACTGTTTGTCGGCTATTTCACCGTAGTGAGGATAGTCAACTATATGACCCTCAACTGGGGTCAGTATATTACACCTAAGTACTTTTTCTTGTATTTGTTCGCTAAAATTTCTCATTTATTACCCTTATGTATTACGATTCTCCCATAGGGCATCGCTAATTAAACCGTTCAATCTTTTGACATCTAGGTCTATCTGTTCATCTGTTCTATGGAATTGAACTGTACAAGAATTTATACCATTCATTTTTATATAGTTTCTTGAGTCACCATTGAAGTTAAAATCCTTGTGTAATAAGTTTACTACTACTAAGAAATCCACTTCCAATGCCACCATTTCTGCTTCAGGCAAGAATCCAGAGTCTGAGAATACAAAATATTTATGTCCGTTTTGTATCTCTAATGCCACTGCTTTCGCAGCCCATTTTCCTACCATAGAGTGGCCATGTTTATTCTTTAAGTAAGTATCTGTCTCTATTAGGGCAGCTCTAGGGCTACACCCAAATAGGCGGCTCTCTCTATCTTTTAATCTTCTGTGTGCGAATAAGAAGTCAGCTATCTCTTGGTCAACAAAATAACGTTTTGCAGTTGCTACTCTAAGACCCCTCTTGTATTCCATTTTCTTAATAGAACTATCTATTTCCATTAGTCCATCCGCCAGAGTATCTTTCCCAATTCCAGGTGGTCCATTAAGTAATACTGCTATTGTCCTAATTCTCATCAGTCGATATCTCCAATATTCTTATCGTGACGTACTGCCTTGAAACGTCCTTCACGTAGTCTACCATCAGGGTAACGCTTCATTGCTTTTGCTTCAACTATCTGGTTCACTATTAAACTTGGTGTCGCGTACCATAGCATTCTCTGTTGGTCCGACATTCCAGATATGTTGTTCAACACACCGTTCTTGTCTTTCACTACAAGGTTCCCTAGAGTGCCAGCATACTTGCCTTTGCCTTCTACGATTCCTACTACTAGTAAGTCTAGAGTTAGTTCGCATTTAATTTTCATCAAGTTAAAGTTGCGTTTACCTGCTTCGTACCGGCCTTCTATGCGCTTGAGTATTATCCCTTCACCTTTGTTTTCTATAATATAATTGTATTGGTTCATCCAATCTTCTTTGTGACTAGAACGATCCAGAATTTGCACTTGATGTAACCATTCAACTGCATCTGTACGCGTCCATCTTTGGAATAACTTATAAAGTGTGTTCCATCGATTCCCGAACGCTGGGTTGCGACCTTCTAATAGTACGTCATGCACTTTTAGATGGACATTCTGTAGTGTGTATTTCTGCTGATTGAACTTACCGTTACAATCTTCGAATACCATGTAGCCACGTGGAGAGCCATCTTGGGGTATGACCGCTTCAAATATCAATCGTAGGTTTATAGTGGGGTAATCTAATTCTGTAAAGAGTTTTGAGTACTTAGCCATACTAGGCAGTACACGCCCTGTTTTGGACCGTATACCTTGCCACTCTCCATCTATACAGTCGTTATACATAAACCAACCATCATATTTTTCCATGACAGCGTAGTTTTCTCCCATATGCTTGGGTTTCTTCTTATCTTCTTCTAAATGAAGATGTAAGGCCTTCATTGGTTTACCGAACATCATCCACCTCCAGTGCTTTCTCAGTTACAAATTTGATATGTAAGTGTCTACCGTCTACATTCAATGAATGATAGTAAATAACCCAATTATCAAATACTTTTATTGCTTTTCTATTGCCACTTATTACTTGATTGTGACAATATAGTAAGCCTTCTATTACGTCGCAGTACTTCAAAGCAATTTTTTCTGTTATATTCAAGTTGGAAAGTATGCCCCATTCAGCTGCAATTTCATCTTCCATTTTGTCCAGAATTCTCTTCAAAGCAGGCTCAGCTTTCTTTGCATAAGAGGGTGTATCCCCAGTCTGCATCTCTGCGCTATCGTGTGTCAATGCTGCTACTAATACATGTGGTCCCATGTTCGGGTAAAAATGCTTGAGTAATAATCCAACACGCCACTGATGATCTGCTAATGACTGATTAGGTATACAGGGTGTTGCGTGGTAGCGCATTACTCCACCACTTTCTAATATGTTTTCTATGTCCATTTTAGTTCTCTTAAATGTTATTTATTAATTTAGAAGGGTATATCATCGTCAAATTCTAATTCTTCTTTTAGCAATTCTGGTTTGAATTCGTCTATTAACTCTTTTGCTAGACTTTTCCACTGCTCGCCCCATTGACGCACTTGTTCTATTGCAGTTCTTAATTCTTCAATATCTTCTTCTATTCCATTCAGTCTGTGGCATGCTTCTCTGTTAGCCTGAATTACAGTCTGACTCTCTATTGCAAGTATCGCTTGTTTGCAAAATTTTTCTGATTCGTTTACAGATTCTTTTATTCTATCTATGTTTCCACATTGATGTTCATATGGTTCTATTATTCCTAATCTTGTTTCACTTGTCATCTTGGTTCTCCTAGATGTTAAGCGCAGTGGTGGGGTTCGAGCCCCACAGCGTATCGATACTAATCCTACCGTGAACGATACCACGTCATAGAATGCCTCACCTGACACTGCATTGTTTATTTGTTTCTTAAATAGTTACGTAACTGTATACGTCGTTTCGCTACAGTTGCTTCCGGTTCCATACCAGCGATAATTAATCGCCTCTTCTGTTCAACAGCTGGTCGTGAACAGAATTTAATAACTCTCTTCTCAATTGCTGATTCTTCAATTGTCATTCCGGATCTCTCGCTATATGTTACTATACCGTGACATCTCCTGCATAACAATTCTAATTCATCTTCCCTAACCAGTAGTAAGTTAACCACAAATATTTTAAATTTCTCTACATCAAGATCCTTAAAACCACCAACGGTGTTCTTATGGTTAACTTCTATTGTCCCACCGCCTTTACCCATAGGTATCGACGTGTTGCATTTCTCGCAATCTATGTGGTAGCATTTGCGTCCAGTATTTTTATTGAACGCTTGATACCTTTTTCTCTCTATCAGGGCTAGTCTGGCTGGGTGCTTCGAGAATGTTTTACGTATAGTTCCTTGGAGCCATTTAGCAAACATCTTATCTGTCTTACACCACCCGTACATCTTGTCCCTTTATTAAGTTTAATATGTGTTGCATCGGTATAGCTTCGCCCTCCAGTAGGCCACCCAATTTGAACATATCTTCTGGATTATAGGAATTTACTATAGCATCTATTACGATAGTAGACTCGTTATTTCCAATTGCTTCTTCGCATTCTACCCTTGTTCTGAAGGCTATTATTTCTTTACATTTATCATGATCTATATGATGGTGCACTACGAAAAACATATCTACCCCTCCATTCTACAGATTTCTTGTTTGTCGATATTGAACCATGATTGTTCAATGCAATAATTGCATGTCTTTAGCACTGTTTCAACAGATACTTTCTGTTTAGTCAGGTCTAAAAATTCAGCAGCGAGTAACCTGTCGTTTATTTCTTCATGCCACGTCCACAGGCGAATCATATTCTCATCTTCACTAATAGTATCTACCATGTGTAGACATCTACCGTTCATAATGAGCTCACTTTGCCATTGTTCTTTGAATACTTTCTTGTATTCTTCCATAACGATATGTAGACATTTAGCAGGGGTCTGTGCATATTGTAATAACTCGTAAGCTTGTACAGCACCTACACCCACACGCTTAGTGTATCCTTCACCAGCTTTCTTACCAGTTTTATACACGCCTCGTGTCTGCTTGCCGCAACCCATGATACCATCTGTTGGATCACCTGTCAGTAGTTGCCAGAAGAAGAATCGTCTACCGTCGCCAGTAATTTTCTTCTTGTTACCTGACTTAATTTGACAGTTTAGATTACCATAACCGCCAACGTGGAATAACTTTTCACCTGCGTGTTGAGTCTCCCACTTATAGTGCCAACCATTTATCTGAGGAATATCTTTATCAATAGTGCATGTTACAGTTACACCGTACTCACTATTTGGATCTTCACTCCCATGTATAGCGCAATAGTCATCAGCTTCTAGCCCATCTGTTTTGATGCACTCATACTGATTCTCCATATATGCTACAGCATTGGCAAGATTGAATGGTCGCCAAGCATCTTTACGGTTCGCTTTGTAGTCAGGCTGAACAACAAATCTGAAGTTCCTCTTACCAGATAGCAATACAATTATACGTTTAGCACCAAGTCTTCGCTTCATGTTCATAATACGGGCATCCATATTATTAGCAATCTGGTTGAACTGCACGTTCTCAGGTTCGTTGCCATATTCAATAGCAGCGCAACTTGAGAATAATAACAGATCACCATCTAACAATAGAGTGTCGAACTCTTCGGGTGGGGTCATTTCATGCATGGGGTCACTCCTTTAGGAGTAGGATGCATATTGGTAGCTCCAGGTATCAATATGTTATGATTCTTGCAATAATTATCCATTATCATATTGTAACCTTTTACCACTCTAGCTTCTGTACAACGAGCTAAATTATTTAGTTTTAATGTTGTTACATCTGGAGCTTTAAATTCTTTTTCCGTAATGTAACCTTGGTTGATACTCATGTCGAATGAGTCGATTACCGCTGTAGCATTAAAGTATACTTCTTTGTAGAATATTAAGTCTACATCCATTCCTTTGTATTTACCTTTGAATAAATGTTGAATTATATCCACAGGGTAAGACGCAATTCCTCTCTCGTCTGTAATTATTAATATGCCTTCTTGTACTTCATGAGTTACATCAGTCAGTATTGTGGCAGCATCATGCCAATCAATAATTCTTCTATTGACATGGTCACCGAATACTACTACGTCCATGTCTTTAGGCTTTCGCCCTAGAATCATATCGCGTACATATCCACCTGCAACACATGCTGGAATATTTCTATCTCTTAATTCCTTCAGTAGCTCTCTTGCTAAAATCATTAGTCAATCCTTAATCAAATACGTCTGCTGCTGCGTCGACTTTACCTGGTTCATCTGGTTCATCTGGCGTAGTCCCAGATTCAGTATCACTACTAGTGCTATCTTCGTTTTGTAAAATTGGGTCGTGTTCACCATCTTCTTCTCCCTTAGGTTTCTCGCCATTCAGTGTAGCAAGTAAAGCAGCAAGTGGTGTTAGATGTAACTCTAAGCTAGCTTTGATTTTGCTCTGTTGCGAATACTGACCTTTGCTGGATAATTTCTTCCATACTTCCATATCGGGTGTCATCAGAGAGAAGTAAGTGGTAGGGTTTTGTAGCGGTGTATCTTTATACTTATCTACATCCTTTTGACGCATCGCTGCTACACCAGTTATCTTATTCTTGGGTGTCTTACCGTCTTGTTTGACACCCTTTGCAATTGCTACATTGCAAGCTTTACCAAGTAGTTCTGGCAAAGGCTTATCAAATCCGTCTAAGGCTTCAAATACTTTAGAAATATTAGAGCGTTCACCCATATATCCATCAGCATTATAAGTAAGTTCGTAACTAAACCAGCGAGGCTTACTCTCTAATTCTTTGCCCTCTTCGTCTACCATAAATTCGTCTAGTAGTTCGAAACGCATTTCCATTTTGAGTTTAGGTTCAGGATAAATTGATGAGCCAGGTTGCATACCTAGGTCAACTATTTGTACTACTCTTGCAGGATAGGAGCCAGGATCTAGGATATTCCCAGTCATCTTCACTCCACTTCCACCGTTACCTGTTTTCGTTGCTTGTGCAAACATTCTTTAATTCTCCATAAGGTATTGTTTTTATTGTACACGCTTCTTCAAAAGTGTCGTAGTAACCAATATGATTACAATTATGACGTACTCTCCATTCATTGCCTCTTGGTGAGACACCTGACATTCCAGAAGTGTTATTGCTATACTCGCCTTTATTACGGGCATTCTCCTCAGGGTTTGATTCCCGTAGGTTTATGATAGCGTTATTTAGTTTATTTCTATCTATGTGATCAAGTACATCAGGTATTGAATCGTTGTATAATAACCACATGACTCTATGGGCCTTCCAGTTATTTCTTTTACCGTCAATATCAACCCTAATGTTCAAGTAACCACCGGAGCCTATACTACCAGCAGGTTTATTACCTCTTCTGGTATACAATACTCCATCTCTGTCGTAAAATTTATTACGTATTACATTAATGAATCTGATCATAACTTACACCGAACTGCACGTCACAATTCATTTCTCTTCTCATTCCAAGTAAACCATTTGTTTGCGCAATAGCAGTCATCACTACTTCAGACCATAGGTCTTTCAGATTAGACTTACATTTCAAAATGAACTCGTCGTGGAACTGTGCATGGACTTGAGGGTCTCTTTTCCATCTTGTTTGGCATATTACGAATACCTGTTCTAACCACATGTCAAATACAAAGGAACCTGTACCTTGACATAGAGTTGAGAAACGGTCTTTCTCAGCTTTTAACCAATACCATATCCCGTTCACAGTATTACGTTGCCACTTCTCACCGCATGCCGCCTTAACTTCTGTGCTGGCTGCAATCTCTTTAATAGACCAGTTTGCTTCCCAGTAAGCTGCGTGTAATAGTTCTGCTACTTGAAATGATACTTTAGCTTGTCTGCTTATGTTCTTAGCGCCTGCACCATATTGACATCCATAGTTAGTTGCTTTACCTTTTGGTCTAACAGATTTCTTTATATGCTTAAATTGGTCTTTATTCAGTTTCCCTACTGGAGAGTTGTCTTCATTTAAACCTAATTTAAACTCTGCTATATCTTTATCTGATACTAGACCAGCCAAACCAGCAATAAGTAGGTGAGGGTCAAAATCTGCGTGACTCTGCTCTTTAACATACTCAGGATCAAGTGGTATCTGATAATGATGTTTGCATCTGTCTTCTAAAGACGATAAATCACTGCCTAGTGACACGTATCCTTCATCTGCAATTAATAATGCACGTAATCTTGAACCATATGGAACACGATCAGACGGTACATTCACCACTTCCCTATGTTTAAGTCTTAGAGTGTTTGTCAGTCCACCGATACCAGCAATCAAATAACCATTTATGTGATCCCGAAGCCAGCCATCAACGATTGAAATCCTATGGTTGACAATCCCCAGACCTTCCAGAAACTTAAGCTGGATATGATCATCAAGCATACGCACAATATCTGGGTCAAGCAGCCCTCCAGAGTTTTTAACATTGATTTGCGGAATCTTTCTTTCTTTACGTTTGCCATACTCGTCATACTCCGTTTTGTATACGAATGTTTCTGGTTGCCAACCTAGGTCAAATAACCATTCTTTTATTTGTCCATGAGCATTGGGGTTGCCTTCATTGTATCCATCGTGCCACTTATACTCTTCGATGCTATTGAAATCTATACCGTATTGTAGACAGAATCTAACCCACTTGATACCATGACTTGATAGACTGCCGTTGCCTTTAAATGGCTTAGCACAGCGTTTCTTATCTTTGTATAAAGGCACTTTAGGCATTACTGCCACTAGTTCTTTATGTCTAATTTCTTTGTCTACATGTAACTCTGCTGATAGTTCTTCAGCGCTAGGTATATTTAGTTTCCATTTAGTTCTTTGGGCACTGACAAGATGCTTTGACTTGATCATTAGATAATCAATAAGTCTCCAAGACTCCACTTCGTTACCATATATTGTCAGCAACATATTCCACAATTTGTCCCATAGTTTCTCTTGAATACGACAATCTTGCATTACACGTCTGTTGTATTCTTCCTGTGGGCCATTTATCCAGTCCATGATGGGTGGCTTTGGTATACCAAATTCTTCACCGTAGTATTCAAGGCCGTAGCGCATACGTCTAGGTTCTAGATACCAAGCTAGATACATTGTATCAACAATATAATTGTTTGAAACATCGTACCCAAAAAATTTTAGTGCCTCACCGTCATAGCCCATACCATTGTGCATGACCAGTGAGTGTCCCTCAGTGAGCCACTGCTGTAACTCTGAGAGCGGTCTGATGTCAGGGCATGCCCTGTGGTCAAGGCTGTTGTGGGCTGCAGAGAAGAGAATCTCTGTGTTGCCCTGCTTTGCTCCAAAGTTGTGTAGTCTGGCACTTTCGCCCTGTTCATTAAGGTGCTCAAGGAGACCAGTCGATTCGATGTCACAGCTCCAGAGAGTGGCACTGTCGCGCACTTTTGTCGGGAACATACTCATCTGTGTTTCATTTAGTCTCATAGCCTATCGTCCCTTGTTATAATTACTTTGTCACCAAATCTTTCAACGAATATATCAATAGGACCCTGTAATCCTTTAGCCGACCATGCGTAGGTGTCTCCACTCATCCAAGTGTCTACGTAAATATATTTGGCATTTACTAGAATATTAAAATTGTCTAATCCTATTCTGACTATCTGTAGGTTGCAATTTTCATATTTGTCTCTTATGAAGTCTGGATTATATAATGGCTCTCTTCTCACATTTCTAAATTTATTTATTGTTTTTGATAAAAAGTTCATGGTAACCTCCTAATCTTCATTCCAATTAAGTGTATATCGTCACCTAGTAGAGTCTGACCATCCCTCAGAGCTTCCATTTCTCGCATCAATATTGGAATTCTTTTAGCTGTGTTGTTTCTCTTTATTGCTACTTCATAGAACTGATCAGAGGTCACCTCTTTACGATTGTCTTTAGCATCAATTATTTCTACCATGAAGTCAATTTTATCGACAATCATAAGGTTCTCCTTAAGTTATTAAATTTGGTGCAGTGCGATAGGAGTTTAACCTACCTTGGACCCAAGACATAGCCTCCCTCGTACGAGCAGGAGTAATCAACAGAGTAATGGCTTTACGACCACCAGCGTAACCTACGCATCTATCACCACATAAAGTAACCTCAGATATTATTTTAGACGTTACTGAGTTCGTCTAACTGCCCAAGGTAGCGATGCCACGGACTAAGTTAGTTGTATAATTTAAAAGCCCTTACGGGGCTAAGCGAGTGCTACTGCACCAATGTCTAAATAGTTTTACAACGACATAGAACTCGTTAAGATGAATCACCTCCCAGTGTCACTCTATTTGATAATGTATATTATTAAACTTTGTGATTGCAGATTACCATCCTGCTTGTGTAGCTATTTACTTTTTCAAAGGGTTCCGCATAGCTGCAGTTTTCCCTCATTACCTCATACGCTTGGAGGAAACGCGAGAGTATTTATAGTCTTACATTGACTTTGATGCTAGTTTATGTCAGCGTTCATCATTGACAGTTGTTTGCGTGTTGCACTTCACGGGATTAGTTTATACTCGTATCCAAAGAGATATTTTTTGTCCTTAATGGGCATGTCACCTCCACACACGAACTGGCCGCTCATTAAGGGGTATCTCTTTGGTATGTGGCGATCCCGAGATACTTTTACAACTTTAAGGTCTGATAGGTGTAAAGGTTTTACCTGTTGGTTCTTTACCACCAACTGATTTGTCCTTATACAACTCATCATCCCATGATCTTTCTTGAAGCCTACCAGTTTTTTGAGAGTAATATGTTTTATACATACCAGTCTTACCAAACTTCCTGTTCTTCAATAATCGAGTAATAGAACAGTCAGGATCAACTGCCATTTTATTACGTTCAAAGCCCATCATCATATGTGAATAACGTTGTAATGCTCTAGAACCAGTGAACTGACTCTCCAACACCTTACCACCATTTTCATGTGACTTAGCACTTCTATCTGGAGCATTTAAGTGACTAAACATTATGGCTTCGAAGTCAAATTTCTTAGCTAACTTAGCAAACTCATCTGCTACTTTACCTATGAACTCATTCTTCTCAGATATGTTTAAACCTTCAGATAATGTTGTTGCATTGTCAATCATTACACAATCAAAGTCTTTACCCATTGTTCTAATTACTTGCGTAATTTGTTCCCAAGTAGTCTCAGGGTCTTCAATTGTTGCAATATCCCATACTGTGACAAAGTCACGCAAATGAATAACAGTCTTTCGTAACTGACTCTTATCATATGGCTTAGCCCCCTCTTCCAAAGGTACATGATACGGTACATTATCTATCTTACCAGCTATAGCTTTATATGTTTCTGCAGGAGTCTCCTCCATCATAATACATAGTGACCTCCATCCATTTTGAGTAGCATTGAATGCTGCCAGTTCGTGGCCTATTAGTGTCTTACCACACCCAGTGCCACCACCGATAGAAATCAGTTCACCCTTACGTTGACCATAAGTTAGCTTAGTCATTGATTGCCAAGGATATGGAGCGCCCCATTCAGGGTCACTCATTATATCGTCTAGTACGTCGTCAACTGATAAGGTGTTGTTACTAACGGGTTTCTTTGAGTTGAATAAAACGGCATCTCTAGTTGCTTTGAGCCTTCCAGCAGTGAGACACGCATTTGCATCCACTTCAGGGAGTTTCGCGACTTCTGCGTCTGGCATAATCTTTCTAACTTCCCTTGACGCTTTGATTCCTGGAGCGTCGTCATCAAAGACAAGCACCACTTTTTTAAATCTGGATCTAATATCTTCAGCCATTCGCCCAATGACGTCGGCTGCGTTGTTTGTTCCTGATGGAAGAGACACAACTGCATAATCCATATCCTCATATTTAGTACCCTTATTTAGAGTACGCATTATCTGACGTAGAGCTATAGCGTCTTCTTCACCTTCTGTTATCCAGAGATTAGCCCCGCCTACTCTTTTAGCTCGTTCCCAACCATATAGGTCAGCACCTTTGACATCACCAACATTCCACATGGTCTTCTGACCAAGTAACTTGATCTTAAAACCACATATTTTACCGTCTTTAGTGAAAGGATGACCTAAGGCATAGGGCGTAGTACCATCGTACGACGATAATATCATGCGTACCCCGTAGTACGCCCAATTCTCAGGTGTTATGTCTCGATGCATTATACTGAATTTATCGCACTCACGAACTTCTTGTATCTCTTCAGCAATCTCTTCTGGAGTCTTTACATGAATTTCACTCAGCTTTGGTGGATTGTTGCCGTAAGGGTTTGGCACTCTTCTAGCACATGAGAAACAAAAACCACTAAATGTATCGTCGTCGTTTAAGAATGTCTGTAACGATTTGTTTACACTTGAGCATTTAGGATGGTCATGTACTAGCTTTTCGATACATTGACCGGCCATGCTTAGTTTCCTGCTTCTTCAGTTGAACCTTCGTCTGGACTAAGACAGTAAGACCCATCTGGTTCTTGATCATCTTTAATGTTATGATACTCATCGAAGATTACACGTGCTGTACGTGAATGTAACGTCAACAGTGGGTCATTGATATCCACGTTAAATAGTTCACGAGTTAGAGCGCCCATTTTAACAAATAGAACATTCTGCATCTGCATGTAGGCAGCACTCAAAGACTGTCTGTGTTCTTCAGGAACAGCTTGCAACATTGCGTTGAACGCAGCTTCTGCATCATCTGTAACAGGGAATAACGGTTGGATACTCGAATCGAATGAGGCTAATAGTATTGCTAATTTTGTTTTGTTTAATTGCATGGTAATCTCCAGTTGCAAAGTTGTAAAGTTATTTAGTGGTAGCGTGACACCACAACCACGAGGCACATTTTATCCAAGGAGAACAAATGTCTTTGACTAACACAATCAGTCACGCCACCCTAAATAACTCTAGTTGGCAGCCACCATTAGGTGACCGCCGTCTTACTGCCGCAATGATTAGCCTTCGCTGAATAAATCTTCAGAAGAAGCTTCTTCATTTTCATCGGCAGTTTCTTCAGCCACTGCTTCACCTTTAGCGGCTTTAGCAGCGTCTGCTTTTGCTTTAGCAGCGTCTGCTTTTGCTTGGTCAGCATCTAGACGTTCTTGTAACTCATCAGAGGCAAGAATTTCTTCGAAGTCTTCAGGTAGTGTTCCACCTTGAGCCAAGATGAAAGAGATAACTGAAGCTGCAACATTCTTGTTGAATGCACGTGTACGGCCAGATAAGCCTGCAACTTTAGCACCTGGTGCTGTAGCTGTGTTTACATATGATTCAGAAATGGTTTCGATAATCTCAGCATTATCTAATGCAAATTGAGCGCCTTCAGCTGCTGCTTCTGTTGCGTGTTGTGAACCATCTGTACATACGAATACTTGTTGTGCTTGAATTTTAGACATTTAAGTCTCCTAAAAGTAATGGCATAATCGCCGTTGGGTTGTGAGTCATTACTTTCTTAAGCCTTTTACAGCTCTTAAGATAATGTTTCTCATTTGTGATTTTGTCCAGTCCCGTTTAAGACCTGAACGATAAGGTAACTTTAGGCAAGTATATTGCACTATTTTACCGTTCTCTTTCTGCACGTAGCGACCGTTATAGCTTTTGTTAGCTCTTCTTTCAACAAAGTCTGTCTTGGCTATGCCATAGCGCAGGAAATTGTTTCTGTTTTGAGCGTTGGGTACGTCTACTTTACAGTATTTTAACGCTTGCTCGAATATGTATACTAAATCTTTCCAGATTATATTCTCACTAAGTGCATGTAACTCAGCCACTAAGTGAACAGCGATTTCGTGTTCAACTGTTTCAGCTTTAGGGTTGCGATATTTAGTGTAATTAAAGTATTGAGACTTAACGTCTCCAGTTACTTCGACTCCACATATGTATGTCCTCTCTTCTTCTTGACACGCAGCTTTAAGCATATCAGTCGTGCAGTGACGCATTACTCCAACTGGTACTAGGGTAGCCCTTATTATGTTGGCAATCTCACTACATCTATATTTCACCCAACCTTGTTGTTGTATGTCACCTGTGGGATTTCCCCAATGTACTACAATGTCTTCTTTGGCTAGATAAGCTGCGTCATTCTCATCTAACCAGCCCTTGATTATCTCAAGCACTATCAACTGGTCTTCAGAGAATTCCATTTATTTAGGCACTACGAGGGTGAGGAAATAGTCTACGTCTCTGGTACCTGTTATCGTCAGTATAGGCATTATTTCAGCTTCAGCTGCTCTAGCGTTCTCAGCTCTAATGCTTTGAGCTACCATACCGTCACTCATAATTACTATATAGTGAAGTAAAGTTTTATTTAAAGATGCAGCGTATATATCCATGTTCTCCTCTTCTTGAGTTTTCACTCGTACAAGTAGATTTCGGTTAGCCCAATTATGTTGGTACGTGCATTCGAGACTAGGCCATTGCACGTAGATTACATTATCTAACGAACTATTCACGACGCCTCTCTTGCCACGGAAATTCAGAGCATTGTATATGACTTGCATACCTGCTTCTAAGTTTCTACCATTTTCTAATCTCACATAACCAGGGTATATACCAGATTCAAGCTGGTAACAGTCTAGTAAAGTCTTAATTTTTATAACACTGTTGCCAGCACTTGAGGATCTCTCTATGGTGACTGTTTTGTTATCATAATCAATGTCTTTAATTTTACCTGATTTAGATGGTTCTTTGTGTAACACCTTTGTTACTTTATTACTTTCAATGTACTGCAAGAATTCTTTTAATTTTAAGATGTTGCTCATCTGCTTCCCCTATTATTTCAATTAACCAAATATTAAATTTAGTACCACGAATGCTGCCAGTACTGCTATTGGCACGTAGCCATGCCACCTGACACCCTGTGTGTACCCTATTGGTACCTCTTCAGTGGTGTAGTGGTTATCCTCATGACGAGGCATTAGATCTTAACAGCACGATATTGAACCCGCTGTCCTCTATTGTAACGCTGTTGTTCAAAGATCGCATCAATCTTCTTCATTGATTCAAATATTACGCGACCGTTCTTTGTTAATACGTGTTTCATCTTCATGTTAATACTCCGAGCAGCTGTAACCGTCGAACGGCTCATCTACCTTAGGCATAGAATCCCCGATGGTTTCAGGTGACTCTTTTGCGGGTTCCGAAGGCACAAAACGTGACATAGGTAATTTTACTTCCTGAGAAGTAGTATGTTTCATAATAATACTCCTCAGTACTAATATTTTATTGTTAAGGTTCGAAGCGACTAATAAAATTCTGTATCTTAGTCATTCCACGGTTCATTTTAGCTGCTTTTAAATTCTCAGCTGATTTTGGGTTGTTGAAAGCGCACGGTATGTTGTGTGTTTCTATACCCATTGCTTGGGCATTTTCCACTACTTTCGTAGTTATACCCATTTCTGCTGCTGTTGCTGCTATGTTCATATTCATTTTATTCACCTTGAAGGTGTTAAGACAGTATTGTCGGATTAACCCACTCGTTAAAATGGGTTAATACAAATCTCTGTTCTTTTTGAGTCTCTATGACGATTTTGGGGAACTGGTCTCTATTGAGTATACCAGTCGTCTACGCCCTTACGTGCTCCTCAAGCTCGCGGTTCGTTTAACCCCTAACATCAGTCAATTTGTATCGCGTGCTTCCGATTCAGAGTTTGTGATACTCCGCCACGCTAGATACCCCTCGCTAGTCCTCAAATAAGAATAGTCATTCATTAATACTCTTCTCTTACAAGCAGTGTAAATAGCCTCTTTTTCCTTGTGTTCTGCACACACTATATTAGCTATTCGTACAGCGTCTCTTCTTGCATCAATTAAAGAAGGATAATGAGCATTTTCTTTTAATCCCGCCACTGCTGGCTGAGTGCAAAATGTTAACAATAACATCGTTGCTACTGCAATCAATAGTTTAGCTTCTAATTTCAGTCTTCGCATAATCATTCTAATGCTCCAGCGCATTGTTCACTACAGGACCTCAGATAGAAGTTTGTTTTTATTGTTCCTTTGAATCTCAAATTATTACTACCAGAAGATAGTTTACTTTTAGAGGCAAGGAACTCTTTTTGCTTTTCTGTTAATTTTAAGTTAGTCAATTTTCTTCCTTAGTTGTGTTATGTTGATTGTTTAACAATAGGTACTCGTTCTGAATACCTATTAGCAACAGCAATCAGAAATTACTTCGTTTCTTGGCACAGTTGCGCACATCATCTGGTTTAACTCTAATCCATACATTAGTACCATCAAAGCATTTCACTCTAATAATCCATCCAGTTGACCAAGACCAAGACGCTGTGCGTAGCTGACCTCTAACTATAGGAGTATCTTCAATGGAGTTAGCCATTCTCACTCTGTATTCGCCCTCTTTGTTAACAATGAGGAAGAACTTAGCGATAACAATCAATGCGAGACCTAGTAGTACTAGGCCTCCAATCACTTCATTAGTCATTATAGAGGTGAATCAGGGTTTGGATCTGGCTTATCACCTTCTTCTGCAAGAGGGTTAACAGGTGGCATGCTGAGAGGGTTAGCTCTAACAGCACGCTGTTTCTGAAACTCTTCTTCTCGAATCTCGGCTCTGATAGCTTGCTCTTCAGTCATAAGTGCATATGCTGTAGACAAGTTCTGAACATTGTTAGCAATGTTAATCCAAGTGGCCAATTGGTACCATAAACCTTCGATCTTTACACTACCAAAGAAATGAGGGTCTTTCTCGTTACGACGGTTTAACGAAGTAAGCTGTGTTGCGAATACTGCTTCGCCACGTGTGCCATTTGGCAGCTGTGTTTTAACTGCAACAGTTGCTTCCACAGGTGTTATAGTTGCTTCACCAGCTACAGTTTCTACTGCGATTACTGGAGTACTTAATACTGCTTTCTTGTTTGACATGGTATTTCTCCGAACAATTAAGTTCTATTAGTTAAGTTTGTTTAAATTAATTAAATTGATTAAGCTATTTGTCATTCTCTGAGTTCATGACTTTGTGATACCACAGTATAGGGTTATCTCCCTAGATATAGAAATCACTTGCAATCATATATAGCTATATGTTGGTGGGATGTTGCTTAACGTAACGCCCACCGCGACACGAGTCTTGATTTTAAACCAGCTAGACTAAGGGTTGGGGATTTATTTAACATCGCACCTTAACGATGATTAATATTTTACGCAGATATTAAAAGCGCGATCTAGTTTTACATGTAGTAGACTATCCATGATTGCCGCCTGACCTCGGGTCTGCACAGCGAATTCGTACATGGTTTGTTTTCAGAGGAGCCATGCCTGCCCTTTTAAGAGATGTAGGAACACTACTTCTGTCATCTCTTCAATTTCTTTTTGAGTAGCTTTGCTACTTTTTGTTACTTACAGTCTTCAAATTATTTTACCAACTTTGCTAGACTTCTTTGTCGTATTTAATTAACACATTATTCACTACTATTACACTTTGGTTAGCATCAGTTCTCCATGTATTGCCAGTGTTCAAGTTCACCACCCATATGAGATACTCTTCGTTGGAATCATTTACTCGAGTACGCATATGTAATGAACCCTCTCGTTCGAATACGTCTCCAATTTTTATTTCCTTTAGAGACGTCTTCTTTGTTACAATTTTGTTTATTTCAATTTTAAAATTTTTATCTCTTGGCATTAGGTTCACCTGTTAAGTAGTTCGCTTATCTTTAATTTCATTTCACCGAACTTTATCTCACACTCTTCTTGGAGTTCAGCGCCACATGTATCTTCTATATTCACTGCTCTAACTTCTTTGCCTTGGTAATAAAGATTACCACCACATTGTTGCATCAAATGGAAACAACATCCTAAGAAAGAATAGACATTTGTACATAGTATATCTGGTTCGTAACCATCCCCGAATCCCCATTTCAGACTCTCGAGTTCTTCGTCGCCTTGATTGAATATAAAGGGCCCGTACTCACTCACTGAATCACCAGCTTCGTTCTTATAATGTTTTAATTTAGTCATGATTCTTATCTCTCTACAGTCTTTCTCTATTGTTGCCAACCTCTTACCTTCGATCACACCTTTTTTGAATGCTCGGGCTACAACGTCTTTCATGTCTTGTGTACCTATTGTCACAAGGTTCTCCTGTTAATAATTATAAACTCGTAATGTTATAGATTCACTCTTGCAAGCATTAATCATTTCCCTAGTGCCTCTTGACTTGCCATCCCAGAAAGCTATAACAGCGTCTGCTGCTGCTCGCATTTCAGCGTTACGATTATGTCCAGCTAGAGCATTATATTGTCCATTTAGATTAGTTTTAATTCGTAATGGTCTCGTATTTAAGTCTTCCCACTTAGCATGGTACTCTTCAACAGTGTAGCCACATTCGTTACCAAATTGTTTACCTAGTAGATCAGCGCCTTTTGCCATTCCACATACAATTATGATCTTATGTGTTTCCGCTTTGTTTCTCAATAGATTTGCCACAAGCTTCTTCAGCCTATTGTAATCATTGAAATCTCTACCACCAACAATTGCTATTCTGAATTCTTCCATTAGAAGCGTTTCCTTACGGTTACAAATTTAGGTCTGTTGTGTATCTCTCTAATTGGATCAGTAAAACTAGAGAAGTGTAAAGCTGTTACTTTCTTCCCAGTGACTGGGCTAATCCATTCAGCTTTGAAGCATAAACTATTCGTTATATTTGACATGATTTCTACCTGTGGTTGTTAAGTAAATGTAAAGAGCATATAACTTAAAAGTGAACTAATATAAGGTTACCCCATGTTATGGTACATAACCCATGACATACTTAAAGCGTAACCCTAGTACATATAATAGGTTGTTACTAATCGGTCTGTGTCATGACAATATTACATACTTTATTGTTACCATGGGACATACTATCACAAGTTCATGGTGGGTATGGCTCTCTGACAGTTTGTACGTGGGTCGCTCTGCTCCAACTTATTCTTTCAGACTAACAAGCCAACCCAAAGTAAGACATAGGGAGTCTGCGACTCAACGCTGTAACCCTATGACATACTAATCTTCGTCACCACAATATTTATTATCTTCATTCTGGTTCTCCAGTTAATTGTTACACCATTACATACTCAAAGAGTCACCAACCGTGTAGGTTAAAGAATAGAACTTTATTTGTTTCTACTCTTAATATCGGATCGAACAAGTTCGTCCTCAATGATATGCTATGAATAAATAATGGTGTAACCACATGACATACTAATGTGTAGGTGTTTAGCAATCGAATCTGCTACTTCCTAGTTATACACGCTTAGGGCCAAGTTAATATACATATGATTACGTAACCCCATGACATACTTAATTAGTAGACACTATTCATACCCGTGGCTCCATTGCCAACTTATAAGGTTTAGCCAAACAATGTTCATTCTGGGTGTGACTATAGTGGCCTAACCTACTAACTAAGTATGACCTAACCATGGGAAGTTACTCGCAGGATGGAAGATTACTTACGAGTGTAATGTCACTAAACGTGAACTGTTACAATAAGCACATCCCTAGATTTCCTTTCGGACAGCTTGCTGGCCATAACATGGGTATTACAATATGGATTGAAACCAGTACATAGTACCAATCACTAATTCCAGCATATAGTAACAATGGGAGAAACCTAGACCTTTCGGTGGACGGTAGTCTACCAATCGGTTCGGCCTTTTGGTCAGCTTGTCTGACTCTTAGTGCGTAGCCCGTATAAGTGTGCCCGCGTGTTATAGTTATTAGGCTTACTCTTTATTCAGCACCCTCGTTAGAAGATGCTGTAAAAGAGCCTACTCGAAGTAGTAAGCTTTATCTGAAGTAAGTACTGCCTCAGTTACTATCTGAAGTGTATCTTCAAGTGGGTTTAATGTCTCTATCACTATTCCCCTCATTTGTTCTTGAAGCTTCTTGATAGGGTTATTCTGTATGAATACTACTCTGTAAGCATCTGCTACCGCTTCCATCATTATAGGAGCATCTCTCAAGCATACTCTAAACTGGTCATGAATCGTAGTAAACCCTTTCAGTCCTCTCGATTTAACCTGTAGAGCTATCTCTCTAGCTATAACACTATCAAGGCCTTGAATGAAGTGAACAGGGAAGTAGTAACTAAAGTTAGCTCTTTGTAGAGTATCTATAGTCTGCGATTGTACCTTCCAACCTGTATCTCCTGCCCTACTCTCTTCTGTTGCTCCGAAGATAATAGCGTTATCTCTTTCACCAAAGTTAATCTTGAAGTGGTTATCAGTCATTCTAACTTGAGCTTCACCACGTTTAGTGCAAGTGTTGCCATCAACATGTTTATACTCAAAGTAGTCTTTACCAGTCATTTCTTGCATCTGCTTTGCTGCTGCCTGCATACCTTCTATCAGGGCATTGATCTTTGGACCAAGGGCATTGATTATACCTCTCTTAACTATCTTCTTACAGAACTCATCTCTCATATGGTTAGGAATACCTATTCTGTTCATTGCTATTATGAACTCGTTACTACCAGCTAACACTCCACTACCACCACCATACTGTATCGCCATAAAGCAAGTCTTAATCTCTTCCCTCATTAGCAACAACGCTCCACGGAACTCAGCTCTAGTAGAACTCTGTTGTAATCTTACTATTTCTTGTGTTGATAACTCATATGGATCATCTCCTCTGTCCTGATCAGTCAATCCACAAGCTTTTCCCATAGTCTCACAACCAGCGAGTATAGCTAGTATCTGTGCACCTGAACATTTAGCATCTGGCCCAAAGCCTATTCTACAATCAGTGAAGCCTTGTGTCTCGAAGTTCAACCAGTCCTGACATAGTGTCAAGTAAGTCCAGAACTTCTTAACTCCACCAAGGTCACTACCTACACGGTAATATTCTTTTATAGCATCTAGTGGATTCTCAGCTACCCAAGTTATCACTTGAGGTAACATAGCGTAATCACACTTCGCTATCTCGTTAGTCATCTCATTCATGAATAAGCTATAACATGCTGTATCAGTCTTATGTACTATATTAGACTCTACATGGTAACACAATGCTCTTGCTAAGTCACTAGATTGTGGGTTAGGTCCACCATGTGCGAACTGATACATTCTACCTCTAAGGTCTTGGAAGTACTCAGAATATAGTACATTCTCATTCCTCAGCTCTTGACACCCTTCAATAACATGTAGCGAGTCTTGTATAACATCAGGATAAGGTATGTTACATTCAACACTATCTTTCATAAACTGTTGCACTACATTTAGTAGATTAACGTTTACTGATTGTCCTTGGCTTTCTATGAAAGCTAAAGCTTCTCTTACCTTACTAGATGTGCCATCTTTACGAGGCTGCATCTTGTTCTTAACACGTTCCTTACGACGAGTGTCGTCAGTGATAGGTGAAGTCTGATGTACTATGCTTCTTCTACTAATGCATCCTGATATGTAGGCTTTAGATCTAACTATCATGCCGTCTTCTTCATCTAGTAGATTGGCATCAATAGCTAACTTCAGGCCTCTTCTAACCTTAGTAACCCAATGTGCCTTGTTATCATAACATTCATCAAAGACTCCATCTATAGTGCGGTTAGCTCTCGCTATGTTCCTGAACATCTTATAAGCGAATGTACCATCTGCTATCTTATCAATATCCATAGGCTTATCTATGTGGACTATTAATCCACTAAGCTGCACACCTAGCATGGCGATAGTTCTCACATCAAAGTCGCATCTATATAAGTATTCATTACTCATATCCTCTGGGTCGAACTGTGTTAGGTGACCTTTCTTCTCAAGAACAGCTACTAGACGCTTAGCAATGAAGCCAGCTGACTTATGCTCGATGTTCTGAACTATTATCTTAGACTCATCTAATACCTGTTCTGCTTTAAACTTGAACATAGTTGTTAATTCACGAGATGTTGTGGTTGTGGTTAAGTTAGTCATGATTACGCCCCTTCTACTGAGTTGAATTTAAGGTTAATTATATCCTGTATTTTGTCAAACAGCTCTTGTAACTCGTCAGTGTGCTCCCATGTCTCACTATCTATATTAGCTATCATTATACCTTGGAGGTCAATCAGGTCGCTATCCTGAAGATTACCAAAGCCCATTCTATCATCAATCTCTTTCAACTCTGCTATAGTCTTAGGTGTTGTTATTTCCATCATAGTTCTCTCAGTCATGGTATTCTCCGTTGGTTGTGGTGGGTTCTCTGGTACAAAACAGTTAGTATACTTAACTAAGAACTCTTCTTTAGTCATAGCATACCCAATATACATCGCTTCTACTTGATGATCTTCTAGATAGTCAATATCTATATTCTTCTCGTAACTATCCTCTTCACACTCGAATAATGCATAGTCTTGGAAGTTATCGCGTATTATCTCGCTACACACATCAACAAGGCGCTTAGTGTACACAGGGTCTTGACCAGTGATAACAGTCTTAATCATGTTATTAGCTAAGCATCTAGTAACGAATGCATGTTGTAATTCAGTCATTGTAACGCTATTCATAAGGAAGGTAGTTGTGTTAGTCATGTTGATCTCCTCGATCGTGGGTTAGGACGTTATTGTCCATGGAATTCATTAAAAGATACTTTGTTCTTCCAACATCCATTATCAGGCCCTCTCCCTACTTGCCCACCTAAAAAATTTTTTAACTAAATTTACAACTAACTTACCCCTCTCTATCTCTTCCTACACTAGTTCTTTCATTCGCCTTCCCACTGGGCAGGTAACATGCTATTTACAGCTGCTTCGAAACCTTCAAGGTAACCCTCTATGAATTCAATTGATTTGGATTCTACTACGACTTCACTTAATATTTCAACTTTAATATTAATTATGAATGGCCCATTTGTATCTGCTATTATCTTAAGATCTTGGCATTCGTGTTTCTCTCTCAACTCTGATAATTTACTCATTTTCTCAGCCTCAATCTCTGCAATCCTGTCGAAAGGATTAAAGAAATTTCCTTCACTTAAATTTTTCACCATTTTCCAAACTGCATCAACACAAGGCCATTTCGACTCGTAAACAACACAATCAACTGTTCGTATTTTCAATGCCTCAAGCTTTCCCTCTAAACTTAAAATTTCTTTTTCATTCAAGTGTTTTAGCTTTATAACTACGTATCTTTTTTCTCTCTCGAAATTTGATAATTTACTCATTTTAGTTTCTCTTTGTGTGTGTCTATTCAGCCTAA
>Ga0075117_1000110_pt1 | contig 57917 bp, 72 predicted proteins | sample AntAceMetag02UKJ_FD_69789 | JGI IMG/M metagenome (GOLD analysis project Ga0075117, IMG submission 69789) | Saline lake microbial communities from Ace Lake, Antarctica - Antarctic Ace Lake Metagenome 02UKJ | ecosystem: Environmental > Aquatic > Non-marine Saline and Alkaline > Saline | place... | reverse complement strand
GCCTTTTGCATCCACTCGAACTCCGCTTCCAGCAGGTTCGCGTTGATGTCGAGCGTTGATCCCATGCGCCGCGCCCAGTATGGCTGTTTAACTCTCTGCCCGGTCTTTGTGGCGGGCATACGCATGACACCGCGCGCGTATTCCAGCACGGTATGGCGGTAATAGTTCGGGTTTTTGATCTGGCTTTTGCTCAGAACACCAGCTTCGACAAGGCGACGCGCGATATCCGAGTTAATCAGCCGGCGCCGGCGGATCGCGGAACGGATGTCGGGGCGGTCCCTCAACACCTCTTCGATCTTGGCGCGCTCGACCTTGAGCGTTTCCGCATCGAGCCCGAACGGGATTTCGTGGTTCTGATCTGCTTCCCATTGCAGATCATCGAGCACGACCTTGCGCGTGAACAGATCCAGATCGTCTTTATTCATGCCGTCGACCACGCTGTAAACGTGGCGGATAACCTCTTCCTTCGTCGCCTGCGGGGAAGCGGAGAACTTGCGAAGCTGTTGCATCGCGTCAGCCCATTCGGGCGTGTTCGGCAGGAATACGGTTTCCTTGTGCCCGTCGATGAAGATTTCCCCGCCGAAGTGAGACGATAAACCCTGCGCGATGTGTCCGATACGGGCTTTTACCCGGAGTGCGAGGCTGTCGCCGGCGCCGACGCCCAGGCGCGCGCGCTTCCAACGCTTCTCAGTGTCGGGGTTGTCGAACGTGATGCCGTGCGCCTTCGCCCCCTTCTTGCGCTGGAACGAAACAGGCGCCGCGTCTGCCAGCGGGGTATTGCCGGTACGCCGGCCAATGATCCCGGCGTCGATCGCGCCAAATATCTCTTCCGCTGTTTTGAAACCCTGCCGGCCGACGATGCCGCGGATACGCTGGAAAAACATCTGGATTGACCTGAATACGCGACTGGTCGGCGTGGATGCCTTGAACTCGTCATCCGACATTGCGCCGTATGCTTCCGCTACAGCTTCCTCGATCTGCTTGTCGGCGCTCAATTCCGGGTATTTGGCTTTGATATCGAACTTCGCCATCCACGGGTCTGCCGCGGCTGCCAGAATTTCCCACTCTGCCGGGCGGATAGCGCCAGACTGCCGCAGGAAATGGATGATTTCGTGCGTGACCGTGCCATAGGGCGCCGCGGAATTCATAGACACCGCTGCCAAGTGCTCGATGACGCCGGCGGAATTCTCATTGCGGTAATAAACGCCGCCGATCTTGAACGGCTTACCCTCGACCACGGCAAGGAGCCTCTCGTAGACATCAACCTTGAGCCCGGGCGCGCGCTTCTTCACCGCCGCATAGATGGCGTCGCGGATCTTCTCTTTGGCGCTGTCCCACTTTTCCGTGAGCAAACCGCTGACTTCATCGTTCACGTCAACAATGTCGTCTTGGCGCTGCCATGACAGGATGCCTTTATCGGGGCCGTCGCCGTCTTCATCGTCTTCCGTCGAGATCCGCCCGTCTTCGTCCACATTGACCTGGGCGACGCTGGGGGCTTCGTCTTTCTTGATATCACCCAAGATCGCCGCATCGAGCGCCTCAACCTCTTCGTACAAGGTATCTATTTGGCCTCTATCAGGATACTTGGTTTCCTCGAAATCGGCGTACTGTTCCAGCGTCGTCTGCGCTTTTGACAGATCAAACTGTTGCAGTTCGAGCCTGCTCTCAAACCCCTTCAGGGCGCCCTCGATGCTCTGTGTAACGCCAGACGAGGAACCGGAGATCTTGACATTGGCCTGCGCGCCATCGCCCGTCATTTCCAGATAAACCGAATACTGCGCTTCTTGCTGCCCAAGGATGCCGATCATCCAGCCCTCTGCCACGACATCAAACCCGCCGATGGTCGCGAGCGTATCCAGCGTTACCTTTTTGTCGCCGGATTTCAGCGGGAGAATGATCTTGTCATCGAGAGCCTTGAGTATTGCCGCGCCAAACTCCACGCGATCGGTAAAGGTTTCGCCGGCAGCTTCCGCCGTGAAATTCTTGCCGGTCGTATCCGTGCGCTTGGCAATGTCGCCGGTGATGGCCTCAATGCGCCGTTCCGCGCGCTCCACATTCCGCCCGGCTTCGCTGATCCGGCCCCGAATTGCGTGTTGCTCCCGCTGGTGCCCCTTCTCGCGGCGTACCAGCTTTTCAAGTTCCTGCCGCTTGTCGGTCAGTTCGATAAGGCGGGGGTCTGCCGTGCTCATGGCCTTCGCCTGCTCGAACTGCGAGGCTTCGCCCAGGTCATCCATGTCGCGAAGGTTCGGATCACCGGCGAAGAAACCCTCGATGAACCGGGCCTTCGTCTCCATCATTCCCCACATGGTCGAATCGTAGGTGCCCTTCGTCGCGTAATCGTGGATACCAATTTCGCGGTTCATATTGCCCTGCCGGATGCCGCGGCCATTACGCTGCTCGTCATCGGACGGGAACCAGAGCGGGTCCATGTTGTGAATGTCGGTCAGGCGCCGCTGTGCGTTGACGCCCGTTCCCATCTTCGCGGTCGATCCAATGAGGATACGAACCTTGCCCTCGTTCATGTCATTGAACAGGCGTTGCTTGGCGACGTGTGACTTATGCTCAGAAATCAATGCGATCTGATCGCGCGGAACGCCTTGGCGGATAAGCTCGGAACGCATGTATTCATGCACCCTGAACGCCCGGGACGTGCCGACACCCAGATTTGCGAACACCATCTGCGTACCCGGGCCGCGATCTACGGGCTCGTCGGTGTATCCGCCTTCGGGCTTGACCCCGTATAACGGCTGCAATTTGGTCGCTTCCCACTGCTTAAACACGTTGGTAGTCGCTATTTCCAGCTTGCTGGGCATGTTCGTTTTTACGTCAGGATCAACGAGGCGCATGTCGATCGCAGCATGCCGACCGTCATTAATCACGCTCAGAATGATATCGTCGCCCGGCTGGGGCGGACCTTTGCGGGCCGCGATAGCTTCCATGCGCCGCGTAAGATGCGCCTGATAATCCTCAAGATGTTGGCTCTTCTCCGCGAGGTTCATGTCCCGTTTTCCCCCGCGAATTGTGGGTCGGGTCACATACTGGGCAAGCTGCTTCGACGTGACGACATCCATGCTCTCGCGAACGATCGACGACAATTCAGGGATGTTTACAAACTTCGCGAAGCGCGTGACCTGCTTATACCCGCCGGTCGCGTCCTGTTCCGTGTTCGTCACCGTGTCACCGAAGGCGCCGGCCCATGCGTCGAAATGGTTCAAGCCGCGGTCTGCAAGCTGCTCGGGCTGCATATACCGCTGCACGGTAAACAGTTCGGCCATCGTGTTCGTGATCGGCGTTCCAGACGCCATGACCAGATTACGGCCCGGGTTGATCGTTTCGAGATACCGGGTTTTGACGTACAGATCCCATGACATTTTTGCCCCGATGGGCGAGACGCCTTTGACGTTCGACATTTTCGTAGAGAAGTCGAGCTTGCGGAATAGGTGGCCTTCATCGACGAACAGGAAGTCGACGCCCATTTCCTCGAACGTGAACACCTGATCCTTGTTGTTAGAGGCGTTGCCGGACAACCGCTGCTCGAAACGCTCGATCTGGCTTTCGAGCTTGCCGCGCGTGATGCGGGTTTCCTGATCTTTCCCCATTTCCTCAAGCACAGCGCGATATTCATCGATCTGCTTTTGCACAAGCCCGTCTTCAAACTCGTTCGACATCGGGATAAGCCCAAAGGACGAATGGGGAATAATCACCGCATCGAGGTCGGCGTTCGCTGCATTGGCGATAAACTGCTTGCGGCGGTCGGTATGGAAGGCCTTCTCGTCCGCGACCATGATCTTGGCGGTCGGGTATTGCTCGTAGAATTCCTTTGTGAACTGCCCCAGCATGTGATTCGGGACCGCATACATTGGCTTGCGGGCGAGCCCCAGGCGGCGCATTTCCATGCCGGCGCCGATCATTGCCGATGTCTTACCGGCGCCGACCGCGTGGCCCATGTAGGTATTGCCCGACTGGATGATCCGCGCAATCACGCGCGTCTGGTGCGGACGCCATGACCACGACGAGGTAACGCCCGGGGTTGTCAGATAGCCGCCGTCATAGATCCGGCTGACGATGTTGTTGTATTCGTCGTTATACCGCTCTGCGAGTTCGTCGGCGCGCGTGGCGTCTTCCCAGATCCAATCGTTGAACCGCTCGCGGATATCCTTCTGCTTCGCAAGCGCGGCCTCTGTGGCGACGGTATCAGTCTCCGTGCCCTTGCTGCCGTCCGGTTTCGTGTATTCCCTCGAAACCTTCGGATCTTGCCGGTTGAGCGCGTAAAGGATAAGCGCCGGCGCGGCGTGGTCGGTCGTGCCCCATGTCGAACGCGCGGCAGCCGATGTCTTATCACCGCTGACAGACCAGAGGGCCAGTGCCGGCAGGTATTTGATCTTGAGCGATGTGAGCCCAAGCGCCTCGGTTCCGAATTGCTCGATGGTCGCCGGGGGTATCCACGGCATGCCAAGGCTGGCGGCGATGTCTGATGGGGCGAGCGCGGTAGGCTGGACGGCTTCCAGCGCCGACACGTTGCGGCGGAAACTCAGATCCTTTTCAGATAAGTCCCGGGCTTCGGTGAGTTTCTTCCTCACGTCGCCAGACAGGTATTCGTCCGATGTCGCCCACGTCTCGCCCTGCCCCGGCACCTTGAAGATCCGGTCGCCCAGTTCCTCGATGGCCTGTTCCGCGGTAATGCCGAACGTGTGCGCGATCTCGGTAATGTCGAACCGGCCGAATTTGTTGAGCACGTACAGCACGGCGTCATTGAGAGAGTTTATTTCCGGCTCTCTCTCCTGGCTGACGATATTCCGCAAGAACACCTCGCCTTTGGTGGCTTCGCCGGTGCTCTCGTCGAAATCCTCGATCGCGCGCAGGCGGTAATATTCCTGATCTCCAAAGAACGGGTCGATGTTTTCCCGCTTCTCAATGGCGGTATCAGTCATATCCTCGGGATTGAACGTCCCCTCGTCCCAAGGCGCGTTCCGGGCTTCGGCTTCCTCGCGGGCTTCTTTGCGGGCTTTGGCGATGGCGGTGTTCTTCTCACCGGCGGCAATCAGCCGGCTGGGATCGAACGAACCCTCTTCGAAGATATCACCGATATAGCGGGCTTCCTCGCGGGCGGTCGAGCGGGCGCCTTCCTGTTGGATCACGGTCGGCCCGCGGAATTTCACTTCCAGCTTATTGATAGGCCCGTTCTTCTTCACAAAGGCGTCATATTCGCTGTTCAGGCGCTTCCGGGCCGCGGTGGCGTTGGCAGTGTCTTTTCCCAAGTCAGCCGCATACACAGCCCGCAGAGCGTCGCGAATGGGTATCAGAGCCCTGATGCGATCCATTTCGCCTTTGGTCTTGCCGCCCTTGACGCCTTTGCCCCGGCGTTGGAGCTTCCGACCGACACCGCTTTCCATCTGATAAAGCTCGCCGTCCGTGTGAACGTAGTATGAGCCCTCTTTCTGCTCGGTCGTACCGAAGTCAGCCTCGGCCCTGCCGGTCGTGTCTTTCCAGTCCGACATGATGTCGATCGGGAATGTATCAATCTGCTTCTGGATTGGCCCTTCGAGCGAAACGCCCTTCTGACCGCGAACGGCATACCGCCCAAGGTACAGCTTGTCGAAAAAGCCCTGCTCGCCAAGGATGCGATCGGGATTGTCGTTGAAATACTGGTTCGAATTACCCAGTGTTTCCGTGCCCTCTTTGTTGGGCAGGCTGACAGATCTGGTCTGCGTCCACTTATCCGCGGGAACGGCGGCCTCGAACGGCGCATCCGGGTCTTTCTTACGCAAAAAGATAATGTCGGTCGTGACGCTCGTTCCGGCGTTGCCAGCGAAGGCCGTATCGGGCAGGCGGATAGCCGCCACCAGGTCCGCGCGCTCTGCCAGATATTCACGGGCCTCGCTGTCGAGCTTGTTCATGGTGCCGGCAGACGTAATGAACGCCAGCAGGCCGCCGGGTCGCACCGCATCGAGCGACTTCGCAAAGAAATAGTCATGCAGCAGGAACTTCTGCGGGTACTTCGGATCTGTCTGGATCGAGATATCAGCGAAAGGCGGGTTGCCGATCACCATGTCGTAGGTATCGGTCGGGAGCGGGCTGCGCGTGAAATCGTCCTGCCGGATACCAGACTGCGGGTAAAGCAGGCGGGCAATGCGGGCGGTCGTGTGGTCAAGCTCAAGCCCGCTATAATCGACCCGCGCGGCGACCGTCTCCGGCGCCATACCGATGAAGTTGCCCGAACCCATGCCGGGCTCGAACACCTTGCCGCCCTTGAACCCAAGGCGTTCCACCGCCGCCCACATCGAGCGGACAATAGTTTCGGATGTGTAATGGGCATACTGGATCGACCGTTGCGCCGTCCGGTATTCGGTATCGGAAAGCATGCTCTGCAATTGGGCCCCGATTTCCTCGAACCCCTTACCGAAGTTGCCGTCCGCGTCTGGGAACGCGCCTTTGATGCCGCCCCAGCCGACATACAAAGCGAGTTCTCTTTGCTCGCCATGCGTGGCGTTTCTGCCCTCTGCCTCAATCTCACGCATCAACTCGATCGCGCGAATATTGCCAGTGGCCTTCGCCTTCGGGCCGCGGCTCTCGTCCAGTGCGCCGGGCTCGATGGTGTAGTTTTTGCCCTTTACGCTGTCGCGCTTACCCTTTCGTCCTGCGGAAACTCTATCAGGGCTGCTATTACCTGACGTTCCGCTTCCCGCCGGTGAGGCTGTTTTACCTGGCCGCTTTCCTCCTTCGGTGCGTTCGCTGTCAGGTCGGCCAGCATCCGGTACGCTTCCTCCGTTTTCTCCTGCAGGTGTTGATCCATCTTCCCCGATGTCCTCAGTTCCCTGAACATCTGTGGGGCTTGCTCCTGCATCGCTCGCAGGTACGGCATTTTGAATTCCATCATCAGTCTCCGTTTCAGTGATTTCGTTCGCCGGCGTCATGCCGGTAGTGTCCATCCCCGGCCAATTGCGGGCCGCCTCGTAGAAGGATTTCAGGTACGGGCGGATACCTTCGCCCAGGTCGCCAACCATCGCGGCGGAGTATTTCGCGAATGAACGCGCCCCAGCCTCGATGTGGTAGCCGGCAAGCGTAATGCCGTGCATCATAATTTCAGGGTCAACGCCGGATGATATATTTCCCAGCTTCTTCCGCAGAGCTTCGCGCGCCTTTTCGGCTGCGCTCTGTGTGAATATCTTGTTCTCACCGCCGTATCCCGGCTCTTGATCGGGTTTTGATTCTGGCGCAGGAATTCCCATGGGCGCCGCGGAATCCTGCGGTTTAGGTTCTTGGTTGGTGCCCTTGAGAGCGTCCAATTCAGCGAATGCCTTTTCGAGAACGGCCTTTGTCGGGAACTCGCCAGACTCCACTTCCCAGTAGGGCTCACCAGCGCGACGGCTTCCCGGCCCGTTGGTCCCACGGGTAACGATAGTTCCACTGGGCATGTGGATGGTTTGCACCACGTTTCCAGCAGTATCCGTGCGCGAGCGGCCCTTGTAGCCGGCGCCGAACTCTTTCCACGGCCCGTATACGATGTCGCCATCGGGCTTCGCAATAGGTGCGTCAAGGGTGCCAACAACAGGGCTTTTGTCCCCGAGGCCCAGCTTTGCAAGCAACTGGTCTGCGTGTTCGTTCGTTTTAACCCGGGCCGTGACCTTGCCGATTTCTCCGCCTTTTTCAATCGAGAAAATAGACGCTGGCGCACCAGCGTAATCCGTGACGGTGTATCCGTCCGGCAGTTTCCCGGCGATATAATCGATTATGCCCTCTCGGGCGGAGCGGTCTGCTTTACGGGCGGCCATGAATAAGCCCGCCTCTGTGATATCAGTCAATTCACGGGCCATTTCCCCAGCGGTCATGTCGACGGAGAGCCAACGGTTTGGGCCACCACGGCTTACGCCGCTGTTTCTGGTGACGCTGCGCGCCACAATGGAAATACCACCATTCGGCCCAGACAGAGCGGCCCCAATCTGCATATACACACCGCTCTGATCGGGGCGGTACAACTCAAGATACACATCGCCAGAAACCGCAATGCCGCCTTCATTGATACGGACGGAATTCCCCAGCTTGCCTTTTTTCTTGCTCGGCCCCGGCTCGAAACCATCAGCAATCATAATCTCAGCAATAGCGCGCGCGAACTTCCGGCCGTCAGCGAGGAAGCGGTTTTTCGTCGGGCCGCCGTCATTGTCGCCGTCGACGCCGCCCTCGTCGGGGTGCGGGATTACCGTGTTCGACCAGTCTTCCATCTTCGTGCCGGCCTTCGGGTGGATCTCCCCACCGCGCTCGGCGTCCGTCTTCCCGTCCCTGCCGACTTTGTTGATGAACACGCGGGGGCCGCTGTTTCCGGCCTTTTCTGCATTCACCTTCTCGATAAGATCGCGGGTCTTCGTGCTCGGCGCCGGCAGGTTGCCATCCTGATCCGCGCTTGGGAACTCAGCGACTTGGTTGAGCAAATCGACGATCGGAGCATCGAGGCGAATGATCCTGATCTCCGCGCCTTCATCAACCTTCGCCATCCACTGATGATGACCGTCAACGATATGGCCGTCCTTGGAGACCAGTATCGCGCGATCGCCGCCCTCGAACGACTTGGCCTTGGCAACCTTCTTCTCGGAGAATTCCGCCTGTGTCGGCTTGAGCGAGTCCGCCTGAACGGTTTCTTCCGTGCCGTCGATGTCGCGCGCCTTCAAGAAATTGGCGAGCGCACCCCGATGCTCGGCCTTGACCTGGGGCATGCTGTCCCGGGGGATACCGAGCGAGCCCGAATCCTTGGCAAACTCCACCCATTCGCCGTCGACCTTTTCGCCGCGGAACTTGGTGTTTTCCCCGGCTTCGGGAACGGCGGAATCAGTCTTATTGTCCTCTTGGCCGAAAAGGTTATTTGAGTTATCAGCCGCGCCTTCTTCTTCTGATATAATTCCATCGTATATGATCTGTGCATTGTTGCCGCGGAGCCATTTCGACACATCGGCAGACCCCGGTTCGTCGCGCTCAGATAGCGCCGCCTGATATCCCTGCAAATATGGCTGTATCTGGCCTTCCGAGAAGCCGTAGTTACTCCTGTTGAACGGCTTGCCGTCCACACCATCACGATAACCTTGGGTCATTTTAAACGCGACGGAGCTGGTGCGATCCACATCACCAGAAACGGATTTGAATATCCTCTTAAAATCCTTGTTCATCCACGTTTTTAGGTGGGTTTGCTTACTTTTTTCAAACCCTTCGGCATTACCAGACTGCTCCTGAACAAACGGGCGCCCCTTCCTGAACTCTCCATCGCGCGTGATATGTCCAACAACCACATTGCTGGCGTTCGTTATCAGGACGTTCTGGCGCTCGCTTTCGGGCGCCCCGGAAGCGTTGACGGTGTTTTCCCACCGCGCACGCAGATCCTCATAGGAATCGATCGGGAACGCCTCTCCTTTGATGCCGATTTGTGCGTTGACAGGCCCCTTGCTCGATATGTCAGCAAAGACCGCCAGATCGGCCCGGCGCTGGTCCGCCTCGATCTCTGCGCCCTGCTCTACCGATAGCTCGACCTCCCCGTCTTCGTTTACAGGAGGCTGCGGTCCGTCATCATTCTGGTTGGCCGCATCGGTTTCCGCCTCTATCTCGGCGGCCTTCTGGGCTTCCGTGACCTTTGGGTCTGTCTGAACGGTGGGCATGCCCATTCCAGAGGCAATGATGCTCTCATCAAAGGCGTCCGACATCGCGACGGCGGACGGGTCCGACATTTTCTGGGCATACAACAACTCAGCCAGATCATTCAGAACTTGTTGCAAGTGTTCTGCATTGTTGGCTTGGAACGCTGTTGTTCTCGGATCATTTGCGCCGGTTCCGCCTCGAATGATGGTTTGGGCGGCTACAAAATCGCCCTCACTATTCAAGATCAGATCGTTCATAAAGATGCCGTTAGCAGCGGTTCCTATCTCTGTCAGCTTCGGTGCTTCAAAAAATTCAGCGGTTTCGACTATCTTGTAACCGCGGTCTGTTCTTTCCAGCCGGACACCAACCGGATAACCTTCTGGGTCGTCGACACCTTCCTTAACCAGCGCGGTCTGGGCTTCCGTGACCGGGCCGATATCAGGGGTTTTGATTTTGGGGTCGGCTGGCGCCGGCGGAACGGTCGGCTTCGGCGCCATCATGTCGGTAGGTGCCGCCGGCTCGGGGGTGGAGGGAATCGACCCCTCTGCCGGCGGCGAGGCAACCACATCAGCCGGCACAGGAATACCGGCCGGCGCAGTCGCCTCTTCCCCGGCCCGTGTGGCTTCGGGGTCGGGAACGGAAATCGGGCTGATGGTGACACCACCGCGCGATAGCTCGGATGACAGGGCTTCGAACTCGGTGCCGTCTTCCAGGCGCACGGTAACGCCCGTGTCCTCGATGTTCAGGGAATCGACGCTCTCCGTGAATGCATCCTCGACGATGCCGGTTTGCACCAGTCCATCGGGGTGCTGGATAACAACGGGAGTGCCAATCGGGGGAAGTGTGGCGCCGTCGAGTTTCTCGTTCGCACCCTTCTGCGCGAGCGCGTCAGCGATGATCGCCTTGCCTGCACTGATTGTCTCGTCGGGGATGACGCTCGCCCGGTCGCCATCGTTAAGCTGCGGGATGGGCATGCGCGCACGATCGCCGCGGGGCTGGCCGGGGATGGCCGAACCTGTCTTGCGGCCCACCAGAGCTGCGGCGACGGGAACCTCAACAACGGCTGTCGGACCCTCTGCCAGTCCTTCAAGCAGGATCTCACCGGGCTTAAGCTCACCATCGGCGGCGAGGCCCGCAAGCGTCTCGCCAGTCGCGCCGGCGACGGCCTGAACGGGCATTTGCGCCACCACGTTCGCAGCCTCACGCGCGGCGGGGCTCAACGTCCTGCCGCCTATAACCGCCGGGGCAATCATCTTGCCAGCGATGCCGGCGGAAATCATATCCAAGAACGCGATGGGCAGACCCCGGGCATTGGCCCTCTCTCTGGCGATAGTCAGCACTTCGGGGTCAAGGAACGCCTCTGCAATCGCCTTCTCGTCGGTCACGTCGACGCCAATCTCTTGAAGCGTCTGGATCAGGGAGAGCCCGTGCTCTGCCATAAACGAACCAGCGCCAAAGCCAAGGGCGGGGCCGGCAACCGCACTCAGGGCTATCCCGGGGGCCATCAGCGGCAGGCTTTGCATTGCAACACGCGCGATCGATGCCGGGTTGTCCCAAGCTGCCTGTGCGGCCTCTCCGAACGTCTTGGCCTCGGAGATCTCCTGCAAGCCCGGATCTTGCGGCAATTTGGCGATAGCTTCCTGCTGTCCGGCGATACCCTTGAACTGGCGGACTATATCCTTTTCGTACTTTCCCCGCATTTTTGCGCGGATATCCTCACTCGCCTGGGCATACATCGAGATTTCAGGATTGCGGCCCGCGCGCTGCATGAGCACCGAGAGCCCCTTTTCGTTACCGGCGGCGCGGTGTTCGTCGATCTGTGCCATGAGACGCAGTTTTTCAGCATGACCACTGGCAACGATGGCGCGGCCAGCTACCGCCAGATTGCGCCCGCCAGTCTCAAGCGGGTCGGCAAAGTTCCGGTCTACGAATGATTGGTCTTGGAAGGAAAGCCGGGGGAAGGCGGAATCTTCTGCCGGGGCAGCCGTTTGCGCCGCCGCCCCAGCATCTTCGAACGGGTTGAAGTCGAGTTCTTCAAGCCTGCTCGATGCGGCGTTCCCACTTGCCGGTGTGGTCGTATCGTTTTCGAACGGATTGCCGTCCAGTTCGATAAGGTCGGATGAAATCTCAGAGTCGTCGTCTTCGAAGGGGTTATATTCCAACGGCTCTAAGGGCATTTACTTCACCTTGTAATATTTCTCGCCTTTCTTCACGACCCAGCCATTCGCACGGTCGGACCATCTGGCGCCTGGATAATCTACTGGCTTTTTGCCTTTTTTAGTAGATGTAGATTTCTCCGACGGTGCAGGGGTCTTCTTCGGCGCGGGGGCGGGCTTGTCTGCCGTCTTCTTTGCCTTCGTTTTACCCGGCCCCTTACCGTCACCGGCGCGGTCGCGGTAGATCTCCATTGTCCGGTTTTCGATCCAGCGAGAGCGGTTTCCGTCGCTCTCTTTGAAATCGGTTGAGTCACTGTTCCACAAGCTCGCCTTGTCGTCAGCCTCTTCCTTGGCCTGCTTGTTTGCCGACCGGAACGCGGGGCTCTTCGGATCGATGGCCTTCTCTGCCTTCGTCGGTGCAGCCTGCTCTGCCCAAGGATGGCTACGGGCTTTCAGATCCTTGTAGACCTCGGGCCACTTGGTTTCTTCGCCGTTAATGCCCTTCGTTGTGTGGCGCTCAACCGCGGCGTTCCATATGCGGGAATCGCGGGCCGACATATCCTTTGCCTTCAAACCGGATTTTTTCACATCGATGCGGTTCTTGCGGTTCAGATCATTCTCGCGCGATTGGAAGTCCTGATCGTATTTCTTACCCAGAATGGCATTGGTGAAACTGATATCGGCCATAGTCTCCGCGTGTTTGAAACCGTTTTTTTGTAGCCGGTCGCGCTGGCCGCGGCTGAGCACGTTTTCGCCGGATGCGTGATCACGGGTCTTTTTGCTCTCGCCCGCCTGGAAGTTCTGGCGCAGTTCGAGAAGCTTCTTATCGCGCTGGAAGGCAGCCCGCGACTTGCCCTCATGGATCATGGCGTCGCCTACGCCTTCCGCGAAGCCACCTATGATCTTCCCAAGATTAGCCATGCTCAGACACCCCCGGGGCCAGCCGGCGGCGGTCCACCGGGCGCCGGCTGCTGGCCGCCATCCAGCGGCGGCGGTCCACCGGCCGCATTGATCTGCGATGCTTTTTCTTCAAGGCCCGGTACAACCTCTTCAAGCCTACCTTCCTCGTCTGCCCGCGACATCGCTTGGAAGTCAGCGGCGATACCCTCTTTATCGAGATTGCCGGTTTCCTGCTCTTGGGTGCCCCACATATCCAGCGCCCTTAGAAGCGCCTTTTCCTGCTCTTCCGGCGTGAACGTATGCACACCAGCGGCCTCTGACAGTTCCGCGATTTGTCCCAAGATCTCGATCCCACCCTGGAACAGAATGTCACCCGAAACCTCAATTCCTGACTGGGCCGCTGAATCACGCAAACCAGTGACGACCATGACCGTGGCGGCTGCAAGCCCTTCCATCGGGTTTTCAGTCGCCTCTACCCGGCTCAAGATCTTCTCTGCCGTGCCATCGGCAAAGATCTGGCTGATCGCGTTGTCAACGAACTTGTCATACTGCGCCTGTTCTTCGGGCGTAACAGTATCGCCCTGGTCGTTTGCAAGGACGTTCTGCCCGGGCTGGGGCGTCTCGCCCGCGCGAGCGGGGCCAGTGGGCGCCGGGGCGCCGCCGGGAGCCGGAGCACCGCCAGCGGGGGAAAGAAGGCCGTTCTGATTCGGGTTCTGCATTTGCTGGTTTCCTTACGCTGCTGCGGGTTGCGGCTGGGCGGCGGGTTCGGGCTGGTTTTTAATGAACACTGTCCGGCCCTTGCCCGGGTCATAGACCCACTGCCCGTTCTGATAGCTCGGATCGAACTTCTGATCGGGTGTAGGCCTGCTAGGATCTACACTCAGGTTGTTATTGCCCGGCTGCAACAGACCATTCAAACTGCCGTGGTTCGCGGCGATACGAGCGGCCTGCGATGCCTCAAGCTCTTTCTGCCCGGCAACCTTTACCTTCATCGCGTTTTCTTCATCATCGTCATTGGCGAAGGCCGCACCGACACCCTTGAGCGCACCACCCAGAAGCGTCTGGTTTTTGGTGATGAAGTTCCCGGCCTGCGAAAGCAGGCCGTTGGTGGGGGCCGTGGCTGCGGTGTTGGCTGCTGCTGGTATCGCTGCGGGGGCTGCTGTGCCCGCGTTTGCTGCCGCCTGCGCTACACCGGGGGGAAGTGACCCGCCGACATTGCCGCCGACATTAAACCCGACATTCGGCCCGGCGCCTGGCGTAGTAGCGGCGCCGGGGGCCGCTGCCGGCGCCAAGCCTGCTGTACTCGCCGCCGTGATACCGAGAGCCGAAGAAACGCCACCAGTGACGGCACCGCCGGCAGCACCCATCAGGATACCTTTGCCGATATTGCCCCCCGTAACGGCCGATGTGAGCCCCCCGGCGACGGCACCGCTTATACCGTAACTAAGAACGGTCCCCATCGTGGTTCCAAGGAACGGTAAAGATGAGCCCGCCGAGAGCAGGAATGCGCTCCCAATCCCCGCTGTGAAGTAGGTAATCGCGACGGCAATGATGATCTTGCCAATCACTGAACTGGTGACTTTCTTAAAAGCCTTCTTGATGCTCTTGAATATGCCGCTCATGGTAATTTCCTCTTCCGCGATATGATACCGAGCCGCGTGTAGCCCAGGCGATTGTGAATTTTCTCGATCCGGGCGGGGTCTTCAATGCCATCAGAAGCGCCTAGCCAGATCTCTACGACATTCTCGATGGAAAATGCCCAGTTCTCAAAGGCCGTTAGCAGGGGAATATACCCGCCGCGGCCCGCGTTCGAAACGTAAGTCAGAATATCGGTCGCGTATTTCACCTTGAGGAATTGATACAGCCGATCGGTAATCCCGATGATGTATCCCTCGACCATGCCGGCGACATCCCACACAATAATGGTTCCGTTCCCAGACCTGATCGATTCCATGCAGAATTCTTTCAGGCTGTTCTCGTCCATTTTGTAGTGCGCGTAACTGCTGCGCCGATGAGATTCCTTCACCAGCGTAACGACGCGGGGGATATCCCCAAACTTGGCAATCCGAACAGTCATTAAACCTGTATCGCTGACGTTTCCCAGTCCAGATCGATGCCGTAAAGCTGCTCGACAAGATTCATATCGCTGTCACGCAGAGCGGCGAAATGGCTCAGATACTTGTTCCGCGCCGTAACATTGAGGTCGTTGTTCTTCACAAGCTCGGCCTCAAGAGCCCCGTACTTCTTCTGCACTTCCAGCACCGCAGCGGTGGAATACTGCTTGTTATGCGCGGCAATATTAGAGCTGGCGATGCGCTCGGAACTGGCTTGGCTCTGCGACGCGAGGTTCTTCTGTGCGACCTGCCCGGCTTCCTGCCCTGCGATCGGCAGCGCAACGTCAATCTGTGCCTTCTGCGACGCCTGGGCAGCCATCGAGCTATTCGCCAGACCGCGCTTGTTGGCGTAGCGGGCGCCGGATGCGCGCGCGCCGGCCATCAGCGGGTTGTCTTTCTGCAAGAGCCCCTGCAGGCGCCCTTGAACGCCATCGTCTTCGGGGGTCCATTTGCCGTTTGCATCATATGCCATGTTCAGCCTTTCGCTTTCTGTTTCCGCCGGATCTCGTCAAGTTCTTCACGGAGTTCCCGGCATTGTTCTTTCTCGGTTCCGCAGGTTTTGCCGTAGCGGTCCTGCAATGACCATATCCGCCGGGTGAGGCCATCAGCTTTATCGCGGAGTATCTTCTGATCGAGACGCTCGGAAAGCTGTGCAAATTCGACATGCAGAGCATATCGCGCATCAACGGCAAATGCAGCACTGATAAACATTACCAGCCCTGCAATTACCGAAAGAATGAGATTAAAGGGTTTCATTTGAACACCTTGTCGTAGAGCGATTTTGCCTTGCCGGCGATTCCTGCAATGCCCGGGCTATCTCCGGTGCCCCTCGCAATGCCAACCTGCCGCAGCGTCATGTAGGTAATGATGATGCTGCCCGCGGTCGGTGAGAACCATGTGTAGATTGCGACGAACCCGGATGAATCTGTCAGCAAGACCGATGCGAGATAATCGATCTGGGTCTTGGCGGTGCCGAAGGCTGAACTCAGGAGGTTATGCAACGCGATCGGCATGTCGATCAGAAACACCGCCCAGATGGGGAAAATCAGGGTACGCAGGCACCAGCGGACCACCCAGGGCCGCGTCGTCATACGCATTTCGGCAACCTTCGCAGCGGTTTCCGGCGGGAGTGCGTCAAGCACCTTGGCCGTCACGCTGCCCTGCTCGTTCCGCAGGCGGTTCGTCTCGGCCTTGTACAGATCGAGCTTGGCCGACATGGCTTCCCGCCATTTCTCGCGCTGTTCCTCGGTCATGTTGCCGACTTCGGCCTCAAGACCTTCGGGCGTGGTCGCAGTCGACGGCGTTCCGGTAACGGCTTCCACGACCGCCTTGCCTTCATCGAACAGGCCGGCGACCAGTTTTACACCTTCAAAGATAAGGGGGAGTGCTGCAAACATGATTATTTCAAATCCCTGTTGACTATCTCGATGAACACGGCCTCGCCGGCGTCGATTGCATCGTAAACCTGTTTTGCGATCGCGTGGTAGCAATCAGTGGATGCGAGAACCTTTGGGGGTTTGCCCGGCACTGCCATCGCGCCATAGCCCACCAGCAAGCATCCATCGGTGTGGTCGGTCGTATTCCCGATATGGATATAGACAAACGTGAAGCCCGGGACATCCTGCAAATGCAACATTCCGCGGTGGCGATCGCCAAATTTTTCCGTATACCGCTTGTGCATCCCGCCGTCAGCGCGGATCTTGATTTCGTAGGTGCCGGCAGGAATCCGCGTCTCACCGTCGATCTTTTCCGCCCGGGGCTCGTCTTCCAGCGTGAAACCCGCCCAGGCGCCGTCAACAAAGATGATGCCGGTAGTGCCAAGCTCGGGGTCGCTGACAATACGCTCTAGGCGGATTTTCATTTGGCTACCCGCTCTTTCACAAGCTGTTGGAGCAATCCGGTTATTACATCCATTTTTGCTTGCATCCCGGCGACAGCAATCGCAACATCATGGGAAGATGAACGATCTGTTGCCAGCGTATTATATATGCGCTCGATTGTTAAAGCATGGTCCTGCTGGGTATCCGTTATCTGGTCAATCCGTGTCGCCAGCTTTATGATGATCTTAATATTCTCCTGCGTGACTTTTGCCACTTCCGCGTTATTCGACACCCGAATTTCCAGCCCGCCCATGTAGATCGCGATGTTCGCCATGACGATGGTGACAACGACCGATTGAGCCAGAAGGCCCACCAATAGCGAACCATTGCGCGCCCACCACGGGATTTTAACGTCTGCGGGGGGAGTTTCTATTTTAGCTGTCATTTACGGGCTTTCAAGAGAACGAATACGAGCATGACAATGATTATTGCTTCGCCGGGGCTGATAACACCGATTGCCTGTAAAGCTGTCATAACTTGTATTCCTTCCGGGTTAGAGATTGATCCTAATTGATATCTATTGTGCGTTTGCGATAGCCAGCACGGCTAATCCTTTCCGAACGAAACAACGATCATGACCTTCCGTTCCAAAGAGGCACTAGCAGTGACACTGATAGTTAATCCAGTCTGTGCCGCGGTAAATTGATCCGCAGCACCGGAGTGATTAACAGTGTCCACTATCTCATCAAAATTCTCCGTAATCCCCGCCCATGTGACAGTTCGTCCGCCACCACCGGGAGGCATAAATGCATACCCAATAATCACCCCACCGGCCGGGCAATCTATTGTTCCGGTCATCGGATTAGTGGTACTTACCAACGTGTCACTAGCTGTTGTTGCAGCGCCGTAGAGGGACCAAACACCAATACCGCAACGGCCTTGCTTTTTAGACCATGCGACAACGATTTCCGCAGAAGTTCCAGAAGGAACTACTGCACTGACCAAAGCAGCACGATCATTTGCTGTGCCGCTAGTCACAGACTGTAAAAGAATATCCATTGTTGTGCCAGTCGGATCGGCGGCGACGGTCGGAACGTGTATCTTAACAGAGGATAATGTACGGGTTTCTGCGCCACCGCCGACACCGACAACAACCTGCCTATTGGCTGCGGCAATGCCTATATCCATGCCAGTAAAAGTGTATGACGTTGTGTTGGCTGAATTTATCCCTCTCCCGCCATATGTGAGGGTCAGATCGTTCGAACCGCGAGCGCGCAGTAGGCTGGGGACTATCATCAAAGTCATTATGTCAGCCTTGCTTGAAGTGTAAACATCACGCTGTTTCCGGGGATGGTCGAGCCGACTTGCGTGATTTCGAACGATATCCGATCGCCCGCAACTGCCGTTGTGATAGAGATCACATCATTCGTGTCGTCGGCATTTCCTGTCGCGTCGATTTCCGGCAGGGTGCTGAATATCGTTGTCCCGTTCTTCTTGATATCAAATATCATCGCCGCACCGGTGGGCGCGGTTTCAGCATATGCCTGAATATCTTCGAACGTGATATCCCGCGTCAAGATAAGCCAGCCGTATTCCTGCACGGCGACATCTTCACCCACTCCATCGGCGTCATATCCTGCCGTGAAACCAATATCGTAAGCCCTCTGTTTGTTAGAGGTCGTGATCTCTGATCCTGATTTAGTGGTAAAATCCTCGTCTGCCACCGCCTGGGACCACGCGATTATAATCCAGTTATCCGGGCTCGCATCATCGGCAAACATAACGAATATCTCGCCGGCGCGGGCCGGTACCACATAATTTCCTGCGACACCGTTTATCGTATCGCTGCCGTTGCGGATCATGGTCAGCGTGTTCGCCGCCGTCGCCCGCATAATGCTGTACCTCTCGGTTTCTCCGGCAGCGGCGATCGACGGCAAGGTAAGATCGATATCCCCGCTGGTCGGGTCGCAGATAAACATCTTGCCGTTATCGGTATCCGCGACGATCGTGTAATCGCTGGATTTGTCTTCAATCGAGGTAACGAGGCCCGAACCGGCTGCTGCTGCTGCTGCCGCAGCGGAGATAGCCGCAGCCTCCTCCGAGTCCGCTGCCGCCAATTCCGACACCAATGCCGCCGCCGCACTGACCGCCGCCGCTGCCGCTGCTGCAAGCCCTGCTGGCGTGGGCGTGATGATGGAGAAGTTTGTACCGTTGTGGCGCAGACCGAAAATCCCCGCGACACCACCAGCCGCCGGGTCGCCGCCGTCGAGGGTTTTGATGGCGACCACGCCCAGGCCGTTGACGTTCACCGTGCTGGCGCCGGTATTGTCGTACAGCGCCAATGACCAGACCTCAAGCCCGACAAAATACGAGGCCGGCGCATAGGGCAGCGTGACAACGTATGCATTCGCGACCCCGGTATCCGGGCCGTAATTGATCGTTCCACCCTTCGTCTCGGCTTCGGTCGGCAGTTTGTCGAACCCGGCTTGGGCCGAACTGAAAGCGGAATTGACGTTGGCCGAACGCGCGAGTGTATTCCGGGCGATCGTGCTCTCATCATGTACAAAATATTCGTTTGTCATTATCTTCCACCTCTGACCTTGCGGCGCATGTTGTAATATTGTGTGAACCCACTGATGATGTAGGGCTCGGAATGGATAAGCTCTGAGCCGATGCCCAGCGATATATTCGTGCCACGGCCCGGGGTCCGCGAAACAGCCGTGCCGACGACCTGCGTATCCCAGTTGAATTCATCCCAGTTCGCCGCATCCCAGAATCCGCCGCCGCCTTCCAGATCGAACGAAATCTCTCCTACGCCGGGCTGGTCGGTGTTGCCGTATGAGAAGTCGGCCGTCATGTAGATGTCCGTGTCGGGCTCGGCCTCGATCTCGGCGTAAAGCCAAGAGAATATCTTAATCATGCCCGGGCTGCCTACATGATTGAAGGCAAAGCGCAGTGTGGCCTCGATCGCTGCACCGTCTGCCGATGTCCCGGCTTCGGCGCGGTACACGAATCCATCATCATCACCCAGGAGAACGACTTCCGAGCCGTCAACGTCTTCCTCGGATGTCGCGCAGCGCACGATGAAACCAAGCTGCATGGTGCTGAACGATGGCTTTTTGCCGCTGGCGTCCATGACCATGACGCTCGCATCCTCGTAAAAGCACCGATATTGGTTCTTCGACTTCACGCGAACGCTGCAAACAGTCTGCACTTCGCCCTTCTTCTTTGATTCGAGGAACGGCTTGATCGTCAGTGCCGACAATGTTGCAGCTTCGAAATCGCCATAACTCCTGACCGACGAAAGCTCGCGCACACCCTGCGTATCCATATAGATCGGGCGGGCAAGCATCTGGCCTGTGAACGGGTCGGCGCCGGCGTCATTCGGGTATTTGACGAATTCCCAGTCATCGATGCTCGTTCCGAACAGGATCGCGGTCTTGTTCCGACCTGTGACGACCAGCGTACCGGCATAATCGTCGAGGAAATTCGTGACTTCATCGCCCAGCCCGATCTCTGCCGCGCCAAGCACGGGGTCGAAGCTGTACGGCGTCGTCGTGCCGGAATGCTGGATGGATCCACCCGGGAAGGCGAGGAACAGGTGTTCTTTGAACACGGACACGCGCGAGGGGCGGTCTTCGGTCATGCCGGTAACGATCGGGGTGAAGGTATCACCATCCCATTCGAACGCCTGCCCGGTGCCGTATGCGGCATACAGGCGCTTGCCGTTCGTGGATCCGAAGAAGTTGTGAACGCGGAATGTGAACAGGCCGCCGGCCGGCATGACGTTTTCCGTGCTGTCAGCGGCAATCGTCGCGACATTCGAGGAACCGCTTGCGATATTCAGGTCTTCCGCCTGGAACGTGCCAAGCTGGCCGTACAGAACGATATACCCTGCCGCGTCGCCGTCCGAATAGGAGCCACTGGTCTTGATGATCCGCCGGACCTCCGCCGTCGCGCTCGATGTCGCACCGGTGACTTGATCGAGTTCGAGTATCTCTTCGCTGCCAGACGTGAAATCGACCACGCGGCCCAGATCCATTTCGACCCAGCCGGTGTGAGAACCGCGGAACATTTTGCAGGTCAGCGCGTCCTCTGTGTCGCGGAAACCGTAGCGGTCCCCCAAATAACTGATGGCCCCAAGAGTGGGGCCGGAACCGGGAAGGGCGGAAATCGGTAGTCTTGCGGTCGCAATTGCGTCTCGCTGCCATGTTTTGTCGTCGGTATCGTTTGTCGCCCCCCGCCGTTCCGCTACCCCGTCGCCGGTGGATACCGTTGAGAAAGATACCTGCAGGGGCTCATTGTCCTCGAACACATCGTCAAGCTGGGTGAGCACGAGATACCCCGCCGCAGTACCGGCCCCGTAGCTGCCGCTGGTAACGACTGCATCGACGAGAGCGAGTGCAGTCGCCTGACTGGTCAGACCGATCACTTCATCGCCCTCAGACACCGCCACAGAGCCCGCATCGAAGTTTAGCACCCAATACGTCTGCTTATGGGGCTCAGGCCGTCCGTCGACGCGCTCCCAGCCCGCCACACGCGCATAGCCTTGCGGGCGAGCTTCATGGTTCACGCAAGCAATCAGGGAGCCGGGCTGCTTCTCAATAGCCGGTGTGACCAGATCCATACCGCCGATGCACTTGACGCTGAACTCTTCGCTCATGCGAGGGGATCTCCCAGTTCAATCGGCGGCGTACAATCACGGATCAGGGATTGTCCGCCGGAACTGCGCCGGGCGCGGGAATTGGCGAAGGCCGTCATTGCCTCGTCATGTCCGTTGTAAAGCTCCAAGGCGTAATCAACGATAAGATCATGGAACCGGGCGGGCATAAGCGGCACATCGGCATTGAGAGCAAGCGTCTGGCTGTTGAGGCGGTACTCGCCCCGAACGGTGTATGCTGCGTCGGGCGTCGGCCCAAGGCAGAATTCCCCAGCCGGGGAAACTGCATATTCCGTAGGCCGGCCAGCGGTATGCACACCGATGTCATATACCGCTTTGAAGTTCCGCCAAGGCATGAACCGAAGCTGGTTCTCGTCTGCCTTGCCGGTCGCGGTCAGATAGATCGTCGCGGGATACCGACCCATCTGGGGATTATCGACCACCCACTCCGCGAAGCTGGTGATGTTCCAGCCTGCGGCGGTGTACCGAACCGTATCTGCTGCCGACTGTGCTTCGAATTCGCGATACATCCAGTCCCACGAACCAAGATGATTCTGGATGCGATTCCAAGCGTCGTTCACATACTCGACAATTTTCAGTTCTTCACCGCTCTGGTTAATAACCGTTGTCGGGCGTGTGCCAAAGATAGCGCCAGTTTCGCGCGCTACCTTCTGGCAGATTTTCAGATACGTTGCCATAACGCTTAGGCCGCTACGCGCTGCGACTTCGGCATTTCGTCCAGGCGGTGCCATTCCAAGATTGCAGCACGATCCGGCATTTCGATGACGTTGAACGGATAGGACTGCACGTTGCTGCTGGTTTCCTCGTCCGTTGTCTCGTCCGTTTCGAAGTGCGTCTCGACCGCATTGACCAGACCGAGATAGTACCGGTACGGCACGTCGATCGGCTTCTTGCGAGGCAGGAGCATGACGATGCCATTCACGCCGACCGGGATCGCGCGCTTGCCACCAGCGCCAGCCTGTTCGCCAATAATCAGCTTGACCTTCGGATCATTGGCCGAAATCACACCAGACTGCTGCTGGGCGATGGGCTCGGGATCTTCGGGGGTGTCCGCTGCGGCGACGGCAGGCGTCAGAGCCTCGTCCATCGAAGGTATGCTCTCGTCCGGTTCGTCGTCCTCGGGAACGGAGATTGTCGGCAGGAAGTAACACGCCGCGAGCTTGCTCTGGATGGTATCCATCCGGGCGTTTGTCGGGATGTTCAAGCCAATCGCTGTAGTGGCGAAATGCCGAAGCTGCTCTTCCGTCGCTTCTTCGATGGGAATTCGTTTCATTTTCGTCTCCTGAATGTTGCGCCTGAATCACTTTCCAGGCTATAAATAGACCGTTGATGCTTCTCCTAGCGTCAGTAGGGTGACGAAAGAGCCCCACCCCGGTTTGGACTGGCCGGGGTGGGGTTTTTCTTTTATCCTGATTACGCCGGGTCGGTCGTCAGAACGGAATAGATAACCTCGACTTCCGCCGTGGAATTTCCGCCGCCGCTAACCGTGAACTCGGCACCGTCATTGCTGATCTGCACCGCTTTGTTGTCGAGGGCGGTTTCGGCAACGATAAGCTCCGTCAGATTGCCGGAAAGCATCTGCGTGTTCGCTGCGGCGTCAACAAGGCCATCAGCTTCCGCCGCATCGAGCGTCGCACCGCCCGCATACTTGAGGATCAGGTTGCCGTCTGAGCCAGCGTCATCGAAGGCGGTTGAGACAAAGATCGTCCGAAACCGCCAGCTATGCACCATGATCGCGTAACCGGCGCCGGGAGCGGCAACCAGTTCGATGGGCGTCGCGGCGAGATTTTCCAGATTGGCCTGCGTAAGCGCGGTAAGCGACCGGCCCAGAACAGGCACGTTGTCGATACCGATGGGAGCCCAGTCGGCAGTGGTAAGGGCGGTTGCCTTGTACCAAGCGACTGCGACCGTATCGAGATACAGTTCACCGACATAGTTCGGGGTGACGGCGCCGATCGGCGTCACGATGCCAGAGACGTAATGCTCGCCGCGAGCAAGTGCCCGCAGGATCGTGTCGAGGGAGAGAAACTGACCACGGGAAGCGCGTCCGGCGGTCTGCAACATGGTTTTGTAGGTAAGGGAAGTCATTCGCGGTTTTCCTTATTTTGATATGAGGGGGCGGCCCCGAATGGAACCGCCCCTTTTCATTAGTGTCGGAACACCAACGGTAGCGTAGAGACGGCTGTTACCAGACGGACGTTTGCTCCGCACCGGCGACCGTGGCGGGCTGGTGCATACCGACATCGTTGCGCGATGCGCGATAGCCGAACAGCTTGCCGTTCGTCGAAGAGCCAGACGGGATCGTGAACCCCTTCTGGTAGTTGTTGCTCTCGTCGCCCTTGTACGGCAGGAGAGCAACGCTCGATGCGGCAGCGGCAGCAGTGGTGATGCCATAGACGACCTGAGCCGCCACGGTGACATCGTTGGTACCGCTGTCGTTAAGCCCGGCGTTTTCAGATCCGAACAGGCCGCCGGAGATATCTTCTTCGTCGAAGATAAACCAACCGGCGGCGTCGCCACCAGCCCATGAGCCGGAATCGAGGATGACTTCACGGATCTTGGCGGAGACGGTCGTGCTCGTCAGTCCGCGGATCGTGTCGCCCTTCTTGATTTCGGTTGTGCCACCGCTCGTAAAGGCGATGACGGGGTTGAGGAAGGCGGTCAGAAAGGGAGTGCCGTCCGTGAGGTTGAAAAGTTCGAGAACTTCGGGGATGAAACCGAGAGAGACGTTGAGTGCCGCTCCCGTTCCGTGGATGAAACCATTGCGCTGCATATGCAGTTTTCCTTATCGATGTTGAAGAAATCAGGGCGGGGAACTCAATCCCCGACCCTGTTTAGCCCTGTGCTTTACAGCGCAGTCGCGGCCACCTCCATACGCTGCATCCACGTCTCATTGAGACGTACCGCCGTATAGTAGGCTTTCCAGGAGACGTATCCGCGCTGGCCCATCGGGTCAGATTTGGACGGCGTTCCGGGGTTCAGCACCATCGGCTTGATGGCGTTGGCGCCCTTGAGCGGCACATGACCGAACGCTTCCATACCTAGGTAGAGCACGGGATAGACATCGGCGCTGGTCCCAGCGGTCGACACCATTTCCGTGCCGCTGCCAGACTTGGCCCCGCCTGCGTCCTCGAACGGCACCAGTTCGGGCGAGCACACGTAACGAACGCTCTCGACCGACCCCAGTTCCTCGGGGCAGATGGGCTGCCGGCTGCCGTAATTGGCAACAGAGAGGAAGCCCGGCAGATCCCGAATGTCGGAATCCAGGTTGGTATGAGAGACGGCGACGTACGCCGCTTCAACCGACTGGGTGCCGTATTTCGTCGAAGCGTCGAGGATGCGCGTGATCTTCTTCGCCTTCTGTGCGGAAAGCGACCGCGTGATGCCACGCTGACCGGCGAGGGTGATCGGCGTATTGACGCTGGAGCGCGCGGAACCGTTCGAATAACTGGCGTTCGTGCCAGCCTTGACGATGCCGTAGCAGACCATTTCCATCGTCAGCCCGGCCTGATCGCCCGCAAGCATCGATGCGTCCTTGAGCACCGGGTCTTCCGAGAGATCGTCAACCACATCGGTAATCTCGATGGGGCGGCCATACTGGCGCATGGTTGCAGAAACGTCTTCGTATGACATCTTCTGCGCGGTCGGTGTGATGCCTTCTTGCAACGGCACGGTTGCTGCCGCGAACGGGACGGGACGGCGGAATTTCACCGAGATCGCCTTGTTCTTCGGCATGGGTTTCGTCATTCCCATTTTACCGAGCACGATTACGGGCTCGGCGTATGAGAGCATTTCGTTGGCGGCCCAGGCAGCGGTACGCTGTCCGATATCGCCATAGGTTGTCGTTCCATCAGCCATGTGCGTAGTCTTTCTCGTTATGCCGTTTTGCGCCCAGCTAATTCGTCACTTTTGCGCTGGAAGTGGTCAAAAGCGTTGTCGAAGCTGTTGCCCGGCCCGTCGCCCGCCGCACCAGTCTTGCTGGGGATATCGGTAGACGAATTTAACCGGCGCTGTCTTTGCGCTTCTAACGGCGTTGGTTGGGGATCACCTTCGTCGCCTGCGTCAGCTTCGTCGGTGGGTGTATAGATAGGGAGATCCAAGCCCTGCTCGGCCATTTCTGCCTTGAACGTAGACACGATATGGGCAACCTCTTTTCCGTCGAGGGTATAGTCAGCGTTCTTCTCGACCACATCACGGACGTATTTCGGGGCGTTTTCAAACCATCCCATAAATTCGTCCGAACCCCGAATAGCTGAGTAATCGGGGTGAACGGCTAAGATCTGGGCTTCCTGCTCGTCAATGAACGCTATCTGTCTCTCACCAGAGAGATCAGCGAACGCGCCATCGAACGTATCCACCTTGCCTGTAACCATATCCATCTTGGCCTCAAGTGCCGCGAAACGTGCATCCACCGGCTCACCAATCTCGGGGTAATCGCCTTCGAAATCGGCCCACCCCTTCTTCGGGTCTGCTTCGGGATCTGCGTCAGCGTCTTCTTCGGCGGGGTCGGCAGCGGGCTTAACGTCCTGCTGTTCCAACCGAGCTTGCAAAGCGGCTGTTTGTGAGCGGCTCTCTTGAAGTGCTCTACTTAATCCGCCGACCGACTTGCGGTCACGGTCCCAACTCTGTTGCCCTTTCGTGGCGTCCTTATAGGCGGCCACTTGTTCGGGCGTCGCATTTAGCCAGAGCGGGTTGGGATCTTCTTCGTTTGTCTCTGCGGTCGCGGCTGGGTCTTTGTCAGCGTCGGCCTGGGTTTCGGTATTGTCGTCATCGTTCGTACCGGCGTCGTCTTCACTGCCAGAGAATTCATTGAACGCAGCGTCAAAATCGGCGTCTGCGCTCTCCACGTCTGGGCGATCATTGTCGTCCAGCGGCGGTAGGTCGGTATCTCTTTCAGCCATCGTTCCGGTTCTCCTGTTTGGCGTCTGGGCGATATTGCCCAGCGGCCGGGTAATTCCTAGTCAAACACAATGGGCACCCCGGAAGCATCCGAGACAGGCTCGTCAAGCTCCGTTGGTGCCACACCGAGTTTCAAAAGATCGTTGCCGAACTGTATGCGGCCCCTGAGCATGTCCATGTCGCTGCGTTCGCCACCAATGACGAGGCGCTTCATGCACCGCTCCCTGTCCGCGTCCAGAGCTTCCTTGAGCACATCCCATTCGAGGCAGTGCGGGGAAATGTATCCAGCCATCAGATATACCCTCCGCCCTTGCCCATATCAGGGTTGGCGGTCTGCACGGCCACCTCTGTTGCGATGATCCGTTCCTTGCTGTCCATCTGCATCCTGACCTTCTCAAGCTCAGCGGCTATCTGCTCAAGGCTGACGTTGCGGCCTTCCGCAAGCGCCATCATCTTACCGTCGCGCTCCATCTGGGCGATTTGCAGTCTGAATCCGCCTTCGGCCTCGATCATCTTAATCTTGCCGGTCAGTTCTATTTCCTCGGGCGACGGCTGCGGGTTCTCGGCGGCCTTGTCCGCTTCTTCCTTCAACTCGTCGTCGGTCAGCACGAACTGGTCGGCCTTGAGCATGTGAACCTTGTAGATCTCGCGGTATAGCTCGACATGCTTGGTCATGCCACCAAAGATCGGGTGATCTGCGAAATTCATCGCAAGCGCCATAAGGTTCTGGGCCTGCATTTCCCGCACCAGCAACACGGACGAACCGCGCGCCTCGATGTTCATATCGCCCTTGATATCGCCGTTGGGGCTGAATTGCATGTTCCAGTCGTATGCGCGCTGGATCGTGGGGGTCGTCAGATCGTCATCCCAGTTCTTCACGGCGTTGCGGAACACCACGTTGGAAGCGTTCATCAGCATCGACATACCAGTTGCGGTCTGTGTCATTTCCGAACTCTGATCTCCCTGCGCTATCAGGGGCATGTTCGTTTCGTCGTCGATGAACTTCATCGCTATATCAATGATCGCCATCAGATCGCCGCTGCGGTTCGGTATGTCGAAGATCTCGAACGGCTTGTTTCCAGGAGCTACGGTGCCGGTCTTGAGCCACACCTTGAACGGCGTGAACGAATAGCTGCCGTTCTGGGGCTCGACGGTTTCCTTGTCGACGACGATCTGCGGGCCTGCCGACACACCGGCATTGTTCAGCGTCATGCGCCACGCCGCGTTGACGGCCGACTGGCTGTCACGGGCGAGACGAGGAACGCCGCGACCGAAGATGCAGGTATCGTCCTTCTCGAAATTGTAGACCGAATACAGGCTGTCATTGGTTTCCAGCGAGGAAAGGCCGATTTTCAGAACCTTCCCCTGACAGAACCATATCTCTAGCCGTGTCTCTTCCAGTTCGTCGATGTCATCCAGTTCGACGTGCAGCCCGTCAACGGTCCCGCTGTCCTGCCCGGCGCCCATGCTCTCGATGATTATCCGAACGTCTGCCGGCTCAAGGCTGCCGTGGTACTCCCAGACGGTGAAGCGCCGCTCGTTGCCGGTATCACCGGTGCGGAGAATGGCGCGCAACTGGCCGATATACTCGGGCTGCTCACTCTGTGGCCCTTCGTTGAGAAGATCGCGGAGTGCCTGCTTGCTGAACCCCGGCATTTTCGCCATCGCGCGCAACTGCTTCCGGTTCTGGGAATGGCGCTCGAATTCGAATTCGCTCTCGGCCATCGTTGACGCCGACATATCGGGGAAGAAGTCGAATGGGTTGGTCCGATGGTACGCCGGGCGGGGGTCGCTGTTGTTTTGCAGGACGTAGACCTTTTGGATGGGATCATAACCCCAGCCGCGCTTTGTCCTGTTGCCTGCGACCGGCCCCTTCATAATCCCGCTGCCTATACGAACGGCGTCACGGATTGATACCCGGCACTTCGAGTTGTAGTTGGCTTCGACAAGCTGATCCTCGATCTCTTCGCTCATGCGGGCTGCACGGTCGCGAGCCTCGGCAATCAGTCCCTTGGCGGCCTTGGCCTGCTCTGCCCCATCCGGCGCTTCCGCGGCCTTCTTCGCCTCGTCCGTCAACTGCGGGACCGGCGTGGGCATGATGCCCCAGTTCTTGTCGTCGGTCGGGAACAGCATGTCCGATAGCCGTGCTTCCCAGCTATGGCACTTCGGGCGGGTCATGTTCGCGAAGAGGCGGGATTGGTTCTTCTCGCGGAGTTTCTTCTCCGTTTCGTGGTCGTACTGCCCGTAATACTGCTGCAGGTCTTCTATCCAGCGGTCTTCGATGGTCTGCCGGCGGCTCTTCTGCTCCGTGGCGAGACGTTCAAGGCCATCCACGATTGACGCCATTGCCTCAAGCTTCTTCTCGACATCGATCGCGGGGTCGCGCCCGTCCTCGTCGCCAGTCTCGATTGCTTCGCTGTAGGCTTGGTCGTTCATCAGTATCCCGCCCTAGAGTCCGCTGCTTCCACTTCCCCCACGATCCGCTTGACCGGGGGGAGCTTCGCTATCTGGATTCCATTCCTCATTAGCGTACAAGACGCTAGGACTAGAGGGCTGGTCTTCGGCATGACCTTACCATTTAAGTCCCGTCTGAAAACAGCAAATTGTTCCCGCCAGTCTTGGCACGTCGAAAAAACCTTCACCTGCCCATTGCTCATCTTCTGCCATGTCGCCGCAACGTCAGCTTCCACGGGGGTTAGCGACATCGCCATCTTGATCCCTGCCTGGCGAAACCGCAGCACTTCCGCTTCCGTTTCCTTCTTCGTTCTGCCCTGCCCGACCGCCGACACGATGCCCGGCACCCACACGCCGCGCGCTTTCATGGCGTCCGCATGGGTCGATATGTCGGCATGTTCCCGGCAATGCTCGGTGTAGAGGTACGTTGTCGCCGTGCCGGGGTCCGTCGCTGCCCAGATCACCTGAGTACCAGTCGGGGTGTATTCGAGCCCGAACACCTTCGGCCAGTGCGCCGGGATCTCGAACGGATCCACTATCAATTGTCCGTCAGCCATCGGGAATACCTCTCCATCGTCGATTTCTCTCATTGTGAGCACCAGAGCGTCAGCTTCATCCGGGCTGCGTATGCCCAGCTTCGCCATGACAGGCTTGCTCGTCGCCATCCTCTTGCCCTTGTCGTTCGTGTAGTACGTCCAGCTTGATAGCTGGGTTATGAGCTTCTGGCAGTCGTCCGGCAGCACGATGCAGTCCTCGATGGGATGCTCGAACCCGGCTATCTTGTCCCCGGTCAGCCATAGGTACAGTTCGTGCGACCGCTGGAACCTCTCCCGCGTCACCCACCACAGCTCAATCTTGAGGTTGCCGAACATCTCCTTCGCCGTTCGTCCGTCCGGCCATACATTATCGGTCGGCGGATTACCTGTGTTCACGCCCTTTACCCGCATCGGCCCGGTATCGGCGTTCTTCAACGTGCTCGCCACACCAGCGCCAATGCCCGGCGCATCATAGTTCAAGTGTTGGCTGTTATGGATCCGCGCGTGTTCGAGCCCCTTGAAGGCCGTGTTCGCTGTATCCGGGTTGCCCCACGATTCGAGTGGCATGACGACCGGCCCCTTACGTGTGACCGCCACCGATGCACCCTTGCCACCGCCGCCCACGTCCAGCCCGGTGATACCTTGGAAGGATGGCTTGACCTCGATCAGCTTCTTGAGCTTCTCCGACGACGCCACCCACCGTGCCGGGATGATGATGCCTTCGACCGAAGCGGAGTAGTCGATGTCGTACTCGCTCGCGAACACATGCTCGTCCGTGGTCCGGCGCTTCTCCTTTTCCCAAGCCGTGTCCTTCCTCGGGTCGTCGGTGAAGTGGAACCTGAATACCGGGATCTGCCCGCTGTGCGTCTTCCGGGCGAAGACGTTGCCCATGCCGTTGACCGTGCTCGCCCAGATCGCGCAGTCCGTATTGCCGGTGACGGCCGCGTCGACCATTTCAGCTTGTTCGAGGAACGCCCCTTCATCCACGATGTACATGGACGACCGGCCCGACCGGCCCATGTTCTTGCCGCCCTCACCGGTGATTGCGCTCCCGGTCGCCGGGTTGATGATCCTCATGTACCGGCTGTGCTCTCCCTCGTTGAACCCGGCTGGGAGCATCCACCACGGCAAGTGCCGCATCATGATCCTGATCTTTTGCAGGATCGTGTCGGGATTGTCGAGTTCGTCCACGTCATCCGTGGTGCGAGAACCGAATGTCGTCTTGAAGCCCGGCTTGAACAGCCACCGGTGCAGGGCATACGCGCCGCATAGATACGTGATGCCCATGTCCCGGCTCTTCTCGACCGCGCCGTCCTCCGCGCCTGTCTCCCGCTTGAGCATCCACTCCATGAACTCCGCCTGCCGGGGGAACAGGTCGAACGGCACCATTGCCGGTTCGTTCATGGCGATAAGGCGCGGATCATACGTCCAGAGCCAGTCGTTGCACCAATCGACGATGTTGTCCGCGCAATGGGCCCGGATCGCAGCCCGCGTGAACTCCCGCTCTTCCTCGGTGCCCTCAGTGCTTGACCGTAGTAGGGTGCTGACACGCCGCTCTATAGATGTCTGCAAGCTCCTGCGATGATTTCCCGCTGATGTCTGCGAGGGTGACGCTGTGCTCAACGGCGGATTGGATGGCCCCGCCGTTGATGCCGGAGACTTCGACTGTACTGATAACGCCATAACCGCGATCCTTTGCCTTGCGGGTGAGATAGAACTTGATGGCCCACGGCTCTTCGGCCTTGAGCGCCTTCAACAGCCCAGTCTCGGCAATGTCCTTGGTTTCCTCTGCGACCTCGCCGCGATGCTCTTTCAGCTCCGGCCAGCGTTCGAGAGCGTTGTACACCGTCGCACGGCTGCATGATGTCTTGTTCCGCTTGGCGAGCACGGCGGCGGCCTGCGTTATCATCCCGGCGGCCTCGGTCAGCGCGTTAGATATCTGGATCTTCGTGAACTTGGGCTTGGCGTTGCCCTTTCTCTTCGCAGCGGGATTGCGTCTAGCTGGCTGCTTCGTCGGGGCGGGCTTTGTCATAGCCGTCTCCTTTTCCTAGTTTAGAATGATCGTAATTGTTTCCCGGACTCCGGGATTGTGCCTTAAGTGGCTGTAATCACACCGTTAAGTGCTTCCTTATTTTCGGCTTATGCATCCTCATTTGCCATGAAATGAGCATATTCCGGGGTATACATATGCATGACCATGTGCTTTATCCCGTGTGCGATGCCCGCGATATACGTGTCGGCAAGCTCCGGGTTGGTGTTCAACAGGTTCGCCCACGTCGCATGGATAAGCGGGGTCACGCCGTCTTTAAGCCTGCCAACCTTGACGCCGCCCTGATAGATGGCGAACTCACCACGTCCGACGAACTCGATCCGGTCCGGCCTGGGCATTTGCCCATCTCTCTCCGCTACCTCGCGCTGATATGCGTGGAACGCCGTTTCCAAGTCGTCCAGTTCGTCAGCCGCGTAGATCTGCTCTTCGCTCTCGCCCATCAGTGCGGACCAATGATCGGCGCTATGACGTGTGAACGTGTTCCACCCCTCGCCGTCAGTCGTGACCGCGTGAACGTCTGTCGCAATGGCTGTGATAACTTTCATTGTGCTCTCCTTTGGTGACGATCCGGCGATTTACGTCTTAATGCCCAATCGTGCTGTTGACCCCGTTAATGGCTGAACTGGTCTAAAACGCCTTCCCGTAATTAACTTGCGCTTAATCGTGTGCGGCTATAACGTGAACTCGTTTCAGTCCAACAACAGGAGATTAGCACCAATGGACCCATTAGACACATGGCTTGTTCTGGGGATGTGCTGGACGGTGGTTATCGGCGGTCTGTTCTATTTCATTGATAGGCACACACCTTGAAGCCGGTCACGCTTTCGAACGGTATTGTTCGGCGCGGTCGGGGGCGCGTTGAGCGTACCTTGCGGCGTTGGTACTTGTACCCCGGCTTTCCCTGTCTCTGTGTCTTGGGCGCGGTCCTCGTGCTCTGGGGCGTGTCTGTCGTTATCGCTTTCACCCACTGATCTAGGAGAACAATCAAATGGCTACCTCTACCAATCGTTACAATGTCTGCACCAATCGTGGCAATCGTCGGGTTTGGTATGACGCGACGTTCATCACGGGCGGCAATGCGGCGGTCATTGAAATCCGCCCAGCGGCGGCGGCCTAGTGCCGGGCTTCATGTTCGATCCGTGGGTCATCAGCGCGATAGTGTGCGCGATGGGCGCGTTCAACTGGCGCATCGTTAGCCTGCTGGGTGACGACTGATGCGCGCTGCATACCCAAGGTACTTCAAGACCCCAGAAGGTCGTGCCGTCAGTGTCCGCGCAATGGGGGCTGCCCTGCGCGCCATCAGGAGCAACCCCAGCGCCGACTATCCCGGATGGAATTGGTTTCCCACCCCCGGATATCACATCCTTAAATCGTTCCGTGACGGCCTTCACGACCGGATCAATATGCGCGCGGGCTGATATAGACGATAGGGGCGGGGCTTCGGCTTCGCCCCCTTCGCCTGCACCAGTCCCGGTCAGGATCACAGGAGAACCAGTCCCATGCCACACCATGTCAAATTGAACATCACCATCGATAGCGGTAATTCCGTGTTCGATGAAATGCCTATATCCGCCCTGATATCTTACTCACAAAAATCGCTGACACGGATTGTCGCCAAACTCGCGGATAATGGCAGCGTCAACGGGCCCATCATGGACAAGAACGGCAATGCCATCGGCACCGTGTCAGCTTCCATCGAGGTCACAGAATGACGACCTATAAAACCGAATTCCCCGGCTTCGTGTTGAGCGATCAGGACACACCGATACCAGAGGACTGGGTGGATATTAGCTGGGGTAATGACGGCTGCCCGTGCTGGAATGCCGGATTGTGCAACGGCAGCGAGATCCGCGTATGGGTCGATTACCAGAACCCCGCTGACCGGCAGCAAGATGTCGAGCACCGGTTCTCTGTTCAGGTTGAGGATACCCTCACGTACCACGATACCGACGATTGGGCAGAAGCCCTGTTGACGGTCGCGAAGCTGCAGATGGGAGACGCCGCGACCGTGCCTATCCGCGATAGCCGTGACGAGTACCACGCCCGGATGATCCACAAGGCGCCCGTGCTGCTCTCCACGCTCAAGGAACTGCTGGAACTGCACATTGCCCAGCACAACTGCACTGTCCACGCCGCAGCGCGCGCGCTGATAACTGACATAGAGGGAAACTGACACATGACCGACCGTAATTGCATGAGAGACATGAACGACACCTGCACGGACAGCGGAAAGCCCACATGGCCCGAGAGCGACGCGCGCGGGATCTACCTGTGCCGCGTCTGCGAGGATTGCGAGAAAGAGAAGCTGGCGGGCTATCGGTTCGATGTGCTCACCAACTCTCAATACGAGGCGGACGAGGCTATCGAGCCCGAAGGCTACTGACACAGACGATAGGGCGGGGCCGGTTGGTTCCGCCCCTTCGCCTGTCTCAGTCCGAGTAGGGAAACCAAACAGGAGATCACCGTGCCAAAATTTAATGTACGAATAGAGCAAACCGTCATCGAGGCGATAATCGTCGAGATCGAAGCGGAAAACTCCCAGGCGGCCATCGACGCCGTGAACGCTGACGCCGACGCATATGCCGATGACTTCGAAGCGGCAAAGGATTTCGTGGAAGTCAGCGACCGCAGTGCCGTCGACGCTGACGAGATCCAAGCCGGGGGAGCACACTGACATGCCCGAATTTGCATTTGACGTAACACTCACAGTGACCGCTCGCGTTATGGCACCGGACGAGGATGCGGCGCGGGCTCTGCTGCATGGCGTGGTCGATTGTGTCGACATGAACGGTACGCCGGGCTCGATAGTCGATGGTGTCGAGATTGACGGGGAAGCGCCAGCCGACGACCGGCCATGCATACAGCACCGCGACACTGGGCGGGGCGTCTGTGCCGACTGTGGCACGTTCTTAGATGGAGCAAACACATGAGCGAGAAATCATTTTCACTTATCGCAGATCCCGGCCACGCATGGCTTACCGTCACATTTGACGATCTCGCAGACGTTGGGCTCACGTCGAAGGATATCACCCGGTACAGCTACATCGAGCCCGAGACACAGACTATGTGGCTTGAAGAGGATGAAGACGCCGGAGTGTTCATCCGAGCCTACGAGGCGAAGCACGGCCTGGGGCCGGTCATCGTGACGCACTTTGTCGCGGAGACGGACATCCGGTCGAAGTCCATGAACACGGGCGGTCGGGTTCTATTCCTTGCCGCGGCAGGAGCAAAACAATGAACGTATCTGACATCATGACGATGCTATCCCTAATGCCACCCGAAGCGGAGTTCCGCATCACATCGGTAAACACAGCGTCAGCCGCGCACGAAGATTTCGATATCGATCGCGTGGTGCGTGGTGAGGATGGCGTCGTGCGAATGACCCATTGCACCGTGTCAGCATGGTCGGCGCTGCGGCCCGCCTTCGCGCTGGACATGCTCGCGGAACCTGTGCCGACGATGTACCAGCAAGCTCCGCCGCCTCCGGCGGTCGGTGTGCCTTCGACGGTGGATCTATACCAAGTCGGCATGTCGTTCCGGCGGGATGCAGACGACACGATATTCAAGTCATACGTTGGTGATTTCGACGACACGATCAACGGCAGGGAACTGGCGCTGAAACAGCTTAAAGCCGACTACCCCGACATAGAATTCCGCATCACAGACTTTTGACCCAGACGATAGCAGGCGGCTCCGGTCGCCTGCCTTCGCCTGCGCCAATCACGGTTCGGGACATAGGAGAAACGCAACATGACATCGATAGCTTTCGCGGTGATGCCCACCCCCGTAAAATGTGAATCGTGCGACTGGGAAGGAATGGCCGAAGATACGTTGCCAATTCAGGATTTCCAGTTACGCGTCCACCCAGGCGAGATATGCCCATATGGCGAATGCCCGAAGTGCAGGACGGTCTGTCACGGCGATCTCGTGAAAATTATCGGTACCAAGTACGGGCGCGCTGTACGAGAGACGCTGGACGAACTCGAATTAGAGCGGGTTTTGGCAGACAACAGGGCCGAACCGGATTCCACCGATTGCGCCTCCGCCGGGTTCATCGACGCTGCCGCCGTGATCGAGGGACACTTCAACAATACAATCCCGCGCGTGTGCCATGAGAACCGGGCGCAGCTCTGGGACGATATCGTCATGTATGCGAAGTCCAACGAGTTCCCCGAAGACTATCCGACCAAGAGCTTCGTTCGGGATATGCTCGAAAAGATAGGCTTTGTATACGGTGAAGATCCGGCGGCCGGATCGTTCCTGCGCCATCAGGTCGGAGAAAGCGAAGCCATCCTTGTGCATGACAAAATCGGTCCGGTCGCGCCCAGCGTAGATAGCGATAATATCATCCTTGGCGTGTTCGAGACGAACGGCGAGCTTATCGGGCAGGTCTGCCAGTATCATCAGGTCGTGTGCGAGGCGCTTTCCGAAGAGATCCTCACCGGCGTTTACATGCTCTGGTGCGAGACGCAGGAATATCACGCGATGGAGGTCGAGGAATTGCTGTTGACGCTCGATACCGAGTCCCGCGAGGTGATGGAGTATCAGCGGGAATGGCTTGCTCAATATTCGAAGGTGTGGGAAGAATATATCTCGGGCTGATGGCCTATCCCTGACGCCCGTATGTAGCCCCCAGAACGACCCACTCCCCCCGGCGTAAAAACCGGGGGGTTTTTTTATGCGTCGATGATCGGCTTGTAGAGCAGGATCGCCGCGCCGGTGTCGTCAAAGCTCATAACGAGGTTGCCAGAGGGCTGGGCCGCGAGTTCGTCTGCCGGTATGCGAAGTGCGCCGCCCGCGCGCACCACAAGACACCCCAGCGCCGTGACGGACATTTCTGCCGCGCCCGGTACGCGGTTCACTTTGTCAATCAGGTCGATCAGTTTGCCACTAGCCATTTGCATTTCCCTCGCTGGTTAAAAGAAGCGCCGCCAGATCCTTATCACGCCGCGCCGGGTCGCGCCATCTGACAGGCCGTTGATACCCTGCCCCGCATACGTCATCGAGGCTTTCACAATCCTGATGATCTCGGATGCGAACAGAGCGATACTCTGCCCTGCATAGGCGAAGCTGCCGGCAGTCACCGGGATAGCCTCGTCCGCGACCACGCTGGCCGCCTGGGGGGCATATGTCATCACCGCTGGCTCCACGAGGGATTCTTCGTCCAGATCCACGCCCTGCCCGGAATAGGCCATCATCGCCGGGATAAAAGCTCGAACAACCGATGAAGTTGTTAGTCTCGGTGGATAGAGTCATAGCGGATACATCCGCGCGACAGGCCGGCCATCCGCCCAGACCAGGGTCGCCACTCTTTGACGAGACTGCTGCAAAGGCACCTTCGGGCAACAGCGGGAAAACCTTATCGATAAATTCGGCATTTCCGATCTGGAATGCACCGGCTTCACCGCCTTTACCTGCTTCCAGGGGCTCGATTGGAAAAACTGTCGGGGCTATCGCGATCCCGACGTTCTCAGCGGTCATTGCGCACCCCCTCGCCATCAGGAGTAGCCCCGTTGGTATTGTCGTTCGCGGGCGCCGACAGTTCGGCCTGCGACCACTCGGCCAGGATGGAAAAAAAGCCAGTGACGTTGGCGACCTCGGTTTTACCCTGCGCGCACATCAAGTTGTGAGCACGCATCATCACATGAACGTTGGGTTTGAGATCCGAAAGCAGCAAAGGGCGTTTGCGGTTGAAACACTCCTGCCACATCTCGCGCACTTTAAGGCGCGGCATCAGGCTGTTCCCCTTACGGAAAACCCCGCATAAAAGCGAGGGATTTGGATGCCCATATTAAGGGGTCGCACAGCCTTTTTGTGGCGGCGGCTTTTTTCTTCGCCTTATTGCGCCGCCGTCTCTGCTTCCGGCTCTCGGTAGGCTTCGGCTTCGGCTTCGGCTTCGGTGTCTCCGCAACGCCACGTTCTTTGGTCGTCCAGTCTCCGGTGGCTTTCACCAGCCGATCTAAATCGCTCATTTGAAACTCCTGACTTTTCATATCTCGGGGCCGGATTGTAGCCCGATTCACCGGTAATTATCAAGATCCAGAACCCATACCTCGCCTTTATCGGTCGCGCGCTTCCAGAACCGCAGGAATTTTCTCACTCGCGTCGCTAAAATCTCCGCCGTTGCGTCGAAGTGGGTCAATGACTCCCGCACTCTGATTTCTATGAACGGCGAGGCGTGTGATTCGACTGGCGGCAGACGCTTCAACACATCGATAAGCTGGGCGGCCGTTATATCCATTTCACTTCTCCCCGTGGTAGTTGGTCATGTGGCTGTCGAACGCCGCCTGGGTCTTGAAGGGCCGTTTGCAGATAGGGCACCCGTCCTGAAACCAAACCTTTTCAGGCGCCGGCGGTGCGTCCGGGTCGACTTCGACCTCGCGCGTTAGGATCTGCTGGGGCGGCCCACCCTGCAGGGCAGTCACCGCCGCCAGCATCGATGCTGCATATCTGTGCCGGTTGCTCATTTCTGCACCGTCGCCGCGAGGTAATCCGCCATCGCCTTAGACATACCGCAGGCAGCGCAGGTTGGAGTGTCAGGATCGAGCCAACGCTTCCACTGGATCATGGTGCTGTATTTGATGCTCCCGCTCACCAGCGGGCCTGTGAAGTCGTGCGGTTTACAATCCATTCTCTCGCTCCTCAATCGATCCGGTTATCAATAAGCAGACTCTCGATATGCGACTGCTCGTCCTCGCTGGCGTTTTTCCAACAGTCTTTATGTGCACGGAAGAAATAGCTGCGCCCGTCGTCAGGATGGGCAATCAGTGATATGGTTTTTATTGCCACTTCTCCGACTGGTTCGGTGCAAACCGGACATGGCGCGGTCAAGCCGGGGTCGCGGGCCGGTTTCGTTTGAATGGGGTTGTCGAAGTATCCAAAAATATCCATGCTGGCGCTCCTTGTTATTCGGCTAAATCGGACAACGCCACGGATTGCAAGGCGCCCCACGCTATCGTATCACCGTCCTGATCTTCGGGGTTCAGACGGTCATCAACCGGCAAATCATCGAAACATTCCTCGCAGATAGGCTTGCCTTTCAACATACGAACCATGTAGAGCGGATAGCTGACGTTCTCCGCGCAGTTTTGTTCTTGGCACCCAACAAGGGCTGTAATCTTTTCCATCGTTTCGCTCCTGATTTGTGCTCTAGCCGAAGTACGGCATACACATAGCCCATTGATCCCGAAGCTTGGCGATGGTCGGGCGGCGCGGGTGCGCCTTGCTGTGATTCTCCAGTGCATCGCAAATTATGGATGCCTCTTTCGAGTTGACCTTGACCCACGTTTCGCCCGTCTCTGTCTCGTCTTTACCGCTCCACGTGGCTATATGTGCGTATTCCATCGTCGTCCTTTCCGCCCCGCTAGAGGCTCCCTATGAATTCCGGTTTTTCCAATATCGGACGATTGCCACGACATGCCGGATCGGGTGATGTATCCCGCAACGATGGCAATATTTTATGGGGGCAGCCCCGTGCCGACAGCGCCAGAAAGTCCCGCTGTCCACCATGAAAGGGTGCGTGCCGTAGTGGTTGCTGCTCATCGTTCTGTTCCCTCCTTTGTTGTTCAGCAGTTACAAGCGCCAGCGTCTTGCGGCCCGCCTTTGTACGGGCGACCACACATGCCGCAGACGCCCCCTCTGCTCGGCGGCACTCCGCTGTCGTGGTAATCCATCTTCCCGCCGCAGCCGTGGCAGTGGCCGGCGGGTTTGCCCTGGTAATCCGTCGAGGCTATTCCGCAGCACGATGAAAACGGAGTGCTGTTAAATGGGCCTGATGTTCTTGTGTGCGCCATGTCCCTGGTCCCTCGCCTAGTTGGAAACGCTGTCAACGAAGTCGGCGACTTTCTCGCGGGCTTCGGAGAGCAAGATTGAGGCGTCGGTTAAGCGCACATCCGCGCCTGCTTCCTCTACGGCACCCATAGCGTCCGTGATTGCCACTTCAGCGGGCGTCATCAGGTCAACACGGGCGCGTCTCGGTATTTCGTTCTGTTTTGTGTCAGTCAATTTAGATCTCCTGTCCGGTGTTAATAACGGCCCCGACTAATGTGCAACTGGGACATTCCATCTTTTTCAAAAGTATTTCCGTAGGCGTAACGGCTATCCAGCGCCGGTAGCACGACACGCACATTGCTTCGAAGGCCATATGCGGTAGGTGGTCTTGGATGTCGGTTACATTCCCCATAGGCGCTCCATTCATTTCCGTTTCCAGATCGCCAGATACCCGCACGTCGGGCATTTGATCTGCTTGTGCCGTCGCGATTTCTTCTCCGCCCAATCGTGCCAAGCGACGTAACCGGACGGGCTGGCGGTGTGCTTTTCCACGGCGGGGCAATCGTCGGCTGACTTGATCTGGTTCATTCCTGGACCAACCAATCTTGGATGTCGTCTGGCACCGGTAGATCAAGCGCCTGATATGCTTGAATCACCGGTCCATCGCCTTCGCAGTCTGCCTCTAAGTCCACGAACACCCCTGTATCGGTGATGGCGTCCAGAAGCTCTGTGAGCGCGTTTTTGATGTTTTCTGCCATGTCCTTGGTCCCTCGATCTATCTGGATTCGCTCTGCCTTTCTTGATCCGCTTAGCCTTGATTTCGATTCCCTTGTAGTCCGGTGCCTTGCTGGAATTTGCATCGATTCCGAGCAACGTTTCGAGTGTCATTCCTATACCGGTATCACCGGGACGCATCGTTGACACAAAACCTCGCGCAGAAACTTCACCGATCATGTCTAAGAGCTCTGCGACTACGGGATCAATGCCAACGGGTAATGCATGTGCCGCGATCTCGCCGAGCGGTGTATCCGGCCTATTGATGGAAGCCAGAATTTCGGCGCGGCTACAATTGATGATGTAAACGGCATCATCGCGAACAATGAGCGCAAGAAGGTTAAATGGATCTGCGTAATTGCCGAGACGGCGAAACCACAGGCGCGGATCGCCCTTTTTGGTCATTGGACGGTATAGGGACGCGGTCGTTTCTTCGAGCCTGTCAGGCCAAACGAAGAAAGCACGCTTTGTGACCTTGTTGTCCGGCCCCTGCGCCTGCGTGTCGTAGTCATGGAAACGGGTATCGATAAAGTATTCCCGCACCGTGGCCGTGGCGTCCATGATTGATTTATTCATTCCGGTGTCGGTGGGCACCAGTAGCCTGACATCCAGGTTGAAGCCGTTAAAGGCCTTCAAGGTATCGCTGAGGCTGGTATCACTCTTCTCAAGCATCTTCGTGGAGTGCGCTATCGAGAATGGTCTTAAAGTGCTTCCCGACCTTCTCGGCAAGACCGACCGGGACAGCATTACCGATCTGCGTATACTTTGGAACTTCGCGGTCAAAGAGCCCTTCGAGTGGGTTTCCAGCTCGACGTATGCCGCCAGTCGTGCGTTTTCCGGCAAATTTGTACCAGTCAGGGAAGAGCTGCAACCGTGCCCACTCGCGCACGGTTAGGATGCGCGGCTGGCAATAGTGGACGTAATCATCTGGCAAAGATGTCGCCGTGATATTGGGTTCGCTGTTGCCCCAACGATCTTTTAATACGCGCTGCGAAAACTTGCGGGTTTTGTATTTTTCGGGAATCTCGCCGTTGTTCTTTAACATGTGGTCGAATTTATCGACTACTTCCCACTTATGTTTGCTGTACTCCTGCTCGGTCAGTCTATTGGGAAGCTTCGGGTCCCAAGCTGGAGGGGAGCGGAGTTCTTTCTGGATGTCGGTTGTCGCCGGTCGTGGGTAGGACGCGGTCTCGAACTTGCCGGGCTTAAAGCCGCTAGCCCGTAAGATCTTTGTAACTTTGGAGTCTACTAGATCACCCAAGAGGTCGGAAAGATGCGGGAAGGTTCCGGACTCGCCCGCAGGAAGGAAACCACATGCGACGGCATCTTCCGGGTCGTTTTCCGGTTGAAGGAAATCACATGCTTCAAGAACATCCTTGCGAACACCAACAAGTAGAACGCGCGGACGGTTCTGCGGTACGCCGTAGTCCTTTGCATACACGAGCGACCAGCGCACTTCATAACCGGGTATCTTGCGAAATTCAGCTTTAACCTCGGGCCAGATAGGCTCACCACCATCGCGCGTCCACTTAGCGACAAGAAGACCTTTTACATTCTCGAAGAGGAATATCCGGGGACGGATGCGGCGTATTATCTGTGCCATGCGTCCATAGAGGCGATTCGAAGGAATATCCTTGCGATCCACCGCGTAAGAGCGGCGGATACCAATTCCCGAGTACCCCTGACATGGCGGCCCGCCGGCGAGTACGTCTAGAGAGCTGCCTGCTCCGGTGGCGGCATTAGCCCCCCCGTCAAAGCGGAAGTCGATTTCAGGAATATTAGATAGATCGCTAACGAGTTGGTCGAGACGCTTGCCCTTTAGCTCGTGTGCATCATGGCACCGGAGGTCTTCATTCTCCGCAAAGCCTTCGCCTCCGAGGTCATGGTGGCGATTGAGGAGGTACGTTCCAAGTGCGTCCTTATTCAGCTCGTTTACGAACACGGGCGTGAAGTCTGCCTTTTCAAAGCCCAGCGAAAGGCCGCCACATCCAGCGAAAAGGTCCACCATCGAATAGACGCGCGAGCGAGATGTTGCGCTCGTCTTATCGCCTTCAACTTTTGCTGTTGGCATGGGCTGTGCCGCGGCGTCGGATGACCAGAAGTAAGGCGCATTCAGGGCTGGTACGTCATGTCCGGCAATCGTCATCCGGTGCGCGGTGCCTTCGATAAACTCTCGGATATCCTTGAAATGCTTACGTTCGATGGCCGCACCCTCGGCCCGCAGGTCGTCCAGGTCCGATACCATAAGCAGGTCCCACGCCTCGAAATCGTATGGATGCGAGAACACATTTGCCTGAATTTCACGCGTGCCATCCAGTTCAAAGCGCCATAGGTCGCGGTCCTGAATATGGTCAATTAGCTTCGGGCGGGGCTTGCCGTCATGGAAAAAATCCCACGCCATCGCCGCGCCGCTGCGATCCATGTCAAACTCGGCAACGATGCGGCATTTAGGTTCGCTCTTTGCCCGCCACCACTCCTCACGCGCGCCGGTGCTGTCGATAGGAAAATGTGTGAACGGCTCCAAATCCTCGGCTGCGGATTTGTGGTGATCGAGGATCAATATCGAATTCGCATACTCCGCCAACCCTTCCAGAACGGCGCGCTTGTATGAGAAATCGACCAGAATAACGTCTCTCCCGGTCACGTCTGGCGGGGCTTGCTGGTACACGCCCGCGTGAAATTCAACGTCGTCACCGAGCGCAGCCCGAACCGCCCATGCCGCGCCGAAGCCGTCAGCGCAATTACCGTGATAAATGCAAAGATTCTTGGTCATTTCTCGTCTCCTGATTTGTCCATCTGTTCGAGCGCGGCCAATTCTCGGCGTCGGGCCTCCTCATCCAGCGCAACCTGTGCCGAGTGCCCGGTCATGGTTTTGTGGCGTTTGAAATTTCCTGCCGCACGGAACGTCTTGTTGCAAACAGGGCAGATATACGGGGAGAAAAAATCATCCATGTAAGCGGCTTTCACGACGCTAAGACCGGTTCAATAATGATTGTTACCGACTTCATTCCCCGTCTCCTGATTTGTCCATCTGTTCGAGCGCGGGCATCCTACCTAGATACGTCGTTGAGCCGTGGTAGTAGTAGAACATCGACCAGCCCGGAAACGTCTTCGCGAATGCCGCCTGTATGTCGTCATGCAAAATCTTTCGGCGCGTGAAGTGGACGCATTCGCCGGGTTGCAGGCCCGCGCATCTAGCCAGCGCCGCCCCCTCGTCAATGTCCGCAACTTCCGTCATATCAGAGAGTTTCATTTTTCCACCTCATGGAGCGCGGCCAACCTTCCGGCCAATAAAGGGGGTATGCCTCAGTCATTTCCCGTTCCCTTCACTTCGAGCCGCTTCAAAACTTCACAACAAGCCAGCAGCACGGACTCCGCCATGTCTCCGACCCCAATAAAATCAGTAATGGTTGGGAATTCGTCATTCTCTGGCGTCAGGCTCACAATGCAGCAAACCGGTTCGGTCAATGTTGTTCTTAGTTCCAGAGACCAATCCGTTTTGGTTTCTGCCCACAGGGCGGACACCGCTTCGTCATATTCCGCCATCACGATTCCCCTTGGTCGAGCCATTGTCTTCATTCCTCTATCAATAATGCGCGGGCAGCGGCGATGTCTTCTTTCCATTCATCCTGCCACGGCTTGTCATTCGGGTGCTTGCTGGTGATCCGCCACGTATCCCCATCCCAGTCGATCAGCTTTTGCAGCGCGGCCTCATACCTCAATATCTTACTGGTTTTCCCCGCGACGAACGGGTGCGCTGGGCGGCGCATTGTCAGTTTGCCGTTTTTTTCTTCAATCGGCATTTTGGCTTCCTTCGTTGTAAGGGATTTACAGTTTCTTTTTCAACAACGTGATTTCGGCGTTCATGCGCTTGATCTCGCCTGTGACAAGATCTACCAGACCAGCCATTTCCTGCTGGAGTTTTTCGATTTCAGCGCCAGCCGGGTTGGGCGCCAGAGGCCCGTATTCGTCCGCCCGCACCTGTTTGACGAACACCAAGGAGAGGCCGGTTTCTTTCGCGAGTGAGGCGTCAGAATGACCGTCTCGGTATGTGCCTTTATCGACAATGAAATAATCGTCGAGCAGGCCGAACAGGGTCCGATACATGCTCATAGTCATGGGAGGTTCAGCGTTGATTGCTTTGGGTGCCGGTTCTGCCATCGGTATTTTCTCCTGGGTTTGTGCGGGTGTCGGTTTGTGGGTGGTGTGGCAATTAGGGCAGAAAAGGCGGCCCCTTCTTTTGAGCCATCCCTCGTTGACGAATTTGTTTGCTGCTTTGTCAGCCCCTAAACGATTGGACAGTTCACCGAATTGTTCCGTACCGCAGCCACATAATGCGGTCCAGCGCGATGCGTTGCTTTTGCGGTCAAACTTCATGGTCATATTTGTGACCTTATGGGTTCTTCTGCTCATTTCATTTTCCCCGTTGTGTCGTCTCGGTACAGCACCTCACCGCTGCGGAATTTCTTCGTGCGTGTCTTGTCGAATCCGCGGCTCTGGATCTTCGCCTTCGGGCCGGTGCCTTTGGGCTTTCTCATGGGATGCGCGCGTTTCTTGGCGATGCGCTTGACCTTGGCGATTTCTGATATGTCCGAATACCGCTTTTGGTCACGGGTGGCGCCGAACGTCTTGATCCGGTGACACTCCCGATGGAGCGGCCGCAGGTTCTCGTCGTCTTCCGAGCCCCCCAGGGCAAGAGCTACGGCATGATCGATGTCGAACTGTTCACTCTCCGCGATTTTCGTCCGGCAGTACCAGCACTTGCCGTGGTGCGCGGCGAGAACCCTCGCCCGCCGCGCCTTGCCCATAGACTTCCGTTTCGGTTTTGCCATTACCCGATAAGCTCCATTATCAGGGCGACGAGCCCGGCAGACACGCCGCCGGCGGCCATCGTCGTTATCACACACGGCCAGAACGTCATGCGGTTCTGGGTAAGCATGATGGTGATGACGATAACGAAAACGCTCACCACTTGGGGCAGGTCCGCATCGGTCATACGCTGCGCTCCAACCGCTCCAGCGCGCTCTGCAAGCGGTTTGCCAGTTCAGCATAGGCTTCTTGCTGGCCCCGGAGCCGTCCGATGATAGAATCCGACGATGTGTCCCCCGGATCTTCCGGGGCCGCCGCGGATTCGGGAACATGACCGCCCAGCCTGTCCGCCATGATCTCTGCCCGCTCGACCATGTAGCAAAGCCGCTGGATGGCGTCGACATTGATTTCAAGGATATTCGTTATATCCGTTCCCCGCTGGGCGACGTTCACATCACTCGGAAGCGAAAGCGTGTTCACCCCCGATTGCTGCGGCTGCATGCCGGTGTTCTGAAATTTGCTTTCGTCCATGTCGTATCTCCTGCTTGTGTTCAGTAAAAGGTCACGCGGTCAGTTTGTCGATAAGATCCCCATATTGTCCGGTAATCACGGCATGCGCCGCAGAAGCGCGGATCTCCATCGCGGCGATGGTGGGCACGATGGCGGCCCAGTAATCTTCCAGTTCCTCCGCACTCCCGGAAAATGTTTCCAGATACTTGGCAACGCCGCTTGCTTTCTTGTGCCAGTCATCGTCTGTGTAATCCTCGAATTCCCCCAGATCGACCGGGGCTTCCGTCGATTCCGCGGGCTTGTCGGTAACGTCTTCGGATTCTCCGTCGATGGTTTTCCCGCCTGGGTCGTCTGCGGTTTCTTCCTGCTTCGGATGTTGCAGGAGCGGCCACACGCGCTTGAACTCCCCGACGACCGGCTCCCAGCATCCTTCCTTGTGCTGGCTGCCCTCAAGGCGGTCGAGTTCCTGCTTGTTGTTCGCGTTAAGCTGTTTCAGCGCATTGAAATCGACCGCCTTCTCCACGGCAGTAATCAATTCCACATAAGCATCCGACCATGCCGCAGGCGACATATCAGAGCCCGCCGTCTCGCCGATGGGGTCGTAGAGGACATACAATTCCTCGTCGTTGTCGTCAGCCTTGGGCTCGCTTTTCCCCTCTTCTTCTTTCGCTGGCTCGGGCTTCGCCTCGGTCGGCTCTTCCGGCGTGACATCGCGCATGGGGTCGGCGTCGATGGTTTTGCCTTCCATTTCGTCAACCGTGTTCTGACCGCCCAGTTCCTCGGGGAACGCCCGGCGCAAGGATGCACCCTCGGCACACTTTTCCAGCATGTAATATGGGTCATGCTCCCACTTGTCGTTGGGAACTTCGGATTTCCCCATCTGCCCGTAAATGGCTTCCCAATAGATCTTGGGGCCGGGGAATGAACAACGAACCCCGGAGACAATGCGGTAGACCGTAAACCGCGCCCATTCGGGGAACGTCAGCTCAACGGTCTTTTTCGTCTCGTTGTTCCGGCGGCCCACCATGCCCTCGAACGTCTTGGTAACGTCTGGCCCGAACTTCACTTCATCGCAACCGGCATAGACCCCTGTGCGGTGAGCGATGGTCCGCAACAGGGCGATGCCCGGCCAGACGGTTTCAACCATCCCGCCCCGCCCGCCGTTCGCGGTGCTCGACCACATCGGCACGATATGAACAACGCGCTTGAGCGGGTCCAGATTTTGCGACTTGCAATAATCCAGCACCATCAGGATAGATGACGGCGATTTGGCGCCGGGATATGCCGTTTCGCAGAGAACCCGCCATTTGCCTTCGTTGACATCGTATTTGGTCATCATTTCCGGGGATACCGGAAGGCGGGGTTGCAGGATCGATACTGCCTGATTGTTATCTGACATTGGTGGATACCTCTTCTCTGACGATTATGCCTGCGATCCTCGTGTCGAGCCCGGTCGCCTTTATGGCCTCACCGATCATCGCCATATCCGGCTGCAGGTAGGCGCGGGGAATTTCATTGACATCGACAATCTCGAAAACAATGCGCGTCGTGCTGACGGTTTGGCCGCCGGCTGCGGATCTCGTCTTACCTGCTGTCGGGGATGTTTCGGCTTTGATGGCCTTCTTCACCTCCTTCTGCGCGGCCTTGAGAGCCTCTTTGTCCGCGGCTTCCTCTGCGGCCTTTATAGCCGCTTCCGCTTCGGCACGGGCGGCGGCGGCCTTGGCGCGCTCGATGGCTGCCTTTTCGGTGGCATACACACCGAGCAAGCCCTGCACACTGCCGATGGCCTTCTTGCTCTGCTCGCCAAACGGCACGAAATACGCCTGCACCTGTTTCCCCAGGGCGTCATATGGCTTTTTCTTCGCCGTCCGCATGTCTTCCATGCCCTTGGCGTTCGCCTTGATCTGCTGGGTAAAGAGCACCAGCGCCTCTGCCACCTGATCCGCTGTGCGCGTCTCTACGGTCCCGTCTTCCAAGGTCCGTGTCGTCTCTTCGACCTTATCGGGGAGCCCGCTGATAGCGGCCATCAGGGCTTCATGCCGGGCGCGGAGTTCTTCGCTCTCCCGGGCAAGCGTTTCCTCAAGCGTTTCTTCGGGCGGGTTGTTGTGGCCTGCTGTCGGTGTTTCTTCGGTCGTCATAGTCGTTCTCCTGTTAAGATTTCGTGGTTTTGTCTTCAATAATGAGTGCCACGTTTTTCATGTAATCGATCATCGGTGTGCCGTCTGTCGCGAGCATGTGCGGCAGGAAGACGTGATCGAACGTCAGTATTCCGGTATCGATAGCGGTGATCTGGCCCTTCACCCAGTCCCGCAGAATCGAATTGACGGCGATCATGCCCTGGTCGAGTGCCTTCTGTTTCCACTGCTCCTGTGAAGACTTCCGGCGGTGATTGTATGGGCTCTCTTTCAGGAAGCCCTGCGCCCACCCTTCCGCCGAAGCGCGCAACTCGATGTTCCGGCCCTTGTAGGCGAACGCCAAAAGCAGTTCATGCTTGGCGAAATTGTCCATGAACCCCACGCTCTCGCAGCCGAACTGCTGCAAGAGCTTGCGGATCTCGCCCCGGGCCGCCTCCCCGGTGCTCGCATTGGCGTAAGGGAACGTCATTCGACAAACTCACCGTATCCGCGGTCGCCTTCGAAACCGCCAATATGATCCCGCGGGGCATGGTTTTCGGTGGCGTTACAGTACAGACCGCGCAGATAGGAGATTTCCTTATCCTTGCTGGCAAGCTCGGCCTGGGCGGTCATCAAGCGCGCCATCTGGGTATGCACGGAATCGTTCAGCCCGGCGATTTCAAGGATGTGACGCTCGCGGAGTGTCAGATTTTCATCCCGTAAATTACTGACGGCGACATCGGCTTTGTCGAGAACGTCGCTTAACGTCTTCTCGGCGGTCTTGGCGTCTTTGGTGGCCTGCTTTTTAATGCCGGCCACCACCAAAACGAGTTCTTTCTTTGTGAGGTTTTTTAACATCGCGGTTTTTCCTTGAGGTTCAGTTGTATCGGATTATTTCTTCGGCCATATGGCTATGGCTATCACCACTATGATGATGACGGCGGCGATCGCGAGTATCTCGGATGCGGTCATAGGGCTTTCCTAAAAGGTTGGTATATCGAGGGTATTCACGTCGACTGCCGGTTCTGCCGCCGGCGCCGGTTCGTCTATGGGCCGTGATTCAGACACGGGCCGTTTCGGGTTTGCTTCGGGCGACTCCGGGGCGTGGGTCAGCGCCCAGGCGTAAAGCTTTATCATGTAATCGTGCTCCGCCTCGCTGATCGGGTGCCTCGCACAGTGCGGCCATACCCATTGCATCGGGACCATCCGCCCCAGCCGGATAGCTACCGTCATATGCGGCCCGCCCCGCCCATCGGGCTCGTATGGCACACCGTCCACCACCTTCGCGAACATGATCCTGATGGGGACCAGCGGGCCGCGGAGCACCATGCGGGATTTATAGTATCCGCTGATCGGCCTATCAGGATGGACGGGTTTCATGGCTTGCCTGCCAATCCGCAGAATCCCTTTTGTGGAATGCCGTTCGTATTCCCCGATGCGTTCACACTTTTAGCACCCCAGCGCCACGCCATGCACTTAGAGGCTATGCATAGGGTGAAGCCTTCACTTCCATCTTTGTTCATAGTCCTGTTAAACGCGCCGGCTTCGTCCCGTTCCTGCAAGTTCAAATGCCGTGCAAAAGGGCACCACGCCACCAGCGCCTCCGCCTCTGTATGGCCTGTCATTTGATCTTCCCTTGAACATCCAATTGCGCCAGCTTCCGCTTCGCCGCGTTCAACACGTCGACGAGTTGTTGCTCGACCATCTGGAACGGGATACGGAATTTGACCTCGTTTCTGTTGTAGGAGTGGCCGCTTTTTTCCAATTCCAAAGTGACGGTCCATGCGTCGCCTACCGCTTTACGTTTACGAAGCAGCTCCAGCCGCATGAAAGCATCGCTCACATTCGACTGGGCGGATTCAAGGCGACCCGCGAGGCGCGCAATTTCATGCACTTCCTCGGTCGTTAAACTGTGGATGTTATTCATCTGGACTGCTCTCCTGTTCATTCAGTTCGGCAACAAGGCCTTCGTATTGCTCCCGCACATCGGGGGGCACATCGTCATAGGGAATTTCTTCCCATGCATCCTTAACGAACCCCCTGACGGTTGCCGGGTTTTCGTTCACCGTCCAGACGCCGCGGTTCTCGCGACGATACCGGACCTTCGGCGTCCGCTTTGAATAATACCAGCGGGCATAGGGTTGGTTTTTGGAAAGGTTTGGACTGTTTTCCATTCCCCGAGATTAAGCCGCACTGAATTCCCAAGTCAACAATTCATTTAAAATTTAATTGGTAAATGTGTTTCGCGTTTCAGGTTGACGAAAAAGACCCGTGCGCTGTAATGTTCCGCCATGCAATTAAATTCATGGCTTCAAGCCCATAATATGACCCGCAAGGCTTTCGCTGAGACAATCGGCAAAGCCCCCCCTTACATCACACAGATCTGCGATGGGTCAGTTTGGCCTGGGCGAGACGCAGTGAAATCCATCACCAAAGCAACGGGCGGTGCGGTGACGGCAAACGATTTTGTTGACCTGCCTACCGAAGACGACAAAACAATTCCCACCTTTTAAGGAGCTATCACTATGTCCGATCAGTCCATGACCCTTTTGGGCCAAACAACCACGATTTCCTATGATGCGCCTAAAAACGCGACATTCGATCAGTGGTATGAAGACGGGAAGAAATTGCAGGGTGCCTCTGCTTCTCTCGCTTTCTGGTTCGGTGACTGGTTCATCTACGGGGAACGGCACTTCTCGAAAGACGATATGTATATGCAGGCAATCGAGGAAACCGGGAACCGGACAAAAACCTTCCAGAACTGGATTTCTCTTTGCAAAGGGATACCCGAAGAAGACCGTGTTCCGGGCCTGTCCTTCAACGCACATTCCCTTGTCACAAAAATTAAGGACGTTGGCGACCGTAAGGCCATCTTGCGGGCCGTGCGGGAACACGGCGCCAGCCCCGCGGCACTGAAATCCGCAGTCACAGAATACGTTAAAAAACAACACCCTAAGACAAAATCCCGGACTCCGGGAAAGAAATCGAACGATTCTAAAGAACCGGAAATCATCGAACCCGAAATCATCGATCCCAAGAATGTGCCCGATACCGTTGCGCCTGCCGCAGAGGGTCTTACCATCCCCCACGAGGTGAAAGGCCTCGATCTCGCTGATATAGTTCTGCACATCAAGGACAACCTTTCGGACCCCGCCGAATACAAAGCCGACGAGAAACTGGGCGTCACCGCGAAGGAACTGTTCGACGCCATCAGGAAACTCAACAATATCTATATGTCCGTGTGGCCGCACAGCCAGCAACAGCCGGTCCCGAACAAACCCACCGCCAAGCAGATCGCCATATCCGTCGATCAGACGCCTATCCCGACTTTCGGTGGAGAAACACCCGCCGAAGCCGGTCCCGCGCCTGGGAACGCGCCTGACGCCGATGCGAACCCCTTTGCGGACGTTGATATCCCCCCGCAATACGACCGGACGAACAAGAGCGCGGCAGATGTCGCAGAGGCGGCCGTCGCGAAAACCAATTCACCGGCCTGACGCCGGCGGATAACTGAAACCACAACAGGAGCCCTAACATGGCAGAAGACGAAACCACGGCAGATGGTATCGAGGGGGGCGGCGCCAATGAGCCGTCTCGCAGCGATGTCATCATCAACGGATTTGCTTCCCGGTACGCGAAGGACAAGCAGATCGAGGCACAGGTGAAGAAGCACGTCACCCCGTTCAAAGATGATCTCGCGAAGATCCGCAAGGACATGAAGAACGATTTGAACGTGAACTCCACGGACCTGAACCTTCAATATGCGCTGTATAAGCGTAAGCGCGAGGCTCGGGAATTTATGGATGATGACGAGGGGCAGGGCGTTCTCGACGACCTGCAAATGGTCATGTTTGCCCTGGACGGCGAAGAAGCCGCGGAGGGTGAAGGCTGATGCAATTGATCCGGCAAGCCAACGAGACTCAATATACCGTGCTCGCGCTGGATCTCGCGACGGCAACGGGCTGGGCATTGTCCCGGCCCGGGTGCCCTCTCGAATATGGCACTCGCACATTCAAGTCTCAGACCCAGCAAATTCATAAGGGCCGTATGTGGAAAGAGGTTATCGCGTTCCTAAAGTCCAAGAACGAGATTGGCGACCCCATTACCCACGTTTTCCACGAACAGCCCGCCAAGTTTGAAAACTGGCATGCTACGGTCATCCTGCATGGGCAGGTTGCTATCGTACAACTCTGGTGCGCCCTCAAAGGCATACCGTGCCAAGACGTACCCATCGGCACGATCAAGAAACACGCCACCGATAAGGGTAATGCCAGCAAATCCGACATGATCGCCGCAGTCCAAGCCAGCGGGTACGATCCGAAAGACGACAACCAAGCCGACGCGATCGCCATCGCAGACCTTGCGTTGACCACCCTCAATCACAGGAGAAACGCCAATGCCCCAGAAAAAAACAAATCCGGTAATTCTAGCTAGGATAAAACGCTATACCGGCCAAGGATGTTCCGCCGGTGTGATAGCCCAAAGACTCGGTTCAAGCTGGACACGCAACATGGTCATCGGCCTAGCCCGGCGCCACTGGGATGGGCTCACTAACCTCAAGAAAATCATATTTGAGGAACGAGTTTTGGCCGCGAAAGAGGCCGCCGACTATGCGGTTGAAATTGGCAGAAGACTCCCGCCACCAGCAGAGCCTATCGGGGAAGAGGACCGGTTGCCCCGTAGCGGCCGGGCTCCAACCCCTGTCGATGAAAACGCAAACCCGCGCGTCTGTCGTGAATTGGAATGTCGCAATCCCAAACAGCCCGGGCACGGCTTCTGTGCCACGCACCTGACATCGAAGTTTCTGCTAAAACGCGCCGCAGAGGCCGCCCAATGAGCACCGCAGAACCCGGTTCGAGGAACCGTTCATCCGTCAACCGTCCGTCCGACGATCATTACCCGACACCCGTTGAGGCGGTCTATCCGTTGATCCGCACCCTCGCGCTCCCAAACAAGATCTGGGAACCGGCCTGCGGTGAGGGGCATATCTCCCGCGTTCTTGAGGAATATGGGCACAATGTCGTGTCGACCAATCTCATTGATCGGGGGTATGGAAAACCCAATGTTAATTTTCTCACCCAAAAAAGAGCCCGGGCAAAGTGTATTGTCACGAATCCGCCGTTCTCTCTGGACGAGGAATTCATTGAACACGCTTTCCGCCTGGGCGTTGATGTCGCAGCGTTCTTCCTGCCCGTCAAAAAACTGTGTGGGCAGGACCGATACAAGCGCATCCACGGGCCGACGCCGCCGGCTCTGGTTCTGTGCTTTGTCGAGCGGATCACGTTCTACGCCGGGGATACCGCTGTCGAGGATCAACCGGGATGGAGCACCGAAGACTTCGCATGGTTTATCTGGCGCAAGGGTTTCAAGGGCAAGCCGACGATAGGTTGGCTATCCCGGGATGACGGTGAACAGCGCGATATGTTCCTGCCCGAGCCCAACGGGGGGATTGTCAGATGAACGAGGAAGAACAGTTCTTCATGCCGCAGAACCCAGAAGCCGAAATGGCTTTGCTCGGTTCTATATTGGAGCGGAACCTTGGTTTCGACGATTCCGCCGACATCATCCAGCCCGAGCATTTCTACGATCCGTTCCACGGCTATATCTATAAGATTATCAGCGACACGATCCGGGCCGGGCGCACGGCAAACCCCGTCACACTCAGGCAATACCTCGACACGGCGGAGTTCGAGCACCGGGGCGGGCACAGATACCTAATCCAGTTGGTCGGCTATTCACTCACCACGGTCAACAATCGGGAATATGCCGAAACGGTCTTCGATTGCTATATCCGCCGGCAGGTCGTGCAGATCAGTGAGGATATGAGGGTGCGCGCGCTGGGCGCGGAGACGGATACGTCTGCAGTCCAGATGGTCGAGGGTATCGAGAGGGAGTTATCCGATGTCGTGACCAGTGGCACACCGCAGCGGGGTTTCGTCACATTCGATGATGCGATCGACGAAACGCTGTCGAAGATGGAATACGCCTATAAGAACAAGGGCACGTTCTATGGCACTCGCACCGGCTTCCCAACGCTCGACGGAAGGCTCGGCGGCGGATTAGGTGACACGGATCTTGTTATCCTCGCCGGTCGCCCTGGGATGGGTAAAACCGCATTGGCGACAAATATCGCCTTCAACATAGCTACGGCAGATCCGGTAGAGGATGAAGACCCCCCCGGCGTTGCGTTCTTCTCGATGGAAATGTCAGACGAACAGCTTACCCAGCGCATCCTTGGCGAAGTGTCGAAGATACCTGCTAACCTGATTCGGGCTGGTGACATATCGGGCACCCAGTTTCTTGATGTCGTGAACGCTCGCAACAAGATCCGCGGGGCTCGACTGTTTATCGACGACACCAGCGGGATCGACGTTCACACCTTGAGCGCCCGCGCCCGGCGCCTTAAACGCAAACACAATATCCGCCTGATTATCATCGATTATCTGCAATTGATCCAAGGCAGCAGTGGCAAGAAGGGCGATACGAACCGGGTAGGTGAATTGAGCGAGATCACCCGGAACTTAAAAACGCTGTCAAAAGATCTGAATGTGCCGGTCGTGGCGCTGTCCCAACTCAGTCGCGCCGTCGAAAATCGTGAAGACAAACGGCCCTATATGTCGGATCTGCGGGAATCGGGCTCCATCGAGCAGGATGCTGATATCGTCATGTTCGTCTATCGCGATGAATATTACATCGAGCGGGATGAACCCAAAACGAAACGCGATCGCGAGGATGAAAAGAGCTTCCAGAAACGTCGGGGTATATGGGTCCATCGGGGCATGAAAGCTAAGGGCATGGCAGAGGTCATCATCGGCAAACAGCGCCACGGTCCTACGGGAAAGATCAATATGCGGTTTATCCCAGAATTTACCAAGTTCGAGGATATTCCGGCGGAACAGGTCCACACATTTGAATTACCCCTTACTGACGAACAAATTGAAGGAATCGAGATATGAGCATCCAAGCAGTAGGCTGGTGCCTTGAACTGGAAGACCCCGAATTGAAGCCGGCCTCGCGCCTCGTTCTGGTGGCTGTCTGCAATTATTCCGACGAGAACGCCGCGTGTTTTCCGTCACAGAAGAAGCTCGGCAAGAACACGGGGATGACCGCCCGAACGGTGCGTAGCCATTTGCAGATTCTTGAGGATCTTGGCTATATCACGCGCGAGCATCGCCAGCGGGAGGATGGGTCCAGAACAACGGATCTGATACGTGTCTGGTCAAAACCCAAAGGGAAAAATCTTCCGGTAGGCCAAGGGGAAGATTTAGACAATCCAAAGGGAAAGAATGAACAGGCCAAAGGGAAGCTGTCTTCCCCCCTAAATGAACCGTCACTAGAACCGTCACTAGAACCGTCACCTTTATCGGCGCCGAAGGGTGCGAGGAAGACTTATCCCGCTGACTTCGAAGCTCTCTGGGCAGCATGGGATGCATACGGCACAACCATCGGCGTGAAGGGTGAGGCGTTCCCAGAATGGGTGAAGGCAGCGAAGCATGTCCCGGTCGGGCAAATGATCGATGCTGTGAAATCCTATTGCGCCAAATCCCGCAAGAAAGACAGTTACACGAAACACGTCTACCGGTGGCTCAAGGCCCGGGGCTGGGAAGACGAGATCGGCTCCACGGAAACGGGCGCTCCTGAAATGTCTCTGCAGGAGCTCCGAGAGGACGGTTATCGTAAAAGCGGGTATTGGCTCGCCTCCTGGGGAGATCGGCCCAGCGGACCTGCCGCAGCCCCGGGAGAGGGTGCATGAGCAACAATCCTACCGCCCACCGAAACGCGCACATCGTTGCTATGCGTGTCCAGGGGACGACTTTCAAGGATATCGCTGTTATTTGGGGGATATGCCCGGCTCGCGTGGGCCAGATATGTCGCGCCTATCGCCATAAAAACAGGAAGGCAATTCCCCGACTGAGCTTAAAGGTGGTGAACAGGGCTGTTGTCGATGCCACGGGAGAAGAAGATGTGCGGGACACTTGGATTGAATACGATGTTTGGGAGAGATACGTCAACGACGAGCATTATTCTGAATTGGCGGGCCGGGATCGCATAAAGCGGCAGAGGAAGATGGCGGAACAAAATCGGCTGAAACTGGTCGACGACATAGAAATCTTAGAACGGGAGATACTTCGATCGAAGCAAAGGACATCAAATCTCGTTATTGAAGTGACGCTAAAGGAGGTACAGCTTAAAGATTTGTTATCGGCTAAAATCCGACAACACCTTCGCTGATAATCCCCGGATTAACGGGCGAACACGTCCTGATACCAGTCCTTCGCGACATCGAGTTTATCCATTTGGTCATCGGTGAGGCTTTCCAAGAACGCACCGCGGTCCTTGATCGCCACGCCGCCCAGGGGATGCGCCCGCTTTATCGACCGGCCGATACGTTCCGTGCCCATGCCAAGTTCTTCCATTGTTTCGAGCGCGGACGCTTCGGCCTTCTCGTCTCCGAACTTCCGGGCCTTGCGCCATTTGTAGAGCGCATCGGATGACGGCGTGGAGAAATTTGAGCTACCGGTCGATCCCTTCGTTTCGCGGACCCAATCGTGAGCCAGACCCTTCATTTCGTTATAGGCCGTCTCGCCGGGGTCGCGGGTGTTCACCACGGTATTCACAAGCGACTGACCATATCCGCGGGTCGGGGCGCCTATGGCTTGGTCATATTCATGCTCGATGCTGAATAGCTGGGCAAGGTTCCGCCAGCGATCGCGCACAGATCTGGGCTCGAACACATCGGGCCATACCTTCACGCCGAAAGCCAGTTCTACCGGGGCCATGATAACCGGCGTCAAGCCAGTAACGACGCGGTTGACGGGGGCCCGGCCTAGTGCTTTGGCGCTTTCGTAAGCCGTTGCTTTCCCGCTTTCGACGGCGCTGATCCCGCCGGCGATGTCAGACAGTCCGATCAACGAGAGCGCGTCCGAGAAGGCACCCTGGAAGCGGACAGTCAAAACGCGGCCGTCTGCATCCCTGAACGGCAAAACAACGTGCATCCGGGCCTTGTCGTCTTCGGACAGTTCATCCTCAAGGTCGCCCATCAGGAGATTGTTCCAGACCTGCACGGTGATATAGAGCATCGACATGCGGAGCATGAGCCACGCGGTCTTGCGCGCGCCGGCAGATACCGCCAGACCGCCGCCCACGGCGAGTCCTTTGCCGACACCCTGCCCGAAGGCGTTGCTCGTCAAACGCCAGTAACGCTTGGTATTGATTTCCAACCATGACCAGAACGGGATGAAGTGCCGGCGCAGCCCGGCGCCGTAGTACGAGATTGCACCATAATCACCAACCATATCGCGGGCAGCGAGCGCGGCCTTGTCTTTCAGATCCGGCACGGCGTCTATCATCTTCGGCACAGACGCGCCGTAACCGATTTCGGCCATAGTCTTGCCGGCGTTAAGCTGATTTGTGTATTCGATATACGCCGCGTACCGCAGGATGTTTTCACGCCACTGGGTAGCGCCCTGCAATGTCCGCCAGACCTTGCCGAGCGATCCAATCGTCACCTTGTTGATAGGGCCGCGTGTGCCGTCCAAATGCGCGAACTGGGACAGGTGGTTGATGTCGGGGATTTCCTGCGCGGTTAGCCCGGAATCGAATACACCGCGCTCTACGGCCTGCATATACAGATCGCTTGGCGCCTTCTTCTGGCGCATCACCGCATACAATTCCTTCGATGCCCGGCCGAAGTGCTTAACGATCCGGGGATTACCGGCGAGCACGGCGTCGAGATCGCCCGAAATGTTGTTGAGATTGTATTTCAGGACGCGGCGGGGGTTAATCAGAACCCAGCGTTTCCACTGCCGCAGCGGGGAATCGAACAGGAAATTGACGATATTGCCGGAGTACGTGTCGCCCAGGCCGTTCAGCGTCGCAGCCAGCTCGATCGGAACGACAAGCTGATACTTCTCGCCGCCGACCGCCAGTTGTTCTTTGACCTGCGACCGCATGCCGGCAGACATCAGGGCCGCCATTTCCGCAGGGATATCCTGCCCCTGCTCCAAGTGCTGCATGAATTTATCAACCACATGCTCGGATATCGTTTTCGAGACGAACATATGCTTGCCCGGCTCGGGCTGCCAGATCGTGTATCCATCGGGCGCGAACTTCTTCACGGCGCTGGTAACATCGCTGGGGTCCATGTAACGCTCGCCCAGCATTTGCCGGACTATTTCCTTGCGCCCGGTAATGGCCTTGAACACCATTCCGGCACCCATCGCGCCCGGCTGGTCGTTATCCATGATCCATGACAGAAACGGGAACAGCTTGCCCTCGTTGTCGGCTAGGCCGGCTTCCAGGCTATTGGCTATCTTCTCGAACTCCGCGGGGATGTCCTGCATGTTGCCGACTGCACCGGAGATCTTCTGCATCCCGATCGCGATGCTCTTGCGAAATTCCATAAAGATTTCGTTGATCGGGCTCGTCTGCCGGCCGCTGCCGGTGGTGTAGCCGTTTTCCTTCATATCCATATCGAGCAGGTTTTTCAGGTTTTTATCGTTCTCCGCCTTTGCTTTGGCGAGCACGGCGTCACGGACATTGTGCTTGGATTTCTTCAGCCAATCGATCGTCTTCGCTTCCGTGATGCCGGAAAGCGCCTTTTGCATCCACTCGAACTCCGCTTCCAGCAGGTTCGCGTTGATGTCGAGCGTTGATCCCATGCGCCGCGCCCAGTATGGCTGTTTAACTCTCTGCCCGGTCTTTGTGGCGGG
>Ga0075117_1000104_pt1 | contig 58559 bp, 47 predicted proteins | sample AntAceMetag02UKJ_FD_69789 | JGI IMG/M metagenome (GOLD analysis project Ga0075117, IMG submission 69789) | Saline lake microbial communities from Ace Lake, Antarctica - Antarctic Ace Lake Metagenome 02UKJ | ecosystem: Environmental > Aquatic > Non-marine Saline and Alkaline > Saline | place... | reverse complement strand
CATCATAATTGCATGCCATCATATCCATACAACCTTGGACAGTTCCCATTCCTCCACAATCACCACATACATCATCATATAAACATGAACCATCGTTAACATTTGCGCTGGAGTCATAATTACACGCATCAAAATCAGTACAGCCCTCGTTACATCCTACATATGTGCAGCTATTATCATTACAATCTGCTCCTGAGTCGAAATTGCAAGCATCTGGATCAGTACAACCAGACATCTCTGTTCCTCCACAGTTTCCGCATTCATCATTGTATTCACATGACCCATCATTACATCCGCTCCAGAATGTATAATTACATGCGTCTTCATCATTACAACCTGGGTAGCTACATAAATCAGCCGTGTTACAAGTTGTGTTAGCCATATCATCATAATTGCATGCCATCATATCCATACAACCTTGGACAGTACCCATTCCTCCACAATCACCACATACATCATCATATAAACACGAACCATCATCCATAGTAGCATCTGCATTATAGTTACAGGCATTAAAATCAGTACAGCCATCTTCTCCGAGGCAATTATCATAACGATTCTGACATACATTATCCCAGCTAGTCTCTATACAGAAAGAGTCTTCAGTAAGAACGGATAATGCACAAGACTGATCAGCCAAAACGTATCCCTGCGGAGCGCCATCGCATGAGTTGATCATTGGGGTTGAGCTAGCAGAAGGTACTAAGGGGATGTACCATAATCCAGACGAAGACCAAGTGCCGCCCCAACCACTCAATACAACTGACTGATCTGTGGTGAACGCTAAGTACATAGATCCGCTATATGCAACTAAAGTAGGAGGTATAGCAGTTCCATTAAAACTACCAAGTAACTCACCAGAAGTATTAAAACCATCATAGACACTAATAAAATCACAGCAATTCTCCATATCCATATAGTCGAACGTAAAGGAAATTTCATCTGGGCTATCTAATGGCTGAATAATCCATCCTTGATTTACATCGTTCGGGTATTCAACCAAGCCATCATCAAGATAACCGGCACACTCCGTTAAAGTCCCATAAACGGTAGAAGACCAATATGCATCGAAACCAGCACTAGTATTGCTGCCATCGGAAGAAAATGTGATAAAAATTTCTTGTCCTGTACTCGTTACTTGTTCGGGAATATCGCTACCAGAAAACTCACCTAGGAGAGGAGCTAACACATCTGTTCCATCGTAGATACGCACAAAATCCCAATTCACTTCTGTACTGAAATTGTAAAAGCCTACAGCTACAAACCCGCCCTGAACAGGCGTGGTAATTAGCCAAGAGCATTCCGTGTTATTATCGTAATTCATTGTACCACTGCCATCGGCAAAATAGCCATAGTATCCCTGATTGTCTACTTCTCCGCATTGCGCGAAACTATTGAGACCTAAAAAGGCAAGGATTAATAGAGAATAAAGTTTTTTCATTTTTTTGTTATTTTTTTTTCGTGGTGGACATCGTTTATCCCACACTACAACTAGCGTGTAAAATTACATAGGTGTTAGACATTATGAAATAGGTACAAGTACCCAAATCACTAGGTACTGGACCCTAGTGAAGATTGAAAAACAGCAAGTAAGATTAAAACCGAAACACTAAAAAAATTCAAAAGGAGTACTCAAAACTCTAACCTTTACAGCGGATAATACATAAGCTGATTACCGCACTAAATCTACTCTAATGGGTATAAGCTAAAGGCAGAGAGACTGTCAAGACTCCGCAGAGTGGCCATGAGACAAAACCAGAAAGTTATCTCAGGTTATTTATTATTCAACTGATGTGCTAAATAGACCCCTTTACTTGCACAAGCTTGAATTAAATAACCTCCAGTTGGCGCATTCCAGTCTAGCATTTCTCCAATGCAAAAATTGTTCTTTACTTTCTTTAATTCGAAATTGGAGTCTACAGCATTTAAGTTGATTCCTCCAGATGTAGATATTGCCTCATCCACGGGAGCCAAATCTATAATTGTCAGAGGGAATTTCTTGATAAATCTGGCCAATGCCTCAACGTCTAAAAACTCTTCCTTTGTCAAGGTAACCTTTATGATTTCTATTACTGTTCGGGATAATTTTATTTTTTCTTTTAAAGTAACCGTAGTTTTTGATTTTGATTGAGCTAATTTTTGAATTAGAACCGATAAACTAAGCGTTGGCTTAAAATCCACATAAACAATCACTTCATTTTCTAAAGCTAAAGCTGCTTGTATTTCGGGGCTTAATCCATAAATAGCATTGCCCTCTATTCCAAATTTAGTAATTACCGCTTCACCTTTCTGGACTTTATTCTGTAGTGAAATTGAAATGTTTTTTAGCGGTTTACCTTCATTGTTCTGGATAAACTTTTCGGGCCAATTAATTTTAAAAGCACAATTTGATGATTTAAAAGGCAATGTGCTCACGCCTTTTTCATTAAACACATCTAACCAAGAACCATCTGAACCTGTTACCTTCCAACTTCCACCGCCTAAAGCAAAAACAGTATAGTCTGCTTTTATAAATTCATTGGAATTGAGTTCTAATGAATTTTCTTCACCCCAATCAGTGAAGGTTTTATTAAATTCAAATTTGACATTTTTCTCTATCAAATATGCTTCTATACATTTCAAAACTTCAATGGGCTTGATTCCTTTTTCAGGAAAAACCTTTCCACTACTTCCAATAAAAGTTGGAATCCCTATGCTTAAAAACCAAGATATTAAAGCGTTATTGCTAAAGTGATCCAAAGCGTCATCTAAAAATGAAGATGGAGTATACTTAGATTTGAAACTAGAGAGATCTTCAGAATGCGTAAGATTGAAGCCTCCGTCTCCAGCTACCAAAAACTTACGCCCGAGAGAAGTCTTTTTTTCATAGATGGTAACATTATAAATGTCCGTGTTTAAAAATGCCGCTAGGAATAAACCTGCCGTTCCTCCCCCTATGATGGCCACCTCTTTTCTCATAGGTCAAAGATTGTTCTTTTTTAATCGCTCACAATTTTTAGGTGTGAATTTTTAACTACTGGAGATTGAAGTATAATTTCTTTTTACATCTTGAAATTTCTCACTTCGTAAATCGGGCTATTCAAACATCAGCAATGCTTTCTAAATTACTGATTTCAGTGTGATGGAGTTGACCCTAACTCACCAGCATTCGAATTACTACGCATAATCATGAGAACCATCAAAAGCACCACAGAAACTATAGAGCACGCACAAGCAATAACTACACAAGACAACATATTGTTGAAGGTTTAGTCTTTCACTTATCTTTATGACTCCATTAATCGAGAAATTGCATGAACTTTATTAAAACCCTTGTACTTCTCGTTTTATCATTCTCATTTTTCTCAGAAGTATTGACCCAAGAATGCGATACTATGCATATTCAGTTGAATACAGAAATTTGGGCAGAAGAGGTGAGCTGGAGCATCACTGATCTGGAAGGCGAAATTTTAGTGACGGAAACTGAATTTGAAGATGATTCCGTATATCTAACCTCACTATGTATAGCGCCAGGATGTTACATCTTTAACATGTATGATACTTACGGAGATGGATGGCAGGGTTCGGAGTACCGATTATTTGACTCCAACAATGAAGTGATCCAAATCGGTGAACTGAGTGATGGTTTTGAAGGCTCAGATTATTTCAGTTTGAATAGTGTGTGCGGCTGCACTGATAGCTTGGCTTCTAACTTTGACCCACAAGCGGAGACCAGTGACGGGTCTTGTTTTTACTGCGAAGAGAATAACCTTACTTTCCAGCTTTCAACTGGCATTTGGGCCGAAGAAATTTCTTGGGATCTAAGTGATTCATTGGGAAATATTTTATATGAGGGCTCAAGTTATCTTGACAACACTATTTACTTGGACTATTTCTGTCTTCAAGATGCATGCTACACCATCAATATGTATGACAGTTATGGTGATGGCTGGCAAGGAGGAGAATTTACTTTATTGAATAATGAAGATCAAGTCATTTCAACCGGTTTCGTGACAGCTGCCCTATTTGAAAGTAGTACTGTGTTTTCAATTAATGGTGATTGCGCTATTCCAGGCTGCCTAGAACCTACAGCCGCTAATTATAATCCAATAGCCAATTACAATGATGGAAGCTGCGCATTAGTTTCAGATAATGTATCACTCCTTGGACATTGGTCGAAAGACTCACTTGTTCTTAATAGCATAGGTGGTAGTTATACAGAAGTATACGGAACAGTCATTAACAATCGAGAATATGGAATTATAGGTTCTACTGCAGGTACACACATTGTAGATGTAACAGCGCCAGAATTGAGCTCAGAAGTTGTCTTTATCCCAGGTGCTTTCAACGGAACCTCTGTCGTTCACAGAGATTATCACACCTACAATAACTTTCTATATGCCGTATGTGACCAGGGATCAAGTACACTTCAAATAATTGACATCAGTAACCTTCCAGAGTCGGCAACAGTAGTCTACGACTCTGACGAATTATTCTCTAGAACACATAACATTTTCATTGATACTTTAACGAGTAAACTATATGCAGTATCGGCAAGCGGGAACTTATTCTCTTCATCACTTCTTGTCTATGACATTTCCAATGAGACAAATCCAGTCTTTCTCTATGATATGAGCAGCGACTTCTCAAGCTCACATGATATCTATGTTGAAAATGACACCGCTTTCGTGAATGCTCCTGGATTAGGTCTGTTGGTCTATGATTTTAGTGGCCTAGAGCCACAGGTTATCGGAGCACTCAATGACTACCCATCTCAAGGCACCAACCATTCTGGCTGGCTCGACAACGAACGAGATGTTTACGTTTTTGCAGATGAAAATCATGGCTTAGATTTAAAAGTATGTGATGTTTCTGACTTGACAGATATCACTGTTGAAAGTACTTTCAATAGCGATGTCGACCCTCAATCTATTCCTCATAACCTGATTATTCGAGATAATTACGCCTTCATTTCTTACTACCATGATGGTTTACAAATATTTGATATATCAGACCCAACAACCCCAATCAAAGCTGGATATTATGATACTTACCTCCCTAATTCTCACCAAGGATATGCAGGAGCGTGGGGAATATACACCGACCTCCCTTCTGGAAACATCTTAGTTTCGGATGTGATGACAGGTTTATATGTTCTTAACTTCGAACCTGAACAATTAACTATTTGTGAAGGAGATAGTGTTTTAGTTAATGGAGATTATGAGTCTGCTTTCGGTGTTTATATAACAACAGTTTCTGACTCAACCTTTATTGAAGATATTCTGGTAACGGAATTAGAAACACTTTCAAATTCATATTCCTTCGAGAATTTGAATCTAACTCTTGGTGATAGTATTCTACTTGGCTCGGAGTATTATTCGGAGGATGGTATATACTCCTACTCCATAGAAAACAGTATGGGCTGTGATAGTATAATCACATTCAACCTTTCATTTGCTGTTGGGGTAAATGAAATGAATTTCAGTAAAGGTCTTAGCCTTTATCCAAATCCGTTTTCGAGTTCCGCATTGTTTAAGTTTGAAAATCCTGAGCAATCAAAATTTTCCTTGGAAGTCTATAACACCCAAGGTGCTCTCGTTCGCCAGATATCTGATATAAGAAGTGATGAATTTCTTTTTCAGAAAGAGGATTTAAGCAAAGGAATGTACTTTTTTCACCTTCATTCTGAGAGTAGTCATTATCGAGGAATGCTCTTACTGGAGGAATAACAGTAAGACTAAAGATGGATCTTTCTACTCGGCCACTTCTCCAAACAAATCATAGAAATCTGCAAAAATGATTCTCACATACTGATTTTTCTACAGAGATTCCTAGGAAAGGACAATTTTCATTATTTCATACTCCGATTGACCATTATATTCAATATACTCATCGAATAATAGATGAGAGCTGCGAAAAAAAGGATAGAGAAAGCCAGTTGTCTTAGCTTGAAGCATCAATCTCTTCTATCATTTTTACTGCTTCAATTCTTGGAGGATATCTTTTAGAAACGATATACCCTACAATCATAGCTACAGCAAATGATGGTGCTAGAACATCAAGTGCCTTGAAATACTCCCCAATAGTATCCATTTCTTTAAATACAAAATTGAAAAGAATAACTGATACAAATCCCGCTATCATAGACGCAATAGCTCCTTTTTCAGAATAACCCTTCCAAAAAAGAGAGAGAATTACCACAGGACAAAAAGTGGCCGCTATTCCTGACCAACCAAAAATAATGACCCAAAAAACTTGCCTATCTGGAGACACATAGTTCATGATCATAGCAATGATTAAAGCAGTGAATGCCATGATGATTGTAGAAATTCTAGAAATTCTCGTTAGGTCTTTATCTTTTAATTTTGGACGGAAAATCTTCTGATAAAAGTCACGTGTAATAGCACTAGACGCTAGTATTAACAGTGAATCGATAGTAGACATTATAGCTGATAATACAATGGCAATAAAAACAGCAACCAGAAGCGTAGGCAAAAAGCTTTCGGTGATCATACTCAAAACGTCTTCTCCATTATTTCCTAAAATTGCTTCTGGATCATCACCACTCTTAGTGAAATACAAACGCCCAAGAATACCAATAGTAACCGCAGCTGCATCTGTGAGTAAAGTAAAAACAGCAGCTACCCATTTTCCTTTGTCTATTTCCTTAACGTCTTTTATAGACATAAATCGAACGTACACCTGCGGGGAACCAAGAAAGCCTAATCCTATCATAGAGAACCCTAAAATTGTAAACAGGTTCATCCAAAGATCTGAGCTTCTTCCCATCACTTGAGTTAAGGTTGGGTCTATAGCGTAAAGCCCTTCTACTACTCCTGTGCCATGATCCATAGAAAACCAAACTACTATAGGCAAAAGAACTAAACCGAGAAACATAAGTAATCCTTGAAATAGATCTGACCAAACTGCCGCTACAAAGCCTCCAATAAAAATGTATGTAAGAACAATGAAAAAACCAATAAGAGCACCTAATTTATAGTCAATTCCCAGCATAGATTTGAAGGCTACTCCAGTAACATCTATTTGCGAAGCCACATAAATCACAATGAAAATTACGAGTATGGATGCGGCTACAATTCGAAGTGTGTTGGTCGTTGATTTGAAGTGACTTTGAAGATAATCGGGGATGGTAATAGCTCCATAACTGTCAGATCTCTTCTTGAATCGCTTAGCCATGAATTGCCATGAAACAATGACTCCAAGAAGCTCACCAGCAACTACCCAATAGCTGGAAAAACCAGCCATAGCTCCCATTCCGGTCAACCCTATGAGCAACCAACCAGATTCACCTGTAGCTCTGGCCGAAAAAGCAACTGCCCAAAAACCCATTTTCTTTCCGCCAACATAATAATCGCTCATGCCCTTGATTCTGCGAGAAGCCAAAATCCCAATTAGGAATAAGACTCCTACGTAAAGAGCTAGAACAGATATCTTAATTACTAAGTCTTGGTCCATCATAATGAATGAAGTTTGAGGTTTAACTAATTTGACAGTCTAAACCACTATAAAACATACTTGAATAGTGGATTTGCAACAAGGTGCAAAATGGTCAAAAATATTGACAAATTTGAAAAATATTAATAACTACCTTTTCAATTAGTTATTAGGTAGGCCTAAAATTACTACTTTTGAAATATCTCTGCGGTTGGGATTTCATGCCGATATAATTCTTTTTATTTGGGAATTGACTTAATAGATACCCCTTGAATTAGCAGAAAAAAAGGTGATAACCCATTTTGAATTCTATTGAACAGGACCAACAAACACATCAGTCAATAAACGAGTTAGTCACCTCTTTAACTGAAGAGGACAGGACAAATTACAGTCGAACAATTCGTTCATTTAACGCACACATTAGTTCCTTTGAGTCCTTCTGCTCTTGGTCCAGTGAGTCATACACTCGAAATTGTATCGTTGAAAACGAAAAATTTCAACTGATCCTACTTTGTTGGGAAGAAGGTCAAAAAACTCCTATTCACGATCACGGTGGCGAAGAGTGTTGGGTAAAAGTTATTCAAGGTGAGCTTAAGGAAACGATTTACAAAGTGAATTCTTCTGGTGAACTCGATACGATCAAAACATCCAATTATAAAACAGATGACGTTTCATACATGATTGATTTTATGGGATGTCATTGTTTAGAAAATGTATCCGCTGGTAAAAGTATGACCCTACACTTATATGCAAAGCCAATTCACAATTGTAATTTGTTTGATGAGAAATCAGGAAAATCTGTACGTAAAAAACTTTGCTACAGCACAGTACCTGAATACATAACCGATTTAACATAATTCACATGTCAAGTATAAGTAATGATTTAGTTCTATTCAATGAATTAGTTGAAGTCTTAATAAATGAAGAAGAGAACCATCCAGTAGCTGATAGAATAGATCCAGACAAACTCTATGATACAGTTGATCTTTCTTTGAACCCTTCTGCCATTATTGATGATGAATTTAAGAAAGTACTGAAAGATGTGCTGGTTTCTACCCCGAAAACCGCCACAAGCCTATTCTTTAACCAACTTTTTGGAGGTAGACAAAGCAAAGCTGTCTTAGGTGACTTACTAGCCGTGATGCTCAACAACAGTATGTATACATACAAAGTAGCTGGGCCTCAGGTTGGGATTGAACAGGAAATCATCAGACAATCTTGTGATCTAATCGGATATGGTGACCAAAGTAACGGAACGTTCCCTACCGGAGGTTCAATGAGCAATTACATGGCCTTGGTTATGGCTCGTGATGCAAAGGATCCGAATTGTAGATCAAAAGGTATGTCTAAACCAATGGTAGTTTATACCTCTCAAGAATCACATTATTCAAATGGAAAGAATGCTAGTTTTGCTGGAATCGGCAAAAACAATATTCGTTACATCGCAGCGGATTCAGGCGGACGAATGATTCCTGAGAAATTAGAACAACAAATCACTGAAGATATAAAAGAAGGTTTTATACCTACTTATGTAAACGATACTGCTGGAACTACTGTATTAGGAGCCTTTGATCCAATTGATAAAATAGCTGATATCACTGAAAAATACGGAGTTTGGCTTCATGTAGATGGAGCATATTGTGGAAGCGTAATTTTTAGTGATAAATACAAACATCTGGTAACTGGAATAGAAAGATCCAATTCGTTTAGCTACAATGCCCATAAAATGCTAGGAACACCTCTAACATGTTCAATCATTTTGGTAAATGACAAAAAGCACCTACATGACTCGTTCAGCAATCAAGCTGATTATTTATATCAAACAGACGGTGACGATTTTAATCTAGGTAAGACTTCTTTCCAATGCGGAAGAAGGAATGATGCCCTGAAATTTTGGACACTATGGAAATCACTAGGAACAAATGGATTAAAGCAGATTGTAGACCATCAATTTGAACTGGCAGATGTGGCTCGTGAATATATTCGAAACAATTCGAATTACACGCTGTACAGTTTTGATGATTCTATCTCAATCTGTTTTAACTATAAGGATTTAGATCCCTCAACTCTATGTACCGCGTTATATGAACATCAAGTTACTGTGGTTGGGTTTGGATCTTTTGAAGAGGACACTTTTATTCGACTGGTAACTATAAATGCCAATAACGAGAAAAATGATATTCTAAACTTCTTTAAAATTCTCGAAGAATTTGTGGAAAAGACTCCAAATTTGAAAAAAATAGAGGACAAAATTCACGAAGGCTCATAAATAATTTTTTTGGCGTTGCAATCTTGAGACTGAATAGACTCTACTCTCGATAAATGACGGAAACCTTATTGTAAGCCGTATCCATTAGAGAATTTGGCTAAAAGTTCAACCCTTTCTCTACCAAAATTTTAAATTCTTGAACTAAACCTAGGCTTGATTTATCAAACTACCGAAATCTGATTTAATTTTCATAGATTTAGGCATGGGGATATCCGTAAATGAGGATACCATAGTAAAAACTAACTATAAAATATAGATTTGATTACTCAGCTACCTCTCCAAACAGATCATAGAAATCTGCGGAAGTAATCTTAATATTTACAAAGTCTCCGATACGTACGTACTCATTTTCTGAGGAGATTCTAACTTCGTTGTCTACTTCAGGTGAGTCGTATTCAGTTCTCCCTATGAACTCTCCTCCTTCTACCTTATCTATCAATACTTTTAGCGTCTTACCCACTAAGGTTTGATTCTTATTGTAGCTAATTTGGCTTTGCAACGCCATGATTTCCTCTGCCCTAGCATGCTTCACTTCTTCTGGAACATCATCCTCCAACGTAAAGGCGTGTGTATTTTCTTCATGAGAATAGGTGAAGATTCCCAATCTTTCGAACTGCATTTCTTCTACCCAGTCTCTCATTTCTTCGAAGTCTTCTTGGGTTTCTCCAGGATAACCTGCAATTAGCGTAGTTCTAATAGCTATTTCGGGAGAAATCTCTCTGATGGCCCTAATGAGTTCTGTCGTTTTTTCTCTAGTTATTCCTCTTCGCATGGACTTCAGCATTTTAGTAGAACCATGCTGAAGTGGTATATCTAAATAGTTAGCTACATTCGGGTGATTCTTAATAGTATCGATCACTTCCATAGGAAAACCTGAAGGGTATGCATAATGCAGTCTTACCCACTCTATCCCTTCTACATCTGCTAACTTATTTACTAGCTCGTCTAAATTTCTCTTTTTATAAATATCTAAGCCGTAATAGGTCAAGTCTTGAGCTATCAAAAGCAGCTCTTTAACTCCCTTAGCAGCTAGTCCTTCTGCTTGCGCTACCAACTGTTCCATAGGCGTGCTTCTGTGTTTACCTCTCATAAGAGGAATAGCACAGAAAGAACAGGGTCTATCGCATCCTTCAGCTATTTTTAGATACGCAAAATGACTAGGTGTGGTCAATAGACGCTCACCCAGTAGTTCACTTTTATAGTCTGCTTTTAGTGTTTTTAATAACCGAGGTAAATCTCTAGTTCCGAAAAATGAATCTACTTGGGGAATTTCTTTTTCTAAATCTCCTCCATACCTTTGAGAAAGGCATCCTGTTACGTAAAGCTTGTCTACCTTACCTTGATCTTTAGCATCTGCATACTGCAGAATCATGTCTATAGATTCTTGTTTGGCACTTTCTATAAATCCACAGGTATTGATAATTACTATTTCAGCATTTGAGTCTTCCTCCTCATGCTTCACTTCAAACTCATTAGCCTTTAACTGAGCCATAAGCACCTCAGAATCATAAATATTCTTGGCACAACCTAGAGTTACTACGTTGACCTTATTTTTCTTAAGAGTTCTAGCTTTCATGAGTTCTTATTTTCCGAAAAGAGAGTCTACAAATTCTGTTCTATTAAACACTTGGAGATCGTCTATACCTTCTCCCACACCTATATAACGCACAGGTATTTTAAATGTATCCGATATTCCTATAACTACACCACCTTTGGCTGTTCCGTCTATTTTAGTTAATGCTAAAGATGAGACTTCTGTAGCTAAAGTAAACTGCTTGGCCTGTTCTACAGCATTCTGACCAGTAGAACCATCTAATACGAGCATAACGTCATGCGGAGCATCAGGAATAACCTTCTGCATTACACGCTTGATTTTAGTGAGCTCGTTCATTAAGTTCACTTTATTATGTAGTCTACCGGCAGTATCTATTATTACTATATCTGCTCCCTGTGCTTTTGCGCTTTCTAATGTATCATAGGCTACACTTGCAGGGTCAGCATTCATACCTTGCTCTACTATATCCACTCCTGCTCGGTCTGCCCAGATTTTTAATTGTTCCACTGCTGCTGCTCTAAATGTGTCTGCCGCTCCTAGAACTACTTTCTTCCCTCTTGACTTAAACTGATGCGCTAGTTTTCCTATGGTTGTAGTTTTACCTACTCCATTTACCCCTACTACCATCACTACGTATGGATTTCCATCTTTAGTTTCCGGTATAATAAAATCATCTTGGTTTAGTGCGTTAGATTCTTCTAAAAGAGCCGCTACCTCTTCTTTTAATATCCCATCTAACTCTGAGGTACTGGTATATTTATCTTTTTTTACTCTTTCCTCGATTCGTTTTATAATCTTTAGAGTCGTATCTACTCCTACATCACTAGTTACTAGGACTTCCTCTAAATTATCTAGAACTTCTACATCTACTGTATTCTTACCCGCTACTGCTTTGGTCAGTTTGGAAAAGACACTTTGTTTTGTTTTTTCTAATCCTTTATCGAGATTTTCTTTATTCTCTTTTTTCTTAAAGAATGAGAACATGTGCGATTTTTTAGGGTAAATAAAAAGGGCTTTTGCGAATATAGCAAAAGCCCTCTCAAAAAATATCTTTTATTTGAAATTAAGAATTGGCTGCGAACCACTCTTTTACTTCAACATTTAAAACGATAGCAGACCTAAAGCCATAAGCTCCAGTGTCAGCATTTTTAATCATTTTAATAACTCTGGTGTGTTGCTTACCTCCACCTTTCTGCAATGATGCTACTGTCTTCTTAGCCATGTCTTATTATTTTATCTCCTTGTGCACAGTGTGCTTTCTAAGGATTGGGTTGTACTTTTTTACCTCCATTCTTTCTGGAGTGTTCTTTCTGTTCTTCGTAGTAATATAACGCGAAGTTCCTGGTTGTCCAGATTCCTTGTGCTCTGTGCATTCTAAGATAACCTGTATTCTATTTCCTTTACTTTTTTTTGCCATAACGTGCTTTTCGGGTCGGCAAAGATACTACTTTATTCGCTATATAACCAAACCTTTTTTAGTCAAATTTAAGCTGTGTATTTTAAACCATCATTTGTTTAGAAAACCTTACACAAAAAATAGTCTAAACGGTACGATCAATTAAATTTGATAGATTGATATCATCGTTAACTCGCTTCAGAAATGGCTAGAAGAAAACCAGTGTTAAAGAACAAGAACAAATCAGCTGACCCAGCTGTTAAGTCTACTTCTAAAACTAAAAAAGTGAAAGCTACTCCAAGTACGAAAGGCCCTAACGCAATAACTAAGTTAATGGCTGATTCGCGTACTCCTAAAGTTTTAGGGTTTGGATTAATTATGACTTCCTTATTCCTGCTCGTTTCTGCGGTTAGCCATTACTTTTCTTATGCGCATGATGCAGTTCTTCTGGAAGGAACAGTTGAGTTCTCGTTAGACAATGCCGCTAGACAATATCAAAACTATCTAGGTAAGCTAGGCGCATTGGCAGGAGACTTTTTCGTAAAAAAAGGATTTGGTTTTGCTGTTTTCATTCCTATTGTGCTCTTAGGAGCTTGGGGTGCTAAAGTGCTCAGGCCAGTGCTTACTTTTAAAATGTATTCCCTTTGGATTAAGGGAGCTTTTCTATCCTTCTGGATTTGCATAGCAGCCTCTTTTCCATTCCTATCTGAAGTTTTAATGCCTAGTGGAGACATCATTATTCAGGACTCTCAACTTTTAGGTGGTGGTGTCGGTTTTGGCTTAAGTCTTTGGTTAAAAAATATTATGGGGACTCTCGGAACGGCACTCCTGCTGTTACTCTCTATGGGTATTTTCTTAATCGTAAGTTATGATGGTCTCTTGGAGAGATTGGTTCGCAGCTTTTCTGCGTTGCAACGCGGAAATTCTGAACCCGTGTATGATGACACAGAAGAGACTAATTCTTCAAACTCTTTAAAAGGTGGAAATAAAAACCTGACCGATGAGACGATAGAAGAAGTAAGCAATGAGTCGGATTTAATAGATGACATCTTAGCAGACGATGAGGATCCTGATGAATTAGACAATCTTATAAATGACATAAATTCTGACGACACAGAAGAAACACTTGAACTAAAAACGCCTGAATCGGAAACCACTCTAGAGCCGGAATTAGCTTCTACTGCGGAAGAGAAGAAAGAAGATGATTTCGAAACAGTAACAAAACCTGTGGCTTCAACGACCTCTGAGGCAGATTCAGAATTGGACGTAGAAATAGCTGTTGAGAAAGAAGAGGTGGTATTATCTGAAGTACAAATAGACAAAAAGGTTCAGGAGTTTGGAGAATACGACCCTAAACTTGACTTAAGTAGATATGAACTACCTAGTATAGATATTCTCGCAGAGCATGGTTCTAGTCAGGTCCAAATAAATAAGGAGGAGCTAGAGGTAAACAAAAATAAAATTGTAGAGACACTTAATAACTACAAAATAGAAATCTCCAAGATTAAAGCTACCGTAGGACCTACAGTGACTCTCTATGAGATTATTCCTGCACCAGGGGTGAGAATAAGTAAGATTAAAAATCTAGAAGATGATATCGCTTTAAGTTTAGCGGCCTTAGGAATTAGAATCATAGCTCCTATCCCTGGTAAAGGAACCATAGGAATAGAGGTTCCGAACTCTGACCCTCAAATAGTTTCTATGAAGAAACTTATAGCATCAGACAAGTTCCAAAACTCAAAAATGGAACTTCCAATAGCGTTAGGTAAAACTATTTCTAACGAGACACTTATAGTAGACCTGGCTAAGATGCCTCACTTATTAATGGCCGGTGCTACAGGCCAAGGTAAGTCTGTGGGACTTAATGCTATTCTAGTTTCTCTCCTTTATAAAAAACATCCTGCTCAGATTAAGTTTGTTTTAGTAGACCCTAAGAAAGTAGAGCTTACCCTATTTAATAAAATCGAAAGACACTATTTAGCTAAACTTCCAGATGAAGAAGAAGCTATTATTACAGATGTAAGTAAGGTGGTGAAAACCCTAAACTCTTTGTGTATAGAAATGGATCAGCGTTATGAGCTTCTCAAAAACGCCATGGTTAGAAACATTAAGGAGTACAATGTTAAGTTCGTTCAGCGTAAGTTAAATCCTGAAAACGGACATAAGTACATGCCTTATATCGTACTGGTAGTAGATGAGTTTGCAGATTTAATTATGACTGCGGGTAAGGAGGTAGAAACTCCTATAGCGCGTTTAGCTCAGCTAGCTAGAGCCATAGGTATTCATTTAATCATAGCTACTCAAAGACCATCTGTAAATATTATAACGGGAACCATAAAAGCTAACTTCCCAGCTAGAATTGCCTTTAGAGTTACCTCTAAAATAGATTCTAGAACAATTTTAGATGCCGGAGGAGCAGACCAGCTAATAGGGCGTGGAGATATGCTTTACTCTACAGGAAGCGAATTAATACGTCTTCAGTGCGGTTTTGTGGATACTCCTGAAGTAGATGAAATATGTGACTTCATCGGTAGCCAGCAGGGCTATCCTACCGCTTTTATCCTTCCTGAATTTATAGATGAAAATGCCGCAGAAGTGGGCACAATGGCTGCGGAAGATAGAGACTCTATGTTTGACGAAGCTGCTCGATTGATCGTAATGCATCAGCAGGGTTCTACTTCTCTTATTCAAAGAAAACTAAAGCTAGGGTACAACCGAGCTGGACGAATCATAGATCAATTAGAAGCTGCCGGAATAGTGGGCCCTTTCGAAGGAAGTAAAGCCAGAAAAGTCTTAGTCCCAGACGACTATAGTTTGGAACAGTTATTGGGTAATAATTAGAAATTAAGAAAAAATGAATATGTTTAAAGGAATACTATTTTCTGCTGCTGTGCTCCTAGGCAGTATAGCTATGGCTCAAGATGCTAAAGCGGTTCTAGATAAAGTTAGCCAGAACGTAAAAGGCTATTCTGCCATGTATGTAGAATATGAAATGCAACTGAATGATGAGAAAGCAGGAGGAGCTATAGCCAGTGAACAGGGGAAGGCATGGATAAATGGAGAAAATTTTAAAATAGAAACTCCTGACTTCCATATTTATACTGATGGTGATGCTTTTTGGGCTTATTCTAAGGCTGATAATGCTTGCACTATTAATGACTATTCCGAAATACAGGAAGACAAAGGATTCAGTCCTTCAGACTTATTTACTATATGGGAAACAGGATTCAAACACGAACATAAAGGGGTGAACGGTGGATTGACTCAAATCAACCTCTATCCTACTGATAGCGAAAATCCATTTCATACTATTATCATGCATATAGATGAGAGGTCTTCTCAAATTAAGAAAGCTCAAATGAAAAGCAGGGATGGACAGGAAATGATTTATGACATAAAAACATTCACTCCTAACCCTGACGTTACAGAAGAGACATTCCAGTTCGACCCATCAGATTATCCAGGTGTAGATATGGACGATCAGCGGTTTTAATAGAATTAAAAATTATCATAAGAGAAAAAAGGGCTTTCAAATTTGAAAGCCCTTTTTCTGGTTATGAACTGGTTGGGTTATTCAAATAACTTTATACTTTAAGCCCTACTATACTTACATCGTCTATTTGCTCACATTCTCCTCTCCAGTTATTAAAGACACTCAAGATGACTTCTTTTTGTACCTCCATTGATTTTCTGCTGTTTTCGAGAAGCATTTCATAAAAATTAGCACTTAAGAACTTTTTATTTTTAGGCCCTCCGAATTGATCTCTAAAACCATCACTGAATGAGTACATAATGTCTTCTGGCTCTAGAAGTACCGTTTGGCACTTGTAAGTCCTATTCGGATCGTAATGAGCTCCTCCTACAGGATATTTATCTCCTTTAAGATCTATGGTTTGTCTGTTTCTTACAATGAGCGAATTTTGATTGGCTCCTGCAAACTGTAACGTTAAATTCTCTCTATCCAAAAGCGCTATAGATACTGCCATTCCATCATCCAAATTTTCTTCTTTTTCTTGCTGCAGTAGAGCTATCAGCTTTTTATTGGTTAGATTGAGAATCTCATTTGGCCTTGTAATCCCATAATTAACCACGATTTCATTGAATATCGTATTTCCCAGCACAGACATCATAGCGCCCGGTACTCCGTGACCTGTGCAGTCTGCATGAATCAGTATATATTTCTCAGTGCCTTTCACCTTATGATGCCAGTAGAAATCTCCACTCACTGTATCCTTGGGTAGGTTAATAATAAAGAAGTCGCTAAAATCGTTTTTAAGCTTTTTATTATCCGGCCATAGAGCTTTCTGAATTCTTCTAGCATAATTAATGCTGCTATTTATCTCCCGCTGTCTATAGCTAGCCATCTTGGATTTCTCATACTCAAACTCATTTTGCTTTTTCTCTACAGCTATTACTTTAGCTATAAATCGAAACACAACCAGTCCTATAAGAAGATAAAAAACCACACTATACATGGCATTACTAACCAGCGATGCTCTTGAACTAAGTAGAAACTCATTAAAAGGCATGTCCATTTCTAACGCACCTATCACTCTACCATCTGGTGTTCGAATTGGCGAAATAACAGATAACCATTTGCCTTTTATAGTTTCATATTCCTCTAATTGACCTCCATTATGGTACAAATCGTGAAATTCTTCAGGAAACTCTGGATAGTCATGTCTGAAATATGGACTCTCATTTGAGGTTAATCCAAATTCATATCCTCCAGTACTATTATTCTTGTGGACCGTGTAAATTGGAGATTCTAAATGATTATTCTCAAAACATTTCTTTAAAATCGAATGGTACTTTTGGTATAATTCAGGCTGATTATCTATTTGAATTTGGTCTTTATTAGGATTAGAAAGCATTATGGATTCTAATTCAAAAGGGTCTATTCCTGAAACAAGAGCATTAGACACAGCCTGAAGCTTACTCATTTCTATAGTCTTTGCCTGATCTATACTATTGAAGTAATTAAATCCAATAAAGTATGACGTAAGCAACACTAGCCCTAAAAAAATGACTACAAATACTTTTCCAGAACTGAGGATAAAAGTGGGTTTCATATAAGTAATGCTAGTAAATTTAGCACCTTTACCTTACTCTTAAAACGCCCTAAAGGTTACGCAATCACTTTTTCTCTTTAAGCTCAAAGTCCTCAAAATACAACATGTGAATGCCGTGATTCTCAAATCCGGAATCTGGACCAACAGCTTGAAAATTGAATACTAAATCAACTAAGTCATCAGTGTTCATCTCACCGAAGTAGAACGGGAAGTCCAATCCATAATCAATTAAGCCTCTCCCGTAGTAAAGCATTATATCATGACCAAGAACGCTATACTCATCTATTGCCTCATGGTATTCAGAATTATATAACTTCTGAAACTCTATCATTTCTTCAGAATTATAATTATTCGTGAATGACGATGGGATATGCACATTAAACCTATTTCTAACTGAGGCGTCCACATAATCGTTATCAATCCATTTATCTGTTAAGTAGATAGTTAAATTCTGGTCTTCGCTTATAAATGGCAGGATATTTACCAATGTCCCTAAAGAAATTTTCTCCTCCGAAGGCATTACCAATATGTTCTCCCTAGAGTCAGACATAGCCGCATTTAAACTAGCCACAGTGAGCTTATCCACCTCTATCTCACTCAGCTTTCTGTTTTCCATCTCTGTACTGTCAGCTAGAATCGAATAATACTCTCTTTTAAATACCTGAATGTTTCTTTTATCCTTCACCCATTTAGTAGTAACTAGTATTACGTTTGGGTTAGTAGTAAGACTAGCTATGTACTTCCCTGCTTCTCCCATCATAGTACTTCCAGCTGGAGTCACCTTACTCACATTAGAGTTACTTAATAATATCTTTCCGCTTTGTGGAGTAGGACAAACTACATGAGCATCACTTCCCGAGGCTATTTCGATCACCTTAGCTAAAGATTCTTTTTGGAATGGTCCTATAAACAAATCCATCTGGTGAAGATTTTCATCACTAGCCAAGAGCTTAACCTCTTCTTTATCATCAGTAATATTAAGAACATGTAAGCTCATAGAAAGCCCCTCTTCTTTCAGCTTCTGTGCGGCTAAGAAACTTCCTCTATAAAAGCTCAGCGCTACATTCTGAATCCTCATTTCTTTACTGGACAGCTCATCTACCCCTAACCTACTAGAGTACAACGGCAAAGCTAAAGCCACATTATATTCAGCTCTAAAAGGATTATCTCCTTTCATTTTTGGTTTCCACGAATTAATCACATCATTAACAGAGCTTTCATCTTTACTCTTCGCCTCATCAAGTGAGATAGGGATATTAATTACTTGCCCAGCTTTTAATCCTTCTGGTAGACCGTCATTTATATCTAATATGTCCTTAATCTTCACAGCATACTTTTTACTCACCCCATAAAGGGTTTCACCAGGTAAAACTTGATGTGTTTTCCATTTAGAGATACTGAAGTTAACAGGCGGAGCTACGCTCACAACCGAGTTCACGTCATTAACTGGGATTTTTAATTCATTCCCTTTTTTTATTCCCGAATTAGCCTCATGGTTTAACTCTAGAACATCATTAATATCTACAGTATATCTTCTGCATATAGAAAACAAGGTCTCTTTTTTTAATACCCTGTGAATTAAAAATCCATCCTCTATTCTTACCGGGTTGGTTATTTCTCCGGGCTTAATATTTGGACTAACAGGGATATATATAGTCTGGCCTACATTGAGTCCTCCAGATAAAAGCTCCTCATTATAATTCCTAATAATCTCCTCATCGGAATCATAGAGCGTAGCTATGGCATATAACGTATGACCTGACTCTACTTTATGCTGATAATATTTTTCTCCTTCTTTTTCTACTATAGTAAAGTTTTGACCATAGCTAATAATCGACAAAAACAAAAGAGAGAAGCTTACTAAAATATTCTTAATCATACTTATCAATTAAAACATTAATACTAACGTAATATCATGCCAATTATTAATTTATTAACTATTCCCACTCAATAGTAGCAGGTGGCTTAGAGCTTATATCATATACTACTCTATTAATTCCTTTAACTTTATTAATAATAGAATTACTCACTTCTGCTAAAAACTCAAAAGGAAGATGACACCAATCAGCAGTCATTCCATCTGTAGAAGTAACCGCTCTTAGAGCCACAGCTTGCTCGTAAGTTCTTTCATCACCCATAACGCCTACGGTTTGTACTGGTAGGAGAATCGTTCCTGCTTGCCATACTTCATCGTATAAATTATGCTCTTTCAATAGAGAAATCCACACATAATCAGCCTCTTGAAGAAGCCTTACTTTTTCAGGAGTAATGTCTCCTAAAATCCGAATAGCCAACCCTGGACCTGGAAAAGGATGTCTTCCTAAGATAGAATGACTAATCCCAAGTGCTTTTCCTACTCTTCTCACTTCATCCTTAAACAGAAGCCTCAAGGGTTCCACCACTTCTAACTTCATAAAGTCTGGCAGACCTCCCACATTATGGTGAGATTTAATGGTTACAGAAGGACCTCCTGTTCCACTTACAGATTCGATTACATCCGGATATATAGTTCCTTGTGCTAGCCATTTTACATTTTCTATGCTATTAGACTCAGCATCGAAAACATCAATAAATACCTTACCTATAGCTTTTCTCTTAGCTTCTGGGTCTGAGAGTCCTTTTAACTCGCTATAAAATGCTTCTGAAGCATCCACTCCTTTTACATTTAAGCCCATGTGCTTATAACTCTCCAGCACTTCATCATATTCGTTTTTTCTTAGAAGCCCATTATTTACGAATACACAGTAAAGGTTATCTCCTATGGCGCGTTGCAATAAAACTGCTGCCACCGAACTATCTACTCCACCACTTAATCCTAGGACTACTTTATCATTCCCTATTTTTTTCTTTAACCCTGCTATAGAAGCTTCTACAAAAGAATCAGGAGTCCAACTCTGCGCACATCCACCAATTTTAACTATAAAATTCTCTATGAGTTTTTTTCCTTCTGAAGTATGGTACACTTCAGGATGAAACTGTATCGCATATGTTTTTTCACTGTTAAATGCATAGCCCGCATTTTCTACAGAAGAAGTGCTACATATAAGCGTAGAGTCTGTAGGAAGTTCTTTAATAGAATCTCCATGACTCATCCACACTTGAGTAGGTGCATCTATTCCCTCTAATAACTCATTAGAATTATTAACCGATTCAAGCATGGCTCTTCCATACTCTCTGGTTTCACTTGCCTCTACCCTCCCTCCATTTGACTGCGCCAAATATTGAGCGCCATAGCACACTCCTAAAAGTGGATATTTCCCTCGAATCCCAGAAAGATCAGGCTTCGGAGCATCATCCTGCCTAACCGAAAACGGACTCCCCGAAAGAATCACACCTTTTATATGGTCTCCAAGAGGTGGGATTTTATTCCAAGGATGAATCTCGGAATACACATTTAACTCTCTTATTCTTCTCGCTATAAGCTGAGTATATTGGCTTCCAAAGTCCAATATTAGTATCATTTCTTCCATGCTACAAAGGTAGTTTCACCCAGTTCTAAAACCATCAGAAATAAATTTAATTTTTCACACAGTTTTGCCATTTTGTCCACGTAATTTTGTCCTATGATTTTAGCTAATTTATCAGATAGAAATATTATTCTCGGGAGCGGTTCACCTAGAAGAAAATTACTTTTAGAGGGTTTGGGTATCTGCTTTTCAGTAAGAACCAAAAATGTGGAGGAAATCTATGATGAAAAATTGCAACGCGAAGAAGTGCCTAGGTTTTTAGCCGAACTAAAGGCAAATTCATTCGAACACGACCTTAATCCTGAGGATTTGTTAATTACTAGTGACACCACAGTCTGTCTAAATAACATCATTCTTAACAAACCTAAAGACCTTCATGAAGCCAAAATTATGCTGCAAACACTATCTGGTAAAACTCACACTGTGATAACAGCAGTGACGATTACCGATTTAGAAAAATGCGTGACCTTCCATGATGAAACTGAAGTTACTTTCAGAGAATTGTCTGAAGAAGAGATAGATTATTACGTAGAAAAATTCAAGCCGCTAGATAAAGCAGGCGCATACGGAGCGCAAGAGTTTATGGGCTATATAGCTATAGAAAAGTTGGAAGGATCATATTTTAATGTGATGGGATTACCGGTTCACAGAGTTTTTGAGGAATTAAGTAACTGGTAGGTGTAGAATAGTGATTTTTATGAGACAGCACAGACTTAATTTAGCTGTCAAGAAAAAGTGATTTTGAAGAATTTAGAAAAATTAAGTAAAAGAGTAATCATAGGCCTAGGGCTGGTTTCCATAGCCTGTATTTTCTCCATCACCTTTATAGAATTTGATTACGACTTCGAGTCGTTTTTTCCTCAGGGAGATCCTGAAACTGAATTCTATAAAGACTTTAGAGATAAATTCGAAACAGATAACGACTTTGTCGTTATCGCCCTAGAAAATGAAAAAGGCATATTCCAAAAGGACTTCTTATTAAGAGCTGATTCTCTTACTGAAGAGTTAAAGAAGTTACCAAATGTAGAAGAGGTTATTTCTCCTACTCAAATAAAAGAACCTATAAAAACTGCTTTCGGTTTTATTCAGGCGCCTCTGATGAGAATAGACAATCCGGAGGTATATTCGTACGATTCTCTAAAAATATTCGAAAGACCTGAACTAGTAGGCTCGCTTTTTTCAAAAGACGGAAAGGCCATTATGCTTCAGGTAATTCATACTAAATTTCTTTCTAAACAGCTCTGTGATAGTCTAAGTTATGATATTACAGACTTGATAGCTGAGTATTCTTTCGATGAATCACATGCTGTAGGACGCGCTATAGGACAAGTATATTACATAGGCCTTATGCAACGAGAGACTATTACATTCGTAGTTCTTTCTGTGATTCTTATCATTGCTTTTTTATTCATAGCCTTTAGGAGTTGGTGGGGTATATGGGTTCCTATTACTGTGGTTCTTTTAGCTATAGTTTGGGTTCTTGGATTAATGCAAGTCACCGGTAAGGAAATAGACTTAATGGTAATGATTCTGCCTACTATCCTATTCGTAGTAGGTATGAGTGATGTAGTTCATATTCTAAGTAAGTATTTCGATGAACTCAGACTAGGTACGGAAAAAATACCTGCACTTAAAATTGCTTTTAAGGAAATCGGATTAGCGACTCTTCTTACTTCGATAACTACTGCCATTGGATTTCTTACGTTATTAACTTCCAGCATAGACCCTATCTGTGACTTCGGATTATACTCAGCAGCTGGAGTGATTTTGGCGTTCATATTAGCGTACACTTTATTGCCTGCCGTTTTGGTATTAACTCCGGCTCCTAAGGTAAACAACAATGTCTACTCGAGTACTTTCTGGACAAAACACCTGCACAGAGCATTTGGGTTTTTGCTACGCAATAGAGGAACTGTTGTAGTTTTGAGCATCATACTAGTCATAGTGAGTTCTATGGGAATGAGTAAAATTACGGTGAATAACTTCCTGCTAGAAGACCTTAGTGATTCTGATCCTTTTAAACAAGAGTTTGATTACTTCGAAGATGCTTTTGCAGGAGCTAGACCATTCGAGATGGCCCTGGAGTTTAAAGAGAATGCCTCTCCATGGGAACTTCAGTCTTTACTTTATCAGGAGAAATTAGATTATTATTTAGAGAATTCTTACGGAGCAGGAAACCTCATGTCTCCTGTGGCTATAGTAAAAGGCGCTAACAGATCTCTTCATGGCGGTAAACATGAATTCTATAAAATACCCGAGGATGAGGCTGGATTAAGAAAAATCACTAAAAACTTAGGCAAGTTCGGTTCAGATAAATTTATAGACCTTTTTTATTATGATGAGCTACAGTCTCTTCATGATATTTATAAAGACAGTTCGGATATAGACAGTACACGGTTCAAAGGCTCAAAGAAAAAGTGGGGAAGGATTAATGGTAAGGTTCCTGACCTAGGCAGTACAATCTTCTTTGAGAAAGAAGATAGCTTAAATATCTTTTTAGCTTCTGAATTAGACAATCCCTATTTCGATGCCAGAATCACGGGGACAGCCCGCCTCATCGACTTAAATAATAGAACTTTAGCCACGAATATGTTGGGTGGCTTGGCCATCGCGTTTGCAGTGATTGCTTTAATCGTAGGGTTTATGTTTAAGTCTATAAAAATGATTTTTATTTCACTTATCCCTAACATATTCCCGCTGCTAATGATAGCTGGTGTTATGGGGTGGTCTGGCATAGGATTAAAAGTAAGTACTTCTATCATTTTTACCATAGCATTCGGAATAGCTGTAGATGACACCATTCATTTCCTTACTAAACTCAGGCTAGAATTGGCCAAGGGGAAAAGTCTTCCTTATGCTATTAAAAGGACGTTTATAGGCACAGGAAAAGCGATTATAGTCACTAGCCTTATCTTATGTGGAGGGTTTCTAACACTTATAGGGTCTGACTTTTTAAGTGTGTTTTACATTGGTCTTTTAATCAGCATCACTCTTCTTATGGCTGTGCTGGCAGATTTATTCTTGCTCCCTCTTCTCATCTTTTGGTTCTATGGAAAGAGCTATAAAAAAATTCAACCTTAATCTAGACTCCTCTCCCATTCATAGACATCTACTTGGAAATTTTTAATCTCTATACTAGAATGTGAAGGGTTCCATATATGCGAAATCACAAGGTCATTTTGGTTTCTTATAGGCGGAACACTGTAATTAAAAGATTCGGTTATCCATTCTCCTTTTTTAGCTGCTTTTAAATCAAATCCTCCATATCCATAAGTTCCATTAGTTCTTCTTATTAAGCTGAATAAGACTGGAAACCCTTTCTCTGGAATATCAGAAGAGTATCGATAAGTCATCTTGTACTCTAGAAAGAAATGTTTAGCACTAGTTATATCTGACACTTTATGCTCTAAATCAAAAGTCCAAAGATCTAAGCTATCTATAGAAAAAACAGATTCATTATTCACCTTTTTGATTTTCTCAGAATCGATCTGTACTGGAGGATTCGAGAAATCGATAGTTAGCCAATCTTTTCTTTTAAACTCTTCTTCCATTCCTATTCCACCAGAAAAATCAGGCTCATAGTCGAGTAGCTTTTTATCTTCAGTATTTACTGTAGTTTTTAGAAAGACTTTCTGGTAATACTCTTTAGTCATTCTAAAATCGTGAAGGATGTAATTTCTAAACTGCCACCATTGGAATTGGTTAAGGACTATACAAAGCCCGACAAATATCAACGAGCCGTACTTCACCCCATGTTTTGCGCTAGCTAAAGACTTAAAAAAATAACCTAAAGAAATAGCCAACAGAGGATAGAGTGTAATGATAGGTCTGCAGGAATAACTAGAGCCATACCACCATTCTGTCCATGAACTCATTAGATAAAACGAGAGTAAAAAGTAAATGAAAGATGGCCAAAACAACTTCTTATTCTCTCTATACATCCAAACGAATCCGATTAACGAAAGAATCATTACTGGAGTATAAATGAACCAGCCTTTCTTAAAGCTAAATAGTACTTCTGTTACATAAGGAGTAGTCCAATCTAAACCAACTCCAGGGTTATTATAGGAGTCATAAATGAACTGTCCTGTTAACTGATGCCAGTACAGCATCTGGGGCAATAAAATCAACACACCTATACAGATGGTAGCTAGAAAAGCAATTCTGTGCCTTACTATGAGTAATGCTTTCTCTTTAAGCGACCTTATGCCAGTTATGCCATAAAGAAGAGGGAATAAACCAATCAATATTTCACTTGGCTTTACTAAAATCATAAGCCCAATAGATACTCCGATAGCGAAGAGGTTTTTTGTTTTAAAAGTCTCATGCCACTTTAGCGTATTCCATATTACTATAGTAGAAAGCAGAAACAACACATTTACTGTCTCTAAATCTTTAGCGATAAGATGATGTACCGTATTGGTTCCCAAATAAATTATGATTAGGATTAAGGCTACCAATCGGTCATCAAAAAACTTCTTTAAGATTTTTCTTAAAACAAAAGCTCCAGCTATAGTGTAAACCAACGCTCCTGTGATGAGCGCATATACATAAGGAGGACTAAACCCTGTAGGTGGAAAATCAAAACCTAGAGCTATAGTGTGACCAATTAGGAACCAAGGGAGAAAGAATAATGCCATTCCCATCATGAAGAAATACATGGGTTTTCCTTCACTATTTTCACTAATGAAATAAAGGGTTCCTGTTAAATCCCTTTCTGCTACTTCTTTTCTCAACCAAGAAACATCCTCCAGTAAAAAATCATCATGAATAATAGTAGCTGGTAAATAGGTGTAATAACCTAGAACGTCCCAGGAGATTTCTTTATCTGTGACATTACTAAATCTCTGACCGACAATAAAGGTGCAGCAGAGCAGTAATACTATTTTAGAAAGATTATTGCGCCAGATAGAGAGAGTGATAGACATTTGCGCAAATTAAAGAGAATATCATGTACTTCGTTAAATTTGATGTCATGAAAAATATTATTCTGGTAATTTCTGTTTGTTTCATTTTGGTTAGCTGCGCAAAAAAAGAGGAGCCTTATTCCTTCTTCGTAGCAGGACATCTTTATGGCAAACCTGGCACAAGTGATATAGGTGCATACAATAAGTTTAAAGAGAAATTTGATTTTATTAAATCACATGAAAACCTGAGTTTCGGGGTGATGACAGGAGACGCGGTGAAGGAAGGGAAAGAGGAAGAATGGAAAGCGCTAGTTTCAGATATGAAGGACCTTTCGGTTACGAGCCATCTAGCCAGAGGTAATCATGACTATAAAAATGAAGAAAACTTAACTAAGTATTTCCCAAAGAAATATTACTCTTTTAAAGAAGGTGCCGATTTACATATTATACTAGACGCTAATATAGACGGGTGGAATATTACCGGTGAGCAGCTTCTCTTCTTAAAAAACGAACTGGAACGAGAAAAAGAATTAGTAAAGAACATCTTTCTCTATTCACATCAGGTTATCTGGTTTAACCCCGCAGACCACCCGAGGTATTTGCACGTGAATTCTGAATATGGCAGACATCCAAAATCTAATTTTTACTCGGAGGTTCTTCCTCTTTTTGATAACATTGATGCTGAAGTTTACTTTTTTGCTGGAGATGTAGGTGCAGGATCCTGGGCTTCTGATATTTCATACACCAAACCATCCTCACAGATACATCTTATAGCCAGCGGAATGGGTGATGGCGTAAACGATAGTTTTATCATGGTAACTATAGATGAATATTCACATCCAAAGTTCTCTGTAATCTCTGTAGATCCAACTAATAAAAATCAAGTACAGAATCTTGATCATTTTCTTAAGTAAGATGATACTTTTGACCCTAGAAAAAATAAACAAATTATGAGCGTAAGAAACCTAGAACCAAAAGCAGTGTGGAATCACTTTGCTGATTTAAATGCTGTTCCTAGAGCTAGTAAAAAAGAAGAAGAAGTTATTCAGTTTATGATGGACTTTGGAAACAAATTAGGCTTTAAGACTTTCAACGATGAAGTAGGAAATGTTTTCATTTTGAAGCCAGGCTCTAAAGGTTTTGAGGATCGCCCAACGGTTATTCTTCAGGGACACATCGATATGGTTCATCAAAAGAATGCTGATGTAGAATTTGATTTTGCAACGCAGGGAATAGACATGATAGTGGAAGGTGATTGGGTAAGAGCTAACGGAACTACTCTCGGGTCTGATAATGGAATAGGTGTATCTATGATTATGGCACTACTTTCTTCTACAGATTTAGACCACCCGCCACTAGAAGCACTTTTCACTATCGATGAAGAAACTGGAATGACAGGAGCTTTAGGCTTAAAAGGTGGAGTTCTAGAAGGTAAAATTATGATTAATCTAGATACTGAGGATGATGATGAAATCAGTATCGGATGTGCTGGAGGTGTAGATGTAACTGCCTTTAAAACTCCTGACATGGAGAATACTCCAGCAGGAACTAAAACTTTTAAAATCTCTGTTAATGGGCTCAATGGCGGGCATTCTGGAATGGATATCCACAAGGGATTAGGTAACGCCAATAAAATCATGAATCGAATGCTCTGGAAAATGAGAGAATCATTTGGTTTAAGAATTAATGAGGTTACAGGTGGCGGACTAAGAAATGCGGTTCCTAGAGAAAGTTTCTCTATCGTATCTGTTCCTGAAGACAAAGTAGATGCATGGAAAAGTGAATTCGACTCTAGAGCAGCGGTTATTAAAAGCGAATATGCTTCCAATGATTCGGGACTTCATATAGGACATGAAGAAACTGCGACTCCATCTCACGTGATCTCTGAAAAATCTCAAGATTCAGTTTTGGCCGCTATCTACGCTACTTTTAATGGTATTTACAGAATGAGTCCAGATATTACTGATTTAGTTCAGACTAGTAATAATCTAGCTAAAGTGACTCTTACTTCAGATAAATTTGAAGTATTGTGTCTTACTCGCTCGTCATCCGATACAGAAAAATTTGACTTAGCCAACTCAATAACTGCTGCATATGAACCTGCTGGATTCCAAATGGATTTAAGCGGTTCTTATCCTGGATGGACTCCAGCTCCTAAATCTGATTTAGTAGAAATGATGAAAGGACTATATGTAGAAATGTTCGAAGAAGAGCCGAATGTAATGGCTTGTCATGCAGGATTAGAGTGTGGCATATTAAGCACTAATTACCCAGGAATGGACATGATTAGTTTCGGCCCTAATATAAGAGGAGCTCATTCTCCAGAAGAAAAGTGCCAGATTAGTTCTGTAAATAAATCATGGAATTTCTTCTTAGAAGGACTGAAACGTATCAAATAATTGGATTTGTCTTAACAGATTCTTCCATAAAATGAAATTTCCTAAACGCCACGGCTAATGTTAGCCGTGGCGTTTTGTTTGAAATTAAAACCCAGAACATTCGGTGAAGATGTATTCCAGGTAACTGGAGTCAATTTGTGTGGAAATGGTCATTTACTCGAAATGAATATCCTCTACCCACTGAATTTTGCCTGTTCTAAACAGATTAAACTTCTCACTGTTACTCTCCTTCCACTCTTTTAATTTCGCAATCTTTCTTTTAAGCGCTTCTAGCGTTTTCTCTGTGCTTATAATTCCGCTGTAACTCTCCTCACCAAAACCAGAAAGAACTAAATCTTCACCTCGAATAAACGCTAACAAATCACTTAACACCTCTTCTCGTTCATCGAATTTTACTTTAACACTCCACCTAAAATCTAGACGCACTCCCCTTAATTTAGGTTTTTTCCTTCTAAATGTTCCTACGTCTTTAATGGTGGGTGTTTTCATATTATGGATTAATCTAACTGCTCGAATTTAATGTTAAGGTAAGAATTATATTATCTCTAAACGAACACTTTTCATCCCTTCTAAGCTTAGATTAGAAGTTTCGTGAGATTCTTGATTTAAAAACTGCCCTACCGATTGGAGCCACGCTATAGGGTGAAAGCGCTCCTTTATAGGTTGGGAAATTCGCAATTCATCTTCCCTTAAATTTATCTGCTGTGATAGGTCTGTAATTGTGCTCATGTGATAACTTGTTTTGATAAAGGCACAAACAAATGACACGTCACCGTAAACTATTTACGTTCCTGTTTTTACTTAGAAATTAAAAATCAGTCGATTCTAATCGCAGTCGCTCAAATTACAAAAGTAGAAGAAAACCTTCTTTCTGACTAATATATTTAAGCTTAGCAACACCAAATAGAGCCATAAACCCCTATTCTCACTAAGGAATTTTCCTTTTTACTCATTTCCACAAAATTCTGTTCGCAAGAGAACCAAGGAAGGGATTTAACAGGTATATCTTCTTTTAAATTTGACGGAACAATTTAAGTTAATGATTAAATTATCTCTTATTACACTGTTTACTTCCGTAGCTCTATTCTTTAGTGCGATACTCGCAGATGGTGTGGTTATAGACCATAATCTACCAGCGAATTTACAGCCAGGAGAAATTACTACAGTAACGGTCAATATAAATAAAGGTGAGGTAACGGGCTTTGCGAAATTACAATTAGAGATACCTGCCGGCCTAACTGCACGAGCAATTAAAAAAAGCGGAGCTTCGTTTACCTTCTCTGGTCAAAAGGCTAAGTTTATCTGGATGACTTTACCCGATACTCAAGAGTTTCAAGTAGAGTATGAGTTAGAGGCTAACATTAACGCTAGTGGTTCTAAAGTAATCGAGGGCCAATTCTCTTACATTAAAGAAAATGAGCGAGTAGATTATGATCTTTCTCCTCAAGTGATTAGTGTAGGCGCTGAAGATGTTTTAGTAGACAATACTCCTGATGAGACTCAAACAGAAGCCAACAACTCTTCTGACAATACTACAACTCAACTACAGAATGAAGTCGTTTGTACTAGAATACTAACTCCTTTAGGTGATGGAAAATACTTCGTAGAAGTTTCTGTAGATGGAGTGGAAACAGATGGTTTCGCTAAGATAAGAGAGGAAATTTCAGCAGGATTCGAAATCAAAGAAGATGCTTCAGGCGAGGCTATAGTTACTTTAGAAGAAAACGGAATCAAATATGTATGGTTCGAACAACCGTCAGACCCTAATCACAGTGTTTCATACACTCTTATAGCGGCCTCTAATTCTGAATCTCCGGTAATAGACGGGAAATTCTCATACGTAGCGAACAATCAACCTGTGGAGATTTCGATAGTCCAACAAGAGATGATTAGCTCTAGAGACTTTGGTGGAAATGACACTGATCTAGCTGAAAACACTGAAAAACAGATTGAACCAACTATTAACCCTAATGAAGGGAACACAGAAGAAGTAGAAGTGACTGAAGAAGTAGTTGAAGTTGATGACATCAAGGAACCTACTATAGAAGTTGCGGTGAACACTACAGAAGAAGAAATGGAAGAAATCAAGGAACCTGTTTTAGAGGTTGCTGTGAACACTCAAGAAACAGAAGAAGAAATTTACGCAGACAACTCCACTGACATCACGAATGCCCCTTCTCCAGAAGAAGGAGTTAATTACAAGATTCAGTTAGCGGCTACTCACAAATATGTAGCTGCCAGTAAATTCAGAACAAACCACAAGTTTGCTGCTGATATTCAAACAGAAAATCATGATGGCTGGACAAAGTTTGTTACAGGTTCACACAACGAATATAAAAGTGCTAGGGATGCTAGGAATAACATCAATGCGGAGTACACTAAGTTCAACGGTCCATTTGTTACTGCGTATAACAATGGAGAGAGAATTACAGTTCAAGAAGCATTAATGGTTTCTAAGCAGAAGTGGTACCAATAGAAAATGTTAACACTCAACGGAGTGCATTCATGGTAATTTTGGTTAATTATTATTGAATTTGTTTAGGTAAATTAATCCGAAAAATCCTCTGTTTCTCAGGGGGTTTTTCATTTCAAATCAAATTCGGGTTCGTAAAAATACGTTAAGTAAGTAGAACAATGACGACTTGGGATATTTATATAAAAAGCTACACTAGTTACTTAAAAATCGAAAGATCCTTAAGTCCTAACTCTGTAATGTCTTACGCCTCAGATATAGATAAACTGAAAAGATATTTTACTGAGATTACCCCGCTATCTTCTCCCCTTAAATTAAACTACGAGGAGCTTTCAATATTTATTCGCTGGATTTCAGAGGTTGGGTTTTCTGCAGGGACCCAAGCCAGAATGATTTCAGCTATAAAGAGTTTCTTTAAGTACCTTCTCTTAGAGAATGAAATAACTGACGACCCCTCTCACCTACTAACCTCTCCACGACTTCAAAGAAAACTGCCCGACACTCTATCTGTTGAAGAAATAGATTTACTCATTAGCGTTATAGATTTAAGCACTGATCATGGCACTAGAAATAAGGCTATGTTAGAAACACTTTATAGCAGCGGGTTGAGGGTTTCTGAACTTATAACGCTTAAACTATCCGGTTATTTTCCAGAAGACAATTACATAAAAGTAAAAGGAAAAGGCGCTAAAGAAAGGCTTATTCCTATAGGAGACAGCGCTATCAAATACAATGCTATTTACTTCGAATCAGTAAGAAATCATAAGGTTATCAAGCCAGGAGAAGAAGACTTCATGTTCTTAAATAAGAGAGGAGATCACTTAAGCCGAATTATGATTTTTACGATTATTAAGGATTTAGCTAAAGAAGCGGGAATAACTAAAACTATTTCACCGCATACGTTTAGACATAGTTTTGCTACGCACCTCATAGAAGGTGGAGCAGACTTAAGGGCGGTGCAAACTATGCTGGGGCATGAGAGCATCACTACCACTGAAATTTACACCCATTTAGACAAGAGATTTATACGAGACACATTATTATCTTGTCATCCTAGAATGAAAAAATAAATATGGAGTTAGCCCATATTATTCCTCATACTTTAAAAAGATAGCTTGGGGCTATTTCCGTCTCTATTCTGCTGCACTCCATTAATATCAGGATTCGAGTTTCCCATGCCTCATAGTTGGCTAGGAATTATAGCCTCGGTTGTGATTCTAGGATTAATAAGTGCAGGCATAGCTTAAATCAGAATAAAAAGTAGGGTTAAAGGTGTTTTATAAGCCGTTTATTTTGGCGTTGCAATACGCATTTACCTCCTCTTCTTATTTAGTTTTACAATCTTTCAATCTCAGTTAACATAGGAAGTATGGAAACCGAAGCTCAGATGGTTCATTCTTTGTGAAAAACAAATGTTATTAAGCATGAATAAATCGTGTCGCTATTTTTATATTTGCGCCCCAATTAATCTATTCGAAAGATGAAGTTTTTAATAAATAGCCAGGCCCTTTTAAGACAATTAACACAATTAAGCGGTGTTTTAAATTCAAGTAACACTCTACCCATTTTAGATAATTTTCTATTTGAAATTAAGGGAGGAGAATTAACTATTTCTGCATCTGACTTAGAAACGACAATGTCTACTTCTATGCCAGTAGAGGCTAAAGATGATCTATTAGTAGCCATTCCAGCTAAAATGTTATTGGATTCATTAAAGCAATTTCCTGAGCAACCGTTGAACTTTACTGTAGACACTAAAACTTTCGGTATAGAAATAGCTAGTGATTTTGGAAAGTATAAAGTTTCTGGATTAAATGGCGAGGAATTCCCTAAGGCTCCTGAGCTAGAGGCTTCTGCTAAATTTGAATTAGACGGTGCTATTCTTTCTAGAGCGATCAGTAAAACGGTAGTAGCTGCAGGAAATGATGATTTAAGACCTGTAATGAGCGGTATCTTCTTCGAGCTTTATGAAGACAATGTTAGATTCGTAGCTACAGATGCTCACAGATTAGTAAGATATACTAGAACTGATGTTTCTGGAGGTGGTTCTGGCTCTTTTATCGTTCCTAAGAAACCACTAAATCTGCTAAAGAGTATGGGTTCTTACGCAGATAGTCTAGTGACTATTGAGTACAATGATTCTAATGCTCACTTCACGTTCGATAACGTATCACTTATGTGTAGACTTATAGAAGGAAAATATCCTAACTATGAGGCGGTTATTCCTAAGGAAAATCCAAACAAACTTACTGTAGGGAGACAAGACTTATTGAACTCAATTAAGCGGGTTTCTATATTCGCTAACAAAGCGACTAACCAGGTTAGATTAAAAATCTCAGGTAGTGAATTGCATATTTCTGCTGAAGATTTAGATTTTGCTAATGCAGCTAACGAGAGGTTAACTTGTTCTTATGCAGGAGAAGATATGGAGATAGGATTTAATTCTAGATTCATCATAGACATGTTAGGAAACATCTCTGCAGATAACATCGTCATAGAGATGAGCGCTCCTAATAGAGCTGGAATTATTCTTCCAGAGGAACAAGAAGACAATGGTGAGGATATGCTTATGCTAGTGATGCCAGTTATGCTTAATAACTAGGTAAGTTACTTTATCTACTCCGTCTTTTCCAAGAACATATTTCTGCTTTAAAATCTAATTCTGAAATAAGGTCAAGATCGTATAACAGCGGAGAGCTTTATTCTCAAAGCCTGCACGTGAATGGATTGGTATAAGCTTTCAGTTTAATTAGATATACTTAAGCTTTTAAAACCCTCTATCGATGCCTCTATGGCGTAATTGACGATAGATTTGAACTATAGAAGTTTTACCGTTTGGTTTTACAGGATTAGATGCATCTCTTTCACTCTTTAAGAGCTCTAGCTCTTCTTCTATCTCCCATCTAGTCTTAGGTCTTTCTGGCAACTCTTTTCTATACACAAAAGCCAATAACACACCAGCTAATGCTCCTCCTAAGTGGCCTTCCCAGCTTACGCGCTCTTCTATCGGGAATATCCCCCAAATTATACTTCCATAAAGAAAAAGGACTGCCATACTTACTCTAAGCAGAGCGGTGTGTTTTATATCCATCATACCTGCTGTGAACACAAAAAAGGCTAGTCCATAAACGACTCCGCTAGCTCCTACATGATTACTCCCTGGAACACCCAAGAAAAAAACGAATAATCCTGAGAACAGAAAAATCACACCCCATACCTTAAGAGCTATCTCTCTATAAAAATAAAACAGCATCGTGTTAAGCACTACGAAGGAAGCCGTGTTATTCCATATATGCTCCCAACTTCCATGTAAAAAAGCCATAGATAAAACGCCCCACCAATGACCCCACTCTTTAGGATGATTCCCAGCACTTCTCCATTCAGAGACTCCGCCCCATTCTATTAAAATCTGTATGCCCCATATTATTATTAAAAATAATGCAGTGCTAAAGATTGCATAAAAAACTCTATTTCTTTCTTGACTATCCAATTATTCTGATTCTTCTATTAAAATTTTAAAAGGGTCTTTTTCACAATTCATTTCCTCATAACCATACCCAACTTTCACATCACTTATCACTAAATCCAATGGACCTATACCCTCATGGAAATGAGACACCCTTACTCCATTTCCTAAAGTGTAATAACGCTCCCAAGTGAGCTCTAGACCTCCTATAGGAATTATTTGAACCCACATTTTATAACTCTCTGGAGTTCCATCTGCCGCTAACTTCCATAAATAACTATCTCCAGGAGTAGACCCTCCTGAAGAATAGGTAACAAGTAGTCTTTTATCTCCTTCATAATCTACGACTTCTCTGGTCACTCCTTCATCGAAGGTTTTATAAGGAGCTATTAGCCAAAACATATCGTTATTAAAGAAGTCAATAGCAGACTTAATTAAAACACCCTCATCCTTTTTATCTACTCTTTCTGTTTCTATAAATGCGGCTCCTTTACTCGTGCCTGGAGTTATGTAAACAGTATTCTGACCCCATTTCACTCTTACCATATTTCTATGCTTGTCCCACAGGAAATGGTGCATCCCTACGAACGTCCATTGTACATATTGAATATCATGCCAATGCTCTTTCCCCAAAGCTTTTTCCATTTTCAAAGCCATTTTGTCTGCTTCTTCTCCCTTTTCCCCTCCAGTTGGCAGAGATTCATTCGCTACTATTCCTGCGATTACAATAATGGCTATTAGTATTATCACTACTAATACTAACCTTTTTAGTATCTTCATTTTCTTAATATTTACTCTTGTAAAAATAAACCTATGCTGATGAGAATTACCACCTTATTTATATTCCTGTTAACATCTATCACCTCATTCTCACAGCTCAGTTATGATGAAGAAATAGAAAAACATAGGAATGAAATTAACCTAGAGTTTAGATCTGATAGCACGAGTATTTTAACAGAAGAAGATCGAGCCGGTTTTTCTGGCTTAGAATTCTTTGCCCCTGATTACGCTTACAATGTGGAAGTAAGGTTCAAAAAACTCAAAAACGGAGAAGTCATTGGATTCTCTACAAGCACAGATAGAATAGCTAAATACAGACCTTATGGAATATTAAAGTTTAAAATAGAGGGTGTCAAGTGTAAGCTTACTATTTATGCTCCAGCCAGAGACATCCCTGGTTATCCTGGATACTTATTCTTACCGTTTAAAGATTTCACCAATGGACAAGAAACATACGGAGGCGGAAGATACTTAGACCTAAAAGAATCAGATATAGCTAAAAAATTCAGACTGGATTTCAACCTTTGTTACAACCCATACTGTGCTTATTCAGACGGTTTTTCATGCCCCGTACCTCCCGATGAAAATCACCTAGCTGCAGAAATTAAAGCTGGAGTTAAATCATTTCATTAAAAACTACGCTAAAACAGAATTACTTGAAAGAGCATGTAATCGTTCTCGTCTCACCTACATTTACACTTGTAGATTCTCCAGCAGTACTACTTTTAATCGATACGGTGTAGTTATTTGTCAGTTCACTTGAGACTATTACACCACTCACAGAATCTAATACAACGACTTCCGTAAGCAAACCTTCAGAGGTGGCTACCGCATCATTTTCTTTAGAGTCTAAAGAAAATTTAGATCTTTTTTCAAACCCTACAAGTCCTTTTTTAAGAACCCTAACCTCATCTATATTAGAATTTACACTTCCCCTAACTTCTTTGTTTTTCACTATTCTCTTCTGCGCTTCCAAAATCTCTTTGCCTTTTAAATCAACACCTACTTTAAAAGGAAAGATTGTAAGAAATAATTCATTGAAGTAAGTCATATCGATTCGTTCTAAGTACTTCGTTCTAACCTCACTTTCTGCGGTGTAATATATTGACTTCATAAAGTCCTTTTCATTATTTAACCGCACCATTCTACCTTCTTTAGTGTTAAGAATAGATACATTTAATTGAGGAATCATCTTCGTATAATTTACAGGGAAGATGCTGGTATCTTTTCTCACCACATTCTCTAAGTCCAGAGAATCAATGACCATAAGAAAATTAATTTCATTATCAGAAATAGACTTAACCTCTATTTGGCCAGAAACCGTATAAACGGACGTACTCTTAATTGGTTTTTCTTTATCAGAAATAAAGCTACTAATCATCGAAATGACATCGGTAACATTAATTTTATCTCCCTCTTTTAGCTCCGACCCCACCAATAATTGGTTTTGAGATAATAAATTGAAACTTACTAAAGCTAGAAGGATAAGAAAGATGTAACGCATAGTTGGATGATTTATTGATTAAACGTAGGCAAAGATAACAAAGAGATTGCCCAAAAAAAAAGGGCGCCTAAAAAGGCGCCCTGTAATATCTGTCTTAAACTTATTTTAATGATGTAACTGTAGTCATTTCTATGGTCATAGGAATTTCCATCTCTGTAGGCATCTGGGCATTGGCTTCTATTACCGTACTTCCAGTCATAGTTCCAGTTTGAGAGTACATCTTTAATAAACCTGTTTTAGTATTCATCTCCCCTTCTCCAGAGAAACTTCCTTCCATATTTACACTCATCCCCATTCCCTGCTGCTCTTGTTCTCCAGACATGGAACTCGTAGATTCACTAGTAAACTCAAATTTCTTTTTGGAAACATTACTCGCTGTATATTCTGTATTCAACTTCACTGTCATATCACCCTCAGTAACACTCTCTAGTTCCCATTTAGCGCCTTCTTCATAATCCTTTCCATAAGCCACCGGGAAAATCGCTTTATAATTTTTTTTCAATCCTTTCTCATCAAAAAACTGAGCAAGGTCAGCTCCACTAACCTCAATCGCTTCTATATCTAACAGCAACTGGTCCATTCCATCCGTTGAGAGTAAATTTCCCTCCATATCAACTCGAACACTTATTTCTTTTCCTAGAAGTGATCTCATCGCATCATTGAAAGAGTTAGACTCTCCACTAGAGTCCATACTAATATCCATTCCCTGCATAGGAGACTTCATCGTTACCATTAATGATTTATAGACTTGAGTAAATAGAATCTCACTTTCAGATAATTCTGTCACTACCAAATCCATTTCTGTATGTACGCTTAAGTCCATAGCCATCTCCACACCCATCATACTCTGTGTGATTTTCTGCTCTACGTTAGAAGTCATGACGAATGAATCTCCTACTTTCAATTTCAGCTGATACTTATTTCCTGCTAAGGCAGAAAAACTAATGACTAATGTGAGTGTAATTAAAAACAGTGCTTTTTTCATTTCAGTTATTTATAATTTCAAAAATAAGCTATGATTGAATTAATCAGTCTTAAATTTTGACAAAGAATTAATTACACTTCTACCTTTGGATACTTCTTTGTCAATTCTGACTTTTTTTCTTGAACTTTTAATTCATGTATTTCTTTATTCTCAGAACTCACTTTATGGCTTTGAAACAACTGAAATTTCTGAAGTTCCTCAATAACTTTAATAGACTTCTCATCAAACACAAACTTAAGAAAGGCCTCTTGCACATAATCTACCGCCATTTCTGATGGATGAACCAAGTCTTTTTTGAAAAACCTATAATCTCTCAAGTCGTCTACCACAAGCTCATAGCTCGGGAAGTAAAAAGCATTACCTGTAGACTCACATACATTATGAACAGCAGTTAGGAGCTGTGCCTTACTCCTATTATTTTCTACTAATCCATCTTTCACATGCCTCACTGGGCTAACGGTTAAAACGATTCTTAATGAAGGATTTTTGCGGTGCAATGCCTCTATAACTTCTTCTAGTTTCTTCTCAATAACAGCTGAACTACTTAGCTTTTTCTGAAAAAAGGATTGAGGTAACTTATGACAATTAGCAACTATCCAACCTTCACGCTCATACCCAAAAGAAGTTCCTAGGGTCAAACATAGCGCCTTGGACTCAGCCAATCCACTGCGTAAAAGCTCCAAATCGTCATTTAACTTATCGAGTAACTTCTCTTCTGATTTACCTGAATAACTGCCGTGATGAGCTAAACTGTAATATCTATTTTCATAATAGAAAAGGTCAGTAGCTGAATAACTGAACTCAGGATCCAATGCTTTTAATACTATTTCCAACAAGGGTAGCGGATGAAAGATCACTCCAAAAGGATTCGTTAGTAATGGAATTCCTAATCTCTTAAACCTTTCTCCCATGTGGTCAGAAAAGCACGACCCCATAAATACCATTCCCTCAAAAGGGCTTATTTGAAAAGGAGCTGGCTTAATATTTAATTCGGTTCTAAACTTCACTGGACTGTGTATTAAATCGCGATAAAATTAGTGATGAATGTGCTTTCTTTGTGATTCTAACACAGCCATGGAAGAAATCATACAAATAGAGGGAGCTAGAGAGAATAATCTACAGGATATATCTATAGATATCCCTAGAAATAAACTAGTTGTAATTACTGGACTAAGCGGAAGTGGAAAATCATCCTTGGCTTTCGATACTATATATGCAGAAGGTCAAAGAAGATACATAGAGACTTTTTCTGCTTATGCACGACAGTTTTTAGGAGGAATGGAAAGACCAGATGTGGATAAGATAGACGGTCTTAGCCCTGTCATTTCCATAGAACAAAAAACCGTTTCCAAGAACCCTAGAAGTACAGTAGGCACTATTACGGAGATTTATGATTTTATGAGATTATTATTCGCCAGAGCGAGTACTGCTTTTTCTTATGAAACTGGCGAGAAGATGGTGCGCTACTCCGATAAACAAATCGTGGATTTAATTCTGGAGAAGTATGAAGGCGAAAAAATAGTCTTCTTGGCTCCTGTAGTTAAAGGTAGAAAAGGACATTATAGAGAACTTTTTGAACAAATAGCCAAGCAAGGATTCGTAAAAGTGAGATCAGATGGAGAAGTGAAAGACATCACGCCTTCCATGAGATTAGATCGATACAAGGTACATGACATAGAGATCGTGGTAGATAGGCTAAAAGTTACTCCAGAAAACAAACAGAGAATAGCTCTAGCAGTTACCAAATCTATGCAGCAGGGAAAAGGAACCCTGATGGTAATGCTTCATGAATCGGAAGAGACTAAGCATTTCAGTAGATTTCTTATGTGCCCTACTTCAGGAATAGCCTATGCAGAGCCAGAGCCTAACCTATTCTCTTTTAACTCCCCTTACGGAGCATGTAAAAAGTGTAACGGTCTTGGGGAAGTAGCAGAGATAGACATTAAAAAAATAATTCCTAATCCAGATAAACCCATTCGGTCTGGAGCTATAGCTCCACTCGGTGAATACAAGTCTAATTGGATATATAATCAAGTAGAAGCTATACTACGCCATCACAGTCATAAACTCACTGATAAAATTTCTGACTTAGATGAACAACTAGTGAACACCATCCTATATGGTTCTGATGAGATGATAGACATGGGAGATTCAGTGGGCGTTTCTTCTTATTCTGTGAAATTCGAAGGGGTGATTTCTTTTATAGAACGTCAAGCTGAGGAAACTACATCTGCGCCATTGCTACGCTGGGCACATAGCTTTATGAATAAAGTAACCTGCAGCGAGTGTGAAGGAAAGAGACTGAAAAAAGAGGCTTTCTATTTTAAAATAGGAGAAAAAAACATAGCAGAATTAGCCTCTATGGATATAAAAGATTTAAGCGATTGGTTCATAGGTGCAGATAAGCATTTCGGAAAAAAAGAACTCACTATAGCCAGAGAGCCGCTTAAAGAAATAAGAAACAGACTTCAATTTCTAGTAGACGTTGGCCTTACTTACCTTTCTTTAAACCGTAGCTCTAAGACGTTATCTGGTGGCGAAGCACAGCGCATTAGATTGGCTACTCAAATAGGTTCAGAACTGGTAAACGTACTCTACATTCTGGATGAGCCGAGCATAGGTCTTCACCAGAGAGATAATTTTAGGTTGATTAACTCGCTAAAGAAGCTCCGGGATATAGGAAACTCTGTAATAGTAGTAGAGCATGATAAAGACATGATGCTGGCCTCTGACCAGGTAATAGATATCGGTCCTGGAGCAGGAATCCATGGTGGGAAAATAGTGGCACAAGGAAGGCATGATGAACTGGAAAGCCAAGGCTCTATAACAGCGCTTTACCTAAACGGAAAGAAAGAAATAGAAATTCCTAAAAAGAGAAGAAAAGGAAACGGGAAGTATCTAACATTAACTAAAGCTTCTGGAAATAACCTTAAAGATGTTTCGGTTAAATTTCCTTTAGGAAAACTGATCTGTGTAACTGGAGTTAGCGGTAGTGGAAAATCTACTCTCATAAACGGAACACTCTACCCTCTGCTGAATGCTCACATTTATAAAGGTGTTAAAAAGCCACATGCTTACAAGTCCATAAAAGGACTAGAGCATCTAGATAAAGTGATAGAAATAGATCAAAGCCCGATAGGAAGAACTCCACGTTCTAACCCTGCCACTTATACCGGAATATTCGCAGAGATTAGAAACATTTTCTCTGTAATTCCTGAGGCCAAAATTAGAGGCTACAAACCTGGACGGTTTTCATTTAATGTAAAGGGTGGAAGATGTGAAACCTGTAAAGGTGGAGGTTTAAAACTCATAGAGATGAACTTTTTACCTGATGTTTATGTAGAATGTGAAGACTGCCAAGGAAAGCGTTACAATAGAGAAACACTAGAGATTAGGTATAAAGGGAAAACCATCTCAGATATACTCAACCTTACCGTAGAGCAAGCCATTCCCTTTTGGCATGGACATCCTAAAATCTTAAATATTGTTCAAACTCTACATGATGTAGGTCTAGGTTATATTACGCTAGGACAGCAATCTACGACACTTAGCGGTGGGGAAGCCCAGCGTGTAAAGCTCTCGACTGAGCTCAGTAAAAGAGGAACTGGACAGACTTTTTACATACTAGACGAACCTACTACAGGTTTACATTTTGAAGATGTAAAAATGCTCTTAGATGTACTTTACAGACTTACTGATGAAGGAAACACGGTACTGGTTATAGAACACAATATGGATGTGATAAAAGTAGCAGATCACATTATAGATTTAGGCCCTGAAGGTGGTTCTGGAGGTGGATCCATCATTGCTGAAGGAACTCCTGAACAAATAGTAAAAGTTAAAGAAAGTTACACAGGAAAGTTTCTAAAAGAAGAAATGTAAGGTTAACAAAAAGTCGAATCCAGCACCAACACTATAGCTCACTGACTAAATTCACTTTACAGGAACGTTTTCTCTCCAAACCTAAGAGATGAAAGAGACATTTTAAAAAATAGTATTCTATACAAAATCACTCACAATGATTATAATCAGGATAAAAAATTGGACAGCTTAGATGTGGAGCGTTTATGATCTCGAGGTTACACTTAAAAATGAAGACTTGCTTTTCTGTTCTATTCTTTCAGAAAGTAATCAACTCCTATTTGAAACACAAAGAGATATAAATCTAGATAAGAAGTTTAATTCAGAAGATGAACTTATCTGGTATTCTTTAGACTTAGCCATTGGAGGTGAGCCTAAAGAAATTATAGACTCTCTGCTAAGAAATAAAATTAAAACCCAGTTCTTCAACCAATGGATTATGAAGAAATGAATGAAAAAGCGGCATACCTCCTTAGTCACGCTGTAAACGTATATTTGATGTCAATTCTAAGTTAAACCGATGCAGAAATTTCAACTATCCGCAGATAAATCAGTAGCCAAAGTTCTAAATGAACTGCACATTAGTTTAGCCATAAGTACTTATCAAGCAGGACGAATAATTTTCCTTAGCTCCAAGGATGGAGAAACTATTTCTCAAGTTCCTATACCATTTAAAAAGCCAATGGGAATAGCTGTTCAAAATGATAGACTAGCGGTAGCGACTCTTAATGACGTTCAGGTTTTTTCGAAAGCCAATAATGAAAAAGGAAAGAGGCCTGATGGGTTAGAAGATTTCGACTCTCTGTTTCTTCCTCGGGCAACTTTCTATTCTGGAGACCTCGATTTACACGATTTAGAATTTGGAAAAGGTGGGCTTTGGGCTGTGAATACACGCTTCTCATGTCTCTGCACATTCGATGTAGAAAATAGCTTTAAGCCAAGATGGAAACCACCATTTATTTCGAAACTAGCACCAGTGGATAAATGTCATTTAAATGGATTAGCAGTAAAAGACGGAATGCCTGTTTATGCCACAGCATTAGGTAAAGGAGATAAAGCGAATAGTTGGAGAGAAAACATTACTTCAGGAGGCATCCTTATGTCTATCCCTAGTGGAGAGATTATTCTAGAAGGTTTGGCCATGCCGCACTCTCCAAGAATAATAAAGGATGACTTATACCTGCTCCTATCTGCGACTGGTGAATTAATTAAAGTAAATACAGAAGATAAGACTTATGACGTAATTTATAAAACGAATGGTTTTACTCGAGGATTGGCTCATCATGGAGATTATGTGTTTATGGGGATTTCTCAAGCAAGAAAATCTAGCAAAACATTTAATAAGCTCCCCGTCACTGAAATGAGAAAACATGCTGGCATTATAGTTTATGATTTAAAGAGAAATGAACTCGTGGGAGAAATTAAATATGAGAATACAGTAGAAGAATTATTTGAGGTTAAGGTAGTGAAAGACTCTTTTCATTCAGCTATACTGCCTAGCAGTGATCAAAGACACCTTCAATCTCTAGTGATTGAAAAAAGCGCCTTTTGGAGTGAGGACAAGAATAAAAATGAGGATTAGAATTGTTTAAATTGAGAAAGAGCCACTTCAACCTGATGTCATAAATCATTGTTTGAATTCTATGTTTAGGCTAGCTGTTCTTGCTGAGGCAGAAAATATTAGATGAAACTTTATTACATTAGCTGAAAAAAAACTATGACTATTAAAACAAGCAAAAATTTATTATTGGCTGCCACTCTAGTTACTATTCTAAACTTTCAGAGCTGTAAAAAATATGACGATGGACCAGGATTTAGCCTTAGATCTGTAACCAATAGACTTACTGGTGAATGGGAAGTAGTAGATATTGATGGAGATGCTATAGGTAATTCTGGTACGCTCACAATGGAATTTGATAAGGACGGTGATTTTAAAGCTACCTCCGAGTATAGTTATTATGGTACTTCATATTCATACTCTGTAAATGGAGAGTGGTCTTTCGAGGATGGCAAAGAAACTATTGAGCTAGATTACGATCAAGGAGAATCTGAAGAGTGGGACATAAAGAGATTAACGAACAGTGAATTCTGGTTCGAAGATGAAGATAATACTGAGTATGAATTAGAAAAACAGTAGTACCTCTCAATTATGATAGTAAAAAGCCTAGATGTAATCTAGGCTTTTTTGTGATTTTTATTTTTCACAACAATCAACAAACACAATCAAGATCATAGAAACCTGCCTAGCTTTATAAATAGATCTAAAAATTTATACTGCAGCCGAGATAGCTTTAATGCAGCAGAAGAAGAAGAAGAAGAAGAAGAAGAGGTTTACTTCTTTGAAGTTTCTTAATACCAATTATACCCTGAATAATCTTCTTTCTTATCCCCCAGACATTACAAGTACGCCAATTTATTATGTAGTAGCTATTTACGTTTTGACAAAAAAAAGATGAATATACTACGATTTCTGGTGGGTTTTCCATCAAATGAGAGCTGTAAGTTTCATTTTCGATATCAGCAGAAAAAGGAAGATGTTCAATGCAAGAAGCGTGGCAGTAAAAATCACTATTGGCTGTAACTCCACCGGCAACCGAAGTGTACAGAGTGTAACGTCAAAACAACTCTAAAAGGAGGCAGCATAATGGAAGGTTCAAAAAATGATTTTCATATATGGTCTAAGGCTGTGGATTTCATATCTTAACAGGCCGAAAATATTAGATGAAACTTTGTTACATTAGCTGAAAACAAAAACTATGACTATTAAAACAAGCAAAAACTTAATATTAGCTGCCACTCTAGTTACTATTCTAAACTTTCAGAGCTGTAAGAAATATGACGATGGACCCGGTCTTAGTCTTAGATCAGTAACCAATAGACTTACTGGTGAATGGGAAGTAGTTGACATCCAAGGACAAAATGTAAATGGTGAGATCACAATGGAGTTTGATAAGGACGGTGATTTTAAAATGACCTACGAGTATAACTATTATGGTAATACCTATAGCTCTACTCAGAATGGTGAGTGGTCTTTCGAGGATAGAAAAGAAACTATAGAGCTAGATTTCGATCAAGGAGGATCTGAAGAGTGGGACATAAAGAGATTAACGAACAGTGAATTCTGGTTCGAAGATGAGGACAATACTGAGTATGAATTAGAAAAACAGTAGTACCTCTAAATTACGGTAGTAAAAAGCCTAGATTACGTCTAGGCTTTTTTGTGCTTTTTTATTTCTCAGAATACTCAGCATTAAACACGAACAACCAAATCATAATCAAACTCATAGAAACCTGTCTAGCTTTATAAGTAGATCTATAAATTTATACTGTGGCCTAGATAGCTTTAATGCAGAAGAAAGGGTTTACCTCTCGCAATTATCCTAATAACAATTGTATCTTAACTAATTTTCATTGAGTAGTTCTATTGAGCTTTCTAAACAGGGCCATAATTATTGCTTCCAACTAAATAAAGCTTCCAAAAAAAGCTAATTCCAAATTGCAACGCAAAAAAATCATAAAGCAATTCTTAAATTCGACAAAAACATAAAAATGAATTCTCACGAAATAGACTACACTATCCATGGTGATGATATGCAAATCGTCTGTATAGAACTGGACCCCTCAGAAACTGTAATAGCAGAGGCTGGCACTATGAATTGGATGGATAGAGGCATTAAATTTGAAGCCAAAATGGGTGATGGCTCTCAACCTAACAAAGGCATGTTAGGCAAATTGTTAGATGCAGGAAAACGGGTTTTAACCGGAGAGTCCGTATTCTTAACCCACTTCACTAATGAGGGCCAAGGAAAGAAAGAAGTAAGTTTCGCGGCTCCTTATCCAGGAAAAATTATTGCGTTGGAGCTGGCTAAAATTGGAGGAGAAATAATTTGTCAGAAAGATTCATTTTTGTGCGCTGCAAAAGGAACAGAAATAACAATCGCATTTCAGAAAAAATTAGGAACTGGTTTTTTTGGTGGAGAAGGGTTTATTCTTCAAAAAATAAGGGGTGATGGCAGAGCATTCTTACATGCAGGAGGAACTATAGTAAAAAAAGAGCTTCAAGGAGAAACTTTACTTATAGACACTGGCTGTATAGTAGGATTTACTCCGGGGTTAGAATACAGCATAGAACGAGTAGGAAGTTTAAAATCTATGTTCTTTGGTGGAGAAGGAATGTTTTTAGCTACTGTTCAGGGAACAGGAACTGTTTATCTTCAGAGTCTTCCATTTTCTAGGTTAGCAGACAGAATAGTTAAGCACGCTCCTAGCATGGGTGGTTCATCTAAAGGAGAAGGATCTCTTCTGGGAGGAATAGGAAGATTATTAGATGGTGATAATCAATAATCTTACTTTATCTCTAACTATAAATGCTATCGAAATTAACTTCTATATTTTAAAAACTAAGTTCTGCAAGATATTTAAGAATTAGATCCACAACGTTAAACCTTTTTAAATATCTCACTAATAGATTTTATATGTGAATCCTACCCGAAATCCACAAAAGTCGTGTGTAAAACTTTAGGAGAACCGAGCGCTCAATCCCTACTAACACGATGTATCTTTACATTAAAATTACGAGCTTAAGACGCCAACCCCCTAAAAATATGAATATCAAACACTATGGTCATTCCTGTTTCTCTTTTAAAACTCAGAACTCTGAGTTTATAATAGATCCTTTTATTACAGGAAATCCACTAGCATCTCATGTGAATATTAAGGACATAAAAGCAGACTTTATATTAGTTACCCATGGTCATCAAGACCACATATTAGACGTAGTAGAAATAGCCAAAAACACAGGAGCCAAAATAATTTCAAATTTTGAAATTGCTACTTGGTTTGAGAATAATGGTTTAGAAAACATATATAGCATGAACTTCGGAGGAACATATACCTTCGAAGATGGAACCGTTAAAATGGTTCCTGCTCTTCACAGTAGTATGTTACCAGACGGAAGCAATGGCGGAAACCCAGCCGGATTTATTATTAAATCTGAAGGAAAGACTATTTACTATGCTGGAGACACTGGTCTTAGCATGGAAATGGAATTAATAGGGAGACTAGACCAGCCAGATCTATGCATCCTCCCTATAGGAGACACTTACACTATGGGTGTGGAAGATGCCATTATATGCTCAGATATGGTGCGGTGCAATAAAGTTATAGGAATGCATTACGATTCTTTTCCTCAACTGGAGATAGATAAAGAAGCGAGTAAAAGAAAATTTGCAGCAGCGAATAAAGAATTAATTTTAATGACCGTAGAGGAAACTCTCGTGTTTTAAATAAAATAGAAATGGGAAAAGTAATAACAATAGCTAACCAAAAAGGAGGAGTAGGAAAAACTACTACTGCTATGAATTTATCCGCTGCTTTAGGCGTTTTAGAATTCAAAACATTACTGGTAGATGCAGACCCACAAGCTAATGCTACAAGTGGAATAGGAATAAACCCTAAAGAAGTTACTTCTAGTATTTATGAATGTATAGTTGGAGATGAGCTAGCTGCAGATGCTATTATATCCACTAAAAATCCTAACCTAGATATTATACCGGCACATATAGATTTAGTAGGAGCTGAATTAGAACTCATAAATGTAGAAAACAGGGAGTACATGATGAGAAAAGCTCTGGCTCCTATTCTGAGCAGTTATGACTTTATCATTATAGACGCTTCTCCATCACTAGGTCTTATTACAGTGAATGCCCTTACGGCTTCTGACTCGGTTATAGTTCCCGTTCAGTGTGAATACTTCGCATTAGAGGGATTAGGAAAACTCCTAAACACGATAAAAATTATTCAGAGTCAATTAAATGAAGACTTAAGTATAGAAGGCATACTGCTCACTATGTATGACACTAGGCTAAGACTAGCCAATCAAGTAGTGGAGGAAGTTAGAATGCATTTTTCAGAGCTTGTTTTTGACACTGTAATTCATAGAAACACTAAACTCGGAGAAGCTCCTAGTTTCGGAGAAACTATCATCACACACGATGCTTCATGCAAAGGAGCGGTGAACTATTTAAACTTAGCTAGAGAAATTCTTCAAAAGAATGAAATGACTAAGATGAAAGATTCAGATAAGTACATTCACATAGATGGCTAAAAAAAAAGCACTCGGAAGAGGACTTAGTGCCCTCTTAGAAAATGCCGAAAATATCTCTAGACCCAAGCCGGTAGAAAAAGGCTCTATAGGAAATGTAGCAGGAAGTATAGCCATGCTTAAGATTTCTCAAATAGAAGCTAATCCTTTCCAGCCGAGAAATAATTTCAAGAAAACTCCTTTAGAGGAACTTTCTAAAAGTATTACTGAACATGGAATTATTCAACCCGTAACGGTGAGAATGATAGCTAATGCACGCTATCAGCTTATTTCTGGAGAAAGAAGATTTAGAGCTTCTCAGTTGGCAGGATTAGCAGAAATCCCAGCATACATAAGAAAAGCAGATGATCAAACGATGCTAGAAATGGCATTGGTAGAAAACATCCAAAGAGAGGATCTCGATGCTATAGAAGTGGCTATTAGTTACCAAAGACTTATCGAAGAATGTAAACTTACCCAAGAATCACTAAGTGATAAAATAGGTAAGAATAGATCTACAGTGACTAACTACTTAAGACTATTAAAACTGCCAGCAGAAATTCAAATCGGTATTATCGAGAAAGAAATATCTATGGGACATGCTAGAGCATTAGTCTCGATAACTGATGGCGATTTTCAACTTGAGTTATTCCAGAGAGCCATTAAAGAGGGTCTTTCAGTAAGGCAAGTAGAGCAATTAGCAAAAGGAAATAAATCTAACTCTTCACAGAATAACCGACCTACTCTTTCGTTTGAATTACAGAAAAAGAGTGATAAACTTAAAAGTATATTCGGTTCTGACACTTCCTTAAAACTAAAAGACAGTGGACAAGGAAAAATAGAAATCCCTTTTAAATCCGAAGCTCAACTTAAAGAAATCCTAGACTTGCTTAATCTCTAATGATTCGACTCTTCCTTTTTATAGTTCTGATGGCTCTTTCTGAAATTGGAGGTGCTCAATTAGTAAATGAAAAAGATTCTACCCAAACGAAGAGAACTCATTCTGCGAAAAAAGCTACGCTACTCTCTACAGCTCTTCCTGGAGCCGGACAGATTTACAATAAGAAGATATGGAAAGCACCCATCGTTTGGGGAGGAATAGGAACATGTATTTATTTTGCCATAAATAATAGACAAGCTTTTAGGCTATATAAAACGGAAGCTTTTAACCGAGAGTCTAATCCTGATTTCACCTCTACCCTTACCTATCAGAACTCTCCATACGCTAATTATTTAAAAAATGCGCCAAATACAATAATGGAAGATGAAGATCTTTATGACAGGTTAGACAAGAGAAAACGATGGCTAGATTTAAGTTACTTCGCTGCAGTAGCTGTTTACGGACTTAATATAATAGATGCCAATGTAGATGCACATCTGTTTGATTACGACATCTCTCCAGACATCTCTTTAAGAATAGCTCCATCACCAGTGTTTATCACATCACCTAAAGCTGGATTAAGTTTCACCCTTAATTTTTAGAAATGAGAATAGCGATAATTGGTTATGGTAAGATGGGAAAAACCATCGAAGCACTGGCTTTAAAAAAAGGTCATGAAATCGTTTTAAAAACGTCTGGAGAATTCCCTGCCGATGAGTCTACCTTAAAAGAATCTAAGGCAGATGTAGCTATAGAATTTACTCGACCTGATAAAGCAGTTAAAAACCTTCTATTGTGTGCTAAAGCCAAAATCCCTGTAGTCACAGGAAGCACAGGATGGTACGATCGCTTATCTGAAGTCGAAAATGAATTTAACTCGAATTCCGGTAAACTTATTTACAGCAGCAACTTCAGTATTGGAGTTAACATATTCTTCAAACTCAATGAATATTTAGCCGAAATAATGGATAGATATGATAGTTACGAACCTTTAGTCACCGAGATACACCACACTGAAAAATTAGATAGTCCAAGCGGAACAGCGATCACTCTAGCCGAAGATCTCATTTTTCAAATGAAAAGAAAAGACGCTTGGAAAAATGAACTCTCCAGAGATGAAGAAAAACTGAGTATTATTTCTAAAAGAGAACCAAATGTTCCAGGAACTCATGAAATAAGCTACACAGGTCTTAACGATGAGTTATCTATAAAACACCAGGCTAATAACAGAGATGGATTCGCTTTAGGCTCTATATTAGCCGCCAAATGGCTGCTGGATCAAGAAAGTGGAGTTTATTCCATGAGAGATTTCCTAAAAATAAAATAAGAAAATGTTTACAATACCCTATATACTCCTTTACCTACTAATACTTACTCTTTTTATATGCTTAGGAACTGTTTTTGAAAGAGCAGGAAAAGAAAAATGGAAAGGTTATGTGCCTATACTGAATTTCTTTACTTGGCTACAAATCCTAAAAAGACCTTGGTGGTGGCTTCTACTATTAATTATTCCTGGAGTAAATCTCATCATGCTTATTATCATGAATGTAGAAACTGCTATAGCGTTTGGTAAAAGAAGCACAAAAGAACAGTGGTTTTTCGGTGCTCTTCCATGGGTGGCTATAGCCCAACTCGCCTTTAAAGACAACTCTGAATACATCGGACCAAGAGATTGGAGTAAAAAGAAAAAAAGTCAACCAAGAGAATGGGGAGAAGCTATCGTTTTCGCAGTAGTAGCCGCTACGGTGATTAGAACATTCTTTTTCGAAGCTTTTACCATCCCTACTGCTTCCATGGAAAGCAGCATGAATGTGGGTGACTACCTATTTGTAAGTAAAATGTCTTACGGAGCTAAAAGCCCTATGACGCCTATTTCTATACCGCTAGTTCATAACAGAATCCCAGGAACACTCAACGACAGCTACGTAGATTGGTTTAAAATGCCCTACTTTAGAATGCCTGGTTTTGGAGATGTAGAAAGAATGGATGCTATGGTATTTAATTATCCGCATGGAGATACTGCCATAGTAGATGACTTTTTAATGGGGCATGATTATCACTCTATTCTTACGGAGTCTGCTATATTCATGGCTGCTGATTCAAAGGAATCCAACATGAGAGATAGAACAAGAGCCAATAACGCTCGAGCTCAATACCTAAGTAATCCAGAGAAGTACAGAAGTCTGGCCAGAGAAAGAATGGAAAAAGGGTTCGTCCCTTACTCTGGAATGACTGGCGTGAATCATAAAATTGGAGGATTAAAAGTTAGACCTATAGATAAAAGAGAACATTATATAAAGAGATGTACTGGACTTCCTGGAAATAAACTTGAAATTAAAAATCAGGTTATTCATATAGATGACGTACCATTAGAAAATGCCGAAAATACTCAGTTCTCTCATCTCCTTTATTTAAAAAAACCATTAGCTCGATTAGAAGTAGCAGAAATTTTCGGACTTCACTCCTGGTATCAAGTTAAACTGAGATCTCAAGGAAAAGAAAGACAATCTAACGACCGCTCTACAGAATTCTTAATCACCTGTAGTAATAATTTAGTAGCCGAAATGAGAGCCAATACTTCTGTGGTTGATAGTGTGGTAAACAACATTATTCCCGCTGGAAGTGGTTATGGATTTTTAAAGATGTTTCCTAACTCTAATCTTACACCATTTAATAAATGGAACATAGATAATTATGGCCCAGTGAACATTCCTGCTGAAGGAGAAGTAGTGAATCTAACCTTAGATAATCTGCCGCTTTACAAAAGAGTAATAGAAGCTTATGAAGGAAACACCTTAGAAGTTAAAGACGGTAAGATCTATATTAACGGTGCAGAATCTACCAGTTATACTATCAAGCAAAACTATTACTGGCTTATGGGGGACAACAGACATAACTCTGCTGATAGTCGCTTTTGGGGTTTTGTTCCTGAAGACCACGTAGTAGGAAGAGCCGCATTTACATGGATGAGTAGAACCAATGCTAACGACCACTTCGAACCTGGATTTAGATGGGATAGAATGTTCAAAACAGTGAAATAAGATGAACTGTACCGTTCTTCCTATTTGTCCTTTTGGAAACATAAAATGGTGGAGCCTATTTTTAACCTCTGAAAATGTCACTCTTAACGGTTATGAGAACTTCCAGAAACAAACTTGGAGAAACAGATATGATGTTCAAGGAGCTAACGGAACTCAGTCGTTAACGATTCCTATTACTAGAGAATCTGGGGTAAAGACCAAAACTAAAGACATACAACTCTTCCCTGAAACTCATTGGAAAAAAGTCCACTGGAGAAGTATAAAAAGCGCTTACGGCTCCAGTCCTTTCTGGATTTATTATTCCGATGCAATAGAGAAATTGTACACCTCTGAGTTTACCACTCTCTATGAATTCAGCCTGAAATCTATAGAAGTAATCATAGAGGAATTAGCGCTAGACAGTGAATTAAAAACAGCACTGGAAAAACCTAATCAAGACGTTGATTTCTCCAAAGAGTTTAAACCCTCCAAGTGTCATTTCAAAAACGAACCTTACCTCCAGGTATTCTCAGACAGATTTGAGTTTCAGCCAAACTTATCTATACTAGACTTACTATTCAATCTAGGACCTGAAACTGAACACTACTTAACTCACTTAACCCAACTAGGGAGTTAGATACATAAAGAAAGTCATTTGATCCGTCTGTTTTTTTTACAAAAACGTCTTACCGCTGATGAATTTTCAACTTGTGCCATAACAAGTAATCTTAAATCCCTTCAGCATCAAATACCACCATTATATAGCTCCAATAGATAAACAATTCTATAAACTAACAAGATAGAATTATCGATTATACGTAAAGAACTGTTCTCAATACAGGAATTACACAAGCATTGGAAATGATTCATTTAAATACTTATTACTAATATTTACAGACACTTACACATACGAAAGGAGAATGAACACTCCAAGTAAAATGACTCGTATGAACAAACAGTAAAACAGCTACACCTAGATGATGAAGTTTAACAAGCGTTGCAACGCGAAAAAACCACTAATTATGGTGAATGACCTATGGAATTGAGTATCTTTGCGCTCCCTTTTATAAAAATAAATTAATTAACCGGGTTTAGGACCCTTGTAAAATTATTAAAGATGGCAACTAAAATTAGATTGCAAAGACACGGAAAGAAAGGAAAACCTTACTTCCACATAGTAGCGGCAGACTCTAGAGCTAAAAGAGACGGACGTTATATCGAAAGAATTGGAAATTACAATCCAAACACAAATCCTGCTACGATAGAGTTAGATTTTGAGAGAGCTGTACATTGGCTTCAAGTAGGGGCTCAACCTACTGATACCGCAAAAGCTATTTTATCGTATAAAGGAGCTATTTATAAGAATCACTTATTAAAAGGAATCGCTAAAGGAGCGCTTACTGAAGATCAAGTGAATAAAAAATTCGATGCTTGGCTTTCTGAAAAAGAAGGAAAAGTACAAGCACAAGTAGATTCAATCAAAAGTGCTGATGAAAAAGTAAAAGCTGATGTTTTTGCTGCTGAAAAAGCAATCAACGAAGAAAGAGCTAATTTAATAGCTTCTGCACAATCGGCACTAGCTGCTGAAGCTGCTGCTGCTACCGAAGCTGCTGCTGCTGCTATCGCTGCAGAAAAAGCTGCCGCTGCTGAAGCTGCTGCTCCTGCTGTTGTTGAAGAAGTTGCTGCTCCTATTGAGGAGGCTGTAGCTGAAGCTCCTGCTGCTGTTGAAGAAGTTGCTGCTCCCGTTGAGGAAGTTGTAGCTGAAGCTCCTGCTGCTGTTGAAGAAGTTGCTGCTCCTGCTGAGGAGGTTGTAGCTGAAGCACCTGCTGCTGAAGAAAAAGCTGATGATTCATCAGAAGAAGAAAAAGCATAAATAAAACTTTTATAAAAGGGCTAAAGCCGCTTTCTCAAAACGAAAGCGGCTTTTTTTTGACCTAGTTTTTATAAGGATATTGTAATTAAATTCGTGCCAATGAATAAAGAAGACTTATTCTATCTTGGAAAAATTACCAAAATAGTGGGCTATAAAGGTGAAATCGCCATTTTCATGGATGTAGACTCACCTGAGAACTACTTCAATATTAAATCCATAATAGTAGAAACTAAAAACACCCTTGTCCCATTTTACTTCGATTGGATTCAGTTTAGAAAAGACCGCCACTTCAAGGCCAAACTGATAGGAGTAGACACAGAAGAACAATCACTCGCATTGGTTAATTCTGAATTATACTTACCCATTAACCAACTTCCTAAACTAGAGGGAAACAAATTCTATTTTCATGAAATCATAGACTTTAAGGTCGTTGGAGAAAATGAAGGGGAAATTGGATTGATTAAACGCGTAATTGACCTTCCTGCTAATCCTTTATTTGAAGTATTAAATGATTCTGGAGCGGAGATATTAGTCCCCATGAACGACAATGTAATACAGAGAGTAGATAGAGATGCTAAAACGATTTTTGTTATCCTGCCAGAAGGCTTGCTCGATTTATATTTGTCTTAATACTAATTTCACTTCTAAGAGAATCTCCTAAGTTATTTAAAAAGGTTTACTCATCCTATGCACGATTTGTGCATCAGGAAAACCCTAACAGTCGACTTTATCTCTTCAGTCCTTTAGCATAAAGCTATTAATCATATTGCCTTTTGCTGGTTATCAGCTTATGAAGTAACCATCACACAGCGCCCATCTAGTATTGCTTACAATTCCAATTTGATCTAACCTTTACCAACTCATTTATCTTCGCTTGAACACCTGAAATCTGAAGTTTAGGCTCTTACTCGAAAGAATAAGTAACACTGTCTGCTCCTAAGGAGAAAAGAGCACAGAACAAAAGGAATTAACTTAAGCATATTCTAGTTTTAAATAATTTGATCCATTGCTTACCGCATCCTAACCAAAGTATTTCCCAGTAGTCATTTCAATGAAGAAATGAGTGCCATCCCTTCTCATAAAACAAATATTTATTGATTTTCAAAGTCTCGATACCATTTAGGAATAGGTAACTACAATACGTTACAGGTTATATTCTGAACCACACATTACCTAAAAAACTAACATACAACAATATAAAATTAATTAATCGACTTTTAATCACTTCTCTCTACTCCTACACAAAGGGAAAAATACCACGAAAGAGGTATTGCCCATGGAGAGGCAGGAAGATACATTTGCATCCTTATTTAGATTAAGTCTAAATAAGGAGGCTTTAACCTCCATCCTAGATAGACATATTGACGAAAACACTCACTACTTTAAAAAACATCTATGCTCAACAAAACATTCTTAGCTGTCCTGATTTCCATAGGATTTAATCTAACCACTTATTCACAAAACAACCAAAACCTAGATGCTGAAGCCATTAAGTCTATGTGCGGGTGCTTCCAAGTGACTTTCAACTTTACTGAAACATTCACTTACTCAATAGATTCACTTTACCGTCCTTCTCGCACGGAAACCTCTTCAGCCTTAGAATACGCTCAATTAGTAGTAGATGAAGATGATAAAATATCTATTCAGCATATTTTACAAGTAGGTGACCCATCAGAACCTTATATAGTGAAGCACTGGCGTCAAGATTGGCTTTACGAAAACACTGATTTCTACATGTACAACGCTGATAATAAATGGGAGTTTCAGAAAAAATCTAATAAGGAGGTTAAAGGCCAATGGACTCAGAAAGTATTCCAAGTAGACGATAGCCCTAGGTATGAAGGATCATCCACATGGGTTCATATAGACGGAAAAAGCTATTGGGAAAATACTACCAATGCACCACTTCCAAGAAGAGAATACACTACCAGAAGCGATTATAATTTAACGCTGAGAGGAAATAGGCATGAGATTACTGATAATGGATGGGTTCATGATCAAGACAATAAGAAAATTATAAAATCTGTTAGTGAGGGGAATGTAATTCTAGCTGAAGAAAAAGGATTTAACACTTATGTAAAGGTAGAAGACAGCAGATGCCAAGGCGCTATAGAATGGTGGACGAATCACTATGACAAATGGCAGCATGTTCGAAATAAGTGGACAGATGTTTATGGTAGAAACTCCGATTTGACTCTAGAAGAAAAGGTGGATAATAAAGCATTGTACAAGCACCTCTTTGCTGATGAATGCACGAAGCAGAAAGATATCAATGAGATTATAGAATCTTTTGTAAAGAACTAACTATGAAATTGTTGTTCTAAACCTAAGAAACCACAATGAAATGAAAATCTCAAACCACATACTAGTTGTACTGGCATTTGGAGTATTAGCGGCTTTTACTAGCCAAAACATTACTTCGAATTACAAATGTATGATTCAATTAAAGAACTACACTGGCGAAGGTGCTTATGTTATCGTCTCTATTCTGGACTCTCATGAGGAGTACAGCGAAACACTTTACGTGCAAGGAGAAGATAAAGACTGGTTCAACGAAATCAGCGAATGGTGGAAATTTTACGGAAAGTACCGCCCTAATTTAGATGCTATTACTGGAGCAACTGTTAGTGGAGGCGAGCGAACTATCAACCTGATAAAGATCCCAACAGACAAGATAGACGCAGGTTACTACCTCCGTTTTGAGACTGCAGTAGAAGATCAAGAATATTACACTACCGACTTACAACTTGAGTTGACCACAGAAAATTTGACTCAAAAGAGAGAAGGCTCTGGATTCATACGCTATGTAAAAATGATAGCTCAATAAAACAGACTTTACCAAAATGACAGTCTCTATCTGGAGATACAGCCACTTGGCACTTTTCTTAATATCATCACTGTTTTTAATAGCAGCTGCCCTCTCAGGTCTAATTCTATCTTTCGACCCTATTTCCGAGGAATTTAAATCAGAGCATAATAGCGGTTTATCAGAGATAAATCTCTCAGAACTTATTCAGTCTGTAAACTCTAATTTTGATGAGACGTTCACAGTAGAGATTGACGATAACAGTTTTATAAAAGCCTCTATAATTACAGAGGGTGCAAGTAAGCAGGTCTATGTAAGCCCAATTACTGGGAAGCAGATAGGTAACGTAAGAGAAAAAAATTCCTTTTTCCAATTCGTTACTAATTTCCATCGCTCTCTTTTTCTTAAGACCACAGGCCGACTTTTGGTAGGCATATTTTCATTTTTTCTTCTCTTAATCGCATTGTCTGGCATATTTCTTTTAGCCAAACGCCATGGCGGATTTAGACATATATTTTCTAAAGTGCACAAAGATGAGCCTAGCTCCTATTGGCACGTAAAAATGAGCAGATGGTTTTTCATTCCTATTGTGATTATATCGGTATCTGGTGTTTTTCTTTCGGCTGAGCGGTTTTCTCTCCTACCCACTAGTAAGAATGATGAAGAAAGCCCTAAAAGCCAGTGGAGTGGTAAAAATGCACTTGATCTTATCACCCTTGCTGATATAACTAAGCTAGAGTTTCCATTTTCTGAGGATGAGGATGAGTACTTTCTAATAGACCATCATTCAGGAAAACTCAAAGTAAACCAGTTTAACGGAGAAGTAGTGCTTATGAAAAGCTTTGGCAACATGCATTACCTAACTAACTGGATGTCTTTTCTGCACACTGGAGAAGGCAGCATTATCTGGTCTGTTCTCCTCATGCTGAATTCTTTAGCAATTCTGTTTTTTATGATTTCCGGATTTTCTGTTTTTTTAAAGAGACGCTCAAAATCCCTGTCTAAACCCCAAACGCAAACCGATAAAACTACAGCTGAAATCATTATACTAGTAGGTTCAGAGAGCGGAAACACTCTAGAGCTAGCCCATGAACTGTTTAATTCTTTCTTAGCGAATGATAAAAAAGTCTACATCACTGGGCTTAATGCCTATTCTAGCTATCCTTGTGCCGAACACTTAATTATCCTCACCTCTACCTACGGAAATGGAGAAGCTCCAGCCAATGCTGGTAGATTCCAAAATCTCTTAAAAACCATACGTCAGGAAAACAAACTAAGCTACGCTGTGTTAGGACTAGGCTCAACCAGCTACCCTAATTTCTGCTCTTACGCCATAGAGGTAGATGGTTTACTGAAACGAACCAACGGATTTAATGAGCTACTGCCATTGGTGAAAATAAATAATCAATCTAGCAAAGAAATACAGAAGTGGATATTAGCTTTAAATGACTTGTTCAATATAAAGCTAACTCTGCCTAAAGCCAGTAGGAGTAAATCCACTGATCTGTTTATTGTAAAAGAACGAACTAACCTTAATTCGGACGACACTTTTATATTATTCCTAGAACCTAAAAATAACACGTTAAGCTTTCAGTCAGGCGACCTGCTGGAAGTTCGTTCTTCAGAAAATGAAGCTCCTAGGGTCTATTCTATAGCTGAATATAATAATGGTATTCTCTTATGCATAAAGAAACACCCATTCGGGGTCTGCTCTTCCTATTTAGCAGATGTTAAACTGCATGAAGAAATAGAAGCCTCCGTTGTTTCTAATCCAAAATTTAGATTCCCTACTGAAGGTAATGGAGTAATGTGCGTTGCAAATGGGACTGGAATAACCCCATTTATAGGCATGCTTAATGAAACTCTCGATTCTGACTCTAATTATTTATTCTGGGGAATAAGAACTCCCGAGTCTCTTGGGATTTACTCACAATATTTAGAGGGTCTGATGATACATGAAGATAATCTCTTTATCACCTACTCCAAACTGAACAAAAAATACATTCAAGAAGATGTAATAACTAACATTCATCTAATACTAGCACTATTTAAAAATGGCGGTATTCTTATGATTTGTGGCTCACTGCAGATGAAAGAAGAGCTATTCTACCTCTTAGAGAAAGAGCTGAAATCTAAGGTTAATAAGAGCCTAGAATATTTCATCTCTAAAGGACAAATTAAATCAGACTGTTACTAACAAATAATCCCATGGCACATTCTATTAAACTACTGGCAAGAAATTATAATGGTGAACTCACTTTCTGTACTTGCTGTAAAATCTATCATCTTCACTTTAACAATCTTTTTTTTGAATTCACTAGAAATGAGCT
>Ga0075117_1000094_pt1 | contig 61504 bp, 45 predicted proteins | sample AntAceMetag02UKJ_FD_69789 | JGI IMG/M metagenome (GOLD analysis project Ga0075117, IMG submission 69789) | Saline lake microbial communities from Ace Lake, Antarctica - Antarctic Ace Lake Metagenome 02UKJ | ecosystem: Environmental > Aquatic > Non-marine Saline and Alkaline > Saline | place... | reverse complement strand
GTGGTGGGTGCTTACTATTCTCAAAACCCTACTTTTTTCTCGATTGTAGAGAGCGATGATCCTAGATGGTTGTACCCAAGTTCGCCTGGTACCTCTTTTTTAGGAGTTTTGGGAGATTCGCTGGTTAAAAGGCTAAATGTGCCTATCCTTTTCTTTAATGCTGCCTCTGGTGGAACCTCTTCCCATGATTGGTGGCGTACTTCTATTCAGGGAGGCTTGCCTTTTTCTAAGATTAACCAAGTTATTTTTCAATTTCTCCGCTTTCATGGAGCTAGAGGAGTGCTGTGGCACCAGGGAGAGGCCAATTCCGTAAGGAATGATTTTCTTTTTTCTGGAAATGATTACACAAATCATCTATCTCAAGTTATAAAGGCAAGCAGAGAAAGCTTGGGTTTTGATAGACTTAGTTGGATGGTGGCTCAGGTGTCTTGGTCAAAACATGGAATAACTGGACCAGAAGACCCGAACGACCGAAATGAAATTGATTTGAGAAATGAAACGCGAGCAGGTCAACTTAGGCTCACCGAAATAGACGAAGACACATTTTTGGGCCCAGACTCTGATTTGATAGAAGGTTATAGTGGGTCGGATTTAAGAGATGATGGTGTGCACTTTACTTTCCTGGGTCAAACACAACTTGCTGGTCTTTGGAATGAGAAAATGAACCAAAGTTATTTTAACCAGTCGATGCCCTTTATTGCCAGTAAGGCCCAGCAATCCATACAAGACTTGGGCATTATTCGTCAAAATTGTCTTTGGCAGAAAGCTAATATCGTCTTGAACTCTGGACTTAAACCAAGATTTAAATTGGTTTCTGGACCGGCAGAGGTTTTTGGAGACTCTATAAGGTTTAAGAGAGATGGGATTGTGAGTATAAAAGTCCTGGCAAACGGTGATGACTTTTATGCTGATTTTGAATCTAAAGAAATCACTTTGAATGCTAATGTGGGTTTCAGCACTCCTGTTTTAGCTAATAGTTGTCAGTTTTTTAATACAAATGAATCCGTTATTCTGAGGGCTTCATGTGTTTCTGGCTTACCCAATTGGTATGGAGATAACCGATTAAACGAATTCTTAGGCTCTAAAAATGATATAATTGTTTCGCTCAAAAATGACAAAACCTTCTATATTTCCTGTGGAGCAGGCTGTGACTTAGGCCCGTCATCTAAATATGAATTGATTAAGAATGATAAACTGTCAAATCTTAGACTCTCGGAACTTAAGGGACAAAAGAATTTCAGGATGGCTTCTCACAAGGCTTTTGAGTATAACAGGATTATTAGCGATAAATCAGTAAGACTAATTTCTAATAAATCAATATTGCTTAACCCTGGAACTCAGATTAATGTTGGAGCCGTCTTTGAGGCACAAATTAAAGGCTGTAAGAACCCTTAGTATCATTATATGCTCACTTTAATAGTCTAATTATTTTTGCCAAAAAGCTTAGAAATGCTAAGTGGCTTAATTTTTGACTAACTTTGTTAGAGCGTGCAAAAAAAACACTACACATTTGACATTCAAAGAACTACAATTAGACGACAGATTATTGGAAGGCTTAGACGCCATTGGCTTCGATAAAGCCACACCAATACAAGAATTTGCAATACCCAAAATTATAGAGAACAAGGATTTAATAGCCTGTGCTCAGACGGGTACAGGTAAAACGGGAGCTTTTATTTTACCTGTACTGCATAAGATAGCTCAGATGCCAGAGGAAGAAAGGCATTTAAACACGTTAGTGATTACGCCTACTCGCGAATTAGCCATTCAGATAGATCAACAGGTGGAAGGCCTCTCCTATTTTACAGGAGTAAGTTCTATTCCTGTTTACGGTGGTGGAGATGGAGATACTTTTGTGACTCAAAAAAGAGCTTTAGAAGCAGGAGCAGATATAGTTATAGCGACGCCTGGAAGGCTAATAGCCCTAATGAATTCTGATAAAGTGGACTTTTCTAAGCTCCAACATCTCATTTTAGATGAGGCAGATCGTATGTTAGATATGGGGTTTTTAGGAGATATTCTTCGTATAACTTCTTATTTACCAGAGAACAGACAAACGCTTTTATTTTCGGCCACTATGCCGCCTCAGATAAGGCAGCTTGCCAATAAGATTCTTAAAAACCCAGAGCAAATTAATATTGCTATCTCAACACCTGCAGAAGGGATTAATCAGCAAGCCTATGTGGTTTATGATACACAGAAGCTTCCATTACTTACAGCTATCTTAAAGGATGAGTCCTTTAAGAGCATCATTGTTTTTTCTTCCTCTAAGGAGAATGTAAAGAATATAGAACGAGAGCTTAACCGATACAAACTCGGGGCTAAAGGCTTCAGTTCTGACTTGGACCAAACAGCAAGAGAAGATCTGATGAACATGTTTAAGGCAGGGAAAGTACGTGTCCTCATAGGGACAGATATTATCTCAAGAGGAATAGATGTTACAGGGATAGACTTAGTCGTCAATTTTGACTGTCCTCCAGATCCGGAAGATTATATACATAGGATAGGTAGAACAGCAAGAGCAGGAAGTGCAGGGACGGCTATTACCCTAATAAACCCAAGAGATCAGCCTAAGTTTTTTAGGATTGAAAGTCTCATAGGTAAGGATGTACCTAAGCTAGATATTCCTAAGGAACTAGGCGAAGGCCCAGCTTATACTCCCGAGAAAAAACAAAGTGGTGGTTATAAAGGAGGCAAGGGTGGTAAACCTTTCAATAAAAATCGTAATGGCGGTGGAGGTTATAAAGGAAAGTCAAATTATAAAGGTGGCGGATCTAGACACTCTAATTCTGGCAATAATCCACCTAAGGGCTAATATTTGGGTTTTGATGGATGCGAAGGCTCTTAATATTAAGTATAGTTCAAGCGGCATTTTTGTCTGCATTACTTTTTTCAAAAAAAGATAAAACGTTTATTACAATGTGGTTGGCGGCGTGGCTGCTGCTCATGATGGTTAACCAGTTTTATTTTCTAGCCATTTACTTTTATCCGAAAGCTCTTCCACTAGAAGGGCTTTTGATGCTATCTGCCTTTCCCCTATTATCGGGCCCCGTTTTCTTCTTATATGTGGCCAGCCTAACAAACACTTCTGTCAGGGTAAAGTGGCTACACTTTATCCCATTTCTGATTTTCCCAGCCTTTATTTTTTTAATCAAGTCAGACGTTACAATTGATAATGGATTTTTGATTAGCAAATCTGACTCCTATCAACTTTTCTATCATTACTACGGCTATTTATTCGCGGCTTTACCCTTGACATATATTTTATGGAGTTACAAACTATTGAGTTCATACCGGATAAGAATTCATGATAAATACTCTAATCTGGCCAAGATAAATCTTAGGTGGCTTAAGATCTGGCTTCAATCTGCCTTGGTCTTCTTTATCATTTCTTTCCCTTGTATTTACTTTGCTACGAATCTGGAGCTGTTTGATAGGGCCATTTCTTTTAAGTTGATAGCTATTTTTAATACAGTGTATATTTTTATCGTTGGCTATTTTGGTTTCAAGCAGACCACTATTTTCTCTGATATCCAGATAGAAAAAGAGGCTAACAAGAAATCTGAAAAGTACACAAACTCTGGACTAACAGAAGAACTGGCTGATGTTTATAGAAGAAGATTAGAGGTCTTAATGGAGAATGAAAGACTTTATCTAGAGGCGAATTTAAATGCAAAGGATTTGTCAATACGCATAGGTATATCTACAAATACGCTCTCTCAATTATTAAATCAATACGAAGGCAAAAGGTTCTATCAATACATCAATGATTTGCGAATTGAAGCCGTGATTGGTCTAATGAAGAATAGCTTAAATGATAATATTTCTATGGAAGGTTTGGCCTATGAATCTGGGTTCAACTCACGGTCTACCTTTGTTAAGGCTTTTAAGTCTAAAAAGGGTATATGTCCATCAGAGTTCCGTAGAAGTTTGACTTAGCCTACCCGTTGATACAGTAGGCGTGTTGTTTTTGGTTGATTTGAATTCAAAAAAACATTATGAGAGAAGTCTTACATCAATTAAATATCTATACACACATTCTTTTTGGAAGTCTGGCTATGCTGGTTGGCCTTTGGCCAATACTTTACACCCAAAGGAAAACGGAGGCATAAAAGAACAGGAAAGCTTTACCTTTTAATGGTTTGCGGTGTACTGGTTACAGCTTTATTTGGGGCCTTATTTTTTGACTTTAGGCCATTTCTTTTTCTATTGACCATCCTTGTTTTCTATACCTCTTTTGTGGGTTATAGAACGTTAAAGCTTAAGGAGAGAAAGCCTGAAGTCATAGATAGACTAGTTAATGTTTTGGGTTTTATTACGGTAGGCTTTTATTTCTTCCTATTTGATATAGATGCCGCAGCAATGAGTAAGCCCGTTGTTTATTCTACAGCTTTTGTCTTATTATTACATGTTTTGTATGATTTTGGGAAGAACTTCTATAGCCAAGAGTGGCTTAGGAGGACATGGCTAAATGATCACATCATTAGAATTATTTCATCGTTTGGCGGATTAATATGTGCATTTGCTGGAAATGTGCTTGATGAATCATATCAACCGTATAGCCAGATTTTACACTCAGTAGTTGGTTATGTATTAATCGCGTATTTTATTTTTAAGTTTAGAAATTACTTGAGCCCTTAAAAGCCCTTACTATTTCCGCCATCTACAGGAAGAGACACAGAAGTAATGTAAGAGGAAGCATCCGAGGCTAAGAAAACTGCCGCGTTTCCTATATCTTCTATTTTTCCCCAGCGATTCATGTGTATTTTATCAAAGGCTTTGTCTTTTCTGGCGGGGTCAGAGTTCATGGCTGTAAGCATCATGTTGGTTTCTATAAAACCTGGGGCTATGGCGTTTACGCGTACATTGTCCTTGCCAAACTCGGAGGAGAAGGCCATCACTAGACCTTCCACTCCCGTCTTAGAAGCCGTATAAGAAACGACTCTATCAATTCCGTAATAGGCCGCCATGCTTGATATCATAATAATGGAGCCAGACTTACGAGTAGTCATATTTTTTCCTACCTCTCTTGTCAATGCAAACACACCATAAAGGTTCGTTTGGATGATACGGTCAAATTCTTCATTAGTGACTTCTAACGCTGGTTTCTTTTGGTTTACACCTGCATTATTGACTAGTATGTCTATTGCTCCAATGTCACTTTCTATCTTATCTACAAGTAATGGAAGACTATCGAGGTCTGTAATATCATTGACAAAATACGTGACATTCCCCCCGAACTTGTTTGCCGTTTCTTTCAACACTTCTTCTCGTCGGCCAGTGATTATAACGATTGCTCCAGCCTCTACAAAGCATGTTGTTATGGCAAGGCCAATTCCGCTACCTCCTCCGGTAACTAGGGCTATTTTCCCTTCTAGTGAAAACTTGTTCATGACAATTGTCTTTTTATGGCGACTTCCATTCCTCGCAACTCAGCTAGTCCTTTTAATCTACCCATATAAGAGTAGCCTGGGTAATATTTTCGGTCGTTATCACTCCAAAAGTGATGACCATGATCTGGACGCATAGGTATCGCTGTGACCTTTTCGTTGTTGTTTGCTCTTCTTTTTTCTTCTTGTAATAAGGCTTCTATTACATCGTAGAAGTCTACGTCCCCGTCCAAGTGTGGGGCTTCATGGAAATTTAGGGAGCCTACTTCACGTTTGGTAGTTCTTAAATGAATGAAGTGAATTCTATTACCAAACTGTTGAATTATACTTACCAAATCATTGTCAGGTCTAACACCCAAAGAGCCTGTACAAAAAGTAAGGCCATTGGCCGGATTATCATAGGCGGCCATTAATTGACTAATGTCATTTTGTGTAGATAACACTCGGGGCAAACCTATGAGTGGTCTTGGCGGATCGTCCGGATGAATACATAGATTCACACCAACTTCAGCAGCCACAGGGCCAACCTGCTGCATGAAGTGATAAAGGTTTTCTCTTAACTCTTTGTCACCAATCTCTCCATACTCGTCTAGAAGTGCTTGAAAAGACTCCAAGGTGAAGGCATCATCTGTTCCAGGTAAGCCCTGAAGAATTGCCATTTTTAGTGTGGCAATATCTTCGTCGGTCATCTCATCTAATCTTGCTTTTGCCATTGCCTGGGTTTCTTTGTCATAGTCGGCTTCGGCCCCTTTTCTTTTTAGAATAAGCAAATCGAAAGCTGCGAAATCTATATAAACAAATCGCAATGCGTAGGAACCATCGGGCATTTGATAAGCCAGCTGAGTTCTGGACCAGTCCAAAACGGGCATAAAATTATAACAGACTGTAGTTACTCCACATGCTGCTAAATTCCTTAGTGAGGTTTTGTAGTTTTCTATGTATTTATTTTTACCATCTATTCCCTTTTTAATGTCTTCGTGCACGGGAAGGCTTTCTACGACATCCCAGGTTAGTGTGGAGAATTTGTCGTTGTCTTTTTCAATGATATCAATACGTTCCTGTATGGCCTCTTTTGACCAGGTTTCTCCAACAGGAATCTGATGTAAGGCATTTACTACACCGGTGCAGCCGGCTTGGCGTAAATCCATTAAAGTGACCCCGTCGTTTGGGCCGTACCACCTCATGGTATGTTTCATGTAATCTCTTTAAGATGAGTTTAAAATTCTGCCCTAGAAATATGAGTCGACTAGGAGCATAGCTGGGTAAATATACAAACTATTAAAAATTTTCAACCGATTGCATAAAAAAGGCCTTTTAGAATATTCCTTACTTTTGACAGAATTAACGACCATCCTTTTGATGAAAAAAGAGATTACCATTTATGATATCGCTGATCAGCTCAATATTTCACCTTCTACGGTGAGCAGGGCATTGAATGATCATCCCGCTATCAACGAGAAGACCAAAGAGCGAATTAATGAAATGGCATTGCAAATGGGATACCGTTCTAATTTATTCGCCAAAAACCTTCAGGCTCAATCAACAATGACGATTGGCGTGATCGTTCCTAAGCTTGATTCCTACTTTATGGCTACAGTATTGGCTGGTATGGAAAAAGAGGCCAGTAAGGCGGGCTATAATCTTTTGATAACACAATCCTTGGAATCATTGGCTAAAGAGATAGCCAATGCGGGAACGATGTTTAAACAAAGGGTAGATGGCTTGCTGGTTTCAACAATCGTTGGTTCGGAAAAAGTCACGCATTTTGATCCTTTCTTACAGAAAGGTATTCCTACTTTATTCTTTGATGGGGTTTTTGACTTTGGCAAGGCTCCCAAAATTGTGATTGATAATGAGTTGGCCGGTTATGAAGCCACAAAACACTTGATAGAGCAAGATTGCAAATGCATCTACCATATTACTGGTGAGGTAAAGAGGAAAGTTTATCAAGATAGGTTTTATGGCTATTTAAAGGCTCTAAAAGAATATGACTTGCCCTTTAATGAAGATATGCTTTTTGTAGATAGTTTGAATATAGACAGAAGCTATGAATTAAGTCAATATTTACAGAAAGCCACGTTAAAACCAGATGGTGTTTTTGTTACTAATGACTCTTGTGCTGCGTCACTGATGACAGGTTTAAAGAAAATGGGCTGTAGGGTACCAGAGGATATTGCTATTATCGGTTTTAATGACGACCCCATCACTAGGATAGTAGAGCCCAAATTAAGCACTATACATTATCCAGGAGAAGAGATGGGAGAAATAGCTGCTAAAAGTATGATTAGTCATTTGAACAAAGGTTTGGACTTTGAGATGACTAATAAAATCATTTTAAGACACGACTTAATTGTAAGAGACTCCAGCAGGAAGAAGTAAACTAGAATCTCCATAGCTTAAAAAGCGGTAATCATTTTGTAGAGCAAAATCATATACTTCTTTCCATTTATCTCCTATAAGAGCTGATATTAGCAGAAGTAGGGTAGACTTAGGCTGATGAAAGTTGGTGATAATTCCATCACAAATCTTAAATTCATAAGTAGGGAAAATATAAATTTCCGTATCTCCAATAAGCTCTTCTATTTGTCTAGTTTTCATGTAAGTCAGTATGACCTCTAAGGCCACCTTTTTAGAGGGCAAATCTTGGCTTTGGTCTTGATAAGGATCCAGCTTTTCTATTTTGAAGTCTATTTCTTTCGTCGCAGACTTTAATAGCTTTTGACCAAACCAGTACAAGCTCTCCAAAGAACGCATAGAGGTGGTTCCTACGGGAATGGTTGGCCCAGTAGATTGAGCTAGTTTTTCAATAAATGACTTACTGAATACAATTTGTTCGGAATGCATATGATGCTCTAATGCATTCTCTGTTTTTACAGGCTGAAAGGTGCCTGCTCCCACATGTAGCGTAATGAATGAGTGATCCATTCCTGCACTTTTTAAACTTGCAAAAGTATCTTCCGAAAAATGGAGGCCAGCCGTAGGTGCGGCTACTGCTCCATCATGTTCAGAGTACACGGTTTGGTAGGTGTCTAGATCCTGTTCTTCGGTTTCTCGGTTTAAATAGGGGGGGAGAGGAATTTGTCCAAAGGTTTTAACTAGTTCAGCAAAGCTCACACCTCCGGTCCATCTGAAATGAACCAAGTTCTTATCCTTATCTTCAAGACAAGCCTTAACGTTTATTTTTAGATTATTTTCTCCTGATAAGTTTAATTCTAAGATTTCTCCTTTCCACTTTTTTTTATTCCCTATCATGCATTTCCAAGTGCTCTCTAGGCTAGACTCCATGACTTGAGAAACGATATTACTAGGAGCAACAGGATCTAACAGGAATATTTCAATTAAAGCTCCAGTTTGCTTTCTAAAGAATAATCGTGCTGGAATTACCTTAGTATTATTGAAAACAAGATGGGCGTTTTTGGGAAGATGATCTGATAAGGAGGTAAAAGGACTATTGGTAATTTCTCCCTTCTTATAAATTAAGAGCTTAGAAGAGTCACGCGGACTGACCGGATACTTAGCTATACGATGTTCTCCGAGGTCGTAGTGATAATCCTGAATCTTTATTTCCGGTAATTTTTTCAACTTTCTGACGGAGGACTTAGCAGTATTCTTAGCGGGACAGAGAATAGAATAATCATGAAGATTATAGCTCCCGCTATAAGAAACCAAGTGTAATCCCTGTCCAGATTTTTGGAGACTTCTTTATTTACTGCCTGTAAACCAAGCAGCACAAAAACTAAGTATGTGTTTACAAAAGCCGGTATGGCGTCTAACCAACCAGAGATAATAAGTTTTAACTTTTCTTCGTGTTTTGACCAGGGATTGGCCTTTAATAAACTGTTAAAATCAATTTTGTCAATTTGATTTTTCACGAGGCCAAACAATAGGTTTAAACCAACAATGATGACCACCGAGACATAAAAGAAAGTTTGTTTATCTATGAAACCGATAGGCCTGCCCGCACCATTATGTTTAAAGGCTATGGAATCTGGTAAACCTAGGTAACAGAACAATAAGAGACCTAGTAGAAACAAGAAGGAGGCTTTTCGCCAGTAATTGAAGAATATGCTATACATTCTAAAAGCCGGAATTTCTTGCGGCTGAGTTTATTTAGATGCAAATTTAAACTTGGATTTTTTAAGTTTCTTATTTTAACGCGGCTTTCTATAGATTTCGAAACAAATGGACTAGTTGGTGGTACTTTAATGGCACTCATATCGGATTCTTAACTAAATTAATATTAATGGCTAAAATATACACGAAAACAGGTGATACAGGTACTACCTCTCTTATAGGAGGTACTCGGATTAGTAAAGGAGAATTAAAGATAGAGGCTTACGGTACGATAGATGAATTGAATTCTTGGATAGGCATGTTAAGAGACATTAGCGAGGTTGATTCTAGAAGAGAACTTCTTAAAGAAGTTCAGGATAGGCTATTTACCATTGGAGCAGAAATGGCATCAGAGGCAGATAAGGGGTCAAAGAAATTACCAGATTTAAAAGAAAGCGATATAGATTTACTTGAAGAGGCCATTGACAAAATGAATGACAATCTGCCTGATTTAAAGCATTTCGTATTGCCGGGAGGCCACCAGCATGTGTCTTATGCTCATATAGCTAGAACAGTTTCTAGAAGGGCGGAAAGGTGTGCCATTCGTCTCCATGATGAGGAGGGTCTAAACTTCCTTATAATCAAATACCTAAATCGTCTTTCAGATTATCTTTTTGTGCTTTCTCGCATGGTTGGCAAAGAACAGAAAGCGGAGGAAGTTAAATGGGTTCCAAGGCTATCTTAAAGCGGACAAATAATTCCACCAGTTTGGTATAATGAAATAAAAGGAACGCCTAAAGAGTCTGCTTGTGATTGAATACTTACCACTCTGTACTTGGAGTTGGTATCATCTAGAATTAATTCTTTTGGGTATGAGTCAAGTTGCTTTTCAAGGTTATAAAGGGCGTTATTTGAAACCAAGATGTAGTCAAACTTGTCTTTGACTTTTCCTTTAACATACTTCTGAATCCAAAGATATTTCTTTTCATCTAAAGTGAATTCCAGCATGCCCTTATCTGCTAAAGGGGCCTTTATTTCATAATGCTGTATACCTCTATTGTCATAATAGTTTTTTAGGTGGAAATCATAAGCTCTAGGGTTTGCTTTGGTGGCGGAGTCGGTCAGAAATATCGCAGATTTTGAATCTATTAGACTAAACCCAGAAGACCTAGGAATGAAATGGAAAGCGACTTCTCTTTGACTTTTCTGTTTAAAGTCTTTGTGAATATTTGAGGCTGAAAGCCCTATTAGGATAATCACGCCAACGTAAAGGTACCTTGGACGTTTTTTGAGGAAGAAAAGGATGCACATGAAAAGAAAAATGAAGAGAGCAATCACTTCAACTATTGAAATAGAGAACCCGCCTAGTTTAGAGTGCGGTAGGGCAGCAATAAGGAAAATACTTTTGTTTAGCCCGAATAGCGTGATCTTAAAAAACATCAAGATAAAATCTGACACAAGAGGTAGCCAAGAAAGAAGTAGAAACGGGATTCCTAGGAATAAAACACCCATACTGAAAACGGTAACAAGGGGATTTGTAAGTAAGAAATAACTAGGAAACTGATGGAAATAGTAAATGCTCAAAGGAAATGTAAATAGCTGGGCAGATACAGAAACGATGGTTATTTGATATAGTTTGGCCAGTAGCCAGCTCTTTGGTTCGTAGAGTATGTTGAGATAAGGAAAAAGATAAATTATTCCGAAGATGGCTAGGTAAGATAACTGAAAGCCAACTTCAAAAAGCCAGAAAGGCTCAATTAGCAATAAGATAAATGCGGAGGCAGCCAATACGTTGATGCTGTTTTTGTCTCTTAAGAATAAGCTCCCTAATTGGAAAAGACTAAACATAAGGGTGGCTCTAGTGACACTTGGTGACATACCAGTAAAGAGGGCGTATATCCAAAGCAGCGAAATGGTGATAATACCGTAGAGCCACATCGTTTTCTTCCTTCTATTGAGAAAACCAAATATCACGTTTAGCATCATCATTAAAATCCCCACGTGAAGACCAGAAACAGCCAGAATATGGATGGCACCCGCTGTAGCGTAGGCATCCCTGGTGGTATGGTCTAGTTCATCTTTGGTGCCAAGTAGCATGGCTTCTGCTACTGCGAGGTCGGCCTTTTCCGTAAGATTGGCTTTGAGCGTTTGACTAGCTAATTCACTGAAATCGTAGGCCCACTGGATGATTTTATGTTTCGGGTTGTAGCCCATTTTTTGGTAATCATCCTGTCTTAAAAAGTGGTGGCTTTCTATACCTCTGTGAGAAAGAAACATTTTGTAATCAAACTCAAAAGGGTTTTTAGGGCCTTCTATTACTCTCGGGGCTCCATTGATTAAAAAGACATCACCGTAAACGGGCCTTTCTCCTTCGTTTGTAAAATAAAGAAGAACTTCGTCATTTATGGAATGCCAAACAGAGTCGCTTTTAAACCTATATACTTCACCTAGGACCTTATAAGATTTGGGCTTGGTTTCTGTGGCAGAATTAATCCTGACTAGGTAGCCTTGTGTGTTTGGTGGATATTCGTTTAAAACTTGCTTGGCCTTAAAGGCAGAAAACCAACCGAGGCAAAAAACGAAAAGATAGATACCTAAGGTGTGAAAAACCCTTTTCTTAAGAAGTAGTCCTATGCCAAATAATAGAACAGAACAAACGGCTAAAGTTAGTGCAGTGGCCGTAGTAAGCAGGGCATATTCATACAATAGAATACCCGGAATAAGGAACAAAACCAAACGCAAAATAGGATAAGATTTCAGTTCCATGTGTTTGTTTGTGGGATTACATTTGAGACGGTATCCTAGCCATAACTTTCTTTTTGGCTCGGAAAGTCTCCTGATTTTACATCTTTGATATACCCTGTGAAGGCATTCGTCATTTCAGTATGGAGGTCGGCATACCTTCTTAAGAATCTTGGACTAAAATCCTTATTGATGCCCAACATGTCATGGATTACCAGAATTTGGCCATCACAGCCATTTCCTGCCCCAATGCCTATGGTTGGAATATCAATAGAGGCTGTTACTTCAGCAGCAAGTCCCCTTGGGATTTTCTCTAAAACGACTCCGAAGCAACCTAGGTCATTCAATAGTTTGGCGTTAGATTTAAGCAAATCAGCTTCTTCGTCGTCCTTTGCTCTTACGGTATAAGTTCCGAATTTATAAATAGACTGTGGTGTGAGTCCAAGGTGCCCCATAACCGGTATACCAGCACTTAAAACTCTAGAAACAGATTCTTCTATTTCCTTGCCTCCTTCCATTTTTACTGCATGGGCACCAGACTCTTTCATGATTTTGATGGCTGATTTAAGGGCTTGGGTAGAATTTCCTTGGTAGCTTCCAAATGGTAAATCTACCACCACAAGGGCCCTTTTGACGGCCCGAATCACGCCTTGAGCATGATATATCATTTGGTCTAGTGTAATTGGGAGAGTAGTTTCATGACCCGCCATAACATTTGACGCAGAATCACCTACCAAAATAAGCTCAATGCCTGCGGCATCTACTAAAGCCGCCATGGAATAATCGTAGGCAGTGAGGCAGGCTATTTTATCACCTTTCTGCTTCATGCTTTGAAGAATGTTGGTGGTAACGCGTTTTACGTCAGAATGTACAGACATTTGATAATTTAAATTTTAATGAAGATTGGTGAAATTTTGCTGGTTTGCAAGTTTGCAGCTTAGCTATCCGCTATTTTCTGGCCAGCCAGTTTTCTGGATTCTGTTTTGTGAATTGGTGCCATACTTGAAAGTTTATTTCGTATTCGCCGTTTTTTTCAGCGGCTATGCCAATTAACTGACCAGCTATTACCGTGTCTTGAAGTTTGACATTGACACTTTTAAGGTTCGCATAAACCGTAAAATATTCCCCATGCTGAATAGCAATAACGTTGTTTAATCCTGGTATTTGAGAAATATCCAATACCAGACCGTCAAAAACAGAGCTTACCCGGGCATTCGGAGAAGTTTGAATGTCTACCCCGTTATTATCAATTTTAATATTTTTTAGAATCGGGTGATTTTTAACTCCAAACTTATCTGAAATAAAACCACTTTGAACTGGCCAAGGTAATCTGGATTGGTTATTCTGAAAGGAATTGGACAAAGCAGTATTGATAACAGCTTCGTTTCTGGTGGAGGTGCTTACACGGGCAGCAGACTTTCTAACAATCGAAGAAATCAAATTATCCAATCTTTTAATGGCTCTTTTAGAATCTGCTATTTCTCGCTTAATCTGTTTTTCTTGTTTACCCAATTGTGCCACGGTTAAGGATTGCTCCTTTTTGAGGCGAGTTAACTTTTGGGTCTGACCTTGCTTCTGATTTAGAACGAGTACTTTATCTGCTTTTTTAAGAGATAGTTCGTCTTGCCTTTTGGATAGCGTTTCGGCAATTGTATTTATTTGATTTACCTGTATTTTTCTATTGTCTGTGTATTGTTCTAAGTATTTATACCGCATCACAAGGTCATTAAAAGACCTCGCCGAGAATAAAAAGCTGAGTTTATTTAGTCTGCCACTAGATTTTGAGGCTATATAGAGCATTTCGGCATATTCCTTTTTTAGGAGGCCTAGCTTACCCTTAAGTTCATTGTTAGCAACTTCTAACTCGGCTATTTCAGTATCCATTAGGTCTATGTCTTCTGAGAAAAGCTCAATTTGTCTTTGCTGATTACCAATTTGCGTGTTTAGGGCTTTTACTCTTCCCAAAGAAGCCTTTTTCTTTCGGCTAGTTTGGTTTAAGACACGCTCTGCTCTTTCTATTCTCTGCTGATTGTCTTGTTTTTCTTTTTCAAGCTGGTCTCTGGACTTTTGTGCAAAAAGGCCAAAGCTCCAGAAGAAGCAGACCGCAAGTAAAAGCACTTTTTGGGTTTTAGAGTCCATACTCAAAATTAAGCCAAATATTCATTTAATTAGGTTGACTTAGAAAGCGATTGTACCCAATTCGTAGCTTTTTGGAACAGTATAAGGAAAACGAAGGGGCTGGTCCAGAAACTCAAACTTGGTATGCCTAAAATCTAATGTCGAAGTTTTGACCAAGTCACTTTTTATAACATCTATTTTGGCAAATATAGCGTGTGGAATCATTTCTCTATTCTCTAACTCTATGAAATCAGAATAGGAAACACCTAGCTTACTTTTTCCGCCTATATCTTCTGCAAGAATGGTGGTGAGCTTGTGATTTACGTTATCTACTTGATTTTCTATCTGGATATTCCCAGCCTGCTGAAAAAGACTTGTATAGAGACTATTAAGCTGTACTAGGTCGTCTTTTTTTTGTCCGAAGGGTAAATTACCTACGAGCAAGGACTGCAGTAGGCTAAAGTCAAAGTTAAAATTGAATTGTTTGCTGAGGTCGGCAATACTTAGACCGTAGTGTTTCTTATTTATTCTATCCATAAACTGAATAGAATCCTGAGTGATCAGGCATCTAGCGGCTTCTATGCCCACAGATACTGATATCCAAATTACACTGTCTTTTTGAATATGAACATTAGCAGGAAATGATTGTGAAAGGTTTTCAGACCGAAAGTCAATCTTACTTTTAAGTTTAAGGTATTTAAAATCAGACTCATATATATTGAGTTCAACTTCTTGCTCTAGGGTTGTAGAATCTACCTCAGAAAAATCGACTTTAGGAAGTTCGGCAATAGACTTTTGAATCTTACCTCTTTTGCAGGAGGCTTGAATAAATAAAATTCCTATAAATAGGAGAAATCGGGAAGGGTTTAATATCATTGACGGGTTTTATTCAATGTATTGCTTTTTAAGAATTTTTGAATCTATATAGATGCTGTTTTCGCCAAGTTCTTTTGCTTTTTTCCACTGTTCAAGAGCTAGCGTGACTTCACCAAGCTTGTAGAGTATATCACCATAATGCTCTAGGATGGTTCCGTTTAGGGCCGTATGGGTTTTTATCGCTTTTTCAATAATGGTTTTGGCTGCAGAATATTCACCTTGTTGGAATAAAACCCAGCCATGCGTGTCAATATACTCAATATTGTCAGGGTTTAATGAGAGTAGTCTTCCAGAGAGTAAATAAGCTTTGTCCAAATCCTTCTTTTCAATAGCCAAAAAATAGCTATAATTGTTTAGAACGGGTGCATAGTTTGGATCTAATTCCAAGACTTGGTCATAAGCTTTATAGGCTTTTGAATATCGTTTAGTGGCATGGAAGGAATCTCCAAGAAGACTCGAAATATGTTTTGACAGCTCCACATTGTCAAAAGCGAGAGCCTTAGCTTCTTCTAAGGCATAGATAGCTTCATTGTATTCCTTTTTTAAAACATTTCCATATCCATAGTGATACCAGAAGAAGGCTTGATTTGGGAAATAATCTGAGGCGTTTTGAGCATCTTTTACTAAGGCGTCTGTATCATTTAGTTTTGTATCTAGTTCTACCAGAGCTAACCATACTTCAAAAACAGATTTATCATACTTTGTAGATTTCAAGTAGTTCTCTCGTGCCTCTCTAAGGTTTCCTTTTTTCATCAGTAGGTCTCCCATGAATACATAAGAGCCCGCAAGCTTTGGCTCTATGTCTATCAACTTTTGGGTTAACTCTATTGCACTGTTTAAGTTTTCTGTGCTTGGAGTGTCTTCTATAAGTTTGTTATAAGAACCCAATACTTTGAGTTTGATTTCGGGTTCTAGTTCTTTGTTGTCAAAAGCCAATTGAAGTTCTTTATTACAGGCTTCTAAATCCCCTTGTCTCCTATAGATATCGGCTAATAATACGCGGCCTTCGGCCAAGTTTGGGTCGTCTTTTAGATAATTAATGAGTAACTTTTTAGCATCATTAAGCTTTTGGTTCCCAATCATTATTTGTGCTTGGTTGAGCACATAGTCAGGCTCTAATGGCTGGTTCTCAATGAGCCTGTTCCCTTCTTTAATGGCCTCATCTACTTTGTTCTGCTTTAAATAAAGCATTTGTTTACGATTTGAAATCTCTTCGTCATCTCCAATGTTTTTTTCTACCTGATTATAGAGCTTAATGGCTTGATCGTATTCTTCCTGATTAATATAAATGTCACTTAGAAGGATATAACTGGTGATGTCGAGAGGGTTTTTCTTTATAACTTTTTTGTATAAATCAATGGCTTCACGATAGTTGTATTGTTTGGCCAATATACTAGCGTAATACTTTTGATAATAGGCGTTTTCTTTATCCAAAACTAAAGCAGATTTCGCCGCATCAGCTGCATGGTTTAGGTCGTTTAACTCTAGATGAGATTTAGTAAGCATGTGGTACATGCCGGGCGTAGGGTCATATTTATTGATAATAACCTGAAAAATGGCAGCGGACTTGGCGTAGTTTTCGGCCATGTACTCTTTCATTCCTTCAATAAACGCAGATTCAGCAGCGAGTTGCTTGTCATCTATTACCCCTTTTGAAGGTTTGCTTTGTCCTATAAGGCAAAGCGGGGCTGCCAGAAGGCCAAATATGAAAAGCTTTTTTAGCATTAAGGGTCTAATTATTAATTACTTATAGTCGTTAGGTATGATTGTTGCGATGGTGTCGCCAAATCAGAACGCAAAGTACCTTAATTTGTTACACTTCGCCAAAACATCATTTAATAGACGTTTGAAGTTGAGAAATGTCGCATTTTATACAAATTTGTGGTGCTTAATTTTCTACCCATCCTTAACAAATGGCTAAAAACAAACACCTTAAAAACAATAAACCAGCTTCCGGACCTCAAAAACCCCAAGAAGTTACAATAGAGAACCCTCCTTTTGATTTAGAGAACAAGTGGGTTTTTCTCATGCTCTTTGGTGGGATCTTCTTAGCCTATGCTCAGATTTGGGGAAATGGCCTTGTCTGGGATGATGACCCTTACATCACCTTAAACGATGCCGTTAAAGATTTCGATTTAAGAGCATTGTTAACAGGTTTTCACGTGGGTAATTTTCATCCCTTGACCATGCTTAGCTTGGCCTTAGAATATGCAATAGTTGGTGAAACTCCTTGGCTTTATCATTTGAATAATCTGCTATTACATGGCATTAATAGCTTTTTAGTTTTTGGCCTCATAAAAAAGTTGAATAAGCATACTTGGGTAGCTTTATTAACGGCATTGTTTTTTGCCTTGCATCCAATGCATGTGGAGTCTGTTGCTTGGGCGGCAGAACGTAAAGATGTTTTGTATTTGTTGTTTTTACTCCTTTCTTTCAGGAGTTACTTAATATATATGGACAAAGGAGACAAGATTCAATACGCTCTTTCTCTACTCTTTTTTGTGCTCTCTTGTTTTTCTAAAGGAATGGCGGTGGTTTTGCCTGCTTTATTGATAGTGACAGATTGGTGGTTTTTAAACAAGAAACTGTCTGCGAAGAACTTAGCGGACAAAATCCCCTTTTTCGCCATTACGTTGACTTTTGCTTATATAGCGACTACTGCACAAAAAGATGCTGGTGCCGACGCCACTTCTGTTATTTCTGCGGCCTATTCATTGGGCGAAAGAGCTAGGATTGCTTCTTACTCTTTTTTGTTTTATTGGTACAAAACAATTGTTCCGGTTAATCTTCTTCCATTTTATCCTTACCCCGGTAAGCCTAATGGCCAGTTGCCTGGGATTTTTAACTTGGCGGCTTTTGGTCTTCCTCTTTTTCTTGGAGCGATATACTATTTCGGACGAAAGAATAAGAAAATATGGTGGGCGGTTGCATTCTTTCTTATTGCCATTTCTACTGTTTTACAGCTTTTGCCTGTAGGTAGTGCTATTGTGGCAGACAGGTATTATTATTTATCCTCTATTGGGCCTCTTTTCTTAATGAGTTATTTCTTAGGGCGTGGTATTGACAAAAGCAGCTTTTGGAAACTGATAAGTTTTGGTTTAATAGGCATTTATACCGTTCTGACCTTCTTTCAAGTGCCTCATTGGAAAAATGGCTTTAACTTATTTACTCCGGCAGAGAAAGTATACCCACAAGATGCCATGGTTTTGAGTAATTTAGGTTGGTTTCACTTGGGTGACGAGAACTTCCCGCTTGCCAAGCAATACCTAATACAGGCAGACAATAACGGATTCAAAAACGCGGATGTTTGTAGGACAATAGGGTCTATGTATATAGATGAGGGCCAGTACGATTTGGCACTGCCCTATATTCAAAGGGCTTATAATTACATGCCCATTACCACTAGAACTGACTGGTTAATGGCTTTGGTTTTAAGTAAAACCAATCAGAATGAAGAGGCTCTTCAATATGCCAAAATAGCTGCGGAGGCAGAACCTGAGTATTTTGAATATCAAAATACTTATGCTTCGGTATTGGGAGCTGTAGGACAAGGGACACAGGCCAGAATCTTAATGGACCAGCTGATTAGCGAAAACCCGGAAAATTTAGATTTACAGCTTAACAGAACATACTCATTTAGGCAAGAAGGAAACTTTGAGCAAGAGTTATTAGCCTTAAAAGGACTTATTGAAAAGGCCCCAGATTATTTACCTGCCTTTAAAAATATCGGGGTAACACTTTCAGAATTGGGTAGAAACACAGAGACTCTCAGTTTCTGGAAAAAGGCGGCAGAACTTGACCCTTCGGGTGATTACGAATATAATATCGGAATAAATTATGCCAATCAAAACCGGGTTTCAGAGGCTATACCTTGTTATCAGGCAGCGGCCAGAAAAGGTAAGCAGGAAGCTATAGATTTATTAACTCAGAACGGTGTGGCTTATTAATTAAACTAGCTGCGGTATTGCTCAATAATTCTATGTAAAGCCTTCTGTGTTTTTAGGTTTGGGAAAAAAGGATAAATCTGCTCGTGAGCAGCAAAATCCAAACTCAAACCATCTTGCAGATATTGGTAAGCTTCACTGTAGGTGCCATTATAAACCAAATAAACGGCAGCACGATAGTATAAGTCTGCCTCATCTGGAACTTCTTCAATAGCATCAATGATGATTTCGAAAGCCTTTTGATAGTCTTTTTTTTCAAAGTAGAGCAAAGACCAATTCAGCCAAATGTCAATATTTTCTGGATCTAGATGTGCTGCGTGTTGGTAAGCCTCGATACTAGAAAGGATGTTTCCTATTCGTGCTTCTACATCTGCTTGTAGTAGCCAATAGTCACTATTGGATTTATTAAGAGTGGTGGCTTTTTTAATAAAATGAATGGCTTCCATCCACTTTTTTTGCTCAAAAAGAACAGATGCCATACCATACCATGCTTCGTCCCAATTATCGTCTAGTTCGGTTGCTTTCTTATATTTTGTGAATGCTTCGAGAAAATGACCTAACTTTTCATAGCTGGCAGCCAAATAAGTCAGTACTTCTGCGGAGGGCTTTTCATGTTTTAGCGTTTTGATGTAGGCTTCATTTGCCTTGGCATAATTTTCTGCATTCATGTAGTTATGAGCCAAATTAAACCAGCCGCTGGCAAAATCGTCTTTGACTACTACAGAGAAGTCAAACGCCTGAATGGCCTCATCGTATTTTTTAAGCCGTGCGTAGGCTAAACCTAGACAGTACCAAGCAAAATGAGAATAAGGCTTGTCGTCTGTAAGGCCTTTAAGGTAGAGGAGGTTTTCCTCCAACTCATTTAAGTATTCCAGATTATAAATAAGTTCTAGGTAGGCTATTTCGTTCTCATAGCCCAGCCTTATAGCTTCTTTATAATGCACTACGGCACTTTCTAAGTCTTCCGCTTTTTGATACGTCTGGCCTAGTTGAAAATGAATGTCATCTTTTTGATCAGAAAGTAAAAGAGCACGTTTTAGGACCTCTATGGCATTCTCTTTTTCTCCAAGGAGACTCCAAAGAACTCCTTTCATATATAGAATTTCTGTGTCTGCCGGAAAGAAAGTGGCGGCTTTGTCCAGCAATTCCATACCGATGTCATACTCTTGCTCATTAACGTGTAACTGTGTTCTGTTAAGGAGTAGTTCTAGAGAATAGGGATATTGGTCTAAACCTAGTTCACATGCCTTTTTGGCGAAATCCCATTTAGCATTTTCAATGTAAAATCCAGATAGTTTTTCGTACGTTTCTTCGTCAAGATAGCGAGACTCATTGTTCAAAAGCATGGCCTCAAACATCTCAGCGGATCTAGCTACTTCTTTGTCTTCTATATCATCGAAATTGTCTTCAAATTCTAAATCCATTCAGATTCACATTGGTTTTAGTTTATTTGTCCTGATAAAATTAAAACTAATTAATTCTAAGGACTTATGCATTCCGTGATGGCCAATTTGTTGAAAATTAATGGCTCGTGTTGTGGGTTAATGAGAGATTGAAATATTAGCCTTTGGAGGTTATTTTTCCCAGAATCACTTTGTGCCGATTAAAATAATGCTGTTTTAATTTGCTTATACCTTCCTCTATCTATTTGATTCGCATAATAATTCTAAAGCGTTAGCTATAAAAATGACAAAAAATATCCTTTTAATGGAAGGCCCTGATGCCAAAGGCCTTATTTATCACGTTTCAAAGGTGCTTTACAAAAACGACTGCAACATTATGAAGCAAGACGAGTTTGTGAGCCCGTCGGGTCAATTTTTTATGCGGACCGAGTTTGAAAGTGAAGAAGAATTTGATGCTGAAATTGTCATATCAGATTTGCGTAAAAGGGTGCCTAATGAGGCTATAAAGTTTAGAGTAAACCCTGCACAGAAGAAGGATATCATTATTCTTTGTACCAAAGAGCATCACTGCTTATCTGACTTGCTGACTCGTTATCATTTTGGAGAACTAAATGCCAATATATTGGCAGTGGTTAGCAATTATGATAAGCTAGAATCCTTTGTTAACAAGTTTGATATTCCATATCATTTTGTAAGTCATGAGGGTTTAACAAGAGAGGAGCATGAACATGAATTATTAAAGGTGCTTAGTGGCTATAAACCTCAATATTTAGTTTTGGCGAAGTATATGAGGATCCTCACACCAGGTTTTGTGGCTAAGTATTCTAATAAGATTGTGAATATCCACCATTCCTTTTTGCCCGCCTTTATTGGTGCTAATCCTTATCGCCAGGCTTTTGAGAGAGGGGTTAAAATTATTGGAGCTACGGCTCACTTTGTCAATAATAATCTAGATGAGGGGCCTATTATAGCTCAAGATATTAAGGAGGTAGATCACCGTTTTTCAACAGTTGATATGTCTAGAGAAGGAAAAGACGTAGAAAAAACGGTACTTACGAAGGCCCTGAAATTGGTTTTTAGCGATAGCGTCTTTATCTATGGCAATAGAACTATTATTCTTTAGAAAAAGAAACCAAACCTTATCACAATAGGTGAACCGTTGCCACCAAGGCCTTGGGGCGAAATAAAACCTTTATTATAGGCATAGCCCAAATTGTACATCGCGGAAATGAAACTTCCTTTTTGTTCACGAGTACGCCCCTGATAAAATCCAGCACCAATAAGCGGGGAGCCTTCCCATTTTCTGCCAATTTCACTACCAGCCGGGCTGTTAGAGTCAAAAGAGTAAAATTGACTTTCAGGAGCATTCATAAATTCGTATTCGGCATGAGCAAAAATGCTACGCCAAATAGGCTGCCTAATAAATAAGCGAGGGCCTCCCATGGCCACTCCGCCAGAATTGAAGCCGCCTTGGTAAATAAATGTGCCACCTATACCCGCTACGGTACCAGCATCAGTGATTTCATAACCTATCATCGGCGAAGCATCCACATAGAATGCACCAAAGAAACCCAACCAAAGGTTTCCTCCGTAGTGAAGCTTTTCTTTAAAGTCAGACTTTGGCTGTTCAAAAAATATGGGCTTATCTTCCGGTTCTAAGGGCGTCTCCTGAGCAAAGGATACCAGAGCAATAAGAATAAAGAACGTGCTTAATAGTGATTTGTGCATTTTTTCTTGCTTGTGTTCTCTTTAAACGGTTTTAGAACTTGGAATATTTAATGATTCTTGATTAAATCGTTAGGGCTGTAATTTGTGTCAAATACCCGTAAAAGTAAAAGGTGTAATCAACCTTAATTCAGCTTTGATGACCTCTGAGACGTTTAGAGTTTCTATGAACGCTTTGATAGAGCTTTCTGTGATTTTCTCGTTTTTACGTGTTAAATCTTTAAGTGCTTCATACGGTTTTGGATAAGCCTCTCTTCTAAGCACGGTTTGAATAGCTTCTGCCACTACCGCCCAGTTATTTTCAAGGTCTCTATCTATTGCTGCTTTATTAAGCTGAAGTTTGCTTATTCCTTTCTCCAAAGATTTTAAGGCAATTAAGGAATGACCAATAGGAACCCCCACATTTCTAAGAACGGTAGAATCTGTCAAATCTCTTTGAAGCCTTGAAATAGGAAGTTTAGCAGCAAAGTGCTCTAAAAGGGCATTGGCAATGCCAAGATTCCCTTCTGCATTTTCAAAATCAATTGGATTCACCTTATGTGGCATAGCAGATGAGCCTATTTCGCCAGCTTTGATTTTTTGCTTGAAGTACTCCATCATGACATAGGTCCAGATATCTCTAGAGAAGTCTATCAAAATATTATTGATACGTTTCAGAGCATCCGAATATGCCGCAAAATTATCGTAATGCTCTATCTGAGTAGTATTTTGACTTCGTGATAGTCCTAGAGTTTCATTTACAAATTGATTGCCGAAGGCTTTCCAGTCCTGTTTAGGAAAAGCTACATGATGGGCGTTAAAATTACCTGTGGCTCCACCAAATTTTGCAGAGAATGGTACGGCTTTTAACTGAGCCAATTGTACTTCTAGGCGTTCTACAAAAACAGCCATTTCTTTACCCAATCGGGTAGGAGAGGCAGGCTGTCCATGTGTTTTAGCTAGCATAGAAATCTCTGCCCATTCTTGTGAAAGCCCTTTTAACTGAGCAATGATAGCTTCAATGGCTGGAAAGAGACAAGCTATGGAAGCATCCTTAAGCGTAAGTGGGATGGCCGTATTATTAATGTCTTGAGACGTAAGTCCAAAATGTATAAACTCAGAAAATTCTGAAATTCCAAGTTCTGTAAACTTTTCTTTGATGAAGTACTCCACGGCCTTCACGTCATGATTGGTCACTTTTTCGGTGTCCTTGATTTTTTGAGCATCGGCCTCAGAGAAATTTTCACATAAACCTCTCAGTTTAGGAAAAAGCTGCTTATCAAAATAAGCTAATTGTGGTAAAGGAATCTCACAAAGGACTATGAAGTATTCTATTTCTACTTTGACTCTGTAATGAATGAGACCAAACTCCGAAAAAAATGGGGCTAAGTTTTCTGTTTGGCGTCTGTAGCGGCCGTCTACAGGAGAAATGGCCGTTAGTGAATTAAGGGGCATGCTATTATTATTAAACGCCAAAATTACTAAATTGCCTAGAATAACAACCCTTAAACTACGATTGAATGGAGACTACAACATTTATCGGCGAGCTCGTCGGTACCTTTATGCTCATATTATTTGGAGCAGGCGTAAACGCCAACACCTCATTAACAAAAACATACGGAAATAACTCAGGATGGATAGTAACTGCTACAGGTTGGGGATTTGCTGTGGCTTTGGGAGTTTTTGTGGCACAAAAGTTCGGCAGTGAAGGAGCTCATTTAAATCCTGCCGTGACCATAGGCTTAGCCGTACACGATGGGGAATATGCTAATGTGGCCTCGTTTATTTTGGCTCAGTTTATTGGAGCCTTCTTAGGGGCTACCATGGTTTGGCTTATGTATTTGCCACATTGGAAGGAAACGAAAGATCCGGGAACCAAACTGGGTGTGTTTAGTACTTCTCCGGCCGTTCCACATACGCTTGGTAATATGTTAAGCGAGATTATTGGAACATTTGCCTTGATTGTAGGAGTCGTTTCAATTTATGCAGAGGCCAGCTCAGGTCTTAAACCTTTCCTTGTAGGAGTTTTGGTTTGGGGTATTGGTCTTTCACTAGGAGGAACCACGGGATACGCCATTAATCCTGCTCGAGACTTAGGGCCTAGAATTGCCCACGCTATTTTGCCTATTCATGGAAAAGGAGGCAATAATTGGGGCTATGCTTGGATTCCAGTTGTAGGACCTATCCTAGGTTCTGTGATAGCAGCATACTTTTTGTGTGCGTTTGGGATATAATAATTAGGGGTATTTCTTATACTATTTGACATTAATTGTATATTTGACACTTATTGATATTTTAACTGAAAAAAGTACGAAATGAGCCATTTGAATCTCACCCTTGGAGATAAAGAGTATTTCCCATTTGTAAAAGAGCCAATAAAGTTTGAAGGACGCGAGTCTGATAATCCAATGGCCTTTAAGTTTTATGATGAAAACAGAGTTGTTGCTGGAAAGACCATGCGAGATCACCTGCGTTTTGCGGTGGCTTATTGGCATACTTTCTGTGGAACGGGAGGAGACCCTTTTGGACCAGGAACAAAGGCTTTTCCATGGGACGCTAAGCAAGATGCTCTAGGAGCTGCTCATGATAAAATGGATGCCGCTTTTGAGTTTATCACAAAGCTTGGTGCTGGATGGTGGTGTTTTCACGATGTGGACATGTCGCCAGAAGGTAATTCATTAAAAGAGTATGAGAGCAATTTGAGTACGATAGTAGATTACGCCAAGAAAAAGCAAGCTGCTTCAGGAGCTAAGCTTCTTTGGGGAACTGCCAATCTGTTTTCAAACCCGCGTTATATGAACGGAGCTTCTACCAACCCAAACTTTGAGGTAGTAGCACACGCAGGATTACAAGTGAAAAACTGTATTGATGCCACCATAGCTCTTGGTGGTGAAGGGTATACCTTTTGGGGAGGTAGAGAAGGTTATATGTCTCTGCTAAACACGAACACCAAAAAGGAACTAGACCATATGGGTCAATTCCTAAGAACGGCTTCAGAGTATGGTCGTAAAAATGGTTTTAAAGGGACCTATTACATCGAGCCTAAACCGGCGGAGCCATCAAAACATCAGTATGATTTTGATTCTCAAACCGTGATTGGGTTTTTAAAGGACCAAGGTTTAGATAAGGATTTCGCAATCAATGCGGAAGTTAATCATGCCACTTTAGCTGGTCATACTTTTGCTCATGAACTTCAAATGGCGGCAGATGCTGGCATGTTAGGTTCTATTGATGCTAACAGAGGAGATTATCAAAATGGCTGGGATACAGACCAGTTTCCGGTAGACCTTTATGAAGTAACAGAGGCAATGCTTGTTATTCTGGAGAATGATGGATTTACAACTGGTGGCGTAAACTTTGATGCCAAAACTAGAAGAAACTCTACGGACTTAGAGGATATTTTCTACGCTCATATTGGTGGAATGGATGTTTTTGCCCGTGGCTTATTGGTGGCCAATGATATCTTAGAGAAGTCTTCTTATAAAAAACTTAGAGCCGAGAGGTACGCTTCTTTTGATAGCGGAAACGGTGCTAAGTTTGAAAAGGGTGAATTAAGCCTAGACGATTTAAGAAAAATTGCGATGGAAGTAGGTGAGCCTGCTCAAATTAGCGGTAGACAAGAATTCTACGAAATGATTATTAATCAGTACATCTGATAAATAACAGTTTAATACTAAAAGACCCTTCAGAGAATTTCGCTGAAGGGTCTTTTCTTTTAGTTCTAAATAGGCTCAATCTGCCCAAGCTAGAATAAAGCTCTTTTGATTTATAAGCATCTGTCAATGCTTACTTTTCTCTAGTTTGAGGCTTTTGGCTACCAGATGTTCTTCAAGTCTTTCCCTTGATAAGCATGATTTCTCGTCGCGTAATTAGTCTTAGATTGCTTTTTAAGGTTCAATTCGTCTGAACCCTTGAAAATCCTCATCAACAGAGCAATAGGCGTAAGTATAATAAAGAAAATAGCAGTCAAAAGTATGGCTCCATTTATTCTTCCCAAGACTTCAGCAAGCTTCAGCCAGGCTTTGGTAATCAGCCCAGCAAAGGTATCTGATAGTAAACCTAAAAGGCCTACGACTCCTGAGAGGTATAGAAACCAATCTATTTTGAAAATAAAATGCAGAGCTAAAAAGCCCACTACAATAGAGAGGATGATTTGAGACTTGTTTTGTTTTTCCATTAGAACAGGGTATAAATAAATGGTGCCAAAGCAGACCCCCCGCCAATAACAATCAATACTCCAATAAGTAGTAATACTAAAATAACTGGTGTTAGCCACCATTTTTTCCTCTCTTTAAGGAAATTCCACATGTCAGATAAAAAATCCATGATCTTAGGTTTGCTTCTTTCCCCAAAAAGAAGTGTTTTATGCTTTAGCCCAGCTGGGGGGGCGTAAATTTATTAATCTAATACAAATTCTTCTTGCCAGTTTCCTTTCTCTTCCCAGTCTGGTTGATCCTCTTTTTTGAAAAGATGATTTCCTACCACTAGGTAGTCCATTTCTGTTCGCATTAAGCATCTATAGGCATCGTCTGGAGAGCATACAATAGGTTCACCGCGTACATTGAAACTTGTATTCACCACGACACCCACCCCCGTTTCTTTTTTGAAATCTGAAATTAACTGATGGTATCTAGGATTGGTTTCCTCGTGAACAGTTTGTATTCTGGCAGAGTAATCAATGTGGGTAATAGAAGGCAAATCTGACCTTAGAAAATAAAGTTTCTCCATCAGAGGAAGAGCTTCGTAATTCTCCGGTGTTTTATTTCGTCTCTTTTTTTGAACACCATGTACTAGGAGCATATATGGAGAGTCTGTCTTACATTCAAAATACTCTTCTACATCACTAGCTAAAACGGAGGGAGCAAACGGCCTGAAACCTTCTCTATATTTTATTTTCAGGTTTAATTTTTTCTGCATTTCTGGGTTTCTAGGGTCACCTAATATACTTCTAGCTCCGAGGGCTCTAGGGCCAAATTCCATTTTCCCCTGAAACCAACCTATCACATTGCCTGCTGCTATTAGCTTGGCGGATTGTGAAGATAATTCATCGAAATTTTGAAAGTGTGTAAAATGAGCCTTATTCTTTTTGGCCATTAAATCCACCTCTAAATCAGAGTATTCAGGGCCTAGATATGAACCTTTCATGGCGTCCATCTTGGTAGGGTCTATTATTCTCTCCTGTTCAAAGTATAGGTGATAGGCTGCCTGAGCCGCACCTAGTGCTCCTCCTGCATCTCCAGCGGCAGGTTGTATATAAACATTCTCGAAAATACCTGAATCTTGTAGCTTTCCATTGGCCACACAGTTTAGAGCTACGCCACCTGCCATAACCAAGTTTTTACTTCCGGTTAGTTTCTTGGCTTCTTTGGCCATGAGAATAACAATTTCCTCTGTGACCTCCTGAATAGCTAATCCTAAATCACAATGGTGCTGTTCAAGATCTGCCTCCGTATCTCTTCGGGCAAAGCCAAAAAGCGTTTCCCATTTGTCGTCATAGACCATTCTAAGGCCCGTGGCATATTTAAAAAACTTTTGATTTAACCAAATAGAGCCGTCTTCAAAAACTTCAATAAGCTCCGACTTAATTATTTCTTTAAACTTATTAACCTCATTAGAATCGTGTCTTCCATACGGAGCGAGCCCCATAAGTTTATATTCTCCTGAGTTTACTTTAAAGCCAAGAAAATAGGTAAAGGCTGAATACAAAAGGCCCAAGGAATGAGGGAACTTTAATTCTTTCAAAATGCTTATTTCTTTGCCTTTTCCATGACCAATGGAAGCTGTGGCCCATTCGCCTACACCATCTAAGGTCATTATGGCTGCTTCTTCGTAAGGGGAAGGATAAAAAGCACTGGCCGCATGAGAGAGGTGGTGCTCTGGGAACAGAAGTTTTACTTTTTTCTTATCGAAGTCGCCGATTTTGAAAAGCTCCTCATAAAGCATTCTTTTCAAGAACATTTTTTCCTTTAACCAAACTGGAATGGCTGTCAAAAATGAACGCAAACCTTTAGGAGAGAAAGCGTAATAGGTCTCTAGCAAACGCTCCATTTTTAGCAATGGCTTGTCATAAAAGACGATAGCGTCTAATTCGCTGAGTTCTACTCCTCCATACTTAAGGCAATGATTTACAGCCTGTGTAGGGAAACCAGGGTCTTGTTTTATTCTAGTAAATCTTTCTTCTTGGGCAGCGGCTATTATTTCGCCGTTTTCAATATATGCAGCGGCAGAGTCATGGTAAAATGCCGATATTCCTAAAATCTTCAAACTATTGGGCTTTGCTTTAGACTGCAAAATAAGTGAATATTGAAGGAAATGATGAGTTAAACGATGGATCATTTAGATTGAACCTCTTTTGTGATTTAGAATTGAATGAGGTTTGTAGAATATATGCTAACTTATCTTACTCCAGCTTAAGCCAGGGGCCTTTCTGGCTTCGGTGTAGGCCTTAATCATACTATGCTTTTCTAAGACTAAATCTGGATCTTCGTCAAGTATTTCTAAGGCAGACTCTCTAGCAAACTTTAATATCTGACCATCGGTAGCCAAATTGGCGATTTTCAGATCAATAAGACCGCTTTGTTGTGTTCCAGACATATCTCCTGGTCCTCTCAATTCTAAATCTACTTCTGAGATTTTAAAACCGTCGTTGGTCTCCACCATTGTTTCTATGCGGCGTCTAGATTCTTTTGAGAGCTTAAAGTCAGACATTAAAATACAGTAAGACTGCTCAGCTCCACGCCCCACTCTCCCTCTAAGTTGGTGTAATTGTGCCAAACCAAACCTTTCTGAATTTTCAATGATCATCAAACTAGCATTTGGCACATCCACGCCCACTTCTATTACGGTGGTGGCTACCATAATGTCCGTTTCTCCTTTGGCAAAACGCTCCATTTCATAGTCCTTGTCTTTCGGTTTCATTTTGCCATGAAGAATACTCAGGGCATTGTCCGGAAAGGCCCTAGAAATACTTTCATAACCGTCCATGAGGTTCTTGAAATCCATCTGCTCCGATTCTTCAATAAGCGGATAAACAATATACACTTGTCGCCCTTTCAATATTTCATCCCGAATGAACTGAAAAACTTCCAGCCTTTTAGAATCATATCTGTGTACTGTTTTGATCGGTTTTCTACCTTTTGGAAGTTCGTCAATGACAGATACATCCAAATCTCCGTAGAGCGTCATGGCTAATGTCCTGGGAATAGGTGTGGCGGTCATCACCAAAATATGCGGATGAATTTCTTTGTTCTTATTCCAGAGTTTGGCTCTTTGAGCTACGCCAAATCTATGTTGTTCATCTATGACACAGAGGCCTAAGTTTTGAAATTTGACTTTATCTTCAATCAAGGCGTGGGTACCTATAATAATATTAAGTGTTCCGTTCTCTAAGCTCTCGTGAATTTCTGTTCTGTCTTTTTTCTTTGTGGAGCCTGTCAACAGAGCCACTTTAAGGCCTATTTCGTTTGCAAATATCTGAAGGTTAGTGAAGTGCTGTTTTGCTAAAATTTCGGTAGGAGCCATGAGACAACACTGTGCTCCACAATCTATAGCCATGAGCATACAAATAAAACTAACGATGGTTTTTCCCGAACCCACATCGCCCTGTAATAAGCGATTCATTTGCATTTGAGATTTAAAATCAAAGAAAATTTCTTTCACCACTTTTTTCTGAGCATTGGTGAGTTCAAATGGAAGATGATCTTCATAAAATAGAGTCAGAAGCTCCGTTTTAGTAAAGAGATGCCCTTCAAATTCATTTTTACGAAGTAATTTTTGATTGATCAGAGAGAGTTGATTGTAAAACAACTCCTCAAACTTTAATCTTCGGCTGGCGTGACGAATGTGACGGGCCTCTTTCGGGTGGTGAATGAGGTGAAAGGCCTGAAACCTCGGAATCATTTTAAACTTTTGAATTAAAGACTCAGGTAAGTTTTCTGGTATGTTTAGGCCAATGTCTCCTAAGGCGTTTTGGCTCATTTGGCCAAGGACCTTACTGTCAATGAATTTTTTCCTAAGCTTTTCTGTAAGGGCATATACAGGCTTGAAGCCTGTTTGGTTCTCATTGGCCTGGGTAAGCAGGTTGATTTCTGGATGGCTTAAATTAAATGCTCTGCCAAAGATAGAGGGCTTTCCGTAAACGATATAGCTGGAGCCGATGCTTAGTTTCTTCTCTACCCACTTAATTCCTTGGAACCAAATGAGCTCTATTCTTCCTGTATTATCTGCAAATTCAGCAACGAGTCTTTGCCTTCTTCCTTCTCCCGCTTTATGAAAACTTACTATTTTTCCTTTAAGCTGAACGGTGTCCATGTTTTCTTGGATATCCGATACATTGTGGAATATACTTCGGTCTTCATATCTGAAAGGAAAATGGAGGATCAAGTCTCTGAACGTGAAAATCCCCAATTCGGTATTGAGCAGGCTAGCTCTTGATGAACCTACTCCTGGTAAATAATCTATTTTCTTGTCTAATTCGGACGACATAAGACAAAAATAGAAAGCCTTTGGTAATTTCACGCAGCATAAAGCAGAGACATGATAAATTACTACGAAGAACGCATCAGAAATGAGCAAAAAGAGTTCGAGACTCTTCAAAAAAAGAATAACGTCACTTCCAATTTAAGGCTTGCCGCTATAATTGTCTCGGCCATTCTACTGTATTTCCTTTTTAAGACCTCTGTACTTTTTACTTTTCTCTCTATCTTTTTGATACTTGCGGGGTTCTATTTTTTGGTAAGGTATCATGAAAAGGTTCAAGATGAATTAGACCTAAAGAAGGTACTACTAGATGTTCTGAAAAACGAGGTGAATATTTTGGAAGGTAAGGGGAATACTTACAGCTCTGGGGAGCAATTTATAAATGACAAACATGATTTTGCCTCAGACTTAGATGTTTTCGGAGGGTTCTCGTTGTTTCACATGCTAAATAGAGGGCGAACTAAAGCAGGACAGGCCAAATTAGCTGACTCATTATTGGCAAGTCCTATCAAATCTGAAATAGAGGCTCTTCAAAAAGCAAATATAGAACTCAGGAATAAGGCCATTTGGGGACAAAACTTCCAAGCCTCTCTTTTTGAATTATCCGGAGCTCCCATTGAAGGCTTAATTGGATTAGAAAATCCTCCCAAGATAAAAGTTGAAGGCCTTATAAAATATTATGCCTTTTTAAAATGGGTGTTTGTCATAGGAGTGATAGCTGTTTTTTATTATTACGGAGTGGGCGTGGGTGTCACTGCACTGTTTGGATTGGTGGCGTTTAATTATTCTCTCGTAGGTGTTAATAGAAAAGTAACAGAGCCTTATTTTAATAAAATAAAAGGGCTCAATAGAGATTTAGGAAAGTTCAAAACCGCAATAGACTGGATACTCAAAGAGGAATGGCGTTCGGATTATCTTTCTAGAGCGTATAAACTTTTACCTACTGACGGTAAAAACCCTATAGAGGCATTTCAGTTGATTTCTAAGAAAATAGATATGAAGAATAATCAGTTTGCTGCTTTCTTTCTTTATGCCTTTTCCCCTTTTGATTTAGTACAATTGGTCTATTTAAGGAAATGGGTTGACGAAAACCCAGGTTTCTTTCAAAAAATATTCGGAGTTATTGCTGATTTTGAGCAAGTGACGAGCTTAGCGACCCTCAGTTTTAATCAACCTAAATGGGCTATTCCAGAATTTGCAGAAAACTCGGGAGTCAGAATTTCTGGGGAGGGTTTAGGTCATGCACTTAAGCCAGATTCGGTTTGTAATGATTTTGATTTAAATACAAACAATAGACTCACGCTTATTACCGGCTCTAACATGTCTGGGAAGAGCACCTTTCTAAGAACTTTGGGGACCAACGTCATTTTGGCTTATGCGGGCTCCTGTGTTTTTGCCAGGAGTTTAAGCCTGAACACAGGCATTCAACTTTTTGCATATATGCGAATTAAGGATTCTTTAGAGCAAGATTCTTCTACTTTCAAGGCAGAAATTGATCGTATAAAAATTCTTTTAGAGGCTATGGATAATGTACCAAAGTCACTTTTACTAGTAGATGAAATGCTACGTGGGACTAATTCTGAAGATAAACTGAAAGGCTCACTGGCCTTTTTAGAAAGAGTTATAAAATCTGATGCTTTTGCCTTGGTAGCCACACATGATTTAAGGATGACAGACATGGCTCAAACCTATCCAGAACATAGTAAGAACTACTATTTTGAATACGATGCAGAAGATGGGGAGTTAATTTTCGATTATAAAATGAAGCCGGGTATTTGTCATAGTTTCAATGCCTCTGAACTATTAAGAAGTGTAGGTTTAGATGTCTGAGCAGCTAATTAAGTTTAGTATCGAAAGGTTCTATCGATTTAAGAATTGAAAGTTCCTTTTTTTTGATACTGAAGGTGTAGGTTTCTCTCCCTTCACAATGGCAGGCTTCACAGTAGGATCCGTTATCCGTTTTAATTTGAAAATCAAAAACCTCTGAAATGCCGCCTTGGCCTAAGTAGGTTTTGAATTTTCCTTCTGCTGTTGGGTTTGCTTGTGCCAAGACAGAAACATCCCACGGGTTTGCACATTGTGTTGGTTTGAAGCTGATTTTTTCAAGATCTGGATCAATGCCCAGAAAAGTACAGCTTTGAATTAATAGAAGTAGAGATAACGTAATGGCACTTTTCATATTAGCAGACACTTTATAATTATAGACTGATTCTGCTTAGTAAAGGTTGTACGGGAGGGTAGCTTTTTAGAATATACCATATTTCGATTTAATTTTAACCACTAAATGGCTGTACAAAAATATATTTACCAAATCTACTCCTTTGATTTCCTTAAGGGTTTGGTGCTAACCATTGCATTATCTCTCCCTCTATATTTAGGGATAGCTTATGGTATGGAACAATGGGGTATAGCTTTTGCATTAGGGGCGTTTTATACTTTTTTGCCCAACATAGACGGAAGCCATAAGCACAGAATTGGCGGAATTGTGGCGGCCTTGATTTTAGCCTTAATAATTACTTTTCTAAGTTTTATTAGCCGCTCTATTTCAGTTTCTGCCTTCTGGGTGTTTTTCTCACTTTGTGTTTTTGGAGTTAGCCTCCTTTCTGTATACGGCTTTAGGGCCTCTATGGTGGCATTCTCAGGGCATTTTGCTTTGATTATGAGTTTTGCATTGCTCAAATCTGATTTGGGAATAGACGTGAAGTTGTTTCTTATTTGCGGCGGAGGTTTTTGGTATCTCATTCTGGCATCCTTAAGTCATAAAATATTTGAGAATAGAGGGGCTGAACAAAACTTAGCTGATTGTATTGAACTCACAGCAGACTATTTAAAGGTAAAGCATCAATTACTTTGGAATGAAACGGAGCCTCTTCTGGGATTGGAACAAAGAATGAATAGCATTCAGGTGACTTTAAACGAGAAACATGAACTCCTAAGAGAACTTCTTTACGAGAAAAGGCAAAATGAAGGGCAATCCAATAGAGCCAATAGGCAGTTGCTCATCTTTTTAGAACTGTTAGATGTGTATGAATTTGCATTAGCGATCAATACAGATTTTAATGCCTTGGAAGAACAGATTCCTAATCATTTACATGTAACAAGTGCCTTTAAAGAGCTTTCTGCCCGGAGTGTTGTACATCTATATGCTTTGTCAGAAGCCCTTCACAAGGGCACTCCTTTACCGTTAGATGCTGAAAGCACAGATATGAAAGTTTTATGTGAAGAAACTATTCAGTCCTATGTGAGTGACGTGGGTTTGCCAGCGGCGAGAGAGGGTGCTTTAATGCTGAGAAATCTCCTAGATTATGAATACAGTCAGTGGCAAAAAGTGTTTTCTGCTAAAAAGATCTTTGGCAATATTCTAAAGGGATCAGAAGATCTTTTGAAAAGGAGTGATAGGTCTAAGTTTATTCCTTCTCAAGAGTATGATTTTAAGACCTTAAAAGCCCATTTTACTCTAAAGTCTTCTGTTTTCCGTCATGCGTTGCGGCTCACAGTAGCTATGCTCATTGGCCTATGGTTTGGGCAGTTTTTTGTACATCAAAATGCGTATTGGATTTTACTAACCATTGCCGTTATCCTGAGGCCAAATTTTGGATTGACTAAGAAAAGAGCTGTTCAGAGGATCTATGGAACACTGGTCGGAGCCGCTATGGCCTCGTTTGTGTTATTACTTTTTGATTCCAAAACGCTATTTGGTTTTCTGGCAGTGCCGTCCATTTTTGTGGGGTTTGTTTTTCTTCAAAAAAACTATCGCATAGCCGCCACGTTTATTACCATGGCCATTTTGTTTTTTTACGGTGTTTTAGTAGACAACACCTTTGAGATAATAAAATATAGGGTTTTAGACACTTTAATTGGGGCTGTTATAGCCTTTTTAAGTGTGTATTTACTTTGGCCATCTTGGGAGCAAAGTAACTTAAGAGAAACTATAGGCAAGGCCTATTTAGCTTGCAATAAGTATCTTCTACAAATTAATGAGCTCTATGCTACTAAAACGACTCCGAGTACAGCCTATTTGTTGGCAAGGAAGCAGGCCTTTTTAGATAATGGAAATTTAATGGCAGGATTTCAAAGGTTAACAGAACAGCCTAAAAGTAAACAGGAAAACGTGTCTCAGCTTTATGCCGCTGTAGTACTTAACCAAACTTTTTTAAATGCATTGGCTGCCTTAGGATTGTACATCAGAAACCATGAAACCTCGGCTCCTTCTAAGGAATTTGAAGTCATTATTAATGAAATAAGTCAGAACTTGACTATTGCTGGAGCAGCATTTAAAGGGCAGCTTGTCAAATCAAAACCTGAGATAGATGAAAGCTCTGCGGCCATTGAGAGGTTAGATGAGAAATATGCTGATTTAGAAAGGATAAGGAATAAGGAATTAGAAAATGGATATCGTCCGCTAAGTACAGAAATGCAAGCCAAACTTCAAGAAGGCAAAATGATAAGAGAGCATTTGAAATGGCTTCTAGGACTCTCTAAAAACATCAGAGAGGTGGTTTCTTAGTCGGCGAATGCTGCTAAAAGCTCCTCCTTATCATCAAAGTGGCTTTTTTCTCCTTTGATGTCTTGATAGCTTTCATGGCCTTTGCCTGCTACCAAAATAATATCGCCTTCATTAGAAAGCATCACGGCCGTTTTGATTGCTTCTCTTCTATCTAAGATAGAAAGCACTTTCTTTCTTTTCGTTATGCTTACACCTTCTTGCATATCTGCTAAAATAGCTTCGGGCTCTTCAAACCTTGGATTATCAGAAGTTAAAATAACTTTATCACTTAATTCGCAGGCTATTTTTGCCATCTGTGGCCTTTTGCCCTTATCTCTGTTTCCTCCACAGCCAACTACACAAATCACCTGTTGGTTTCCTTCTTTTAAATCATTGATAGTTTCTAGCACATTTTTAAGGGCATCTGGTGTGTGTGCATAGTCTATAATACCTACTTTCTTATCTCGTGAGTGAACTTGTTCAAACCGTCCAGGAGGAGGCTCCAGCTGAGAAAGTTCTGTTAAGATGGCTTCTGATTCTTCACCTAGAAGAATAGCAGTACCATAAACGGCTAGAAGGTTATAGGCATTAAACCTTCCAATGAGTTTAAACCAAACCTCATGCTCATTGATGATCATGTTAAGACCATATAAAGCACAATCCAGCACTTTCCCTTTATAAGTCCCCACACCTCGGAGGGTGTAAGACTCTTTTTGGGCTTTGCTGTTTTGGAGCATTACTTTACCATTTTTGTCATCGGTATTGGTAAGAGCGAATGCCTTTTTAGGCAATGCATCAAAGAAACCTTTTTTAGCCTCAATATAGTTTCTGAAGGTTTCGTGGAAGTCTAAGTGATCTTGGGTAATGTTAGTGAATACGCCTCCAGTGAATTCTAATCCAGCAATACGCTGCATAACCACGGCGTGTGAGCTAACTTCCATAAACACATGCGTACAGCCCTTTTTAAGCATTAAGGCTAGTAGCTCATTTATTTTAATAGAGTCTGGAGTGGTATGCGTAGAAGGAATAACTTCATCCTCTATTTGATTTTGTACCGTAGATAAAAGACCACAGGTATAGCCGAGTTTCCTAAAAAGATGGAATAATAACGTGGCTACGGAGGTTTTTCCATTTGTCCCTGTAATTCCTATTAAGTTAAGTTTTGAGGCTGGGTTTTTGTAAAAGTTTACTCCGGCTATTCCCATGGCCTTGGCAGAGTTATCTACAAGAAGATAACTTATAGACTCCTGAAGCTTTTCTGGAAGTTTTTCACAGAGTATGGCTTTTGCTCCTAAATCTAGTGCCTTAGCAATATAATCGTGGCCATCGACCTGAGTGCCAGGTATGGCAATAAACAAAGAGCCTGTGTTAACCTCTCGGCTATCAAATTGAATGTTTTCAATGTCAATATCTGTTTTACCTGATACGGTGAGCAGTGAAATATTATTTAGTATGTCGCTTAAAAGCATATCAAAAATGTAATCAGTCTTGTGTCAATTGATTGAACTTTCCTTTTTCCATGAAATAAATAAAGCCAATAAATCCTCCACAAAGTAGCAAATGAACGGGCACGGATTGATTAAGGCTTGAAAATTCAATCTTAGAATCTATAAATAGGATAAGTCCTGCAATCAGTAGATAAAGTAAAATTCGGTTTAGTTCGTATGGCACTCTAAAGTTTCTTTGTCCGTAATAATAACTTAGAGCTACCATCAAAAAAGAACTAATAACAAAGGTAATGGCACAGCCCATATAGCCATAGATCGGAATAAGAATGATGTTTAGAATAACCGTTAAGCTCATCCCGCCTATAGTAATCCATGTTCCGTAATAGGTCATATCGGTAAGTTTGTACCAGATAGAAATATTTCCATATACCCCTATGAAAAGATTGGCTAATAATAAAACGGGAACCACAGCCAGCCCTGAACGATAGGTAGATCCTATCAACAAACCAATCCAATCTAGATTTAAGGAAACCCCAAGCCAAATGAGTATAGAGGCTATGGTAAACCATTTTGTACTTATGGCTATCATGTTGGGAGAGTTTTTGTCGCCCATTTTAGAAAAGAAGAAGGGGTCTGCCGCATAGCGATACGCTTGAACCACCAATACCATAAATATGGACAGTTTGTATACATTGGCGTAAATACTAAAAGCGTCTTCTGTATTAAAACCAGGGTAGAAGCCATCTGGTAGTAAACTACGGAACATAATCCTATCTGCCGTAAGGTTTATAGCACCGGCTAGCCCTAGAATTAAAAGAGGATAGGCATAATTCAATACGGGTTTAAACTTTTCCCAATTCCACGTAAATCTAAAGCCAACAAACTCTTTCCAGAGAAGCAAGAGGGTTAATAAACTGGCGACATAATTTGCCCAAATAATATAGTCCGGCCCTATGGCTGGATCATAGAAGTAGGCCGCAAAGGGTTTAAGTTCTGGAAGAAATAGGCCTGATAGAATGTAGTTGCAGAACATAAAGTAGAATACATTCAGGCCAATATTTATAGAAATACTAAGCAACTTAATTTTGACAAACCTCCTAGCTTTATTCTGTGCTCTAAGTTTCACAAAGGCAACGGCACAAATAGCATCCACGGCTATAATGACTGCTAGCCATACAATGAGCCTTTCTTTTCCGGGGTATCCTAAGGCTTCAATAAATGGCGTAGCACCTAGAATAAAGATGGTAGAAAGGGTGCCGCCAAGCAGTATAATGAAAGTAAGAATGATGTTGAAATACTCGTTTTGGTTCTCCTTTTTGCTGGCGTATCTAAAAAAGGCGGTTTCCATTCCGAAGGTGTAAATGACGTTTAGGCCAATAACAAAAGTATAAAGCTGAGCATTGTCAGAAAGAAGTCTTGGCTGTTCAAATACGCGGGTATGCACTACTAATAGGAGCCAGTTCAATAGTCTGCCTACAATACTACTAATGCCGTAGAGAACCGTATCGCCAGCAAGCTTTTTCAGGAAAGACATTCTTTGTGAGTATTGAAGTATTTACCCAAAACACAGACATCCATGCTAGGTTCAGGTAATAATAATGCAATGTTAGCACTATTCTTTGAATCTTTTAAAGGAGCTCGGTTCTGATTTGGCTAAAGAGTTTTTGTTCGTTAAAAATAAAAGTCCTTCTGTTGAGAATTGGCCATTAGTTCTAGTGGCTTTTTCCAGACAATTAGGCCATTTATAGGCTTGACAATGCTTTTGTTTAAAGGATTCTCAAGCATCCCATGAATGACTATGATGCAGGCTTCTTGATTTAGTTGTCTGATTTCAAAACGTCCTTCTTTCATGACATAGCCTTCGTTTTTGCTTTCAAGTTTTCTTCCAATAAGCAAAACGCCACTAATGCTGTCTGAAACCGACAGGCCATTCTGAAAGTCAATGCCTTTTAGTTTTGACCATCCAAGTCCTTCTATTCTTACTCCAATATTTCCACCGAATGGGTTTTTGAAATCTAGTAAACACGATAGTTTATTTACAGTGGCTCTGCCTTCAAAGGAAATATCCTTGGGATAGAATTTTTTCCCTTCAATTTCTATATCCACCAATACCTTATCTGCTTCCAGCTTTTGGAGGCTCTCAAAAATTATCGTATCCCAGTTTTTTGTGGATCCTGATGAGCAGGAGAGCAGAATCAGAGACGATAAAACAAGGATGACTTTATGCATGGGCTTAATTATGGAAGGATGTTTTTCTTAATAATCATTAATGAATCATTGTTTCTGACAATGGCGTAATATGCTTCACCTTTAATTTCCAAAGGTATAATTTTTCTTATTTGTCCTTTTAGATTTATTCCTGGGATATTACTGAATTCGCCTTTCTCATTAATAATGCCTCCTAGGCTGCCATCATATCTTCCTAATTGGATGTTGGCATCAAAGATATTCCCACCAAAGATATAATCCGAACTTGAATTAATTTTTGAAAAGGCCGTAATAGGGGCAATTTGGGTTTTCCATGATAGTGGTTTTAGTTCAAAATTACCATCTCCTTTGTTTATCAATGAAGCATGTTTCAGGTAGTTAACCTCAAAAACTTTAGATTCCTCAACATTTTGACTCCCAAAAATGTCTGTGATAGATGCCTTGGCAAAGTCTTTCGCCATGTTATACTTTTTCCTGATGAAAGGCATTTGCTTCTCCAATTCCTTTTTATCAGCGAAAACTACTTCTTCGCCACCGAGGTAATGCGTTAGAATTTGGTCAAGACGCTTATTATTATCCATGTCATTCACATAGAGTTTTATGGGTTTATCTGCTGAGGCTTTTATTCTACTATTTTCACCAAGATTACCCAAGAGGAAATCTATCTGGCCATCGGCATTGATATCTGTCGGGTAAATGGTATTCCAAAAGCCTTTTTTATCAGTCAGTGCCTTTTGGGTAAAACGGCCGTCTTCGTTGGTCAAGCAGATAATGCCTCCCCATTCTATAGCTAGTATTAAGTCTGAATCTTGGTCGGAGTCAATATCTACCCATCGGGCATCTTTGACCATGCCTAGGTTCAGTTCTTCGCTTTTTGTAAAATTGCCTTTGCCATCATTACTTAAAAAATAGGAGGGAGGTGTTTTTCCATAGCCCCAGGGGAAAGTACGGCTGCCTATAAAGAGGTCTTGGTCTCCGTCGCCATCAAAATCATCATTCCTGATGCATTGTGATGTGGTATAGATTAATGGGAAGGCTTTTTCTGATTTAACGAACCGCCCATTTTTGTCATTTAAATATAGCCTAGGGCTGTTAAACTCTGATTTGTTAAGGTATTCATTTCCTCCAGATAAAACGATAAGGTCATTGAACCCATCATTATTGAGATCTAGTATAAGTGCGTCCACATCTTCATAAAGGCTGTCATTTTCAAGGGAAGGTAACCTTTGAGCCTTCATTTTACCATCTTGAGTTTGATAATAAACTTGACTTTTAGCCTTTCTAGAACCTCCTAAAAAAACATCCATCAAGCCATCTCCATTTAGGTCGCCCACGACCGAGGCAGGCCCTTCACTGCTTATTTTAAATGGAATAAGAGCCTCACGGTCAAACTCATTAAACTTGTTTTCAACATGAAATGGTCTTTCATCAAAAATAGTAGTGGTAACATCTGAAAAACTTTGACTTGATTTTTCCTTTAAACTTTCATAATCAAATTGAGGAAGGTTTGGACTGAATGTAATTATAGTAAGGCTATCGTTTAAAGGTTCTGAGATAGTTTGAAAGGAATTGTCTGGCCAAATTACCCAAAGAGAGTCAATGGGAGATTTAGTGGCAATAATTAGAGGCAGCTCCGCGGAAGATTGGAAACCCCTAACCGGAAATTTCTCTTTATAATACTTTACATCGTTTGCGAATGCTATAACCTTGGCTCCAATGGCATTTCTGTTTTTTGAGCTCCCAGACAGTCTAATTTTGACCAGATTATTGGCTGGACGGCTTTTGTTTTCATAGACAAAGGCTGGAGCATTGATGTTATTTGTGACTAAATCCAGGTCTCCGTCATTGTCTAAATCTACGGAGACGGCTCCGTTAGAGAAAGAGTCTTTATCATTAGATATTCTTAATTTGGCGTCCTCAAAAATGAGTTTGCCACTGTTAATGTAGACTTTGTTAGGGATTTTAATTTCAGGAATGAGATCTGTTAGAGTAGCATCTGATTCGTCAAAGTTTCGTTCTTGTATTTTCTTTTGAATTTCATCACCAGACACAAAATTAATATAGTCGGTATCATTCATTCTTTTGGCTATACCATTGCTAATAAATAGGTCTGTTTCGCCGTCATTATTAAAATCATCAAAAAGACTACTCCAGGACCAGTCGCTAGCAGAGATGCCTCCGTACATGGCAATTTCAGAAAAAGTGCCAGTACCATTGTTGAGTTGAAGGTTGTTTCTGGCAAACTGGTAATCGTAGCCTTGTTTTAGTTTGAATTCAAAATTGTAGAACGTGTCTTCTCCTTCAGATCTTTTTAATATTTCTTTATCAAACGGGAGCATATCTAGAGAAACTATTTCTGGAGAAATGTCATGATTGAGGTCGGCCACGTCTACGCCCATACTAAACCTACTGGTATGGCTAATTCGTGCACTTAGCTCATCTTCAAATGAGCCGTTTTTTTGATTAATATAGAGGTAGTCATTTTCATGAAAATCATTTCCGACATATAAATCGGGATATCCGTCCAGGTTGATGTCAGAAACAGCCAGGCCCAGACCATAGCCTAGAGCGTTTTGATATATACCGGCAGCATTACTTTTTTCGATGAATTTGCCTGCTACATTTTCAAAAAACCTATCTCCCGCTAAAGGATGTTTTGTCCCAATGAAAATATCTCTGCGTCCGAAGGTACCGTTTTGATGTACAGAATGATTAAGCTGGAAAAAATCTAAATCTCCGTCTAGGTCATAATCAAAAAAGGTAGCTTGCGTACCAAAACCAATAAGGTCAAGTCCATATTCAGCAGATTTTTCCTCGTAGTGAGGAATATTATTTTTGTCTAAACCTTGGTTAACATATAGTAAGTTATGTCCTTTTAATACTTCAAAATCTCCAACTTGACTTACATAGATGTCTAACAAACCATCCTGATTAATATCCACAACGGAAATGCCATTGCTCCATCCTCCGTTATTCTTAATTCCAGAAATAGAAGTAATGTTTTCAAAAGTCAGTTTTCCTTTATTAAGGTAAAGTTCGTTTTCGCCTTGATTAGAAGAGAAAAACAAGTCTACTAGTCCATCATTATTGAAATCCCCCGCCCCTACACCACCACCATTGTAGAAGTACATGTACCTAAATATATTGAGATCTTTGGAAGGAGTGATAACGTTATTAAAAGTAATGCCCGTTTTTTCTGACTCTAATAGTTCAAAAAGGACTTCTTTTTTTTCACGCTGGCAGCCTGAAAACAGCACAAGAATTGCTATTGTTTTGAAACAGTTATTCATGGATTTTCAAAACGACGGGTACGTCATTGTTTTGCGTGGCAATAAGTAAAGTATGACTACCGAGTTTAAGTAAATCCAAGTCTTTTATTTCACCCTTTAGATTTAAGCCTGGATTTTTAAGGGAGTTAAATTTCCCTTTACCCGAATTGATTAAAAATAGACCATTGCAGGCATCTAATGTATTAAACTGTGGAATCATATTCCTTGAATTCCCTGCCAAAACCAAATCTGGGTGTGAATCTCCATTTATATCTTCACAATAGATGGCCTTAATACAAGAATACTGAACCTCAGTGGGCAGTTCAGAAACTATAAATGTTCCATCTCCTTGATTAAGGGCTACAATGGATTTAAGATAATTTACCTCTAATTTTTCGGCTTTTTTGAAGGCTTCTTTTCCAAATAAGTTTTCTAAACTCTTTTTGGCGTAATCTACATGTTTCAGGTTGCTGCTCTTTAACTGAGGAAACTGGTCCATCATTTCTCTTTTGAGAAATACGGGTACATCTCTTCCATTAATACTTTTAGTCATGACTTTGTCTTTGGTGCCGTTTCCGTCAAAGTCGTAAATAAACATTTTAGAGGGGGACGATTTATTGATATTTAGAGCGAGGTTTTCACCAATATTGCCAATGATTAAATCTAGGTCTCCATCATTATCTAAGTCTTTACTTTCGATGGCTCCCCAAAAGCCATTCAAGTTTTCTAAGTTGTTTTGTTGCTTGACGAAAGTTCCGTTTTGGTAGGCAAAAGTTGTTGGATGCATCCAGTCGCCAACGATAGTCAGTTCTTTAATGCCATCCCCATTTAAATCTGACCAAGTCGCAGAAGAAACCATTCCGAGTTGAAGGAAATCAAGGGCTACTTGTTTTGTAACGTCCTTGAACTGGCCCTGCCCATTGTTTTCATAGATGAAAGAGGGAGGAATGCTGCCATATTGCATCGGGAAAGATCTACTACCAATAAAAAGGTCAATGTCGCCATCACTGTCATAGTCATTTGGGAGGATACAGGATGTGTTGTAGGCATTACCTGGTAGGCTTTTTAATTCATATTTGAATTTTCCTTTGCCATCATTAATATAGAGTCGGTCTTTTAATTGAAGTGATAGGGCTTCTGACTCGTTTCCCCCTGTACCTATAATAATGTCATTATTTCCATCGCCATTGGCGTCAAAAATTGCAACTTCTATATCTTCATAAGGAGCGAATATTTCAAAATCTGTTTGCTTTGTTTTTTGAAAACCAGCTGCGTTCTGAAAGTAGACCTGAGAGGCTTGGTTTTTACCGCCACAAATGACGATATCATCAAGTCCGTCATTATTTAAATCGCCAACAGCCAGTTTGGGCCCTTCCGCAGAGAGTTTAAAAGGAATGTTTTTTTCATAATAATAATCTTCATAATCGTTTTCTAAATGAGCTTCAAGAGGAATAGGAAATGGAGAGAATGGAGTCTCAATAGTTTTTTTAATTGAAATTGACTCAGAATGGAGAGCGGTTTTGTAATCTATTTCATAAAGGCTATCTGCTTTAACATCATAGTATGTTGAGAAAGTCCTATCAGGCCAAAGTACTTCTACGGAGTCCACTTTGGCCCAATCTCCAAGGCCGAAAGTCAAGGGATATTCGGTGCTTGACTGGAAGCCTCTACTTGGTATAAGTTGCTTAGTCAGGATTTCGGAATTGTTGTAAATGTTAATAGTGGCTCCTACCGCATAGGTATTATTTCCCGAACCTTTTAGGTTATACTTTAAATAGTGGTTTGTGGATGTGGCGTTGTTTTTGAAAATAAAAGCTTGTTGATTAACATTATTGACTACCAGATCCAGATCTCCGTCATTATCCAGATCGGCGTAGGAGGCTCCATTAGAAAATGAAGGTAAGTCTGGTGTCCAGTTTTTTTGTTCCTTAAAAGAAAGCTGACCTGTATTTTCAAAAAACAGATTGTTGATGGGCTTTTGAGGCATGTGCTTCAGAATGTTTTGTATGCTCTCTTTTTTGCCAGAATTTGCCATTGTTCTAGAGACTTCATCTGCAAAAAAATCAATAAAATCTTGGTCAATAACATCATGCTGTATGCCATTGCAGACATAAATGTCTGATTTTCTGTCATTATTTGCATCAAAAATAAGAGCTCCCCAGCTCCAGTCACTCGCCTCTACGCCCGCGAAATTTGCAATTTCAGAAAAGCTTCCGTTTCCATCATTTAGCTGAAGTGTATTCTGCATGTACTGGTGATAGAATCCCCTTTCTAATCTTAACCTGTAAGTGTAATGTGAATCAAAGGCCGTCGTGGTTTTAAGTCGCTCCTCTGTTTTAGGTAGCATGTCTGTCACAAAAATCTCAGGATGTCCATCATTATTAATATCGGCCATATCTGCACCCATTGATGCAAAAGAAGTATGACCTATTCTATTTTCAATATCCTCCTTAAATGTGCCATCTTTTTGATTGATGTAGAGGTAGTCTTTTTCATAGAAATCATTCGATACGTAGATATCTGGGTATTGGTCATTATTGATATCCCCAACAGTTACTCCTAAACCAAAACCTATCAAGCTGCCGAAGATTCCCGCATCTTGACTTACATCCGTGAAAACAGGTATCAGCTCTCCATCATTATTTCGCTGGCTGTCATTGCGAAGCAGTTTATCTCCTCCACCTTTTAAAAAGTCTTTAACCGGCCAGTCTTCAGCTCTTAGCTCCCTGTTATTGGCATTGTTTAAAGTATTTACAGGAATGAAGCTATTGTTGAGTAAATAAACGTCTAGATCGCCATCCAAATCATAATCGAAAAATGCAGCATGAGTGGTGTATCCGTCATTGGCTAGACCGTACTCTTTAGCGTTTTCGGTAAAAGTAAGGTCGCCATTATTTATAAACAGAGCGTTCTCCTGACCCACGTTTTTCTGATAGCCAGCATTGCAAACATAGATATCAAGAAGACCGTCTGCGTTTATGTCTACCATGACAACACCTGTGCTCCATTTTTCGGCTAGGCCGGCCTTTACGTTGTCCGTGATGTCTTCAAATATGAAATCACCTTTATTGAGATATAATTTATTACTTCCTTGGTTAGCCGTAAAATAGATGTCAGCCAATCCATCGTTGTTTATATCTCCAATAGCCACACCGCCACCGTTATAGAAGTTTCGGTAGTTAAATATGTTTTGAGTTTCTGTGTTATTTACTTGATTGATGAAGTCAATTCCTATCTCTTCATTGTCTTTTAATTCAAATAGAGTGTTTTGACGCTCAGTTTTACATGAGAGCACTGTCAGGGCAAAAAGAAGAATAGATAAGAGTTTCAATTTATTTCTAGGGCTTTAGCATCTAAGTCATTTAGATCAATGTGGGGTTGTTTAAAATATATAGTGCCATTGAAAGGAATCTCGTTTTCTGGCATAATGGCATCTTGGGGCCTCACAATGTAACCGTCAAATTCCAATATAGCTCTTTGCTTATTCAAAACGGCCCATTTATAGGAAGCCCGAGAAAGTATATAGCCTTCTAAATTGTTAGCATTCTTCCTTCCTATGAGCATACTTCCATAGTTTGGGTAATCCATACTTGTATTAGGGCTTACCTTAAATATCATTTCATCGTTTTGAAGCCAATTCTTTTTTGCCATTTGCAACTGAATGTTGCCGCCATACTGATCAATGACATTTATGTCGCTATAGCTAGAACCAAGATTAATATTACCGATAAACCTACTTTCTTCTGGATAGAAACGCTCATGATTTATTTGTACTAAAACATAAGCCTCTTCAGGCTTCAGTTCCTTAAATATCTGTTCTGCTAATTCGTTTTCATTTGAATTCGCACACGATAGCAGAGTTAAACTTGCAAGAATATGAATATAAAGTGGCCTCATATAAAAAAAGGAAAGCTCGAGTAATCGAGCTTTCCTTTTAAAATTAAATAATCTCAATTAGTATCCTTCGTTTTGCGACAAATTTGTATTTGAAGCAATGGCGATAGATGGAATTGGGAATAAAACCGTATAGGCTTCTGTATTCGTCACATCTTGGTACTGTACATTAAACTTACCGAAACGAATTTCATCCGTTCTAGCAATGGCTTCCCAATAGAGCTCACGACCTCTTTCTGCAAACATTGCATCTTCGGATAAAGAAGAAAGAGCAGTAGCATTACGCAAGGTTCTTAGGTTATTAATCATTGTTAAAGCCGCACCGTTATCACCACTTCTCAGTAAGGCTTCTGCCTTCATAAGATAGACATCAGAATAACGAAGAAGTATATAGATACCATTATCCGTAGGGTGATACTTTATGACACGGATGCCCTTTTCTGTGGCAGCACCTGCCAAAGGAATATCCCTAGAAAACTGTAGGGGTTTTAGAGAACGAGAATCTACAATTTCGCTCCCGTCTTCTCTATACTGCTGACCTATCAAAAAGCCTTTATTTAATCCACCGTATCCTTCGTTGGAGCCTACATCCTTAAATCTTCTAAGGTCGTCTGCTTCAAAAGTATCATAGAAGTCTGCTAACGTGGTAAAACCATTCCATGGTCCATCACGCTCAGCTGGGAAACCTCCTTGATCGTAGTGCATGGTCATCATCCAACGGTTTCTCGGAACACCATTAGCTTCTGTCGTCAAAATTCTTTCTGGAGACTCTTGGTCAGTGAAAGGATTGAAAAAGTCTGCATCTAAACCAAAGCCAGCAGCTGTTACCGCATCTGCATGAGCAACTACCTGTGCCATATCAGCATTATCAAAAGTATAGGGGCCAGCAGGGCTTGTAGACTTATAAACAGCTTTGTTCAAATAAAGTCTTGCCAATAATGCATGAACGGCAGACTGTGTCATCGTTGAATTGATGGTTGCAGGAGCACCAGGTTGCAATTCAGGAAGAGCCTCTTCCAAATTGCTTACGATGAAGTCAAATGCTTCAGATCTAGACAATACATTTGGTAAGTCATCTACACCTTGATCCACTGTTCTTCTAGGTACTTGGCCCCAGAAGTCCATGATTTGAGCCATGAACATTGAACGTAGTGCTCTAGCTTCCGCCGCTTGTGAAGAAGAAGGGTTTGAGGCTAAAATTTGCTCACAAGTAAATGAACGTCCATTAAGTGCGTTCCATGAATTCAATACTTGAGTATGCGTAGCATCCCAAGTATGACCATGTAAAGTACGCCATACACCATTATCTCCCCAGTCTACACCTCTTGTAGGAGGAATCATTTCTGCAGATGGATGTTGGTTTAACGAATATGTATTTCCCTGGTCTGTATAGAAAGACAAACCATTGTAGATACCCTCTAGTAGTGCTCCGGCATCTCCTGCCACAAAGCCTCCACCAGAATTCTGAACAACGAGAGAATCCTTTTCTTCTACGATTAGGTCCGTACATGACGAAACTAATGCTGAAACCACGAAGCAAGAAAGTGCAATCGTTGATATTCTTTTTAAGTTTTTCATTGATTAAAGATTTTTAAATTAAAATGAAATATTAGCTCCCAAAGTCCATGTTCTGGCTCTTGGGTATGCTGTATAGTCAATTCCGAAACTAGGAATACCATTAATTTGCTTATTGGTATTGACCTCAGGATCCTGACCTGAATAATTTGTGAATAAGGCTAGGTTTTGACCTGTAAGGAAGAACCTTAAGCTACTAATAGCATCAGTCTTACCTGTATTTACGGTGTAACCTAAGTTAAGGTTGGCAAGGCGAACAAAATCACCTTTCTCCAAGAAACGAGTAGAAACGTCAGGAGCATTTAATGGGCCCTCGCTACTACCTACTACTTCTCTTGTTACGTTACGACCATTTGAGAAAGAACCTTTAGTAAAGAATGCGTTTGCATTATTACTGTAGAGATAATTGCCAAATACGCCATTAAAAAAGGCACTTAAAGTTAAACTCTTGTATTTGAAGTTAGTTGTCAAACCACCTGTAACGGTTGGGTTTGGACTAGCACCATCTAAGAATTGCTGGAAGTCACCATTAGGATAAATAGAGTTTCCCGCCTCGTCATAACCTCCAAATTCTCTTAAGAAGTAAGCAAATAACGGCTGACCGCTAGCAATACGCTGTGCAAATGCACCTGTAAGGCCTTGACCATTAATAGCACCTGTATCGTAAACACCTAACAAGTTTTCTACAACGTTCTTATTAAAGGCGGCATTCGCATTAATTTCAAATTCGAAATCATTAGCATCAACAACTATGGCATTTAAAGAAATTTCTAAACCCCTGTTGATAACATCTGCATCAAGGTTACGCCATACAAAAGGAGATGGTGCAGGCTGAGCTGAGAATACTTGGAATAAAAGGTCGTTAGTATTTTTATAGTAATAATCTAATGAACCAGAAAGTCTACCACCAGCAAAACCGAAGTCTAGACCTGCATTAAATTGAGTCGTTGACTCCCATTTCAAACCTGGGTTTGCGAAAGCAACCGTTCCAAAACCTCCATTATTAATAGAGCTACTGTTATTAATTCCAGCACTTCCATAGCGTCTTCTTTCTTGATAAAGGTTGTGAGGTAACTCTTGGTTACCAGTAATTCCATATCCTAATCTAAGACCTAAGTCAGAGAATACATTTTTAGGAACGAAATCTTCTTCTATCAAACGCCATTTACCGGCAAAAGATGGGAAAACGCCATACTTGTTACCAGAACCAAATCTAGTAGAACCATCGGCACGAACAGTGGCAGTAAGTAAATACTTGCTACTGAAACCAAGATTTATTCTGCCAAAATAAGATTGAAGCTCATCAACATTAGAATTAGAACCATTAATGATACTACCGAAACCTTTAGAGTTATCAGCTGCCGAAACATTATTTACCATTAAGTCTAAGTCATCTACTCTAAAATTGGTAGCATTAGAACTCTTTGCGAAATACTCAAAACGTTGATAAGAATAACCTGCAAGACCATTGAAACTAACGTTTCCAAATTCTTTATCGTAAGTGAAGTAATTTTCCCAAAGTGAATTGTTTGTCTCGATATCAGTAAAGTATACTTGACCAACGTTTTCAATTTGTGCAGCCTTAAGTAGTGGGGAGAAAGCTGCTTTTCTTGAAGAAATAGAGCGGTCAAATCCAACAACAGTTTTGAACTTTAAACCGTCAACGATTTGCAGTTCAGCATTAATATTACCCAAAGCTCTAATCGTGTTAGTGTTATCTTTAGAGTAGGCAATAATTGCAGCCGGGTTAGGCTCAACTGTAGAAACTTGATTGAAAGTACCATCTGAATTTCTCACGCTGTTAGTTGGATTTGATTTTAGCATGGCAGCCAATAAATCACCTGAGAAACCTGAGTTATCAGTTACCGGAACTCCCGCATCAACTGTATTTGCCAAGTTTAACTGAGTTCCAATGTTCAATCTGTCATTAATCACCTTCTTGTTTCCATTAAAAGAAGCAGAATAACGCTTAATGCCGGAGTTGTTAATAATACCATCCTGATCTAATATACCAGCAGAAAAACGGTAAGAATCACCATTTGAACCGCCTCCAAAAGATAAGTTATGCTGAGTTGTTATTGCAGTTCGCAATACTTCGTCTTGCCAATCGGTAGTGCCACCATTATTTGGGCCGCCCGCAGCTACGAACTCGCTAGCACTTAATAAATCAAACTTCTTCGTGATTTGGCTAGTTCCTACAGAAAAGGTATAGTCCATTGAACCTTTACCCTGCTTTCCTTTCTTAGTTGTAATTAAAACAACACCGTTGGCTCCACGAGAACCATAAATGGCTGTAGCAGAAGCATCTTTTAGGATGTCGATACTTGCAATATCATTAGGGTTAAGAAAGTTGAGTGGGTTACGAGCAGAAGAGCTACCTAAACCACCGTTACTACCTCCACCAGTGATATCACCACCGCTAAGAGGTACACCATCTACTACAAAAAGAGGCCCGTTTCCTGCCCTTACTGAAGATGTTCCACGAATTCTTACATTGATTCCACCACCTGGCTCACCACTACTTTGTGTAATAGCTACACCAGCTACTCTACCTTGCATTAATTGCTCAGAAGAAGTAATAACGCCCTTATTAAAATCTTTTTCGCCAATGGCTGCAACTGCACCAGTAGCGTCTTTTTTCTTAACAGTACCATAACCTATAACTACGACTTCCTCAAGAAGTTGCTCATCATTGGCCAAAGTTACGTTAATATTAGATCTCGATTGAACAGCGATTTCCTGTGAAGTCATACCTACAAAACTGTAGACAATAGTCCCAGCAGAAGGAACACTGCTTAAGGAGTAGTTTCCGCTAAGGTCTGTTGAAACTCCATTTGAAGTTCCTTTTACTTGTACGGTAACACCCGGTAATTCGTCGCCGTTAGAATCCACCACTTTCCCTGTAACATTAATGTTTTGAGAAAATGAGGTAAATGAAATAATAGAGAGCGTTAAAGTTAGAGCCAAAAGCCTTGGCAAAAACTTGGCACTCTGAACGAGCTTACTAGAGCTCATTTGGTAGAGCTGATTCATCATAGGTTTGAGTTTAAAAGGTTTAAAAAAGTACTTCCATATGTAATGAGTAATTTATCCTATAAATAGTTGGAATACTACTACTCAATGTAATGAGCAGCAAACGTACAACATGATGAATTCAGTTTCCAAAGATTAAGCACCTTTTGATTGTATTTTTTTTAGAAAAAATGTTCGCAATCGATTGCGATTCATCTCAATCAAATGCGATGAATTACATTTTTAAAGAATTGGTTCTTCGTTTTTCTAAAAATGAAGCTTCATTTGGTTTATAACTGCAGAATCTAAGAGGAAGAGTTTTTGCCAGTTCCCGTTATATCTGGGGTGTAAAGTCGTTCGTATAACCTTAATTATGAGTATTTAACCTAGATCGGTTTTTTTTAGGGATAGGTATGAGAGGAAAGGAGGATTGTTGTTTCTTACCGCTAAAAATTCACACAAAAAGAGGATGGTTTATTATTCATTTAGTGGAGAGGAACATCTTAACAAAAGCCTATTCATCTGAATTATTCGAGACTAAATACGTCAGCAATTCCATATTAATTCAAGAATTCCCAGCCCAGTGTAAGCTAATGTTTTTGAGTATAAAAAAGCGTCGTTCGCTAGAGTAATTGAACAAGAGCCCGGTTATCCAATGGAGACCTATCACTCCTAAATAAAGGCATTAGAATGGCAACAGATTTGTCATCTTTTTTAAAAGATATAGATGGAAGGCCGCAAACGACAGAGAAGATACGAAGTCGAAAACCTATAGTTAACTGCGGCGTTTTGGCAGACGCTGTTGGAAAGTATTATTAATACAAGCACTATGGGAAAGGTTTTTTAATACTACATGATGGCTAGTTTGACCTTAGTTTATAGGCGAGATTGTCACTTTTTTGAAAAAATCTGCGAAAAATTTTCGCAGATTTTAGATTTCTTAGGTTAAACTATTTTCTAAATTGAAAAGTATTTTATTCTATGCCCATAAATGTAATTCTTGAACTTGTGATTAAAAAAACAATTATCTTGCAAACGGTTGTGCAATCGTTGGATGTGGGTAACTTTTAAGCTTAGCTGTCATTTTTTTAGTAAATTTTCCATGAAACGAATAACTATTAAGGAATTAGCCAAGACTTTAAATCTTTCTCCCTCCACGGTGTCTAGAGCCCTTTCCGACCATCCGGATATTAGCAAAACAACCAAAGAGAAGGTAAGAGAGGCCAGCAAGATGTTTAATTACTCGCCCAATCTAAGGGCTAGATACCTTCGGACTAAAAGTTCTGGTCTTATAGCTTTAATACTTCCAGAATACTTTATGTTTTTCATTCCTGAAATGATGAAGACTATTTCAGATGCGGTTGGTCAAAAAGGGTATTCCTTAATGGTATTTCAATCAGACGATTCTTATGTAAAGGAGCTTAATATTATTAATAACTGTAATCAACTTTGTGTAGATGGTATTTTACTTTCAATCAGTTCTGGGTTCCAAGAGGGCAATGAATTGTTGGAGTTAAATAAAGACGGGGCTCCTATTGTGTTGTTGGATAGGACCTGGGTTAATGAAGAAATGAGTTCGGTAGGTATTGACGGTGCAGGAGTAGCTTACGAGGCTGTTCAATACCTTTTCAAGAAAGGACATAGAAAAATAGGAGGTCTTTTTGCCTCCTATAATCACAGAATGTCTGAAATAAGGCAGTCTGGGTTTGAAAAAGCTGGCAAGGAAAACCAACTGGAAATCAATGTTCTCAACATTGATTCTCCAAATGACTTTGACAAGCAACTTATTGACTTCTTGGAGAGCCATAAGGACATCACCGCACTATTTACGATGACGGATGATCTTATGATCAAATGCCATAGTGGTCTTCAAAGGTTAGGATTTAGGATACCTGAAGACATGTCTTTGACTTCTATTAGCGATGGTGTATTGGCTGACATTATCACCCCTAAAATCACTCATTTATTTCATTCTCCTACAGAAATAGGCAAAAAGTCGGTGGAATTACTATTTGAAAGAATTGAAGACAAAATGAGTGAAACAAAGTCATTGAAAATTGATTGCAAACTCGTGGAATATGAATCCGTCAAAGATTTAAATTAATCTATCTTATTTTCATCGAATCCTTTTGGGAAATTCAAAGTTATTGTTTTATGCAATACATTTACACTTCGAAATCTAAAGGACTCTATATACATGAACTTCAGCCGAATCACTAGTACATTCAAAGGGCAATTTTTAGATGATAACATTACAAAAACTTTGTATGCCACAGATGCCTCTGCCTATAGAGAGGTACCTCTGGCTGTAGCTTTTCCGTCAGATTCGAGTGATATCAAAATGCTCATTGAATTTGCGAATAAGAAAAAAGTGACGCTCATCCCAAGAACTGCTGGCACTTCTTTGGCTGGCCAAGTGGTAGGTAAGGGAATTGTGGTAGATGTTTCAAGGACCTTTACTAAAATTCTTGAAGTCAATAAAGAGGAATCTTGGGTCAGGCTACAGCCAGGTGTTGTGAGAGATGAGTTAAATCATTTTTTGAAGGATTATGAATTGTTTTTTGGCCCAGAAACGAGCACGGCTAATAGAGCCATGATTGGCGGTATGGTTGGGAATAATTCTTGTGGCACCAACTCCGTGATTTATGGCAGTACCAGAGATCACTTACTCTCCGTCAAAGGCTTTTTAAGCGATGGCTCTTTCGTGGAATTCAAACAAATAAGCGTCGAAGAGTTTGAAGAGATAATTGAAAAGAAAAGGGTAATTCCTTCGGCAAATCAAACGCTAGAAGACAAAATCTATCTTCAGGTTTTTGAGATGCTGTCCAATGAGAAAACCGCTCAACAAATAAGGGATGAGTTTCCTAAAAGAAGTATACCAAGAAGAAATACGGGTTATGCCATTGACGAGCTTTTAGAAACCAATGTTTTCACGCCAGCCTCTCCAAATGAGTTCAATTTCTGTAAACTGATTGCTGGTTCTGAAGGAACCCTAATGTTTATGACAGAAATAAAAATTCATGTCAATAGCCTTCCGCCAAAACACAAAGGTGTGGTGGCAGCTCATTTTAATACCATAGATGATTCCTTAAGGGCAAATTTGATTGCCTTGAAATATAACCCTTCGGCCGTAGAGCTTATGGACCATTATATTTTAGAGTGTACTAAAGCGAATAAGGAGCAAATGGCCAATCGCTTTTTTGTGGAAGGCGATCCGGCTGCATTATTATGCATTGAGTTATTCGGACAAACGCCTGAAATAGTCATAGAAAAAGCCGCTCAGATGGAGGCAGACATGAGGGCGGCAGGTTATGGTTATCACTTTCCTGTATTATTTGGTGAGGACATTAAGAAAGTATGGACGCTTAGAAAGGCCGGTTTAGGTCTTCTGTCAAATTTGCCTGGAGACGAAAAAGCCGTTCCTGTGATAGAAGACACGGCGGTAGATGTAAATGACTTACCCGAATTTATTAGAGAGTTTAATGTAACCATGGCAAAGAGAGGCCTCAGTTGTGTGCATTATGCTCATGCTGGTTCTGGCGAGCTGCACCTCAGACCTATCATAAACTTAAAGACAAAAAAAGGTAACCAGCAGTTTAGAGAGGTGGCCGAAGACATCTCTAAACTGGTGAAGAAATATAAAGGTTCTCTTTCCGGAGAACATGGGGATGGCAGATTGAGGGCTGAGTTTATTCCGCAGCAGATAGGAGAAAAAAACTATCAGTTGCTTCGCAAACTCAAATATACCTGGGATCCCAATGGCATATTTAATGCTAATAAAATAGTGGATTCACCTGCCATGAACGAGATGCTTAGGTATGAGCCAGGTCAAATCACGCCCAAATTTGAAACTATTTTTAGATTTAAAGACCAAGATATTCTGCAGCATACAGAGCAGTGTAATGGCTCAGGGGATTGCCGAAAAACAGAAATAAGCGGAGGTACGATGTGCCCGAGTTACATGGCCACTAAAAACGAAAAGGATACCACAAGGGCTAGAGCCAATATGCTTCGCGAAGCATTTACGAGGGAAGACGGCAAGGTGTCTTTGGAAAGTATTGCTGGAAACGGAGAAGAACGGTTTGACAACAAAGAAGTAAAAGAGGTACTAGACTTATGTTTGCTCTGCAAAGGTTGTAAATCTGAGTGCCCGAGCAATGTGGATATGGCTAAACTCAAAATGGAGTTTATGTACCATTATCAAAAGAAGAATGGGGTGCCTTTGAGGTCAAAGATGATTGCCAATTTTGCTAAAATGAGCAAGCTGGGAGCTATGATGCCGAGGGCCTATAATTTCCTTTTCAAAACGGAAAGCTTGAGAAGGATTGGAAACAAGATGGTCGGTTTTCACCCAGACAGAACTATGCCGCTGCTTCATAGTACAACGTTAAAAAAGTGGTACGACAAGAACGCTTCGCAATTTCAAAACGGTGAAAAAGGCAAAGTGTACTTCTTCTGTGATGAATTTTCAAACTACAATGATGTAACCATAGGTCAAACAGCTATAAAGCTCTTATCAAAAATGGGTTACGCTGTCATAATTCCTGACCATGTAGACTCTGGAAGACCGTACCTGTCAAAAGGAATGTTGGACGAAGGAAAAGAGAGAGCAAACCTAAACGTACAGATGCTGCATGACATCATTTCTGAGGAAACGCCTTTAATAGGTATAGAACCATCTTGTATTTTAGCCTTTAGAGATGATTACCCAGAACTGGTGAACATAGAACTAGCAGAAAAGGCAGAAAAACTGGCAAAAAATGCTCTTATGATAGATGAGTTTATCGCCAGAGAAATAGACAAGAAGAATCTGGATAAATCAATCTTCACTGAAGAAGAAAGGCTAATCAAATTACATGGCCATTGCCAGCAGAAAGCGGTAAGCTCTATGGTACCGACAAAGAAAATGTTGTCGTTACCTCCAAACTATACAGTTCAGTTGATTCCAAGTGGTTGTTGTGGCATGTCAGGCTCTTTCGGTTACGAAAAAGAGCATTACGACATCTCCATGAAAATAGGAGAGTTGGTACTTTTCCCTGCCGTGCGTGAGCAAGCAGAAGACGTCATCATAGCCGCACCAGGAACCAGTTGTCGTCACCAAATCCATGATGGTACAGGAAGAAAGGCTTTACATCCGGTGGAGGTACTTTGGGAGGCTTTGCTTTGAAATGAAAATCTATGAATCGATTAATTCAGCTGAATTACTAATAGAATCTGTAATTCCTAGTCGGATAATTGAAGATATGCTTGAAGAAGTATTTGTAAAAATAATTTTATCAAAAAAGTCTTTAGGGCCAAGTTTTAAATAGAGTTGTCCAAATATTTGTTTCGCATTATACGTTGCCATGCTTTTAACTTCTGCAAAGTCTAAAGTGACGTTTCCACTAGATTTCAGGCCTTTTTTTATTTCAGTAAGTATAATTTCACCAAGAGCTTTATCACTGATGAGTTCTCCGTATTTTTCAAGATTGATTGTCATAGTTAAATATATTATGAGTACATAAATTTAGGTAAGATTTAACTTAATTGAGGGAATTAATGATAAATCTTCCCTTAAAACATCATTCATAGTTACGATATTGTTAAGAGGCAGATTAATATATATAATACTTCCTGGCCAAAACCCTGACTTGAAATAGGTTGTACGACCAAATTTGGTGCAAAGGCCAACTCCTTGAGAAAATACATAGAATGTTCCATTGGTTTTTTTTGCGAATTCGTTCAATACCCATAGCCCTCTTCCCATATGATTGGTGTTAATTTTGGATGTTATGTCCTTTTTCATAGCTAATTCTAGGATTTCGATATCGTTTTTCCCTTTTGTCAAGTAGGGGCGTCCTTTAATCATCGTACCTAAAATTCCTTCTCCAGTATCTGCACAGGCAATTTCAATTTTATTTTTGTTCCCTTCGGCAACTAAAATGGATTGATTGTCTTTTGTAGCATGTTCCCAGAAATTTAAAAGAATCTCTGAAATACATGGGAATATCATTTCAGTAGCACTTGAGCCTTTGTAATATTCGGTGATTTTATCAATATATCTTTTTTGAAAATCTACATAGGACATTATTTTTTCTCGATTCATCGGATACGGAGCAATGATGAAATTCTCTCCGGATTTTACATCGAGACTTGAAAATATTTTATTTCTCTTGTTTTCTGATAACCCCTTAACGATACTACTAAGTAAATCTTCAAAACCATATTTGGTAATGAATTTTTCAAAATAAATATCGGTTTGAAATGTTGGAGAAAGGAATCGTGAATTACTGAAAGTAAATTCCATGAACTTATAAGTTAGCAGCATTCCAACCACTGAGACATTATTAATGGCTGTGCAATCCATTGTGAAGCCAGGTTCATGAGCCTTTTTAATCTTCAGGAAATGGCCAAATTGATTTAAAAATTTGTCAATATAATTATGATTAAAGTGCTTAGGTAAACTGTATATCATTTGTTGAATTGATCGATGACCTCTTTCATGAAAGAATTTTCGAGTTCTATGTCGGGCGTTTCTCCATTTATGACATCTTTAAAATAGTCGCAAAAGCGACTACAAATGTTGTCCATTTTCTTTTCTATGTAGATGGATTTCTCTCTTTTAAAGTTTTCAATCGCGAGTATCTTCTCCAGGTTCAAAGTTTCTGAGCCAAAAGAAGATATTGAGTCCAATTTAAAATGAAGCTCTTCATATATTAGAATCCTTTTCTTTAAGATCATTTCGTACTTGAGGTTTTTCAGGCGTCGTTTATTTGTAATTACTTCTTTGTAGATCTCTTTCAATGCGTCCACGATAAAATATCCCAGAGAACCTCCAAAGGTAGTTGCAGCGAAAATTTCCCAAAATTCCATTGATTTGTTTTAAATATAAAAGTGAAGAGTATCTCTACATATAAAAGTAAACACTTACTAGTTGATATGCCTAGGCATACATCAGGAATGTCATTTCTTAAATAGGAGTATCTATTATTTTAGTAATAATCCCCAAAAAGCTTCAAGGATATATTGTTTAATAAACGCAAGGTCATCGTATGCTTCCGGGGATATCTTTAAGGTAAGATTTATCGGACATCTTGTTTTACTTTTTTCCCATCAATAGAGTTTTGCCGAGCCTTTGCCGAGCCTTTGCCGATATTTCGGATAGCATGTCTTCAGTAAATTCATAAGTTTTACCATTTTTGATGCTGTCTTCGCCTTTTGCAATCGCAGCATGAACGGAGGCGATTTGCAATTTTTCGTCTTTCATAACTTGTTTTGGTTCAGCTAATTACTCTTCTAGATACTCAAGCACCTTAAAACTAGTAAGCTCCCATTTTGAACCATCTTTCTTGCATTGGATTATACCGCTCATGAAATAGTTTATTTCTGTGTTATAGTCCACTAAATCGAAGTCAATTTTTGCTTCCCAATAGGTTTCATCTTGTTTTTCTTCAATTATTCTAATAGCTAGAAATTCAGAGAGGTTTACGAATGTCCATTTAGTCTCATCTTCATCCCTGCCACTTGGGCTATAGTACACGCTTTTGTCGAGCAAACCTTTTTTGATTTCGTCTTCAGAAGGTTTATCATTTTCTATAGCGTTTTCCTGAATTGACTCTTCTTCTTTTGCCTCATTGTCCTGGCAAGCTGAAAAGCCGATTAATAGGATTATTGAACAAATAGAAAGTATTTTTTTAAGCATTTGAGTAAATTGGTTTAGGTCCGAATATACTTAATATAAAAGTTTATGGCATGGTTTTCCCTTTTATCGACTTTGGCCCAGCCTTAGCGGATATTTTATATAGCATGTTTTCAGTAAAGGCAATGTTTTTTCCATTTTTGATGGATTTAAAAATTCAGTGTTTAGCATTCAGCCCGTTATTATTTGAGGTCTTCGATAGCTTTCAATTTGCAATAAATGCGTATCATTATTCTGCAATTTGAAAGTTAAACTTTCAAATTGCAGTAATTTGACATCATAATTCGTATATTTGAATTCAAGTATAAGGTTATGATTGAAAGGGATTTACATGAGAAGCTAATAAGTGCTCTACAAAATATGCCCGCGGTGGCATTGTTGGGTTCTCGGCAAGTAGGTAAAACTACCTTGGCCCTTTCTGTGGCAGAAAAGCATATTCAAAAGAAAATTACCTATCTAGATTTAGAGTCGGAGTCAGATATGGCAAAGCTAAATGACACCGAAGCTTATTTAAGTCAGTTTGATAATCAATTGGTGATTATTGATGAAGTGCAATTGAAGCCTGAACTCTTTAAGGTTTTACGTGGATTGATAGATAAAAGAAAACGCTCAGGTGAGAAATCGGCTCAGTTTCTTCTTTTGGGTTCTGCCTCCAGAGATTTGTTACAGCAAAGTTCAGAAACTTTGGCAGGCAGAATTAGGTATTTAGAACTTTCCCCTTTTCAAGTGTTGGAAATTTATAACATTGATCCATTAGGTTTTAGGCCTGAAAAACTATGGTTTAGAGGAGGTTTTCCTGATAGTTATTTGGCAGAAAGTGATGATGAAAGCTGGAATTGGCGAACAGATTTTATAGCCTCCTATGTAGAGAGAGAGATACCGCAGATAGGTATAAATGTGTCTTCTACCCGAATTCGTAAGTTTTGGACTATGTTGGCACATTTTCATGGGCAGCAGATAAATATGTCTTCGTTGGGGAAAAGTTTAGAAGTAAGCCATACCACCATTCGTTCTTATCTGGATATTCTCACAGATTTGTTTATGGTAAGGCAGCTACAGCCATGGGCTGGCAACACTAAAAAAAGACTGGTGAAATCGCCCAAGGTTTATATCAGAGATTCAGGTTTACTTCACCGACTTTTAATGATTTCTAATTTCGATGCTTTGTTAGGAAACCCTGTTTTAGGTTATTCTTGGGAGGGTTTTGTGATAGAAAACATTTTGACCGCTATATCAGATAAATGGCAGGTTAGTTATTATAGAACTTCTGAACAAACTGAAATTGATTTGGTTTTAGAAAAACCTGACCAAAGATGGGCCATTGAAATAAAACGAAACAGTGCCCCTAAAATACCTGGTGGTTTTCATAGAGCCAGTGAGGACATCAAAGCAAACAGGAAATATCTGATTTATTCCGGGAATGAACAATTTCCTATGGCAAATGACACTACAGCAATAGGCCTAATTGATTTTTTAAAATTAATCTCCGATTAAAACTGTCTAAATTTGGAATTCAATTCCAGAAAAAGATAAAAAATGACAATAAAGACCATCACCAAACTAGAATCTGCCAATACCCTTATCATTCCGTTTATTAAAGATGATAAATTAGAGGAGCAATTGCTCAAAAGAGCAAAACTCATTGGCTATGAGATGGAAGAGCTGGGTAACAGCTTTTCTGCTGAAAAGAAGGAAACGTTGATTGTAGCTACACCTCATAAAAAATACAGTAAGGTCATTTTTTTTGGCCTTGGGAAAAGCCCTTCGAGCAAAGAAATTATTGACGCTTTTAGGTCTTTAATAAAAAACAATAAGAAGAAGCTAAGTGGTGAGATCGTAGTAGACCTAAAAGGAAACGCGGCTTTGGCGGAGTTAATGGCCAATGGGATTTCTTTGGCTTCCTATGACATAGGAATGCTTAAAACGAGAACAGAAGAAGAGAAAAACGTTTTTAATAACGGGGCCAAATTTAGTTTTTGGGTGACTGCAAATCAGGAAGAGAAGATTCAAGTAAGTATAGCCAGGGGTTTGGCCACGGCCGAAACCCAAATGAATATCATGGCTTTGGTAGATGCTCCATCAAACTACAAGACGCCCCAAATGATGGTGGATTATATTCTAAAGTCGGGCAAAGAAAATGGTTTTAAAGTAAAAGTTTACGACGAGAAGGCTTGCGAGGAAATGGGTTTTCATGCTTTGTTAGCAGTAGGAAGAGGAAGTGTAGATAGGCCAGCCAGAATGGTGGTAATGGAATACAAATCTTCTAAAAATGCAAAGAAAGTAGGTTTAGTGGGTAAGGGGGTCACTTTTGATACAGGTGGAGTTTCTTTAAAACCGGGTAACGGCATGGAAGATATGAAAATGGACATGGGAGGTTCAGCTGCTGTTATCGGTGCTGTAGAGTTGGCGGCAAAACTGAAATTAGATGTGAACCTTATAGGTATAGTGGCTCTTACCGAAAACTGTGTGGATGCTTTAGCCATAAAGCCGGGAGATGTAATTAATTCTTATGCAGGTAAAACCATTGAAATTATAAATACAGATGCCGAAGGCCGACTAATCTTAGCAGATGCGGTGCATTATATGGCCACCGAATTTGAACCAGAAGTAATGATAGATTTAGCTACGCTTACAGGTAGCTGTATCAGAACTTTAGGTCATGTAGCCTCTGGTATGATGACCAAAAATGATAAGCTGGCCGCTCAACTAGAAAAGGCTGCTGAAACTACAGGTGAAAAGGTTTGGAGATTGCCTCTTTGGGACGATTATAAGTCTGAAATAGACTCTGATGTGGCAGATATTAAGAACCTTGGAGGCCCATATGCTGGTGCTACCACGGCAGGTAAATTCATAGAGTACTTTACAAATGAACATTCAAATTGGGCACATTTAGACATTGCTGGAACGGCATTTGATAAAAACGAATTTGCAAAAGGCGGTTCCGCTACGGCTTACGGAGTTAGGTTATTGACAGAGTTTATGGAGGCGTATTAAGAATCATTAGAACTCCAACTTCTATTTTACCAAGTGTTATGGAACGTATAATTTATATATGGACACAAACTCACATTAAAACTAGATAAGGCGGTTATCGAAAAGGCTAAGGAATATGCCGCAGAGAATAAGGAAAGTTTATCAACCTGAGTTCGATTTAGGAACAGTCTTTAAAGCTCCAGAGGAGCGATATATATGTAGCGAGGGGTAAAACCCCTCGCAAATGTGTTAG
>Ga0075117_1000092_pt1 | contig 62504 bp, 76 predicted proteins | sample AntAceMetag02UKJ_FD_69789 | JGI IMG/M metagenome (GOLD analysis project Ga0075117, IMG submission 69789) | Saline lake microbial communities from Ace Lake, Antarctica - Antarctic Ace Lake Metagenome 02UKJ | ecosystem: Environmental > Aquatic > Non-marine Saline and Alkaline > Saline | place... | reverse complement strand
TTCAACAGACTGAACTTCAGAGAGTTAATGTTTGAAAAATTACTGCACAGAATGGTGAAAACAAAATCAATTACCTATGAATCAATAAGATGCAGTGCGACCTAAAGGGGTAACCCTATTATAAAATATATGCTCTTAGTGAAATAAATTCTTGTGAAGTAAGATATATAGGATTAACAACCAGATCTTTAAAAGAAAGATTTAGGCGACATCTCAATGATAAGAAAATAGACCATAAAACTAATTGGATTAAAAAAGTTGGTAAAGAAAATATAGAGATAATTTTAATCGAAGATTTTATAAATTGTAGAGATTTATTATGTGAAAGAGAAATTTACTATATTAATAAGTTTAGAGAAGAAGGGCATCGACTAACCAATATAACAAATGGTGGTGAGGGATGGAATGGTATGAAATTCTCAGATGAACATAGGAAAAATATAAGTTTGAATCATGCTGATGTATCGGGTGAAAAAAATCCAATGTTTGGTGAAACACATGACAGAGATATTAATGCGAGTAAAAATATTCTAAAAGAAGGTTTAAAAATATTTGGGCAGGGACTGTCCAATACAAAGGTGGAGAGAAAATCAGACTTTAGTAATAAAGCACACTCTATGAAACCCGAAACACATTAGTCTTTAGCTAATGTGTAGTTCATATTGAGTTAAGTCTATTTGTTGATATTTCGAAATAATTTTCATCCAATTCACAACCGATATATTTTCTATTGAGTTCTTTGGCAGCCACACAAGTCGAACCACTACCAACAAATGGGTCAAATACTATTTCACCCGGATTGGATGATAATGATATCATATCTTTAAGACATTCAACATTCTTTTGGTTTGGATGTAGTCTAGTATGGTTGAATTCACTTGATGTGGTCCAATGCCAGTGGTCTGGTAGTCTATAAAGCCATTCTTTCGCCTTATACCTCTTATCTTTCAAATAACCCTCTGAGGGTTTAAGTATTTGTGTTTGGTTGAATTTCCTACCCTGTTTCTTTGTTGCGAAAATTACAGTTTCAAACTGCTGTTGAAATATACGGTCACCACCATTTCCTTTAATTTTACGTGGAATACACAACATATTACGAACCTTCCAATATTTCCTTATCTCAATAAGGAAATCGGCAGACATCTCAAAATCACAAAAACAGTAAAGGTGTGTGTTGTCTTTAGCTTTTGTATTCAGTATTTTGAAAAAGTTTTCTAGCCAGTGAAGATTATCATCATTTTTAATAATGTTTGAATTAGTTCGAAATGATTGGTAATTTATACCATATGGTGGATCAGTTACAATTAAATCAATTGAATTATCATCGATTCTATCATCCATTATATCTATACAATCCCCTAAATAAATTTTATTAACATCCATACATTTATATGAATATATGTGAAGAATGTTTTAAAAACATTTTGAGTATCGGAGGATCATTGTTTTTATATATAGTTTATGAGATGGTCCGAAAATGAAGTGGAATTATTAATGCTAAATTATCCAAATAAACAATTATATGAATTGTGTGATATATTGGGTAAAAGTAAAAGACGGATTTTAAACAAATCTGTTAAAATGGGGTTAAGAAAAGATTCAAATTATAAACGTGTTGGTAATGTGTGGTCGGATAAAGATATTTTTTTACTGAAAGAAAATTTTAATAAAAAAGAAACTTCAGAAATAGCTATAATGTTGTGTAAAGGATATGATGAAGTTAGGTGGATGGTGAAAAAAATGAATTTATATAAAGATGATGTGTATATTTCAAAAATCTCAGCAGATCGTAATAGGGCGAGGAGTGGTTATAAATACACAATAGATAAATTAAAAGAAATATCATCTAAGTACTATACGAGGGGACAGTTTTGTGAAAATGATGCAGTTGCCTACACAACATCGCTTAGGATGGGTGTGTTGGATGATATATGTTCACATATGTATGTTGGGAAATATAGTACCCCACAATTAATACTCCGGTACATATTAGAAAGTGTGTTTGGTGAGTTATGTGAGTACAATGATAGGAAAATAATTAAACCATATGAATTGGATGTGTATTTCACTTCAATTAAAATAGCATTTGAATTTGATGGTAAATATTGGCATAGAAATGGTGATAATAGTAATATTAAAAAAGGTATGTGTGAAGAACTTGGTATAATGGTTTTCTTTATAAAAGAAATTTCAAATAATTATGAATATGATATAAAAAAACAACTAACATGTATATTGGGTATTGATGTGTGTGATGTATATGTTGATTATGATGTGATATATAAAAATATCTATCATGTTGAGAAAATGAAAGAAGAGATATCAAAATATGACAATATTTATGATTTACGTAAGATGAATAGTAAATTATTTTATAAACTACACCGTATGAAAATATTTGATAAATTAACTGGTGAGTTGTCTAAGAATAGGGTAAATTGGTGTGATGATTTAGCTATGGAATCTATAATCACATGCTCGGATATTAAAGAATTTAAAATTAAATATGGTAAAACTTGCTATAGGTGGATTAAGCGTAAAAATAAGGAATATTTATTAGAATATTATAATAAAACCTAAATTATTTAGAAAGTAGTTTAAGTAGGTCTTCTGTGATTTTAGTAATCATCTTCTTTCCCTTCTCTATTTCAACATTCGGAATATTTTGTATAGATGAAAAGTCTTTTGCTCCCTTGACAGTCATATTTTCGATTAATTTTGTCATTTTAGGATTTTCAACATACTGTTTTAGATAGAAACCTTTGAGTTCTGTAACAAATCTTTCCATATCAACACCTTTTTTATTGTTGTATTTCAACATCTGAAGTTCGTTTGATTGTTTTTCAACAAGAATATACCAAATTGAATTCTTAGGTATTTTAACGTTTTCTAAAAAATTAAGTGCTTTCGATGCCTTTGTTGCTTTTGGAAATTTAGCAACCTTACCGTAGAATTTAACACCCTTCGTTTCATCGAACTTAGTTTCTTCCTCATCTTCTTGTTCGGTTGCAGTTCTACCAAGTTCAATATCTTGATCCTGTGGTATTATACCCTTTCTAGAAGCTGGCTTCTCAATTTTCCTATTCTCATCTGGTAGATTTGGATTCATAGGTCTACTTGAATCTGTCTCCGGTTGGATTTCCGGTTGGATTTCTTCAATTCCTGGTTTCTCTTTCTTCATTTCAGAGAACTTCTTGAAACCCTGTATGTTTTTCTTTTCTGACATTTTAAGTATTATTTCTTATACTTATATATTAACTTTGGTGGTTGGTTTTAAATTTACCCATTATGTTTATAATAATACTTATCCACTGTGTAATTTTTAAAGTTTTTAACGACATTCATCTGGTCAAATAGTAGTGCTGTTAGAGGTTGTAACTTCAGTAAAAATCCATTCATTATTTCATTATTAAATATGTATGGTGATAAAGAAGACGTTAATATTGTCTTTTCGTAATCAACATAATCATCAAAATCATCGTGTCTATGTTTCAATGTGTGTAGTTCTGGTAGATCTTTTCTTTCGTATAACATGTCTTATATATTATTTGGTCTGTATTCGTCTAGTCCATCATCTATTGGGCCAATCAACTGTAACTTAGTTGGTGATATTGTTTTAATCCATTCATAATTTAGTTCCCAGTATGTAAATGAGTGAAATCTTTCGACCCAAGCTTCTTGTCTCTCCGGATCACACATTTCCACAAGGTGTGATTGGTTGTGTGAAACTGTTGATTCCGTAAATTTCTTCATATAATCAATTCAAATTTTATCTTACCACAATCATATATTTTTTTAATATTATGACTTTGTGTATATTGCTTTTCCGACATATTATTCGTAGATCGACCTTTACGATACTTAGTTTTATTCAATCTTATTCCGTTTTGTATATATTTATAATCTGGTTTCAATATTTTAGTTATTTTGAAGTTAGTTCTTTCATATAATAACCCATTACTCCATGATTTATCTGCATAAGTTATTATCCTGGTGGTGTGTATATTTTTAATGAAGTAAGATAGTAGTTTTGAAAATCCACCGACAACAATGGTGTTTTCACGATTACAAAACCTAGATAGATTCCACTCACCCTCTAACATTTTTTTACGACCTTCAAATCTATCAAATGACATAACGGATACCAATTCGTCATTATATTTAAGACCTAAATTAAAACTTGATGGACACTTACCCTGTATATGGTTATGTTTTAGGAAGTCTGATGGGTTTTTTAATTCTATCACACTACATTTCCTTCCGGGTATTTTGAAATCTGTTAAACCTATCCAATTTTTTATCTGACTTTTAATTATACCGGACTTATATTTCCATTCATCTTCCCATATGTGAATTATACGTATTCCCCTTTCAATAAAATGTTCAGATTTATTTATGTGGTAATATTTACTTTTGTGTTCCTCGGAGTGCCAGTATAATCCATTATATTCAAATCCAATTTGGATGTCTGGTAAATAAATATCTATCTCCAAACCATCTCTGTAGTTTTCAATAACCTTACCATCATATACAGATGTTATGAAATGAAATACTTCTTTCTCCTGTGTCGATATTGATGAATTTATAGGTTGACATATCGTACATATGTTTACATCAAACCATTTACGTGATGAATAATTATCACTACTTATACTGAATGTGTGTCCCTTGTGACATTTAAATGTTGATATACTATCACTATTATAGTATAAATAATTCACATCATTTGATATATTAAAATCACTTCTTATAATATCATTTGACATTGGATGGCCACCGTATTTTTCTAAATTGGTTTTCTTTATTTTTTCCTTATTCAATTCTTTATCATATAGAAATTCACCAGATTGTGTATAATATTCAACACCATATTTTTCTAAATTGGTTTTCTTTATTTTCTCTTTAATAACCTTGGACTGGAATGGATTCTCATGTCCATATTTTTCTAAATTGGTTTTCTTTATTTTCTCTTTAATAATTTCGGACTGGAATGGATTTTCGAAACCACTATTTTTCAAATTGGTTTTCTTTATTTTCTCTTTAATAACCTTGGATTGTAAAACATATTCAACACCATATCTTTCTAGGTTTGTATTTTTGGTTTTTTCTAACACTTCCCTATTTTGCATTGGGTTATCACATCCATACTTAATTTGATTAGATTCTTTTCTTTTATCAGTAACACATCCTTTACATGCATATTTCCTCACAAGTGAAGTGGTTGTATTCTTAATATACCTTTTATATGGAGTTTTTATAATATCATTACAGTAATCACATGAAACCTCAACTATATAAGATGAGTTTGGTAATAGGTCATTAATTATTACTTCAAAAGTTGGATTGGAGGTATCATATCCAACTTCACTATAATATGATAATTTATTATTACCTCTTGATTTAACGATTGATGTTTTAGATATTAACATTATTTATTACTCCTTTGTTTTGAATCAACAACACCAGTCTTTATTATGTTTATTGATTTAAGATTAGTGTCTTTTATATCTGGTGAGAAATAAACACCATTGCGGTCATACCAACCACCTCTCACAATTGGATATTCTTCTGATTCGAAGAGAATATCACCAAGTACTGGGTCAAGACCTACTGCCAAATCTGGTTGGTAATCCGGATCAATTTCGGTTCCAATAGGAGCTATTCGTGATTCAGATGCCGCCAATTTATTATCGGACTTTATCTTATTGTTTCTGTGATAGTCTTCATTCTTCTTAGATATGAATTGTACATCAACTGAGTGTATATCATTTAAACCAGCTAAACTTGATATAAGGTCAGATTTCGGTATCCTACTTATTCTATTTAAGTCCAAAAAGTATTCTGATACGATGTCGGTTATTTGTGCATTTACGGAATCGTCATTTACATCCGAATATCTAACGATGAAAACATTTATTATGTAATATGATAACTTGGGTGAATCGATTCTATACTTACGAGTCAATTGTATATTACCATTTCCACGGATGTATTTATCAAGTTTCGATTTCTCATAATCATCTAATTCAAAGGCTGTGATATTAACTGAGAAGTAATCAGCATTTCTATTCTTAAACAATCTTATGTTTGGTGTGGCTACGATGAATATAATACTATCGTTCTCATAAGCATTTACATGAGAGAAAACTCCCAATTTTTTAATCTCGTATGCGTATTGTTGTGGTAATCCAAGTACAAAGTTATTCGAAGCTATTGGTAATAGATTCTTAGTAAATTTAACACTCTCTTTATCACTACCAAAGTTTATGTCATTAAAAATGAGTATGTCAAAAATGGATGTTACATCTAATGTACCACCAAACCCATCGAGTGCATCTTCAACAAATGTCCAGTCGTTCGGAGTTCTTCTAAATATATTACCCACACTACCGTCAGTCACTAAGTATTTTATTATTATTGTTGATCCAATGTCAGGTATCTTACCAAATCCTCCATTTCCAAATATAACATCAATACCATCGTTAAATCCTGTTTTAACAACGCATGATTTTTCACTAGGCAATAATTCATAAAGATGCTTCTTTACTATCCAATATTGACCATTCACAAGTACCTCAACATTGAAGTTTTCTATGTTTTGATTTCCTTTAAGTGCTACTTGGTATGAAGAATTTATTTCTCCTTTACCAGTGAATTTGGTTTCTTTACTTCTACCCTGTATTATTGGTAAGAATATCTGAGTTGTTGTACTTACCTGATATGTTATTTTATCTTGACCAAGATTGAGTGAGTAGAAAAGTCCGTTTGTGTTATTCTTCAGTAATAATCTATTTTTAAGTGTTACACGACCACCTCTCAATTCTGTTTCGAGGTCTATCCCAGATTTAACAGCCAATTTAAGGGTTCCGGTTGATGAGATAGCTCTTCCTGGACTATGACCTGCGAATATGGCAGCATTTCTTATTATCTTAGGATTATTTGAATTTGGTAAACTCAAATCAAAACCTCTTAGAGCATTTTTAAGGTACAGGAAAGATAACTGTTGATAATTCTGTATTGCTGATAATATATGCCCAAATGGTGATGCTGGTGAATAAAGTAGAGAAGCCTTACTGTGTTCCTGTCTAAGAAATCTTTCGGTCTCGGCCTTTATATTATTGAATGATATCTGTATAAAGTTCATAATTTACTTATTTTTCTTCTTCAATCCTCTTGATATAATCTTCGTCAAATCTTTTATTATCAAAAATACCTTTTACGTCTTTGGCGAATGTGTGTATGTTTGACTTTCGTTCTACAATTGATTTTTCATTTGCTGGGTCGGATAGATAGAACCATCTGAATGAATCATTTTCAATTGAAACTTTCTCAATCATGGCTGTTAGCTCAAGACCTTCTGTTACACCTATCTTAACATAGTTTCCAAATGTTCTATCAGCGTTTTCTTCGATTGTAACGTTTTCGAATTGGGTAGTAAGGTCAAAGTGTATCTTGTTTATATTTTCTTTGTGTGACATTTTTATTTTTATTTTTATTTTACTGTATATATATAAATTTCACAAATGCTCTGTTAAATAACTCATATGAGTTATATCAATAGATTATAATACATATGAGTTATTAAAAAAACCTATTATATCATTTTTATATATACATTAGTTTAATAAAAAGAAAAGATATGAAGAAAAAAGTTTTTTTATTTATGATTGCACAGATTATTTTCCCAGTTTTGGTAATGCCTCAGATTATTATCACCGAACCACCCATTACTAGTGATGGATTTGAATGGATGAGGTGGGTTATTGTTGTGTTGGCTGGATTTTTATTAACAGCATTTGGTGTCATTAATAAAATACATGCCGATAGATTAGAAGATAAGAATAAAACGATTGCACAATTACTAAAGACGAATGAAGATTTGAATAATGATAAAGATGCTTTACACAAGGATATCATTGAGAAAGTAATACCTGCTGTCGTTAGTGCAACTGATTTAATTAGATCCTTTATGAATAAATAATATGACATGGCAACTGAAAAAATAGTAAATTTAAGCGTTAGGGATGAATTGGATAAAGTGTGTAATGACCTTTATAAAGCATGTAATGTATTTAAATTGGATAAGTTAGTTGTTAAAGAGGAAAATGTTAAAAAACCATACGGAAGTAAGAAAAATCTTAGATGATTAATTGAGTCATTTGATAGGTATAGTAATTTAATTTTAAACACATTTAGATTAATAGTATGAACTACACATCAGCTAAAGACTTATGTGTTTTACGTTCCGTTATATAAAAAATCCATACTTGATATAAACTATTTAATTATTTAAGTATATAATTAAAAATAAATATTTAAAATCATGAGAAATAAATTAAAAGAATTTACAGAAAATCTAGAAGTGGCTCTGGAAGAGATTTCAGGAGAAGCAGTTGAATTTTCACTAGAACAGATAAATAATGTTAAATCACACTTGAAGAATTTAGAAGATGTAATAATCAAGAAACAAGGTGAGAAAAAAGTAAAAACTTTGACTATTTCATCCGATATTCACTTAGAAGTGAAGAAGTATTGTGTTGAGAACGATTTAAAGATGTGTGAATTTGTTGAAGTCGTTCTTGCTAAGGCTATCAAAACATCAAAGAAATAATATCTTCAACTTCGAATTGTGGATCAGATATAGATAAATCAAAGTCCTCAAATGATGAGAAATCTTTCTCATCAGCATCTAACCGCCTTTGGATAGAGTCGTTAATATCTTCTCTATCTGAAAGGCGGTTTTTTCGTGTCTCTAAATCAATGTTCAGATATACCACAAAACATTCCTTTCGAATATTTTCATCTAGTTGACTGACTTCACCTGGTGTCATTATAAATACATTCTTTTCGTTGAATTCCTTTCGTTCAAAACCATAAAACCATTCATCATTTTGATGATTATTAAAGGTTTGTTCTACAACCATCTCTGAGTCTTTAAATGCCTTATTTGTTACAAAATGATAATCTATACCGTTTGTTTCACTTGTTCTTTGTGGCCTGGTAGTTGTTTTGATAGAGGTTTTGAATCCCATCGCTCTGAGCTTTATTAGTAGATAGTCTTTCCCTGATCCTGACTTACCACATATTATTAATTTTTCGTTGAATTCTTCCATAGTTTTATATGGATTTTTCCCGTCATTGTTCAAATCTCTTGAAAAGTTATCTCATTATTAAGTGAGAAGTCAAGTGAATATAATGTTTTTGTTGAATTATTATGTTCTGTTGTTTTAAACATATTCCCAGATTTACCCCACTTCGGATTTTTCACTAACAACTCATCTTGGTTTATTCTAGCCGAAAGCATCCATAGACATAATTCCTTTCTATTATCAATAATACCCCATTCATCACCATAGAAGAATTGTAGATTTTTACTACTGTGTTCTAATTTTACGAACTTTGGTTTATCAGTTCCTGAAAGTTTTGATATCTGAGTTATATCTAATTCTATTTTACCATATATCCCTCATCAATTAACTCCGAGAAAGCATCCTGTATATTCTTATATAGATTACTATCCGTGGATTCATTAAAACTATTGAATTTGTTAATAATCGGCATCTTACTTATCTAACTTTTTGACATCACCCATTTGTGATTTGGTGAAATCATTGAAATCCATTACTTTACCTGGCTTCTCACCATCACTCCCACGATTTTTCAGTATATCTCTTACGTGTTTGATATCAAGTTTCTTTTCTCTGGATTTCTTACCAGTTTGAGCACCATGTCCTTTACCCATAGGCATCTTTTGAAAGATACGATCATCTCCTGATGGATTAAATGCAACATTCACATCACCATCTTCACCATCTGATAAGCCGCCATTAATCCAATCACGGCCTTTGGGTGATCCTGGTTGTGAAGATTGTATAGTACCATGTCCACCAGGTCTTGAATTAGCTAAAGAAGTACCTCCACTCATCACAGAACCTCCTCCTGCACCTCCGGTTGCTGATGTACTCTCTTCTATCAACTGGTCTATATCTTTAACATCTTCTATCAAACCTTCTTCTACAAGAATTTCTCTAAGATTGTAAAGTTCTTTAATATTCATAGTTTATATATTAATTCACCAAAGTGTAATTACCCTCTGTGTTATCGAAATGATTTTTTACTAATTCATATTTTAATACTGGTATATCTAGAGATTTATACACTTCACAAATCCTAAGATATGATACTTGCATATTATCGACATCAATAACTTCCCACTCGTTCATGTATTCAGCAGCGGATATGGTATTAAATAATGAATATACATCATATACTGGGTTATTATATAATGTAAGTGTTGCCGTTTCCGAATATAGTTCTGGAAATCCAATTAAACTTGTTAGTTTATTATGATCTAGTACTATATTTTTTTTGACATGTTTAGGACCACCAACCAAATCAACTAATGCATTATATTCACAATTAAATGTTCCATTTATAGTATCGGCACATCCAACAAGCGATTTTAAATTGTTATTATTACATTCAAAAGTCTTGAGTATTTTAGGACAACCAACGAGTGATTTTAAGTAATTGTGACCACAGAAAAAGGAACCATATATAGTCGGACAATCTTTTAATGTTGTGATTTTATTTTGTGTAACATCACATAAATTCCCCACAGTTTTCGGACCACCCTCAAATGATGTTATATTATTACCAGATGCTGACAATACATTTATTATGTGTGGTGGGCATCCATGTAGAGTTTCTAATGCATTATCCGCTATAAAAAAATCACCATTTACAGAGTTGAAGTTAAGTGGTAATCTTTTAAGATTACTATATCTCGATATGAAAACACTTAGATGTACATCAACGGTCTCATCTTCATTTATTGTATAATCAGTGATTCCGTACTTTTTACACAAAGATGATATATCCTCACGAGCATATATATTTTCCATAAATTTCTTATAACTATCCAACATATGATATATATTAAAAAATTACGTGGTTTTATAACAACATAGTCTATAATAAAAAATACAATACATGTGGATAAATTGAAATTTTTAGAAGTGAAACGACTTTTCAAAAAGTTAGAATGGGTGGAGGCTGATTACATTTATCAATCCGAGCTTATATCAGAAGCTGATATACATTTTATGACATCAGTTAATATGTTGTTAAATAATTATCCAGATTTAAAAGAGATATATATGAATCCAGTTGAAGAAATTTCTGAAGTTGTACAAATAGAAGAGGAACCCATACAGAAAGACACTGATACCAAAGACCTATTTCGTAAGATAGTTAAAGAAACACATCCTGATAAAATAACTAATGAACTATTAAACTCTCTATACATGGAGGCAACAGAGGCATATAGAAAAGGTGATTATCTAGAACTCCTTAGGCTATCAGTTTCATTAGATATTATGCCACAGAGTGATATTCCGTTAAAGGAAATAAATGATCGGATAAGTCTATATGAAAGTAGAACAAATTTTCTAAAAAAGACATTTACTTGGAAGTGGATGGAAGCTGATGTGAATAGTAAAGATTATGTTATGTTAGAATATATCAAGAGGAGTGTTAAATGATATTCAATTTTAGACCTTCCCGGTCCAATAATTCTTCAAACTCTTCTTTTCTAAATGTTTTGGTATAATCATCATTCTGATTTTGTATATTTTGTAATATCCAGTCATTACCATTTGATGTACTGTAGATGTAATTATTCTCACCATCAATTATTTCAATTGTTCTGGATGTGAGTTTATTATAGAAGTCATTTATGTTGCCATTTATCTTGTATAGTTTAGTTTCTTCCCATTTCTTCTCACCATTGTCCCATGATTGAAATAGAATATATTCTGGCGTCTCTAATTCATTGGCTTTTACATCATATACCAACATAAATTTACAGGGTCTGTTTATGAATGTTTCATAATTATCTGTTTCCACAACCGTTGATTGTTTCAAACCTATCGAAGATAATGAGTTTAGAAATTCGGTACTATTATTTAGGCTACTAAGTTCCATATCCATTGTTTCCTTATCTAGGTGAAATTCACCAACCATATCAACTTCCTCGGCTCCAATCGAAGCTAGTAATACATCATGCCACATAGATAATGATTCTTTTAAATTATCTATAAGATTGAATCTAGTATCTATTTGTAAAGATTCTTGGTATTGTTTATAATTGTGTATAAATCTCATATACTATATATTAAGATTTACTATCAATTAAGCTAGTCTATTTTGACTATAAGTATTATAAGCTATCTGTGAATTTTCAACCCTGTGATTTCTCTGTTTGTTTTTCCATATCAAAGCATCTGCCTTAGTTTTCTGACCTCTTGTACAAAATTCACTTGTAGCTCCTTTACCATCCCAAAGTGACCAACAAAGGTAATCCCCAGGTCTTAAATCAGCCAGTATTGCATCGGCTGCTTTTTCGGAATCATCAGCAGTTTCTAATTTGGAACGCACAGAAGAAGATAGTTCTTCCCAATAATACTTTATAGCCGCTTCGAAGGAAACCTTCTCTCTTACTTTTTTCTGATAATCTTCGACATTTTCGTTAGAAATACCGATTAATTTTTTTCTTTCTGTTCTACTATTTGCTATCCCAAAATATTTTTCAAATGATGTTCTTCTGACTCCGGTCCATTGTACAAGACTTACTCCACCGTTCCATGATTTTTTTTGATTTAATAAACTTATTTCTAGTGTATCAACTATTAAATTACTTTCAGCTAGCATATTACCTACTATTGCTGATGCACCATATCTAGATGATCCGTGTTCATTTATCAAAAGGTCCATGGCTTTTATTACCCTTTCGTTTACGATAAATGTAGTAGTATCTTGAATAGTATTCGGAACATCTAATTCTACAATTTTAGGAGAAATAACTTCTAATTCCGGAACTTCCAGGTCTTCCACTTGTGATAAATTATCATCCGGACCAAGTGGATTATCATTTTCTTGATACTCCTCTTTATAATTCTTATCATCACTTGTATTCTCGATTTCTTCCTCAGTCTTTTCTAAATCTCTTCTTAACAATCCTATTTTCTGATAGAATCTATTACCATCAAATACGAATTCTAGTGAATTTATTATAGCCTCACCAGATATTCTTTCATGTTTCATAGATGTTGATAGGGCTCCAGGCACATCATATATTAACTCAAATCTTATTTTCTGAAATAAATAGAAATTGTAATTAGGTATATCTAATTCGATATCGATATCAATTTTGTTTAATTCAGTCCGATTAACTTTGTTGTGTATCTGTGAGTAATTATAATTATCGTGTGAATTGCCATCACCATTTCCATATTTATCAATCTTACCAACCCATACATTATTTTGATTCTCTTTATAGAATTGTGAATCATTTAATTTAGCCTTTAATATTAATTTAGTTTTATCTTCGGCAATAGTATCAATATCGAATATCAAAATTTCTTTATTGATATCATCATAAAACTTTGTCTTGGTTGAATATGCTCTGTTTAGACTTATTCTTGTCGATCTATTCAAAATATCAACTTTATTGACATGACAGTTTGTGTCTAGTGCTGATTTATCAGTAGTTAATAACACTGGTATTATTGTGTCTTCGTCTCTTGGATCGTCAGTAATTTCAGACTTACCAGTTGAAAGTCTCATCTGGTCTTTTGATATATCTCGTCCAATTTCTTTTTCTAAGTCCATATAGCATAGATTGTAATAGAAATCGATGTAACAAGTAACAAATGATTTATCTGATATATAAGCGTTCTCACATATACTCTCAATCCAAGCCTTTCTTTTAAATCCTGGGTTTATCCAAGTCTGCTTATCAGATGTTGAACTTATATTTGATTGGAATCCAAGTTTGCATGTCTTGGCTATTTCTTTCATAACGTCTAATGATGTTCTGGAATTATATGATTCAAATTTAGCTATGTAAATTTGTGGTATGTCGGTAATACCTGTTATTGAAATAATACCCTCGGAATCTCTCATATTAGTTACTTTGAAATCCATGTATATAGACCTCACTAATTTGGATCGAGAATTTATATAAACCGTTATCGAAATATCATCCGTTGGGAATCCAATATCACGAAATGAAGCCTGGTCTGCAAATGAAACCTTCAATGCTGGTAATATACCCTCGTGATATAACATAAAAGTTTTTATTCTATTATATTCGATGTGAATACCATTATAATAAACGAGTGGTACTTGACCCAAACCAACTTCAAATTGTTTCTGATCCTTGGGACTCATATTCCCAGTGTTGAAAGTTATTGGGATTGGCCGTATAGATGGTTTTGACACTTCTGTGAGTTGTACTGGTATGAAATCAGATTCACTTTGTGATTTAACATCCTCGGATGAATCATCACCCGGTTGTTCTATCACATCCTCTGGTTCTACATTTGTTTCTAATATAGGTGATCCAATATTAGTATCTTTTTCTAGTTCATAATTTACTACTTGTATTTCTGATATTTCTAATAAACCATCATCAAGAGGTATTGTTTCGATAGAATCTATCGAGGATGGTTCTACTTCAGTAATTATTTCTTTCTGTATTGGATTTGCCGATTTTGGACCATCCACTAATTCAATAATTTCAAGTGCTTTCTGTATTTGTCGTTTCCTTATAGATGCGCTTTGTCTCCAAAGTGCTTCCGAATCATATACCTGACCTACTACACCTGCTTGAGCGAAAAAATGCTCTCTTGTTATGTCGTTGTACTCTGTCCATAATGGATCATACCCAGTTGGGTCGAGTATATTCAATTTCTCATATACTAAATCAGTAACACCCTGTAGAGTAAGACCAGTATAAATTCCTACATCAAATGAATAGTCTGTTGGATTTATCATATATTATTTATTAAAAAAGGCCATCACCTATCGATAATTGGTCGGATCCTGTATTTAATGGAGATATTCTACGATTTAGCTGTGTTGGTGTTAGGGCCCGTTTGTTATCAACATATTCTTGTCTACTTGGATCCTTACGAGTTGTTTTTGATGTAGACTGTGTTGTTAATTCGTTTTCAAGTAAATCTGGATCAACATATCTAAGGTTTATTATATCCGAGTAGTCTGGATATATTATCAACTCTCCCTCTTTAAAATTCAATGGATTATCTATATTATTATAACTACATAATATATCAACATTATCCACATTCTGATATAATGTGTCGGAAATAAGGTCAATCCTCATTTCTTCACCTCTCCGAACAAAATATTGTCTTGTAGATTCATTAAAAACATCAATATTGTAATTAAATGTCGTTTGTGTTAAGTCGTGAAATCCATTCGTAGATTTGAGTTCGTCTATATCGTATATCTTCATAATTTATATATTTTTTATTTAATCATTAACTATTCCACCAATTACCCACCCAGCTCTTGGCCTCTTCGAATTTCTCAGTACCGTAGTCTATTGCATCACCAGTAACCTCTTTTCCTTTATCAAGTACTGATTCAACTCCATTCTTAATATATTCAGTTGCATCTGCAACAGATTCCGTAAATTGCTCAGGTAAACTTGCTTCTGGTTGTATTTTATCTACCAAAACTTCTGGATCACTAACCTTTGTTTTTGGTATTACCGGAACTATTACATTACCAACCGAACCATCAGCATTCAGTGTGCTTATCTCACCATCTTCGCCTACATTCAACCCATATGCCTTTGACCAGAAAGTTGTACCGGGTTGTATAAGATAACCCTTCTTATTAACACCATCAGAAGTTTTACTTACTGTTCTCATTCCACCGGAATTGAATTTCGTAAATAGTTCTTGCATACCCTGGTCCCTAGCAGATTTTAATTCAATTTTTGCTGTAATATATGTTGGTAAATCATTAAAACTTAGTTGTGGTCCTTGTTTTATATCAACTTTAGTACATAACATATCACCGGAGCAAAATGTTGGTCGTAATGGATTACCGATTGTAACATGCCATGGTGTTGATGGTGCTCCAGATAGAGCAGCGAATATACCCAAAGCCTCGACTCTGTATTTAGCTGATATAAAGTCAGCTATATATTTTGTTACGTTATTTAACACACTTTGTATTTGTGACACACCAGCTGTCGCAGCCTCAGCCGCCTCCGCATCTCCAATAATTGTTCGGCCCAAAAACATAACAGCGGCAGTGGCCCCGTCTGATATTTTTTCACTTAGTGGTTTTCCATCATCTGCTATTTCATCTATACTGTCATTAAAAAGATTCTTCAATTTATCAATAGCTGATCCAAAGGCTGCAATCGTAGCTTTTATGAATTGTTTAATTGTTTCATTGGGATTGTGTATAAATTCTTTTATCTTCTTGTTGAGTGCAGTATCTCCACCACCACCAAGATAAAATTTAGACTCTGATGTACCCATTGCTAAAAGAATACCCAATATATCCATGTAGACAAATGTGGGATCAACTCCGGCAATGAATTTCTGTTCGTATGTAACTTCGAAAATAATAGATATTTTACCAGTCAATCCAGAACCATTCGTTCCATCAGTTACTAGTTTTCTTATTTTAGCATCTTTTATTAAGTTAGGATCACCAGAGGGTATAACAGCCGATTCATTTTCACCAATTAGACCGAATTTAACCATTAACCTTCTTTGTAATAATTCTGTTGCTCCTGGCATTGGTATAATATTATTACCACTTGATAATAAATCACCTATTTGGAATTTACTGAATCCAAAATCATCACCGACCTTATTAAGTAATTTCTTGAAACTAGCGTCTGCAACATCCCACTCCTCATTAACATTGAAATTTATAAAATCTTCGGTATTTTTAACATATCCAACTATTGTTGATATAGGTTTTCCCGGAGATTTATCATTCGTTATAGAATAGATATCATCGTTTATTGGATTTGCAAATCTTCTGAGTATTATCAGTCTATTATTTGGATATACACCAACATCTCTATTGTATGCAAAATCTGCTGGTCTTAATTTTAAGTGTGGTATATTATCAAATTCTCGTAATATCTTGTTAGTTGATATCTCATAAATGTCATTTGTGTGTATGTTTTCATCTTTTGATAATACACTTCTCTGTTTACCCTCTGTTTCGAATCTGTAGTATTTGTTTTTTGATGAAAAAATAGATTCAAATTCATCACCAGTTGCGTACTCACCAAGTGTTGATGATGTAGCTTTTCCGCTTGTTGATTTTATTTGAGTTACCGTAAGATTTAATGGTGATCCTGTTGAACTTCTAGATAATGCCATATTGAACTATATTTTCAGTATATATTATCGGAATTAAATCCCTTAGTAGTCTCTTATTATTTGAGAGCTACTAAATTTCGAAAGGTTTTCGAGTATTGATGATAATGTTGATGGGTCTTTTCTGAACTCATTGTAGAAAACAAGTACGTTGAAATCGTTTTTTCCTAACATTTTTTTGAGATTGAGAAGTTTGTTTATGGAGAACTCCTCGTTGAAATTTGGAATATAATAAATATCTTTATTTCTTTGGATAGCTTGTTCGATTCGATTGAATATTAATATTTTAAGATAGGTTTTATCCTCATTGAAATCAAGTTCTTCTTCATCAACAATTTTCTTTATGTCGATAATATACTTGTTTCTTATACGGTTGTTCTTAAAATACTTATCAACCTTTTTACGGTTTTTTGAATATACACAGAAAAAATTCATCAATTATTATAAAACTCTTTTGAATATATATATTACAACCTCATGTTCCCATCACTTCATAAACATACTTAATGTTACCAACATCATATATTCTATATATTTTCCGTTGTTTCATTATTTCGTGTTCACTCTTATCACTATCATATCCCTGTTTAACCAATCGACCTTTATTATAATTATACCTATTGTGTCTAATACCATCAATTATATAACTATACCCAGGTTTCGTATCCTTGATATAGGTAAATCCTATTTTTTCATAAAAATTACTATACCCAAACGTTTTATCATAATAACTGACTATTTCTTCTGATGTGTTTAAATATGTTTTCGTGAAATATTTGAGTATTCTAGAAGCTCCGCCAATTACATTGGTATTTAATACACTAGCAAACCTGGTCAGTTCATATTTATCGCCATTCTCACCCAATGGTTTCCTTGTTTTACCAAAACTCATAACAGATACTAATTCATCATTATATATCAGACCGATTCTATATTTTGAATTCACACTACCCTGAAGATGGTTTTTTTGTAAAAATTCCTTAGATTCTTTGTGTGTTATTTCTGATATGGTACATTTTCTAGCAAATATTTTATTTAGGTTTAAATTAAATTTATTACGTATAATTGATTTGATAATATCCTGTTTATATTCCCAATCATCAGACCATACTTGTATCAGTTCAACACCAACTTCTTTACATAATATATTTTTTCGTAAATGATAGTTTTTTGATTTATTCAACTCACTATGCCAAAACAACCCATTATACTCAAAAGCCATTTTTAAATCGGGTAAATATATGTCTAATTCCAATGGGTGTATAACTGATTTAGTATTCTCCAATATTTCACCATCATATATCGATTTTATATAATTGAGAAGTTCTTTTTCCTGTTGTGATTTATTATCAGATACCGGGAAACACTCAGTACAAGTATTTAGGTTCATAACTCTTCTATTACATAATAATGTATTCGTTATATCGTATTTATGTCCTTTATCACATAATATATTATAAACACCATTTTCATAGTTGATTATATTTATATCGGTGTAGAAATCCACACATTTGTTTTTCCAAGATTTTGTTAATTTTTTGCTTATTTTTTTTTTAATTTCACTATTTTTACTTGGATTTATATTACCATATTTCTTTTTATTTGTTTGTTGGATTTTATCTATTATATGTGGGGATGAGAATACATTTTCATATCCATATTTTCTTAAATTTGTTTTGGATATTGATTCCTTTACATACTCACTGGATAGGAAAAATTCAACACCATATTTAGACATATTTGTTTCCTTAACACGAGTATTATATTCGGATGTTTGTGTATAATATTCACTTCCATACTTTTCCATAGTTGTTTTCCTCACCTTGAATTGAGCACATTTACTACTACAAGAATAAGTGTTCTGGTTTTGTATATTTTTGAGATATTTTTGATACATTATAAATTTCTCACATTCACAGATATCACACTTGACATTTATTTTAACATGGCTACCACACTGTAAATCTGATACTTTAATAGATGTAATTTTACCAATATTACAATCATATCCCCTGGATTTATAATATGTTACTGTTTTTTTACTTATCTTAATATCAACTATGTTATCTAAAATCATAATAGTGCCTAATCTTCTATGGGGGTATATACTAATAGTTGATACTGTGGTTTAAAATATTAATATATAATATATGAGAAAATATTCCGAGAAATTTATTCACGAACATAAGAAACTATCAAATGCGGTAATAGGTATGGAGTTCGAGTTTTATATGGTAGATATTTCATATTATAAAACAATGGAGATATTGAATAAGGAACTATCGCCTGTCAAGGTTCATGGGTTTAGACAATATCACTCCAGTTTCACACCAGATGCCGAGAATTTTAAGATAGAACCTGATTTATCCGGTGGAAGTAACATGGTAGAACTTATAACAGGCCCACTACAGTATGTTGAGGCCAAATACTTTCTAGCCAAGATTTTGAATTTCATACGTAGATATGGTAAAACAACTGATAAATGTTCATTACACTTTAACATTTCATTTCAGGGTGATATAAATTTAAATGATTTGAATATCCTAAAATTAATATTAAACACTGATGAAGATGAAATATACAGATTCTTTCCTGGTAGGAAAAACAACATATATTCAAAGTCAGTTAAAAACCTAATACCATTTAAACAGTATGATTTCTTTAATGTGAATATAGATTCTGTTAGTAATTCAATGAAGCTACCGAATGATAAGTATTTTGGTATAAACTTCATAAATACGCCAAATAGTAAAAAAGATCAGAGAATTGAGTATAGGTATATTGGTGGTACTGATTATGAGAAGAATATAGGCACTATTTTATATTTCATGGATAGATTCGTTCTAGATACATATGCTTCTATTGACCTGCCGTTTGATACATCAGATTCGAAGAAATTGGAAGAGTATATGGAAGAGAATATCGATAAATTTAAAACATTCTATAAATTTGATAAATTTATTGTTGAATTTCCATCTATCGAGTTACAAGTGGACCAAGATGGTACATTTGAGGTTGTTGATTCAAACTTCGGACGTATGTTTAACCAATTATTCAATTTAATTGAGAGTGTTGATGATCTTAAAGATTGTATCATAAATTTTGATACTGATAGGAAAATATTAGAGGTCGTTGATGCACAGATAAAATCAATAATGACAGTTAATAAGATTGAGTTCATAAATTGTATGATAATAGACGGTATCTATGATACATGTAATTTCCATGGTTGTGAGGTATCGAATTCACAATTATCAAAATCAACTATACACAATTCAGATATTAAAGAATCTAAGATACTTGCTTGTCACGTAGAGCAATCAAATCTAGAAGACTGTTATTTTATGAATGGGTTTTTGAATGGTGATATGGTCGGTGGTATATTCCGATCAGGTGAGTTAGGACCGTTTGCCTCAATATCATCAGAAACCAGAGTCGTTACGGATAATGGTTATGGTAACTTCTTCGATACTAAATTCGATAGTGATGGTAAGTCTGATAAAGAAAGTATGATGAAATTTAAAAAAACTTGATACTCCATAAATATATCGTTACATTTGTGTAATGTATATTCCTAAATTAGAAGAAATATTAGAGAAAGCTAATGTGCATCCATCGAGAGTAAAGGGTTGTTACGTATTTGGTTCTAATGTTTACAAAACGAACCGTGTTGGTGTATCAGATTGGGATATCAAATTGATTGCAAATGGAACAGTATCAAATCTAGAATTGAGAAGAGGTTTGTTCAACATACATATAATAACACCACAAGATTTTGAGAAACAGTTGAAACAACACAAACCGGGTTCGGTCGAATGTGTTCTTGCTCCTGATGAATTTAAAATTAAAGATGGTGATTTCCCATTCACACTCGATATACCAACTCTAAGACATTCATTCTCACACGCATCATCCAATTCTTGGGTTAAGTGTAAGAAGAAGATTATACAAGGTGATAGGGACATTGGTATGAAATCATTATACCACTCGATGAGAATTACAATGTTTGGAAAACAAATAGCTGAGACTGGTACTATAACTGATTGGACAGTTGCAAATCATATATTTGATAAATTGTACAGTCGATATGATTGGACTTGGGAGGAACTTTATGAAGAGTTTCGAGAACAAAAAAATCGTATAATGACACAATTTAGAGAATCAACACAAAAATAGAGATGGGAGATATCAACATACGTAAATATTTCGACATTGAGTATATGTGTAAACATCAAACAAATTACTTTCCTGAAAATGATAAGGTCATTTGTGAGAAATATTTATCGGATAAGATAATGACGATGGATGTCTTAGTGATGTTCTGTGAATCACACATTGAAAATGTCGGTGATATGGTTGATGGTAATATGACATTCCGGTATACTGAAGATGATAGTGATGTAACTATTGTCGGAAGATGGAATTATGAGACCGAGTATCCATCAGAAATAATTTCGAAAGAAGGAAAAATAAATAATAAATGAAAATAGATAAACAAAATATATTCTTCGCATCGGATTTTCATCTTGGTCACGCTAACGTGATTAAGCATGATGATAGGCCGTTTGAGAATGTCGATGATATGCATCATGCAATCATTGAAAACTGGAATGCCGTTGTCGGGAAAGATGATTTAACATTCTTCCTCGGTGATTTGTATTACAAATGTCACTGGACAGTGGCTAAAGAAATCGTTGATCAGATGAATGGTCGAATGCATGCTATCATGGGTAACCACGATAGATATAAGTACATGCAGAAGTTAGATAGGTTCGAACGAATCTATGGTGATGATACGGCTCTAGGAGGAGCCACGATACATGTAAAGGATGGAGATGCTAATAGAGGTTGGCAAACGATAGTTATGTGTCATTATATGATATTCTCGTGGAACAAAGGACATTATGGTGCATGGCATCTACACGGACACTCACATCAGTCAATAGCTAAAAATCCGAATGTGAATTGGTTATATGATAGAAAAGTTCTTGATATGGGTTGTAATGGATGGGAGTATTCACCAGTATCATATCAACGTATTAAAGAAGAGATGGCTACTAAGATTATCAAACCAGTGGATCACCACGAATAAACTTATTCGTATTAAGTTATATAAGATTTGTGAAAGAATTACTAGAACTGGTTAATAGTCACTACCAATTAAATGAGGAATCCGTTAAGATATTTACCAAATCAATGGAGAATTCGTTTAGTTCTGAACTTGGTGTGGAGAATGTTGATTTAATTACATCAACACCAGTGTTCTTTGCTATGTTATTGAATAGATTACAAGACTCTGTTGAAATGACATATGGTGATTCTGAAGAGATGTCTACATTCAGATTTAAAGTTAATATAGATACTGATAACCCACACGCAACAACTGAGTATTATCTATCAGAATTGACTACAATTATTTCTGATAGTATTGGTGAAAGTATATCTACTAAGTCTTTTAATAATATTGAAATTAGTTTGATACGTTTAGGTGTATTGGACCGTGATATCAACTGTGATATCCGAATGGTTGGGTATTAATTCTTGTCGTGGTCATTTACGACACCTGACCAATATTTAGCCTTTTCGGATGTTATCCCAAGACCCTCAATCATTTTCTTAATCATATCTTCGTTGCTAGTGAAAGGTGCATTGTCTTCAACCCATTGTATAACAGACAGACTCTCATCAGCATCATTTTCATTTACTAGACGGTTATTAAATATCGGATATAATTCTCGAACAAGTGTTCTATCTTCTGGTACTCTATCACCTCCTGATGAAGCCATTATATGTTCGGAAGCTCTTTGTATATTATCTTGTGTTATTGTAGAATATCCAAGATCTTTGGATATTTCCCTGGCCAAATGTTGAAAATCATCACTATCGTTTCTATTAAAACTTCTAATTGTCACAATAGCTGCCTCGATATCATACTTAACAGCTTCTTCATTAATAATGTATGAACGTATCAAAGTTCGTCTGTTGTGTGGGATGTCTATGTTTTCAAGTAAATCGAGTAATGATTTATTCATGTTCTTAACTTTAACAGATAGAACTTCTTCAAAATCAACGTCACTTGTGTATCTCTCAGATAGGTTTTGAATTCTTACTTTGGTATTCACCAACTTCGAATCTTCAATCTTACTATTCTCACTCATAAGATTTTCAATCTTTGAATCTAGTAACCGGTGATCCCTGGACTCGTTTTTCATTGATTCCAATAACTTTATAGTCTTTTTATTTCCAGTCTCTTCAAACATGTCTAAAATGGCTTCTACGACATGTTCTTTACCCTTTACACTAAGCGTACCGTTTGCAAGTGTCTTATGTATAGCACCAGAGGCACCAACGGATAGATAATTATCCATTATCATGTGTAGTTTTGATTTAAGTTGATTCAGTTCAGATATTTCTATATTTTCCTGTTTAGGTTCTTGATCAACTTTTACTTTAGATATTGTAGAGAATTTTTTCATAGATTATATATTAAATCTATTTAACCAGTTTCTAAGTCTTAGACTTTTCAGCTTTTCTCTTTTAAATTTCACGTAACTTCTCAGCTTTCTTAGCTGGGTCGTAGGCGATAAGTAGAACGTAGTGAAATAGTCCGGAAAATCCGATTACAGCAAATGATGTATATAAGAAATTTAATAGCCAGTACGGTGATACTATAATCAATGAAAAATTCCCTAGTACAAGTATTGCAATGAAAGCTACCCAATGTCCAAGACACCAAGGACAGTGTAACATCTTTTCTAAAAATTTATTCCTTTTAGATACCGCCTCTCGAAAACCTAGGAACATTGAACTCATCGTTATGGTGAAACTTATTGATCCAACTACGGAAGCCATTATTATTAATTCTGTTATCATTATTGTTTGTTTTATGTGTTAATATTTGTTTGTACAAACATAGTCATAAAATACAAAGTGTACAAACTTAATTGTTTAATTTATTGAACTCTAAAAAAAAAACCCGATACACTTTCATGCATCGGGTTCAATTCATTAGACTCTTTTATTTATAGAGTGTCTTTGTAAGATTGTACATCTACTCTCACATCTTGTGCTAGTGACTTAACATCCTGCATGATTTTTCGTACTCTCGTACCAGATGTTTTATTGCCTTTAACAAAGAATTTTTCAAATTCATCTTTGGCTAGGTACTTTTTTCCTTTAATCTCTATTTCCTCTGTTAAGAGTTTTAGTATCTCATCATATTTATCAACGTATTCCATTGTATTGAATTATTTTTTATAGATTATATATCATTATTAATCCATCCCGTAAATCTTTCTTTGAAAGTTAAACGTCTTTTTTGTGCATTTACTAGATTATCATATTCTAAATCGAGTATTTTTGATTTCAATTGGTCAGTGGTTTTGACCATTCTATTTATAGTCTCTAATGATTCTCGTTCTTTTATTTCCAAGTTATCGGAAACCCTTTTATATCTAGAGTATAGTGTTTTATAATATTTTCGAAAATTAAATAAATATGATTTCCACTGGTCAGGTTTAAGATTGTCATTAAAATCTGATGTCATTAATTCATCTAATATTTCTTCATTTTCTAAAATATTACTCATAAACCAATGTGTGATTTTTTGTGTTTATTAATATTAATAACATCTCTCAATATCATTTCACTTTCAACTTTTTTCTTAATTTCCAAATGTGCTCTCAAATCCGAACATTCTAAAATAGATAACTTTCCGAATTCTATAACATTTCTGACATGATTAGAATCGAGTATATTTTGGTCAATCTTATCAATCTGTTCGTTGAAGGTTAATACTATATGTATATTAGTATCTACCATACTATCCGTCATTTGAATTACATTAGAAGTGAAATAATTCATTTTTGAGAATTGTGAATTTGTTATAAACTCACAATCATCGATGAATAGTACAACCTTTGGGTACCTAGATATAAGATTTCTAAATTCTGGATTATTTATAGAATGATCTAGTAGGTTATTCGGTATGAAAATAGATAATTCATCAGTTTTATTTGAGATGTATTTAAGACAATTAGTCTTACCAGTTCCACGCACACCACAAAGAATACTAATACCACTATCTTCTACGCTCAGTGATTTAACTAATTTCTTCATTTTTGTATACACTTTCTTTGTGTAGAATAAATGAGTGTTTTCAAAATCAGAATGTGTAACCATAGGTTCTGTTTCTAGTGATCCTTCTTTTAGACAAAGAAGATTTTCACGATCAATGTCTACTTCACCATCAACAGATGATTCACTAGATATCTCTTTAACTAGTTCCGAAACTACAACGATATGATTAACATCATATATTATCTGTATATCACTATCGAACTTTTTCTCATATCCATCAATTGAGATATATGTTATCCATATACCATCATTTAATTTCACAAAATATTTAATATTTTCGATGTAATCATCTTTGAGTGTTACGATATCGGATGATATGCTTTCTAATTTCCTATCTGGAAATTTTTTGGATAAAATATCACCTAACAATACATCATCAATGTTGTGATGCAAGAATGATTTCGATGGCCTTTTACCTATTTCACCCCAAACATATAAAAAGTCTGGAGTGTGTGTGTCGTTACTATTTATGTTTAGTTTAATATTAGTCATTTCCTGGTTTCTTTTATTAAACTCTATATAGATGGTCCATCTACTATCGAACCGTCATTATTTAAGGGTCCATCAACTGTTGGTCCTTCTGGCATATTATCAAACATACCTTTATTTTTCTCTTGTTCAATTAAGTTTTTAATGAATTCTCTCTTCATTTTCTCCATTCTTTTCTTAGTATTTTCAATGTTTTCTTTTCTCTCATTAAGTTTTTTCTTGTGATTCTTTCGATGTTTAGATTTTGCCATAATTCTTGTTATTTTTATTTATACTTAGATTTACTCACTTTGTTGATTATTGAATACTACATCATACCTTTCTTTAATTCCTTCTAAATCTTCCAGACTTAGGTTTGTAAGTGTTGTTCCGTCTGGTAACTTAACATCATATACATAAACAATGTCATTTGCTAGTTTCTGAACAGTCTTTATCTCTTCATATATATCTTCTGTTTGTGTGAATTTACTAAGGTCAGCTTCCGTGAATGTGAAATCATATCCATTCTCTATATCACCAAGTTGATTTTTCAAATCTAAAATTTCACCATCTAATGTATTTCTATCGTCCTCATCATCACTTCGGTCTTTCTCCCTCTCTTTCTTACGTATTTGTGCCTTTATCTTATCAATTACATTACCAAGATTTGATGGACTTATTAATTTCATAAGAAATGCTAGTATCGAATCAATGCCTTTCTTGAGTTTAGCAATTGGTGTGTAGATACCAATCATTATTAGTATAGCAATATTCAATGGCATCGTTATTACGGTGAAAACCGCAGTCGGTAACAATAATGTTAATTGTTTAAGTGGATCAAGATAATCAACCACATTAGTCAACCTTTTAGCCAATTTACTCAAAACCTCTATTATGTTGAGTACTAAGGCTATTGCGGCAGGTACATTCCACGGTGGAGCCGCAACCATAACAGCCATTGCCGGAATACTAACTCCAAATGAAATAACTGATTTAATAAGGTCTTGCATAAGAGCCTTCTGTTCTGATATTATCTTGAATAGAGCTTTCTTAACATCGGCCACTATCTTCTTAGCTTCTTCAATGAATTGGTCTCTTTTCTCCTTAGCGTTTGCCTTTGCTTTCTCTTTTTGTTTTTGTCGTTCGGCTTTTCTTTCCACACGTTTCTTCTCTCTTTCAATATTTTTCTCTTCTCTACGTTTTAGTCGTTCCTGTCTCTTAACTTCTGATTCGTTCTCTGGTACTATTTCATCTTCATCATCTTCATCATCAAAATCATCTGGCTCGCTTAATATTCTACCTTCTAATGGGAATACAAGTTTTTTAAGATTGGTATTAACCGAACCAGATAATGCTTTTTCTTTATCTTGGCCTTTTAGGAACTGTGATGCCTTACCTTCTGGTGTTTCATCTTCTTCATCAGGACCATCTATCATCAAATCAATATGCTCTTTTGACATTGCTGGATTTTTAGATGCGATTATTTTCTTAGCTATTTCTTCATAAGAAAGGAATGAAGCCACAATTACATTCACAATACTTGCTGATGAGTCACCATCAAATATCATTCCTTTGAGTTTATCAATATTATCTTCTAGACCGACAGTACTTGGATTGGAAGGCATAAATAGGTTTTATTTTGAACTATCTATTAAACTTCTTCTTCTTGCTCAATTTTATTTAGTATGTAATTAAAGTTTTTTGGAATGTCAAATTTATACTTGGCACTTAACCTATTTGAGAACTCAGCACCTGTGAATTTAACCAAAATCTTAAATGTTAGTAGCTCATCATCATTTAATGACATACGGACTTTCATATTGAAGTCATTGAGTTCATCTTCTGATGTACTTTTCTCAAATTTTACATGGTAGTCAAAGTCTATATCTATATTATCATAATTAACTCGGAAAAATGTTCTTGATGGGATTCTGTGTAGCTCATCTCCTTTCTTAGAAAGATAATATACTGGCCTTTCCAAACATCTAAGTTTTTCAACAAAAACTTTCATTAATTTCATTTTCAAAGAGCCAGATGATCGTTTGTAACCATCATCTAACTTTTCAACTTCCTCACTTTTATTTTCAATCAAAGATGATGTGAATATGTGTTCTAGTATTCTAGAATTCAATATAACTATTTTAACCTCACTCCATTCATCTTTAGCCTTTTCATAGTTCTGTAACAATAGTTCAGGAGATTTCCAAACCATTTTAAGTAAGTCTGAGAACATAAGTATATTTTTATCAAATTCGGGCATCAATTCACCAAGATGTTTATATCTAGGATCACGGTGTCTTATATTAAAAAATTCAAAATATCCAATTGAGTCAATTCTCTTTGTATCAATGAATTTCTCTATGTGTGCTTGTACGGCCTTAGTTGCGTTTTCGTAAGTTATTCTTACAAATTCTTGTGTTAATTTATTCCACTTTTTAATATTCTCATCATCATATAGTTTTTGTGTATCAGTACCGATAAATTCATCAGCAAATGTGTTAAAAGCTGATGTTCTTTGTGTTTGCATGTTTTTATTTAAGAAAAGTGAAAATTGTTTACCAGTTATATCCTCAATTACAATATCTTCTTGGTGATCATCATCTTTATTCGGACCCAACCAATAAATACTTTTTATTTGACTAGGTAATAATTTATCATCACCCAGCAGTTTATCTATTATGTTTCTAGCAATTAATCTGTTGTTGGTTAATTTAGACCAATCTCTTTCTATATTGAAATCAATATCATCAAAGACAAACTTAAGTTTGGAAAGGTCGGTATCTTCTTCACACTTATCATTAAAGAATTTACCCAGTTTCAACCGATTCTTACTCATAACAAGGTTTTTGAGGTCGTTTACAAAGACATCTGAGTTTTCGGAATATCTAGCTTTCTGACCTTGGTCCAAAATATCGTCTAAAAATTCATTATTCAATAATACCATTGATATACAAATCTCGTCAATAAGGCTATTATTGGAATAATCTTTCCTGTTCGATTCAACAATAAATTCAAAATATTTTTTCAACATAACTTCATTATATATTTTATTCTGAAACTGGTTTCTTGAAGAAGTTTCATTCTTAATATATATAACATGGCAGACGGTCTAAACAATTTTTTTCAAACAGCAGGTAATAAACTAAATGACGCTATTGGTAATCCAAGAGCTGGGCAAAGACCTGGTTTGAACGATAAGAATCATCCATCTAATAAGCACGTTAATAATAGAACGGGAAATCCTGATGGTAAGGGTATGGTTTCGTTAGTGGAAACATTAACTGATAAAACGAAAAGTCAATCACCGGGTTTCACACCTATTGAATACTATAAGACGGTGAGTTCTGAGTGGTCTGGTGATAGTCCAGAGTTTAAAATATTACCACCAGACACATCTGAAATGAGGAATACATTGGATGCATATAAAAGTTTGGCTGGGACGGATGGTGATTATGATAATTATGGTGATATATCGACAAGTGATTTTAAGTATAAATTACGTGCAGATGAGGCTGGAACTGTTTTACAGTCATTTGATACAGCAACTAATATAAATTCATTCGAACAAAGTAAGTCACGTATATGGAATTATGATGAAGGTGATTTTATTTCAAATCATGATAATGAGGATCCCGTATTTTTTGGATTCGATGTGGTTATTGATGTGGATAATTCACCTCTTTTAAATGGTAACCTAGAAGAATTTTTATTGGGTGAATGGTCAAACGGATTAGATGATGAGATGTCTGAAAGACTTGTTATATATTATGAGTTTGTTAGAGAATTGAGTAAGTATTTCAGATTCACAAGAAGTATAGACTTTATTGGATCAGAGCCCGAATCTATTTTTAAGACAGATTATGGAATTGAAGGTGAGAATAGAAATAAATTCTACTACGTTCGTGGTGTATCAGGTCTTGATAATTTATCAGAAGGTAACACACCGGGAAAACAAAAGGCATTTGTAGATTATTTAAGTGAGAATTTAACTTTTGAATTTTACGAAGATACTACTTTAAATATGGGTACATTATACTCATTATATAAAAAGTTATATTGGTCAAAGATTAATGGTAAATCATTATGTCCAGAAAACCTACTTCGTTTTGATATGAAGATAAATGTTTCTGAGATGAGGAATTTTGTCCAGATTAAGAAGGGAGCTTCTGTTGAAGATAATTTATCCAAATTAGAAATGATAAAAGCAAACCTATCCAAATATGTCTATTATGTGTATGAGTGTCAGTTCTTTTTTGATAAACCAGTACATCCGAATTCGATTGATTTATCTACTAAGCCAGTATCTATGGATAAGTGGTCAACTCAGATTTCTTATAAATATTCAAACGTGTCTTTTGTCAGGTATAATCCTGCAAAGGATACTTATAAGGAATTATATGATTACTCAATATTTCCACAACCAATTAATCCATCGGTTGTTATTCCGAGAAGAAATGGATTTATTTTAAATGTCGGAAATTGGAAACTGAAAGACTCTTCACCAAATGGTTCTGTTATGAAGGTGAATGAAGGTGATACTAGAACACCAGTAGCGTTAGAATCTTACTCAAAAGACCAAAAGACTTCGGCAACATCCAGATTATTAAACGGACTAAAAAATGCTGCCTTACAAGAGGCTCAAAGGCAATTGAATACACAGTTCTCACTAATAAACAACTCACTGGACCAACTTAGAAATTCGATGGGTATAGGTAGGATGCCAGCTCCAACAAATGTTTATCAATCACAGATTGTCGATGGTGTGTCAAACCAATTCTTTTTTGATATTAGAAACTCTCTTAGAGATTTTGGAGGAGATGTATTAACTAATACGATCACTGGTGGGTGATATTAATCAATATATAAATCATGCAAATCAATAAATCTAAAACCTATATAGGTGTGGTCGAGGTAAATATTGACCCAAAACGACTCGGTAGATGTCGTATAAGAATATTAGATGTTTTTGATGATATTCCGACTGATGATATTCCATGGGCATCACCATGGAAAGATATAAATGGTAATGAGTTTAATGTACCAGAAGTTGGTAAGGTTCTCACTTGTGTTTTTGATTCCGGTAATATTTATAAACCAGAATATATCTTTGCTGATCATTATAATATGAATCTAGAAAACAAATTAAAGGATTTGTCAGAACAAGGATATAAGTCCATGAAGACAATGTTGTTTGACCACAAGACACAGATATATTCGAACGATGATGAGGGATTGATGATGGATTATAAATTCAACAATATAAATATTAAAAATTCAACAATCGATATAAATTTAAAGGATAATTACTCAAAATTATCACTTGGTGATGCCAATGCTGACCAACAAGTTATCTTGGGTACTAATTACATGAAATGGATGGATAAATTCATAAAACAATTGGCCGGACTGGGTAGTGGTCCATATATGGGTAATCAGGGTGCTCCAGTTCAACCAATGCCAGGATTTATAGACGTATTGAATGAGTATTTTGAATTACGTGATCCAAAGTTCTTATCAAATAATGTCTATACTAATAGTAATTCTAAGATAAAGACTGTTAGTGATAATGCTTCAAATAGAAAAAGTGATCAAGTTATTGGAGATGATTGGAAATCGACTAAAAAAGTTTCACAAGTTTCGATGGCATTTGATGATGATGTACCTGGTTACGTTCCATTATTAGATCCTAATAACGATGCAAATGTTACGGAAGATCCAACTATTGAAGTTGTAAAGAGTGCTCCTGTTTATGTTGATGAAAAGGTTGGACCATCTGGTGGTGTTATAAGTGACTTTGCTAAAAATATAGTTGAGGTGAGTCTTACGCAAGAAGGTGTTCGTGAAGACCCAGAGAATTCCAATACTGGTAAGGATATTTATATCTACCAAGCTTCTACATGGTTAAAACCTAGTAAAATTCCTGGACCTGGTTGGCCATGGTGTGCCGCCTTTGTGTGTTTCTGTTTTAAGGCAGTTTCTAATATGGATAATATTAAATATTCATTCACATTACCCAAAACTGCCGGAGCATATGATTTCGAGAACTGGGCTCGGCAGAATCAAAATTTTGTCGATGTACTAAAACCACCATTTGAAAAAATATTACCTGGTGATATAATCGTATTTAATTTTAGCCACATCGGTATTTCATTGAGTGATATAAAGAATAACAAAATATCAACCATGGAAGGCAATACCAATAAGAAAGGTAGTAGTGAGGGTGATGGTGTTTATAAGAAGACACGATCAACGAAATTGATAAGAAGTGTTATTAGAATAAAATATGATGAGAATAGAGTTGATTTATTACCTAGTAATCAAATAACTTAAATTCATTTCATTTCATATTTTAGTAATCATAGAAAATTATTATAAGATTATCTTTTTAACTGAATAGGGATATTCTCTATTTTTATAAAACTTCTTACGTTCCATGAAGTGCCTGTATAATATGTTATTCGGATTCACATCTGTAAATATATCAACAAGGTCGAATATCATGGCAGTTGCCTTATCCTTATGTAGTCTAAGAGCTCTACCGATAGATTGTATGATAATCTGTTCAGACTTGAAAGAGTCAGCAAATATGACGTTAAAAATAGCTTTAATTGAGACTCCCGTACTTAATGTCCCGTACTCAATAAGAGGCAACTAATACCTTAGTCGCCCCTTCTTCTCTAATTTCTTTTCTTTTATCGATTATTCTTGCCATTATATATTTATTGTTTTTATTTTACAATTTAGTAGTGATATACTTACATCATTTAAATCTTTTTCCTGTATAGTAATATCTTTATCTATATACTTTCTGTACTGAAATTATATTCTCTTACCACCTCATTCATACTATTTAATATTTCCGTTTATCCTCATCAGCATTTATTACCCCCTTGATATCATTCCGAAGGGTTTCGATGAATTTATCATCTATATCATCATTTTTATTTATATCACTGGCTTTTTTATACTTACCATCACTTAATAATATCATTTTATCAGATTTCACATCAATTTCATATCTACCAAAATTTAAAATGGTATATTCCACTTTTGTTTGTGTTTCTTCCATCTTAGCCTTTATGATTTCTCTCTGCTTGTTCTTAACAGAACCATCAATATAATAGAACTCTTTATCAGGACATTCATTAGTAAGGTATTTCAATAATGACTCACCATGTTCGATTGAGTGAAAAAGTATAAGTGTGTTCTTATCACATCGTTTTACTATCTTACTTATGATATCTTTTCGTTTGACAGATTCTTGTATGTATTTCTTCTCGAAGTTTAAAACTTCTTTACCCAATCCTCCTCTACGTATTTCTTCCATTTGTCTTTCGAAAGATGGATCAGCATGGTTCATTATAACCGCCTTTACTTTCATCGGTGTTATGATACCTTTTTCTTTCAAATGAGTTGCTGATACTTCTGTAATTTTTGGACCTAATACAGATTGTATTGTGAGTATTTCACAAGAATCATCAGGTGGAAATGTACCAGAAACACCAAATCTTGAATAGGCGTGTCCAATTGTTTTTTTCAATATGGTTAGTGTTGTCTGGGCCTTAGCCCCGTGAGCTTCATCACAAGCAACTGTATGAAATTGTTTGAAGAATTCTTTTGGCCACTTCTCTAGTGATTGGTAAGTACCGATGTAGATATTAGCATCTTTAACACCAGAATGTTTTCTTGGTTTATCAGACATAACTTCTTCTATTCTAAGAGTACATGGCATTGAAGGTTTTCCCTCACCACCAACAAGTAGTTCTTCTAATTTATCATCTTTAACTTCGGCCAGGGTTTGCTCACCATAATTATATTCGAGTAAGTTATCGTAGAACTGTGTGACCAGTGTAATTGATGGTACAATCATCAAAAACTTAGCATCCGGGTTTAGGTTTTTAAGAGTGTAAAATATAACAATTGATATTATGAGTGATTTACCACCAGAAGTGGCAACCTCAGCCATACAATATCTATTTTTTAATATCTTAAAAGCAGTATCAATCTGATGGTCGTAAGGCATAAAGTCTGACCACCCACCATCTTTATTTTTAACTTTATGTTTATTAAAAAATTCATCACAGAATTCCCTAACACTATTCATCGTAACTTCTCTATTTAATGGAAAATCTTCTTTATTCTCAACCTGAAAATTTGCACCAATTTCCTTGGCGGCTTTTAAACATTCTTTCCAGAGTCCTAGATTTACATGACCATCTCTAAAATATGAATTTTGACCATTCCATATACCCATTTTATAAGCAGGCATAAATCGGTACCCCTTCACATTTCTAGATAACCATATTTCCAATTGGTGATATTCTATTCTTGATGCTTCTGTAACAACAAGTTCTTCCTTAACTTTATCATATTTAAACTTCATATCTAATATTATATTATTTGCCCGAATTTTTGTTGTAAATAATTGATTACTAAAATATTCCGTGGGAGGGAACGGTTTTTTATATATATTAAAAATTAATTACACGTAGAATGAGATTATTGAGATGGATTGTTTCTTTTTTCAGAGGTCTTTTTAGATCTGACAAGATTGAAGAAGAAGTTAAAGAAGTGGTTGTGGATAAAGTTTCGGAACCAATAAAAGTTGAGTATGTAACGAAAGTTGACGAGCCTGTAGTGTCTAAGCCTAAGAAAAAGTACAAACCTCGTAAGAAAAGTACTAAGAAATCTTCTGAAGTGAAGTCGGTAAAGGATGGTTTGAAAAAGCCTTCAAAAAAAGACAAACCTCGTAAGAAGAAAGATTAACTTTCGTAGTTAATATATACTTCAAACGGACTTAGGACCGTTATGACATCGGCTCGTTCATCGGGTAGGTCAGAGAAACCATTGAGATTCGCTCCTTAATGGTTTTTTCTGTTAATAATACCTAAATTTGGCCCGTCGGTAAGTTATCCGTACATTTACAAACATGAAGATGAATTTCACTATTATTAATAAGAATTATAAAAGGTCAATAGAGGTGATGGAATTATTTCCACAGATTCAACAATATTTTGACCATAAGTTTGAATGGGGAGATATGGTGGATATGAAATTACACAAAATGTGTAATTTATACGTTGAATTCCATGAATGTAATGTTCGTAAATTGGATTTAATGTTGGGTAAAACAACTATCGACTTCAAAACATTGAAGACTATGATGGTGGATAGTGTTTATAAATGTTTAGATCAAGCCACACATCGTTGTAAAAAAGATACATTATATGACAGTAGTTATGAATTAAATTGTCTATGGGATGCTGCTGAACGTTTTGAAAACCTAACAAAGAAGGAATTTGATAAGTGCTTTAATGATATGAAACGATGGGAGGCTCTCTTCCCATATCTATATAGGCTTGAATTGGCGGTTAATTGGGATTTATCCGTTGAAATCATAAATTATTCTGTTTTCAATGGTTTGGAATTGAGTAAGGAAATTATGGGAATGACCGATTCGTATCAATTTCATACTCATGAAATTGTTTCTAAATCTTTAATAAAAAAAGCACATAAGGAAATAATAGTTAATATAGAAACTAATAAAATGGTAAATGATATTATGAGTACACTTTACTCACCGACATCACCACATGTAAATCTAGACTTACTTAAAAGGAAATTAGTTAAAGAGCTTAGCCATCTTGACAAGGAGAAGTTTAATAGAAATTCAAAACTAAATTCGATACTTTGACTAGGTTGATGGAAAATACTTCTCTCTTTTAATTCGATACTTCTACATTAAGATTTTTTTAGTGTGTGATAGGTGTCTGGCTTAGTTATTTTCTTAACATATTTCCTTGCCTTCTTCAATGTCTTAAAATGTGCTGGTCTATGCAACCCCATATAAATACAGTGAAATTTCTCATACGGTTCCCAGAAATGATTCATAGAGAATACTCTATTCTTTACCTGGACGACCCCAACAAGGAATTTCCCGTTTCGTTCTAATATTTTATAATCTGTTGCCATTGTTTTTATCCTTCACAATTTATCATAAATGTAGGAATTGGTAATAAAAAGTGTTATAACCCCTATATTGGCTTACTATTACCCAATAGTCAGAATTCTGATACTTAACCTCGTATATTATCTCTAATTCATTCATTTTCTAACATCTAAAACCTCATCAATCATTCCGTATTTTAGAGCGTCTGTTGAGCTCATCCAGTAATTACGATCAGAGTCTTGAAATACTTTTTCGTAATTTTGACCAGTGTTTTTTGATATAATGTTATATAGTTCTTTCTTCAGAGAGTTTATTTCCTTAGCTTCAATCTCCATATCTGATGCTTGTTGCATCCATCCACCACCGATTGGTTGATGTATCATCGTTCTACTTCTTTTAAGAGCTTTTCGTTTACCCTTTGTACCAGAACATAGAATAACAGCTCCCATTGAAGCACATAGTCCCGTATTAACTGTTATGATATCTGGTTTTATATACTCCATTACATCCAATAGTCCAAGACCGTCATATACTGACCCACCAGGTGAATTTACATATAGAGTAATGTCTTCATCACTTTCGGATTCTAAGAAAAGTAGAGAACCTTTAACGAACTCACATAAGAAAGTGTCTATTTCTCCACTCAATACTATTATACGTTGATTTAATAGATGGTGGAATATATCTGTTGGGTGTGTATTATCTTCTAAGAAGTTAGATTTCCCATACATTAATTTTGATAGTGATGGTTTATTCATTAAAAAATTTCCATTTTTATTGTTTTATTAAAAACATATTACTGTTTATTATATACTAATGTTTGGTATGTGTAAATTATACTAATTAACGTAAAAATCAATTTACCTCATAAAAAGTGTATTTTTAGGGGTTTTAGATATAATATATACAACATAAAAATAAATAAAAATTATGAAGACTACAGTAGAAATAGAAGGATATTTAATTGTTGTAACTGGTGACGAAGACAGAATTTCTGTAACAGCTACGCTAGACGAAGAAGTTGTGGAAGAATTCACAATTGAAATCGAAGAAGGTGAAGAAGGTGGAGAGGATCTTAAAGCTTTTGATGCCGAAGAAGGACAAGGTGAAGATTTCGAAGAAGTTCCAGGTGGAGCCGAAGATGAAGATGAAGATGATGATGAAGATGAAGCTCAGCTAGAATCATTTACATCTTTTGTTTCAAAAAGAAAAGCATAAGTTAAAAATAATGAGTTGGTATAATGAAAATATACCAACTCATATAAATTTTTCTATAAATTTTTGATAATTCTTATCGATTATGAAAATGAAATCATATCCCTCGGATATAGATGCTTTTTCTTTTGCTATATTTTTATCATAATACTTATCGTAATAATATTTGGATTTTATTTCACATATTAGATTATATTCCTTAATTAGGAAGTCTGAGTGGTAGATTCTATTTTTACCTTCAAACTTATATTTCACACTATTACCTTTCAACACATTAATATTATTGGATAGGCAGAAGTCAAGGAAATTTTGCTCATATGTACCTCTATACATAATACCTGTTTCGTGCATTTTTATTTTTTTACCAGACTTTTGTGCTTTTTCGAATAATTCCGGAGAATGTGATGGATTCACAACACCATAATGTCTCATTGTGGTTTCCTCTTTCTTTTTTTTAATATAGTTTAATTTCGAAACATTTACGCCATATTTACTACATGATGAGCAAGCATATAAATTTTTTTTTTTTTATTTGGTTGTGATAATTCAGAGATTTGATATATCTCTCTTGTTTACAGAACTCACAAATTACATATATTTTAGTTGATACTGTTTGTGATATATCACAACATTTAATAGTAATTATTTCCTGTAATGTAGATACATAACCCTTACCTTTATAATACTCAAAATTTCTTTTAGAAATTTTAATATCAACCTTTTTATCTGAATACATTAAAAGTATATATAAAACAACTGACTCGTCCAAATCCAAGGTAGATTATATTATTATATATATATATAGTTATGTCTAAGCACCTAAAATATAAGGAATTTGAAGTTCCTGAATATATTCTTTACTACGCATTTGATGTTGATGATAATTTATTATATATGGATACTAAAATACATATGGAAGAAAATAAAGGTGGTACTTGGGTACCAGTTGATGTTTCGACCACTGAGTTTGTGAAGGTAAGAAGTAAGCAAAATTACAGGATTGTAGAAAATGATCCTGATAAAGCCTTCTCGGAATTCCGTGACAACGGTCCGAGGGGGTTAAATGCTTTCTTAGAGGATACTAAAACAGCAATTGAGAATAATCAATTTGGACCGGCTTGGGAAGACTTCATAGAATGTCTTATCAATGGATCAATTTTTGCAATTATAACAGCTAGAGGTCACGAGCCAGAGGGTATTTTATTAGGAATTGAATGGATAATTGATAATTTTTTATCAGAGGAACAGAGAATTGATATGTATTCTAATCTATTGAGATTTGAATATGATTACGGTAAGGATGTTAATCATTTACCACGAGTGTTAAAAGGTGTTCCGAGTGATAATGAGGTTTTTAAAAGATATTTATCTTATTGTGATTTCGTGGGTGTATCTTCTCCATCAAGAGGTGGTGATGCATCAAACCCAGAACAAGGAAAGGAAGACGCGTTGTTATCCTTCAAAAAGAAAGTTAATAAATACGCTATGGATATTGGAATACCAGCAAAAATAGGATTCTCTGATGATGATCCAAGTAACGTTAAACGTATCGAAGACTTAGTAAACAATCTAGACCATGAAACTTTTTCACACATTGATGAATATGTCATTAAAAATACGAATGATCCGGATAATGTAACTAAGATGGTTCGAACAGTTGAATCAAATGCCAACATTAGTGTTGGTGGTACTGCTGGTTTACGGTCTTCATTAGTCGGATTTAAAGACTTTGGTAAACTGAGTGATAAAACTCACACCAATAGTAGTAAAGACGATGATGGTGGTAATACACTACTTAGGAGATCATCTAGGGAATTGGCTAAGATGGCCAAGGAAATAGTAGATGATGAAAAAGAGAAAGAGTCTACTGATAATGTGAAAGTTGGTAAGAGAAAAGAAAAGAAAGTTATGGAACATTTAAATAATTTCTCTAAATTTAACGAGAAACAGTATATAGATAATATTATAAAAGCTGATAAATTGGCTTTGATGAATCCGATAACCAAAGAAGACATTTTACAAGCAAAAGAAGATTCGAAGGAGCCAGAAGCTCACTCGAATTAATTACTCTCCTCTCATATATTTCTGAGCACCATACATAATATACAATGCTCCAAGTGATGGTATAGCAATGGCTATGACAACACCAAGTGTGGTATCAACCATATTGAAGTGATTTACGAATAGATATCCTTCAAGTACCATAAAAAGTACTCCAATTATCATTAGTGTTAATCCGTTTAATTTCATATCATTTAGTCTATAAGTAAAAATTCATTTATATCGAGTAAGATAAAATCACAACCATCTACTGGGTAAGTACTTGACTTGTGAAAATGTCCATAGTGAAAAGACTTCAATTTATTGTTCTTCATTATATCTTCGATAATCTTAGTAATCTGTGTCCGCTCATTCACAAGATCTTGTAAAAGTGTCGGATCCTTTTTGGTACGTTCCATTATCATGGGAGTGTGTATAGCAAATGGAGGACTGAAGTTTGGTGATGTGTGACACACCATTCGATCGATACCAGTTACAGTCTCACAGAAGTTGTAATCAAAATTGATTACTTCATCCTCGAACCATCCCATACCTCTCTCAATACGATCAACTCTATCGATAGAGACAGCCCCACCGATGAAGAGATATGTTTCATCGTTTATATCCATGACTGTGTAATCAGGTATGAATTTTATGTTAGTCAATGTTTTCTTGAACTCAACATACATATCATCTTTGAACCAATCTGGATCATCGTGATTCCCACGAATAGCAAATAAAAAGTTATTACCCTCCACGAGTTTGTTATTCAGAACTGTCATGTTCTGCTTATCATTCTCATAAAACCCAATACCAAAATCACCTACTTGTATATAGAGTGATTTTTCCATACCAATTTTTTCAATATGGTTGATTATAACATCAAAATGACCATGAATATCACCAAGGGCTATTACATTATCAAATTTTAATTTCATAGTACAAATATATGGATTATATTATTAAATATATAGGATTATGTATAAAAATTTTAATGAATTTATTGTTGAGACAATAAGTAATGATATACCCTTTTATTTATCCATCGATTTGAGGATGATTTTAGAACAGATGAAGAATGATGGTAATGTCAACGCATCTTCAATATTAATGAGTCACGGGCGTGATGTAAAATCCGACATGACCTACATCAATATATCCAATAGAAATGATATGGTTACTTTCATACATGTTGGTAAAATAGGACAACTATATAACCAGTCTGGTTCGAAATTGGCTTTTAAGGATTGGATATCAGAAGAATATGATAATCCTAAATCTGTAGTTTGGAGTCGAATGAGAAATCCGGTTAAGGTCGGAAAATTTTTAAATAAGATTGATAAGATAATCGGATTGGGTACCACTGGTACAGAAACTGAGGAATTTGTGCTTTTATATAAAATAAATTATGACATAATACATAATGTATCGGATAGTAAGTTTGAGAATTTCGAAGTTGTTACTGGTGAAAATATACGAAAATGGTATCTAGAAGATAATTATGTGTCTGACCAAGGTGATCTTGGTAATTCGTGTATGAGAAAATCGAAGTGTCAGGAATGGATTGATCTCTATTGTGAAAATACAGATGTGTGTAGTCTACTTATTTTGAAATCGCAAAGGAAAGGGAAAATTTCTGGACGAGCTTTGATATGGAAAACAGATAAAGGTATTGTTATGGATAGAATATATTTTTCTGATGAACCAGTTCAAAGGTTATTCAAGGCTTATGAACACGAAAATAAGTTAGTGCCATTACATAATTTAAAAAATCAAACCATAACAGTACAATTAACATCTTTCAAATTTGATAAATGGCCATATTTAGATACTTTCAAATTTATAAACACTGAGAGTGGGAAACTTTATAACATGCATGAATTTCCGGATGATAACATTTTAAAATTGAAAAGTGCTGATGGTACTGCAAGGTCGGGAGGAATTTGGTCTGAGCATGAGAGAGAATGGTTAGAAGAAGATGAAGCTGTTGAATCGATAATTTATGGATGGTTGAATAGGGATAATTCAATTAAATTAGATTTTGATGGTGTCTGGTATCCAGAATCGGCAGAAGAGGTAGTAAGTTCTAAATATTTCGGTGGTTATTACCATGCAGATGAATCGGAATATTCTGACTTATTAGAGGATTGGTTACCCAGAGATAAAACGGTTAAATACTGGAATAATGATACACAAATGACTGATTTTATACCCATAGGAATGAAATCGGTTTTAGTGGATACTATTCAAGGTGGTGAGGATGTTAAATCCTTAGTGAAAGATGTTATATTTGATCCAATTGGTAAGAAATACCATTTAATAACTGATGAGGTTGATGGTGTGTCTATATCTGATTGGATTGCTAAGCGTGTGAAAATACTATCAATCGAGGAATTAGCTAAACATATAAAAACAGATGAGATAGATTATACCGATTTTGATAAAATGTTAATGACCGGAAATAGGTCTGGTACATTTGATTTTAAAACAATACCAATATATTTCAAGGATCGTAAGAAGGAAGATTTCCACACTTGTCTTAGATTTTTTTTAATACTACATTGTGTTATTGGTGTAAATGATATAGAGAAAGTTATGTGTAATCAAGCAGAATATTCATATAGAGGATTTAATAACTTGGTGATTACCGATGAAATGAATCCGTATAGTGATATGTTGTCGAGTGATTTATATGATTTGATAATGAGTGAGGGTACTACGAAGTCACATAAGTTAGCTTGGACTATGTATAATTTCGCCTTAATACAAAGACATAAGATAATACAAAATCCTGAAGCATTGTTTACATTCAACTATGAATATTAAGCAACTACTCATTCAATACTTCAAATATTCTAGATTTCTCAGTATATGGTATTCTTATTAATCTGATTTTGTTTTTCGAACACCATTCATTTTTTATCTTATCGTACTTTTTAACTTTTTCTAGAAAACTTTCACCACCATACTTAGAAACACTTTTAAAATGATGCTCGCCATCATATTCAATACATATATTATATTTGAAACTTAGATTTACACAAATCATATAATTGATATGGAAAAGTACATACAGAGTATAGTAACGAACATAATAAATAAGGAATTTTCGGATAGAATGGAGCGGGTTGTGATAACACATCACCATGACCGTGTGCAGTTTAGGTGTCCATATTGCCATGAAGGTAGAACTAAAACGAAAAAAAGAGGTAATGTTTATTATAATAAATTATTGTTTGTGTGTTTTCGTTGTGATAAAAAAACGGGATTCGATAAGTTTGCTAAAGATTTTAATGAAGTCTTGGACCCTGATAAGAAAATGGAGATTATTGAACATCTCAATAATAACATAACCTATAATGATTATCAGGACGATTTCATCGATACTAAGTTTGATGATTTAATATCACTCGAAGAACTGACACACGCCTTCAATGTTAAGAAGGTGAGTCCAATATATGATTTTGAACCTATCGTTAAAAATGGTGGAATATATAAATACCTAACTGGTCGTGGTATCACTGAGGATAAACACACCAACATCTATCAAGCAAAGTATTCGAAGGGTGATGAAGGATTTGAACATGTTATTGTTCTATTGAATCGTAGAGAGGATCGGGTATTGGGTATTCAAGTTAGGAATCTAAGAAAGGGTAGAAGGAGATTCTTTGTAATTTATAATTATGAGACATTATCTGAATGGGTAAATCCTGATAATGAAATGGATGCTCATCAAATGATTGTTTATAACAAGTTGAGTTATTTCTTCAATATACTCAATGTTAATCTATCCTCTACGGTAACTCTGTTCGAGGGATATTTAGATGCGTTATTTTATCCAAATTCTATCGGAGTTGTGGGTGTTAATACCGACCTCAAATTCCTCGAAAGTAATGATATCGACTTGCAGTACTTCTATGATAATGATTCAGCAGGGTTTAAGAAGTCATTAGAGAAGATATCTATGGGTGGTCATATATTCTTATGGTTGAAACTATTCGAAGATATTGTAGAACGTAAGAAAGGTTCTGACCCATATAAATTATACCACCGAATCTCTCAGGTTAAAGATTTGAATAAGTTAGCTGAATTGGTCCCACTACCATATAGTAAATTGAAATTAGAAAATTATTTCTCTGATGATGTTTTCGATGCTAAGTGGATACCCAAAAATAAGTGGAAACCCAATCGTGAAGAGATTGATTATGAAAGAAAATTCCGTGAGAATGATTTTTAATTGGTGTTGTGAGATATGTATATGTGTAATTGGTGTATATACGGGTATATGAGTATGTATTTTTTAATATATAGTATATGATAATACCAGAAGATATTAGAATTAAATTATCCAATAAGAATGTGTCCTATTATAGTAATATACTGGGTTATGGATCGATTGGTGATTTTGTTACGGTATCCAGTTTGTATATAACAAAGGGATCCAGTATTAAAATTAACGCTAAATGTGATTACTGTTCTTGTAAAAAAGAAATATCTATTAAAGATTATAATAAACAGACAAATGTTGGTGAATTTAAATTTGCCTGTTCACGGGTGTGTGTGTTGATAAAAACCAAGGAAACTAATTTACGAAAATATGGAGTTGAGAATACATTCCAAATCGAATCCGTTAAAAGTATTATAAAGGAGACTAAATATAATAAATATGGTGATGGTAATTATAACAATAGGGAACTGGCCGGAAAAACATCACTTGTTAAATATGGGGTAAGGTATCCATCATCATCTAAGAAGGTTAAGGATAAGGTGAAAAATACGAATATTAAAAAATTTGGATATGAGTACCCATCTATGAATCCAGACATATTGAATAAGATGGTTAATACGTGCATGTATAGGTATGGTGTGTGTAATTTTTCAAAGACGGAAGATTTTAAGAAAGGAGTTCGTGAAAAGTGGTATGAAAAAATGTATGAAAAACTATCGGATATTGGTGTTTTAAAATCATCCAAAAATGGTGAGTATGTGATAAATTGTATTGAGTGTAAAAATGACTTTAAAATATTAACATCTTTGAGAAATAAAAGGATATTTAAGTGTGATGTGGTTTGTACGGGTTGTAATCCTTTAAAACAAAATGTAAAACAAAATGAAGTGTTTAATTTCATATCCGAACACATCAGTTGTGATTTGAATAATAGAACTGTCTTATCTGGTATGGAATTGGATATATATATATCGGATTTAAAGGTTGGTATTGAGTTCAACGGGTTATATTGGCATTCTGAGATATATAAAAAAAATACATATCATTTAGACAAAACATTATCTTGTGAGGATAATGGTATTAAACTTTTACATATATGGGAAGATGATTGGGTTTATAAAACGGATATAGTTAAATCCATAATCCTAAATAAGATTGGTAAAACACCCAAAAGAATATATGGTAGAACTTGTGAAGTTAGATTGATTAAAGATAATAATATTATACGTGAGTTTTTAGATACCAATCACTTACAGGGGTTTATAGGATCAAAAGTAAAATTAGGACTATTCCATAATGATGAATTGGTTTGTTTTATGAATTTTGGAAATTTGCGTAAATCACTTGGTCACTCTTCTGTTGAAGGTCATTATGAGATGTTAAGATTTTGTAATAAGATTAATACTGTTGTTGTTGGTGGTGCTTCCAGGTTATTCAAATATTTTTTGAAAAATTACAAACCACTGTGTATAATAAGCTACGCTGACACATCTAGATATGATGGATCATTGTATAAAATGATTGGGTTTAAACGCATCTCAAATACAGTACCAAATTATTATTGGGTAGTTGATAAACGAAGGTGTCACAGATTTAACTTCAGAAAGGATAAATTGGTTTCTCAGGGGTATGATATACACAAAACAGAGATTGAAATAATGCATGAAAGGGGGTATTTTAGGTTGTGGGATTGTGGTAGTTCTAAATGGGTATTTATTAATGAAGATATCGATTTGAAAAATTAAGAATCTCATATAATGCTAATTTCCTATACTCTTTCCTTGTGGTATAGAAACATATCAGTCTTTAGCTGTTGAGTAGTTTATCTATCACTATATTTCTATATAGTGATTTGAATCTGTCGGTTCGGATATATTTAGTACACATTCGTTGGATCCCCGATGTCGTCACGAAAAATATATTAATCACTCGATTGTGTTGCGTAATTCCGATTATCTTTTCTGAGAATTTTGGTTTGTAAATCATCTCAACAATTGATAAATCTATTTTTATAAAATACTCGGAATGTTGTTCAAAATCTTCACGCCACACTAATGGTTTATCACTAAGGAATAAATCCATATATCTCCTATCATACATTATGAATTTTATATTAGATTATTAAAAATAGGTATTCTGGTTAAATGAAATCATCTGCCTTTCTATTTGGATTTTTCTTTGATAAGTATTTTGAATAGTCTAAATCTCCGCGGTCATTGTTACAATCAAAACAACATATCATTAGATTAACTTTTGAGTTATTACCACCTTTTGATATGGGTATAATGTGATCAGTTGTGGCGTTTTCTTCGGTAATACTACATTCACAGTATACACAGTGTGTGTTTCGGTGTTTTTTGATATACTCCTTGGCGTACCCAGAAGTTCTTCTCTTTACGTTTTTACCACTCCATTTGAGTCCGATAACAACGAAATTTCGTAATCTTTTATACCTTTTACGATGTATTATAGATTTCTTGTAATTTGGATTCATCCAAATAGCTATCGAAATTAATATTTTCCATTTATCCCATATATGTGATTGAACTGATATGAAATGTTGACTTTTTTCTTTGTATATCCAATATACTAATTTTATAATATTCAAAATTATTAATTTTATTTATTTAAATAATGAGTTGATGGTTATACCATCAACTCATGTTCCGGTATCTCAACTCCGGAAACCTTGTTATAAACACTTATAACTGGCTCAACAAATACTATCCAATCTACGTGTAGATAATCTAATTCATTTAAATCCATTTTTGATTTCTTAACTTGTATTGTGAAATATTTATGATCGGGTGTTCTAACAATAATATCTGTCCCGAATAACATATCAATCATATCTCCATTACCACCAGTGTATGCAATTTCATATCCTAAATATTCCAACCACTCAATTACTGTTTCCTCAGCTTCCTCACCTCTCTTAGAGAATTTCTTAATCTCGTTAACAGAAGCTTGTAGGTCAGTAAATGTGAAATGTTTCTTAAATAACTCACTCATTATTGGCTTTAATTTAAGTAATCCTAATTTTGGATTTTGTAAAATTTCTTTATAGGCTTCGAGTCCTTTGACCGGATTATCATTGAAAATCCTAACTATTAATTCGGCTAATAGTAAAGCTGTATCGGAATAGTTTGTATTTAACTTGTTAACATAGTCCCATTTGCCTTTTTCGTTGTAAACCAACATCATATCTTTTGAGCGGTTCTTCTGTGTTCTGATAAAGTTAAGTGGCATGGATGTTCGTTCCAGAATCTCTATTCCTTTATAGAATTTATCTAATTGTTTTTGTGGGGGTGGTGTTCTGTGTGGTAATGTCATTTCATCAATAACATCTCTCATACCTAATTCTTTACTTATCCACCTTCCTAGTGGTCGTATCTTGTGAAACAAATCATCTTTATCGATACTCTCTCCTTGTGTAGTGCTCTCTATAATTCTACCCATTAATTAATATTAATTTTTCTCACATTGACTCAACTTCACTTACGACATACTCTAAAAAAGAATCTAGTTCGTGTTCAAGTCCTTCACAGAAGTCAAATATATCATATTCATCTTTTGAAAAGTCGGCAGATATCTCACCAGTCTGATCATTGGTAATAATCATACCCTCTAATCTCCCAGATATCTCTTTGCCGTTATCAAGCGTTATATCTGATACGTAAATAATTCCGATTAGTTGTTTAATTTCACCTAAATATTTTACCTCACTAAGTTGAAACTTTATTGGTAAGGTATCATGTTCAAAGACTACTTCGTTTTCCATCTTTGTTAATTTGTGATGTATTTCTTCCTCCTCACCAGTTTTATATGAGTCCATGAACTGTCTTTCTTCAGGTGTTATGGATTCTATACCATATTTATGTATCTTATCTAACACCTCATCGGCCCGGTCAGAGTGTGAAAATCCTTCATATCTCATTAGATGTCTCATATGTTATATATTTAATATGCGATACCAGATATAGCCGACCAGGTTGATCCCTGTGTCTCCATTTTACTTTTAACACCTCGGTATGTGACATCGGTATATCCTTTTGTTTCGTATATAACTAAGTAACTATTTTTTAAACTATCAATTAGATTATTGAAATTAGTATAATTCTCACTCCATAATATGTTTGATATTTTCCGAGATCGTTCATACTTCTTTTGTTCCTTCTCCATTGAGTCAAAAAATATTATCATCAGTCCTTTTGATCCATCGTTTGGATGGTTTTTCATTCTATTTACATCTAATCCCTCATAGTATTTGATATGATTACTCTGATCTATTAACTTCATATAATAATTGGTTTAGTTTTTCTAATCGATGTGTTTCGATTATTCGAGTTCTTAGATTTAAATCTGTTTTGAATTCGTATAAGAAAGTATAAAAGTTAAATTCAGATACTTTGGCTAGAATAAGCCAAGTATGTGTTAGTTTTAAATGTCTTTTTTTATCTTCGAGATAATAGACGAAAGTATTATATAACTTATGTTCAATCACAAATTATATATTACTTAAGAGCCTCTCTATGTAATGATATACTTAATTATGTCTATATTGTTATTTTTGTTTTAATATGTTGTATTTTTAACTGATGATAAACTTTAATATTTGATAGTTTCTAGATAACTATTTATCTTATTACGTCCTTTTTTGTTTATTTTAATTAAATGTCTGTTCGAAGCTTATCATTAGCTTAGAATTCTCTCCCTCAACGAATATAAAGTTCCTAAATACGTTGAAAGTAATATCTGTACCTGATGTATCAATCATAGGTAGATGATTCTTATTAATCATTATATGAGAGTCTGGTTGATCTGTATCAGCGACCTCCATTTCCCACAACCCGTCTTCGGACAATTTAACGGTATTGTTTTCGGCATTAATATTCAATATTCTTTTGGACTCATCTGTATTTATCTTGGAAAGTTTTGAAATATCGGTGAAGTCAGATTCATTAACATCAAAGCTCCATTCTTTTTTACTTGGATCCAAAGTTTCATTCATCTGTTCCTTTGTTATATTCTTAATCTCATTTCTATCTCCGGTTTCTACTTTCAATTTTAACTTACCACTAGTTAATTGAAATTGTCTAACCTCAGTTCTATCATCATCAAATATCTTATAGGTCACCTTACATTTAATCTTCTCATTCGTTTTAACAAAATCTATGTTCTTAACAAATTTCTTAGCACCGAGTATAATACAATCGATTGTGTGTTCGATACTGTTATTTGATTCTATGAAATCAATTCTATCCAATTGGTAAGATTTCATAGCCAATACTATCTGAGATGAGCCTAATATTGAGTATATAAATATTTTATCGTCAGTTATTGATAACTTAATGTTATCGCTCAAACGTGTCAAATCTTTTAATTTTCTTCTAAACTCATCAAAGTTCTCTGGAACGAATTCGAATGTGATATTCTTAGTTGTCATTTATTGTGGTTATTTATACTTAATATATACTTTAAAATAGGATTTGTTTATGAGTAGATTGATAAAATTTTTTGAGGAATATGGGGATAGTGTTGTAGACGCAACAAAACTTATGAAATCAAGATTTCAAGAATTAGAATCTTTATCATCTAATGCTGAGGGAAATATTCTATTCACATGTACGAAAAAGGATCCAACTGGGAGTTCTTTTGAGATGGTGTGTTCCTTAACCGATATTAGTAATCCAAGTTTTGGAAGCAAGGAATGGACCATCAATGGTCAATCATCTATCTTATTCGAAAATGGTGAGCGTGTAGATGTTAATAATTTAAGAGATTGTCTTGATGTTATTGAAAAGGCTGTTCGTGGAGCTATAAAATAAATTAATAGTTATGTATAAATATTTAATAACATTCAACGAATATAAAACTAATGAATTTAGTGATTTAATCGATGCTAAAATGTCGGAAATAAAAGATCTTGTTTCTAATTTCGAAAAATATATATTTCACTGGGATATCCAAGAAAATGGGTTATTACATGTATATTTGAGTCATGATAAGTTAAAACTTGATAGTTCTTATGTGTGTGAAATGGATGTCGAAAAAGGATATGTGAAAGAGAATGAAAATAAAAGAAAGATTAAAAGTGTAGAAGAAGGTCTTGAAATAATAGAAAAGAGTGTTCAAGGAATTCTAGGTGTGTCGGAAAACGGCCATTATGACAGTTCGATTACTAGACACTCTATTCAAGACATTAAAAGTAAAATTGAAAGTATTCAAAATCATTTTGATGCTTACTCACGAGACTCGGATTACTCAAAAGACCATATGAACAGACTTGTTGCCGAATTAGAAAATGTTCTAAGACCTTATGATAAAAAGGTTACTGAGTTTATTGTAGATAAATTATTATTCGATATACCTGATGAAAGACTTTCCAGTGAGATAATAAAACTTGGTGATGATATTATGGGTTTGTATGGAACAGAACCAAAACAAGTTATGGAAGCCTTCGATACAGCTTTCAATCATCTAGAAAAATATGTTAATAATATGGATAACTTGGATGATGAAGACTCGGATTTAGTTAATCCTACGGAAAGAGATTCACAGAATACCGGTGATGAAGATGAGTTTGGTAACTCTATCGATTTTGATAGTTAATTTAACAAATCTTCTAATTTAGAAATTCTAGATTTGGTTAAAAACTCCGGTTGTTCATCATATGTATCATCAAATATAATGGTTTCCCGTGATTAGACGAAATACGTTTAATTTCATAAACTACACATCAGCTAAAGACTTGTGTGTTTTACGTTCCGTCATATAAACCTTTTATCCCATCTTGTCATATCACTTGAATCAAATGTTCTCATACCAATTCTGAAACTTCTGTTACAATATCGTTAATTGATGCTCTCTCTCGTATATCCTCATATTTTAATTCTTTAAGAATAACACCGTACTCATATACCCATTCCATTTCATCAATTACATCATCAAATGTTGAATCAGTAGATGTAACAGTGATATATCCATCCGTTACTTTAACAAGTTTTGGAATACCTTGTTTTGACTTCTTGAATGATTGTGAAGTTTTGAAGTTCTCATCTATTTCAGTCGGGCTCTTAACAACATTTCGTTCTTCACCGTCATAGATAGCGTAACAAGCCTTAGTTGCAAAATTCTGTTTGTCTCTATCAATCTCCGCCTGTAGTAGTTTACCGCCCATACCAAAAACAAGGTTCTCAGGAGAAATCTTCTCTCTTCGTAACATGTCATATATTTCATCAATTGAACCGATGTTTACACCATCCCCTTGAATAACTCGAACTTGTGGAGGTAATACTTTATAACCCTTTGTATTCGTTGTATATCCAAATGATGAGAAGAGTGATTTGAATATTGTAATCAATGTGTTAATAACATGACCACTATCAGGACGAATCACAAGTTGATTACCCGGTAATTCGGGTCTGTTGAGTATCATTGACTTCAACTCTTTACCCCAAATGTTATCAACAGCGTTCTGAATGTCATACGTATCAGACACACAAGCTACGATATGGTCCGGAAACTCTTCTAGGACTCTTCTCATCATATTAGCCTCACCCTCCTTACCTTCGAGACACATAATAGAGTGTTCTGTTGCTGGAACAGTTTTTCCATAAATCAAATCCGTATTGTAGTATTCTCTGATAAGTTTAGATGCTGCCGTTGTGTCTGAACCAAAGAAGTTCAATAGGTGTGCCGCCCCACCGATTCCAGCCGATTGAACTGATGTTGATGCTCTGAAACCAAAGTCGTTTAGAACAAATTCCATCAAGAAATTCTTCGTTTCAACTGGTAAGTCAGTCATTTCATCAAAAGCTGATTTAACAAGTTTCTTAACTTCTCTTGAAAGTGTTGCTACCGTGATTGGGTACCACACTTGCAGAATGAGTGTTTCGAGGAAGTTGGTAAGCCAAGCACAATTTGGATCAGTATTCTCAATGTATAGAAGTACGTTCTTCGTTGTAACAACTGTACCTTCGGGAACAGCTTTGATTCTGATTGGTAGTTTCCCACCGTGTTCTTTAACAATGTAATCGAATTTTGAACGATCGAACACACCATCACGTCCAAATATCCCAAATTCTGTACCAAGGTAGTCGTGTGCTTCATCAACATCATCTGCCGTTATTGCTATACCTTCAAGATAATGTTTTAGAAAATACTGAAGTCCAAAGAATACTGTTTCTGAGAATTCACCACCTCTCGATTCTAGATACGAACCCATTTTTTCAAGTTTATCTGAATAGAATTTTTGGTGTGAATACTTATACCCATCACTGAGTAAAATTAGATTGTTCGGTTTATCGAACAATTTCTCTATCAATGGCTGTAATTCAACAAACTCATCGAAATTTTTTGATTGTATGGCTGCTTCGAACCTTCGTTTAATACTTCTCTTTAATGATCTTTTCATAACAATTAGTTTTTTATTTTAAGATATTCTTCTAGTAATGGTTGATGTGAATCAATCATTATTTCTTTTTTCAAATCCTTCATTTCAAACTCTTTTACTTCTTCATAACCATTATATGGTTGTGGATGTCCATAAAGTAATTTAGTCTCGAATACTGTTGCCATGATACTATCACGACTTGACCTTACTCTCCAATCATTCATATTTGAGGAGAATAGATATTTAAATTCATCGGTTTCCATCAGTCCAATTTTATCAGATAGTATGGATTTACCGATAGATTCTAATGTATTTTTATTTTCTTTAACAATTGCACCAATGAATCGATATTTCGTATCGAAGAATTTTTTAGCCAATAATACTTTACCATTCTTTTGTGGAACGATATAAACTGCTGGCATGATTCGTGGTGGAGTATTGTATGCCGTATAGATACATCCATATCTAAAATCTCGTGTTGCTATACTAACTTCTGATATTTTCTTTCTGATATCGGTACCTGTATAAGTACCAAGTTGCTTTAATTCGGTTGATTCGAATGAACCACCACCAATCTTATATGATGGGATGAACGAATCTCTTGATCCATACATTAATACATCACCTTGTGACTCTGGGAAAACCTCTCTTATTCGTCTATCTAATTCAGATGCCCATCTTGTATTTGTTTCTTGGTCAGGCAATGACATTATGACGGCATTAGGATAATCCTTTTGTACCATTAATTTTCTTGTATTGAAATCAAGTGGATTTTCTAAGTTTCCTACAAATTCCGGTACTCCAAGAAAAATGATAATCTTACCGTGGTTTTCAGAAACTTGTTTGATTATATAATGATGTCCCTCATGTATATCATCAACTTGTAATCTTGCAACTACTACTCCTATTGTGTAATCTTCGGTATCTATCATGTTGATTTGTCTTTTATATTAATTTGTAAATTAATTGTTTATTAAAGTATGATTATAATGTAAATCATATGTTTAGTATATTTCCAAGTTTTGAGTTTCTATCATCTTGTATAAGTTCGTTCAGACACCCTGGCCAATATATTTTTTCGAGTTCGGATTCTTGACTGCTTAGGTTACGTTTGGTTATATAATCTTCTAAATACGAATCTTGATTCTCTCTAACATAATCAGCCCAATCTTGTAGTTCTGTTGAATCGACTAGTGGTTCATGACCTCTAATAGCAATTTCACGAGATCCATCAAATATGAGATATCCTTGTTTACTGTGTTTAATATCTACTGAAATGTGTCCTTTACTGTTCACATCACAAATATAATCATTCAACATTATATTGAGTGATCTACCAAGGGATAGGAATTTTATTTCATTATTAATAGTGACACATATAAAATGTCTAGTTGTTATTGGTGTACTTCGGATATTTAATGTTCCCTTTGTCTTTCTTTCTTTCTGATAAAGTCTCATTAGAAAATCGTTTTTATCGTAAATTAAAGAAGTATCAGCATATACATATCTGACAGACATCTTCATAACAAACTTCCCGTCTTTGGTAGGTATAGGTAATGGTTTTATTAAATCTCCACTTCTAATTATGTGTAACTTCATCGTTACAAAATTATAAATTAAATCATTGATTCCAAGCTTTCTCTCAGAAACTTCTCAATTTCTTTTGCCTTTGTGCGTGTAGTTTTGACATCCAACTGTAATCTCCACGTACAAACTTGTTCATCGGTCTGATCTAATTCTTTAAATTTAACATCAATAGTTTTGTGTTTTATATAAAAATCTGATTTAAAATCTTCTAGTGGTAATGATATTTTTATACCATCCGAATTTTTCTTAACGATATTATTCTCAACTAGTATTTCTTCACCCTCACTGAATATTACTTTATCGAGTATATAAATATCTTTTTTAGCAATGTAAATCATGTATAATATATGTGTTGTGTTTTGAAAAGTTCAAATTATCTAGATAGTATGTTGAAAAGTTCGATGATGTTCTTAATAGTGTATTGTAATGCTTCAAGGTTTTTATTCATCAATCTAAGAAATTCAATATAATTTTCAATAATTTCCATATTTCTCTGTTCTTCACCCAAGTGAGCTTCGATAAGAATTTGTTTTTCACCATAATTGGTCTTTACACCAAATCCGGTTGCGTAAAATAAGAACTTGTCTTGTTTTAGTTTCTTTATTTTGACATCTTGTCTAGATCGTTTGTCTAGAAATTCGGAAATGTGTTCATTTGCTCTCTGTCGGTAAGCCAAAGCTAGTGATTGTGTTTCTGTGATACGTATAGATGTTTCCCGTGTTAGTTGGAGTTTGACTACTTCGAAAAGAGGTTTTAAATCTTTGGACCATACTTCTCTTTTTTGAAGAAAAAAGTTTTCTAATCGGTCATTCTTATCTTTTACTTTCTTTATATGATCTAATTCTTGTTGACTATATGCCTGCATGTTTGTTATATATTGTTATACGGTAATGTTTACAATTTCTTATCAAAAACATAAAGGTCGTATATATTATTACCCTTGACATTTTTAACATTCTTCAATACCGCACCAGTAGTTGAGTCTAATACTTTATAAATTCCTAAGTTATCACCAGCATCGGTTAATACTTTAATTGTGTTACCAGGTCTTCCGATTGCTCCTAATACAGCTATATACTGTGATCCATATATTGACTTCAGAAAACTAATACGTACATTATCAACACTCTTTAAGTTGTTTATGTATGGATTCTCATCGGCTGCTTTTAAATCTAGCTTTGAATCTGTTTGTGTTATACGTATAGTTGCAAATTTTCTATCGTCTGTGCCAAGTGATACTTCATCTCTGTTCTGTAAGTGATTCTTTTTAACAAGAGCCTGTTGATTTCTACGGATTGCATTAAAATCAGCACTGGCAATTATACCACCTCTCATTCCTTTATCATACATTTTATAACCTTGTGGGGCCAAACGGTAGAATGATCCAGTAAATGTCATTGATAGTATTCTATCGGCTCGGAATAACCTCCATATTTTATTGATGTGTCGGTTCTTAGATACTGACCATCCATTCAAGTGCCAACCTCTTAACAAAACCTTACCCTTTGATGATCGACCCATAACCATGGGATATATTACTCTTTCGTGTCCGGAGAAGTGGTTATCTTCTTCACCTTTATAGTTTAGTAAGAAAATCATACCATACTTGATAGCTTTGACCATTATATCTTGGTTATACTTTACTGGTTCGTTTATAGGTATGTTCTTAAACTCAGTTATATCCTTAAACGAAAATCTTGGTATGAACTCACGGTCTTCTCTGAGATTGTTATAAGATTCCTTTATAATGAACTCGACCGGTTTTCGGTTATGATAAGATTTAGAGGCTGATAAAAACATTCAGTTTGATTGGATTTGTTTCTATATATTAAAAATCCACATTGCACAAAAAACCCGACTTATAGTGTGGTTTTCCAAATATCATGTATGGTGAAAGCAATGAAAATAAAGATGATGAGTAATCGGTAAAATCGTTACTCTTGTCTTCGTGTTTCGACACAAGAACAAAAATGTTTTTGTGTATCCACATCTCTCAAACCCTATGTATAAATCCCAATCTTTACCTCCTAATATTTAATTTATCTTTTTTATTACACTAGAGTAATGTGTGTAATCTCATTGATGTCAATGTTCTCATCTGTTTCTAAATACTCTGAATTGAGAACCGTAACATTATCAATGGTATTATCATCACTCATTACGATATTGACTTTCTGATATCCCATTCCAGTTTCTGGTTGGTCAGTAAGAAAGTCTATTTGTACTTGGTTTAATTTAGTCTTCATTTAGTTTAATATTAATTTAGTTAATTTATTATTATACACTTAATTTTGTGAAGGTTTTAAGGTTTGTGTATTTTATATATAGTTGTATGAAGACACGAGAAGATCTAAATAAGTACTATGATCTTGTTAATAAGTACATTGATGCTTATTTAGAAGAATGGAATATAAAGCCATCAAAGCTTAAAAAATATTTAAGTAAATCGAGAGTTGATTCATTCTTAGAAAAGAATGGTCTATCAGACATAAACCTTATCGGTCGTGTTATAGATGATATAATCAATGATAGAGTTTCTATGGAAATAGATCAAGTTTTAACATTTGAAAGTTTCGTATCAGAATCTATTGAGAATAATGAGGTTGATGTTTATAGTAACTTACCAAATGCCGGTTTACAACACGAGAAAATTTTGGCCGATGCCTTTGATACATCTTTGAGTAGAATAAATGTGACCAATCCGGCAAAACATATGTTTAATGTTGATGGTATTCTTTCTGATAGTGATTGTGTTGTATTCACGAAAGATGATATAACGGCTATTACGGAAAATATGAAAGGTATGGTTGAAGAATCTGTTAAGACATCGAAAGTTAAAGTAAAGGGATTTTCAGTGGAATTAGAAATTGGTAAATTCTTAGATGAGAATAAATTGGCAAAATATTGTGAGGAGTTCTTAACACACGAAAAAGTTACCGAGGTTTTGAAAGAAATTCTTGGATGTGAAGAAGTTAAAAAAACAGAGTTGGGATTTATCGGTATGAATCCGAGTCAAAAACATGTAACATCATGATAACTATCTAATTTTTTATTTACTTTATGGAACATACACCTTCAGAAATACAGAACTACGTAGATAACAATTGGTATAAGCTATCACTTATGATGGATATTGATAATGAGCAAGACGAATATGATATTAAGAAAGAACTAGTAGAGTATTTCACAAAGTACCCTAATCAGATTTCAAAAATAAGTCCCTATCGAATTACTGGACCTAAAAATTACTTAGTAACTACTAATAATATCGGTGGAACTTACAATAAATATTTATAATGTTGTAGTATGAACTACAACTTACATTTCTTAAAACTTTTCAAGTTCTTCTTTTAATTTTTCAAGTTCTTTAACTTTAACGTCTTTAACCGAATCACTTACATTATCTAAGAATTTTTTATTATTTAATGTGTTTTCTAGTTTTGAAATCTTAGATAGAAGTACAACTTCTTCTGTCTGTTCTACTTTTTCTATTTTTTCGTCAACTTTGAATTGTTTTCTAATTTCTTTCATTTGGTCTTCTAACTGACTAATATCTTCATCGGAAGTATTAAGTTTTCCTGACTTTTTAGCCAGTAATCTAAACTCCATATATTTGTATTGGTCTTCAAAGATATTTCCGTGATTTCCGTATGTTGTTCTCATGTTCAGTTTTTCTTTATGACATTTTTGTATACACATTGTAAATATATACATAAAAAATTAAAAGCCCTCATCTCTGAGGGCTTTTAATGATTTGATTTATACTTACTTACATCACACAAGCTAAAGACTTGTGTGTTTTACGTTCCGTCATATAAATCAAATAATATCATTGAAAGTTGTATTTTGTGTTTGTGACATTACTACTACCAGCCTTGAATAGAAATTTTCCTCTATAACGATATTGGACTAATCCTTTTTTGTTTGTTTTATATAATACGACTTTCATAATTACTATTATTTATTGAAATAATTCATCAGCGTTAAACTCGTCATAATCTGTTGGATCATCTTCTTGAATATCATCAAATTCATTTACAGCATCTTCGATTTCATCGATTGATCGGTATCTGAAATAATCATTTACAATCGGCTCCATTTTCTTCATAACTTCATCTGTGAATACGTTAGCTTTGAATAAATCCTTGGTGAATACTGACTTCCCAAGGTGTCTTACATACCATCTTACACCACCTGGTTTGAAAGTAATTTCTCCCGTACTTTTATCAACTTCTTCTTTACCTTTAGCAATCCCAATTTCTTCATAGAACTCTGGTTGGCAAAAAGCATCTAATCCAGTGAAAGGATTCAAACCTGATACAAAAGATATTTCGAATTTTATTTTCTTTGGTTTAGCCAATCTATTTTTGGCAGTTTTGAATGTCACTACGATACCTGATGCACCGAGGTCCATATCATCTTCTTGACCAGTCTTCAATTTAGCTTTACTCATCATACCGATAACAGAACTTGAATAAACAAGAGCCTTACCACCTTTAAGTATTTGTTGAGGATACATCGATCCTTGTTCTAGATATACGTGGTTACACACAATCATTGGTATATTCAAGTACCCAAGGTCACTGTTAATTGAACGAAACATTGCAGCCATTGCTTTAGCTCTTGTCATATCAACTTTGAGATCACCTTTAAGTAAGTCAGTCTTTTCTTTATTAGAAGACATTTGACCAAGTGAGTCAAGTACAATAAGGAACGGTTGTATAGAACCATTCTTCAACTTCTCTTGTTTTAATTCATCCAATAATTGGGAAAGTAGAATATTTATATCTTCAACTTTATTTGACCTAACCAATTTGAATTTTTCAGGATCATTATCAATACCATAATTTGGTAAGTCACCAAATTGAATTGAATATTCGGTATCGATGTAAATAACACCCATACCATCTCTTTGTGCGTTTTTAGCAGCCGATAATGCTACGAAAGATTTTCCAGTTCCTGAGTCTCCTGCTACGGTGAATATTTTACCATATTCGATACCACCACCCAACATACGTGCTGAGAGTGCGGCATCTAAGAGATATACTCCTGTTGAGATAAACTTCTTTTCTTTTGCTTCTGTTTCAATCACAATTGCAACTTTCGATGTAATACTATTTAATAGGTCGCCCACTTTCGAGAATGAGAACCCTTCTTTTTTACTTTGTTTTTTAGCCATTTAAATTCATTCTTTTTAATATATATCAAATAAAACACACTCTGTTTCAAATCGAGTCGGGAAAGAATTTTCAAGGGGGTGTGAATTAACTTATATATACATAAAGACTGATAATCAAATGAGTAAAAAAAGAAATTTCTTAAGAAAGGCTAAATTAACGTGGGGATATAAATATGATTATTCGGAGGTAAATTATATCAATTACAGAACACCTGTATGTATCATATACGGTGATGAAATGTATTATCAGACACCAGGTAAACACTTGTCTGGTAAATCTCCTGAGAAGACTCCTATTAAGATGAGTAATAATCAATTCATCGAACAATCACAATTAATTTGGAAAGATAGATTTATATATGATAGATGTGTATTTGATGGAATGAATAAAACAGTGTCTATATTTGACACACATTTAGATAGATATGTGAACCAGATGGCTAAATCACATCTAAAAGGTCATATTGTTAATAGAGTTGATGCTGAAAATTTCATAAATCGATCTAATATGATATATCAGTATCAATATAATTATATATTAGATGATTATACGAATTTAAATTCACAGATACAATTGGTTTGTAGTAAACATGGAAAGATTGAAATAAAGGCATCATCACATTTGAATTCTTTCACACATTGTAAAGATTGTTCTGAATTTGATAGTGTATCTGATATTGTGAAATTCTTAGATAGATACAATCTTACATATTCTAGAAATCATGTATTCAATTCCACTGATATAACATTTGATTTTTATATTCCTTCTATTGGTAAGGTGATTGATTTTAGAACAAGGCAGAATTATCAACCAATCGAATTGTATGGTGGTAAAGAAACTTATAAAAATTTATGTGAACTAAATAATAAACGGACTGAATTATGTGAGGAAATATTTATAGATATAATTGTTGTTAGATATGATGTGAATGATGTTTATAAATTTCTATGGGATAATATTGGTCACTTTATATAACGGAACGTAAAACACATCAGTCTTTAGCTGATGTGTAGTTCATAAAGAAGTGAATTCATTAATATATGTTTAATATATAGATTATGAATTTTTTAAAAAGATATAAAGTTTTTGAAAAAATCTCATTGGCGATGGAATTTTGGCATGGTGGAATTCTTGAAGAATCGTATGATAAAAAAACACAGAAAAGGGGTCGATATGAATCTGGTCCTGGATTATATTTAACAACACATTATGAAACTGCTCAGAAATACGCTAAGGGAGGTCGTAAAATGTATAAGGTAACCATCGAAGAGGGAACCGATCTTAATGATGTTAAAATAAGTATAGATGATGTTAAAAGATTTGTTTCTAATAATGTGGTGAGTAGAAAACGAAAAGATGTTAATAAATCACTTGACCTACATAATCGTGGTGGTTTTGTTAAAGCTTACATATTAAATAACTCATTAATTAATAATGATGCACTTAGACCTAGTAGAACGGGAGAACTAGTTCAATTCTTTTTGGAACAAGGAATTGATTATCAAATAGTTGAAAATGCCTTTGTATGGGGTGAGCGTGTATTAGTATTGTATAATATGAAAAAATTAATCAATAAAACTATAATACGTTTTGGTGATAAAATAGAAACATTCGATTTACCCACCGACTTCAGTTAATAGATTACAACGTTTAATATATAGATAAAATAATTATATTAAATGGCAAATAACATTGGAACACTGGTATCTTCACCAATAAGACCTTTATCAACTGGTATGACAATTCCAACGGCATTTGCTGATGAGATAAGAGGTGGTCTTCATTCAGTTGATGATTTAGCTGGACGTAATCAAATACCAACTGACCGAAGAGAATTTGGTATGTTAGTTTATACAGAAGCTAGTGATGAATTCTATCAACTTAAACAGTTAGTAACAACGGATCTTTTTGATAATTCAAATTGGCAGTTACTTGCTATTGGTGATAGTTCTATGAACGAGTGGCAAGATTCGGTCATATCTATAACTGATGATCCATCAGTATTAGTTCCGAGTAACGGAGATAGATATCTCATATTCGGTGGTATAAATGGATGGTTGGGTAAAGATAATCAAATTGCTCAATTTAGTGGTACTTGGACTTATACAATACCTACCGAGGGAATGTCTGTGAGAGTTGATGATGTACCGGGTCCAATTTACACATATCTAGATACAACATGGTCAAAACAAGAATTCGTAGATGATCCACTTTATCCACAGTGGAATATACCATCAGGAACTACTGTAAGCGTCTCCACTCAATCAATGTATTTATCATATGGTGATTTACAGATTGATGGATTGTTAAATAACTATGGTAAAGTAGTATTATTAAACGGTACTATAAGTGGTTCTGGTACAATTAATAATATAGGAAGTGCCTCTGTACAACAATTTAATCTTGTTTCAGATGTTATTGGAGGAACTGGAATAAACATAACACAACAAAGTCTTGGAACAAGAACTGTTGAGATTGATATTTCCGGAGGAACTGGGATTGGTGTTTATTCTACTGGTTCGAGTATAATTATGTATACGACACCAACGACACCAGTATATCCACAACACACAATAGGTGTGGGTGAAACATTAAGAGTTGATGATTATCAAACATATTTTGTATATGGAGATATGTATGTATTCGGTACATTGGATATAGGAACGTTTGCTAGAGTAGTTGTTGTTAATGGTTCATTAATTTCAGCTACCGGTTCTACGATATCTAATCCTGGTAATCTAGAAGTATATGATGCTATTGGTCCTGTTGGAGCAACGGGAGCAACTGGTCCAAGTGGTGTAACTGGATCAACGGGAGCAACTGGTTCAACTGGTTCAAGTGGTGTAACTGGATCAACGGGAGCAACTGGTCCAAGTGGTGTAACTGGAGCAACTGGTCCAAGTGGTGTAACTGGATCAACTGGAGCAACTGGTCCAAGTGGTGTAACTGGATCAACTGGAGCAACTGGTTCAAGTGGTGTAACTGGATCAACGGGAGCAACTGGTCCTGCTATCGATTATATAGATGTTTCGAATGAATCTATTTATATAACAGGGAAAACGAATTCTAATGTTGGTAATGGATATGTTTATTTAGGTGTTGGTGCCGGATCGGCCTCGACTGCTGTATTCGATTCTGTACTTATTGGTAGAAATGCCGGGAAAGATACTACTGGTACAACTGGTTCAGTTATTATTGGTAGTAATGCTGGTAAAGTAAGCCAAGGAGATTACAACGTTTTTATTGGTGAAGAGGCTGGGTTGAGAAATACAAGCGGTGTTGGTAATGTATTTATCGGTAAGGGTGCTGGTTTAACAAATTCTACGGGTTTCCTAAATACATTTATTGGTGCGTTTGCTGGACAGTTTAGTGAAACTGGTGATGGGAATGTATTTATCGGTTATGAAACTGGTTCTGGAAATCTAGGTGGTAGTGATAACACATTTGTGGGAAGCGGGGCAGGATGTTCAAATACTAATGGACTTCAGAATACAATCGTGGGTCGTTGTGCGGGAAGGAAGAACACAGTATCTAGGAATTCATTTTTCGGATATCATTCTGGTGCTAATAACTGCATCGGAGTTGATAATACATTCGTTGGTAATGATTCTGGTAATAGTAACGGTTTTGGTAATTTTAATACATTCATGGGTTCTTTGGCTGGTAATGCAAACATCGGAGGTCATTGTAACACTTTCATTGGATATTCTGCTGGATTCTCAAATGTGACTGGTGGTTTGAATACATTCGTTGGGTCAAGAGCCGGTTATAATAATAACCTAGGAATACAAAATTCATTTATGGGTAGAGATTCTGGAGTTGTAAATACATCTGGGAATAATAATACATTTATGGGATATTCATCGGGTGTTGATAACACTATTGGAAGTAATAACGTATTTATTGGCTTTGGATCAGGTGGGAATTCATCGGAAGGTAATTTTAATGTATCCATTGGGTTTGGTGCTGGTGGTGATGGAGCTAGTCATAGTATATTTTTAGGTTCGAATACAGGTATTGATCCTAGTGCATCATTTTCAAGCAATTCGATTGCTATTGGTAACTATGCTATGATTGCCACGGG